>RRZT010772022.1_pt1 | contig 19193 bp, 14 predicted proteins | sample 2165551 | NCBI WGS metagenome assembly RRZT01 (sample SAMN10456910, study PRJNA506462) | wastewater metagenome | biome: wastewater; feature: sludge; material: wastewater sludge; isolation source: wastewater sludge with Escherichia coli K12::gfp cells carrying plasmid... | place: USA: Moscow, Idaho... | reverse complement strand
GCTGAGAGTCCGAATTTCCTCGGCGCTGTAACCGAAAATTTCGTTGAATTTCTCATTGGAGTAGCTGATCCTTTCGTCCTCGACAATAGCGATGCCGATCAACGACTGATTCGCCAGGCCGCGAAACTTCTCTTCAGATTCACGCAAGGCGCGATTTATTTTCTCGTTCTCGCGCACAGCCCGTTCCAGCTCTACAGTACGGCTCCTAACCTGATCCTCCAGCATGATCGAGGTCTGGAACAGACTAAAATCCGAATGTTGGACACTGGTACTGTTCTCAACACGATCCATCAGCGCCTGGATAATCCTGTTGAGGCGAGCGCTTTCGCCCCCTTTGGCTTGCACGTCCTCGCCGCAGCCTGACAGCTTCTTGTCCGTTGTAACTCCCCGCCCCCAGCGAATCTGTCGAACAGTCGGCGATCGCAACGCCAGATCGGTCGAACCGCTGCCGATCGCAACGCCGGTAAACGTCTGATTCAGATGCACACCACGGGACTGCTCGCCGTACGAGCCCAATCCGGTCGTATTGTGCTGCAACAAAAGTTCGGCAACATGATCCTTGTCGGGACTCTGATAAATCTCCAGCCGGCGAAGAAGGCAATCGCAACCGATGACGATCTGGGGAGTGCCGATCTCGGCGTGTATTTGAGCAAAGGTTTCCTCGAGGTTCTCCAGTAGATTGACGCCCTTCGCCACACGCAGAATCAGCCCGTTCTCGATGGCGCAATAAAACGTCAGGCTGCCATCCGGATTGGTTTTCTGGATCGAGCGCACGTAGCTCACACCATCAATCAGCACCACAACTGGCGAGGCGGAGAAGTGGCCGGGATTCAGATGGTGGGCATCAACGCCTAGTATCCGAGCGTACTCCTGCGCCGCTGGCAATCCGTTGATTTCCTTGACGACGCGATTGACTGAATCTGACTCTGTAACGACCAGTCGCTCATCCGTGGCAACAAAATGATGCGTATCAAACAACTTGAATGGCAACGGGGTGTAAAGCAGGACAACAACCGCGCAATCAGTGCGGAAGCGGCCTTCTGAATAAACGTGGGTGCGGCCAAAATCAGTGCCATCCCCTGCTGAAGCTCCGACCATAGGAATCCGGCCTAGCGTGCTCTGCAATGAGCGCGTGACAGGTTCTTCACGCACCGACAAGCCATCAATCAACAGAAGTCCGAAGCTGTTATCGCTTCCGGCGTTTGGCGCTTTCTTTTCCAGCCTTTGCAATAGCTCTTGGGTAAATGTCTGTCCCGCATCAATGCTGAACTGCTGCAATTGTTCGAGGCAGGCACTGACCACTTTGAAATCGCTCGCCGGGAAACTGGCGCCGGTGAGACTGTATTCGAGATATCCGGCAGGGCCGATTTCACCCGCCGTAGTGCAGCCAATGACGAGAACTCCGGCAAACAAACGACCCATTTCTTCAGCGAGAACGTTCAGGTCGTACGCGCTGGAACAGAAGAAAATTACCAGCTCAATATCCGGTTGTACTACCGCGGCGTGAAACTCGCAAACCGCGTCGCGTGCGTCAGCTGCGCCTGATTGGGCTCGGCGTATGCCGGCTTGCTCATCCATATCCGTCGTCTTGTCTTTCCGCTGCCATCCATCAAGGTGCAAACAGGGCAAAAGCGAATCCCAAAAGCCCTCTTATTTTGATAATACGCTTATTCAGCAAGAAAATAGACGACGTTTTTTGAAAATGGTTTTTTGCTTTTTGTTCCTGTAGCCGAGCAAGTTGACGCAAGACATCAACGGCAGCTTCCCGAGTTGAGCCGTCTTTCGTCCCAGCGATCCCCGTGGCAAATGTTCGGCCTGGAACTAAACCGCTCGCGTGGTATTGGCGCGCTTCGCTTGCCAGACGACGCCTTGCTGCGCAACCCATCCGCCGGAAGCTCTTCGGGCAGAAACCGTAAAACCTACAGAAACAGGCATCAACAACAAAAAACACACAACGGTGCCTCACGCCAGACCGTCGACGCCGGATTTCTACGCTAGCGGTTCACCGTTAACAACAGTCTCGAATTCAAGCAAAGCGCCGTTCAGCCCCGAAGCCAGTCGCCTGGGACAATCCCTCAGTGTTTTAAAAAGATTGGGTGACCGTAAGAATTTAGGGTTTCCGCCCAGCCACAACCTGTAGAGTTTTCTCATCCTCAATCCAAACTAGGGCTTGTTCGTCCACCACTCTGCCGTCTACGACATAGACATGACCGGCTTTGGCCTCCCGTGCGATGACAGCTCGCGCGCGTTTCTCGGTCAACGTACCCAGTAGTGAGGCGAGGGTGGCCCACCGATACGCTGCGCCACGCTGACTTCAATTCAGGTATGCATCCGCAGGTACGCCACTGACGCGTCTAGGGGTGTCCTGTTCCGTACCACCGTATCGACCTATTCCCGGCCATTTAAACGATGATCAAAAAATCATCAGACCAGTCGGGTATCTCGGTGTTCACCAGAAGATACGGATAAAGACGGTTTTACGAAGTAGATATAGCGAAACGTCCTGCGCGCCGGGAGACGGAATCGCAAAAACATATGAAAAAGAACGCATTTTCCCCTCAGTGGTTGATTCTTGGCCTCGCCTTGATCATTTTTGTTGGTGCGGTTGGTTTCAATCTTTATCTGGACCGTGCGCGCACTCAGAGCCGCGAGCAGGAGCGACTGCTGGCTCAGACCCATGTCGCTGAAGCGAATGTTGCCCAGAGCTTGATCGCAATTAACGAAGTTCTGGTGGAATTGCGCAAGCAACTACGGCAAGACGCGCTCGATCCGAATCTGAATAGGCACCTTAGAACGCTGGCTAGCGCGATGTCGGGAGTGCGCACTCTCGCCATCTATGATGCGGCAGGAAAAGTTGTCGCTAGCAACCAGCCTGTTCTTCTTGGCAAGAACTTCAGCCAGCGGCCCTATTTCAAGGCGCCACAACAACATCCGGACATGGACATGTTGTATATATCGCCACCTTTCCGTTCTGTCCTCGGGGGTTTCGTTATTACCGTAAGCGTGTCGATGGCCGGCACACGTGGCGAATTTTCCGGGATCATTGCCGCCACCCTGGATCCGGAGTACTTTGCCACGCTGCTGGAGTCCGTGCGCTACGCGTCAGACATGAGAACACGACTCATTCATTGGGATGGCGATGTTTTCATGGAGCGGCCCTCTAACGACGATACGTCTGGAAATACCCCCGCCGAACCGGGAGCCTTTCTCGCCCGGCACAAAGACAGCGGCCAGTCCCAAAACATATTCACGAGCATCGCCGTCCCTGCTGGCGATCGGCGCATGATCGCTTTTCAGACCGTTGCGTCGAGCCAGCTAAAGCTCGACAAGCCGCTGGTCGTAACTGCCTCCCGCGATCCAGGTGAAATCTACGCCGTCTGGCGTAAAGATCTGATCACGGATGGGACCACGTCTGGATTGATCGTTTTGGCTTCGATCCTGGCCCTCCATGCGTTTCAACGCCGGCAACGCGAATCCAGTCGGCAACTGGACGAGGCCACCGAGGCACTGCACGCCACGCATGCACTGATCAAGGAAAGCGAAGAAAAACATCGCGCCATTATCGAGACGACCGATACGGGCTACGTGATTCTCAACGGCAACGGCCAGGTGAACGATGCCAACGGCGAGTACGTCAGACTTTCAGGTCATTCCAGGCTGGCGGATACCCCTCACCTCAACGTAACGAGACAAACAAGATGCCCGATATATCCGCCCTCCGGTAGAATTCATCGCATGAAAAAAATCAGCACGCTTGTCTGTGAAATGCCGGAACGATCAGCTTCGTCAAGACCGGATGCAGAGCAATGTCGACCGGCGACCTGAGTTCTGGCCCGTCCACGGTTTCTGCCGTGTCCGATCGGGATGGTCTCGCGGTGCTGGATATTGAGACCTACCGTCTCCTCTTCCAGCACATGCTCAACGGCATGGCCTACTGCCGGATGATTTTTGAGGAAGGAAACCCTGCCGATTTCATCTACCTCGCCACCAACCCCGCCTTCGAAACGCAAACCGGACTCAAGGCCGTTGAGGGCAAGCGGGTTACCGAAATCATCCCCGGCATTCGTGAAAGCGATCCACAGTTGTTCTCAACGTACGCTCGAGTAGCGCTGACCGGCCAACCCGAGAGCTTTGAAATGTATGTGGAATCCTTGCGGATGTGGTTCTGGATTTCAACGTATAGCCCAAAGCCGGAATATTTTGTCGCGGTCTTCGACGTGATCAGCGACCGCAAACGGGCGGAAATAGGATTGCAACGACTCAATCGTGCGTTGCGCACCATATCGCGTTGCAATGAAGTACTGGTGCATGCCTCCGAGGAAAACGAACTGTTGCAGGACATGTGTCGCACCATCGTTGTAAGTGGGCAATATCGCTTCGCCTGGGTTGGCTACGCCGAGCACGACGAAGCGAAGTCCGTTCGGCCCGTTGCACGTTTCGGCAGCGATAATGGCTATTTGGACCAAGCCTCAATTACGTGGGCTGATGTCGAGCGTAGTCAGGAGCCGAGCGGAACGGCCGTGCGGACCGGTGCCGTACAAGTCAACCAGAACTTCGTCGCCGATCCGCGGCTGGCCCCCTGGCGTGATGAAGCCCTGAAACGTGGTTACGCCGGGAACATTGCGTTGCCGCTGACCGACAATACCGGAACGTTTGGCGTCCTCACGATCTACAGCAGTGAATGCGATGCCTTGGATACCCAGGAGGTGGATCTGCTGACGGAGTTGGCCAATGACCTCGCCTATGGTATCAACGCCTTGCGCGTCCGAACCGAACGGGATCAGGCGCTAAAGGATCTCCAGCTCGCCGCTAAGGTGTTCGAAGACAGTAAGGAAGGCATACTCATCACTGACCACGAGAACAGAATACTGGCGGTCAACCGGAGTTTTACAGCCATTACGGGGTATGGTGAAGCGGAAGTCTTGGGCCAGAACCCCAGCGTGATCAAATCGAATCGCCACGACGCCAGCTTTTACGAAGTCCTATGGGCATCCATCAACCAGAGCGACCGATGGATGGGCGAAATCTGGAATCGGCGCAAGAATGGCGAAGTGTTTGCCGCCCATCAGTCTGTCAGTGTAGTGCGCAATGCACAAGGTGTTCTGACTCACTACGTCGGGATCTTTGCCGATATTTCTCAGCGTAAGGAGAGCGAGGAGCGCATCCGTTATCTGACTCAATACGATACGCTTACCGGATTGGCCAACCGCACGCTGCTCACTGACCGCCTGGAACAGGCGATCGTTTACGCCCATCGTGCCGAACGCGTGGTCGCAGTAATTCTCCTCGACATCGACCGCTTCAAGCTAATCAACGACAGTCTGGGCCATGCGGCCGGCAATGCCTTGCTCAAGCAAGTCGCAGACCGCCTGTCGAGCTATATCCGTCCCGGCGACACGGTAGCCCGGCTGGGGAGCAATGAGTTCCTGTTGGTCATGTCCGACGTCGCAGCGGAGAACGACACCACCTCCTTGGCGCGCAATCTGCTCAGTGTCGTGGCAGCCCCGATGACGGTGGATGGGCAGGAGGTCGTGTTGACGGCCAGTCTCGGGGTGGCGCTTTTCCCCAAGGATGGCGAAACAGCGGCGTCGCTCTTGCGGAATTGCGACGCCGCCATGCACCGGGCCAAGGAATTGGGACGACACAGTGTCCAGTTCTACGCGCCGGAAATGAATGCGCATATGCTGGAGCGACTCGAACTGGAATCCGGACTACGTCGTGCCATCGAGCGTCACGAGTTCCAACTCCACTATCAGTCGAAGGTGGAGCTGAGCCGCGGCTTGATCGTTGGTGCCGAAGCACTGATCCGCTGGTGCCATCCGTCAATGGGAATGATCTCTCCCGGCGACTTTATTCCGCTGGCCGAAGAAACCGGGTTGATCATTCCGATTGGCGAGTGGGTGATCGAAACGGCATGCCGGCAACTCAAATCTTGGCACGAAGAGGGATTCTCGGATATCGCCCTCTCCGTTAATCTCTCTGGGCGGCAATTCCAACAGGAAAACTTAGTCGATCTTGTGGCGAGGGTGCTTCGCGACCATGACCTGCAAGCGCAATACCTTGAGCTGGAAATCACCGAAAGTGCGGTCATGCACGACCCCCTGCAGACCATTGAGATCCTGCGGCGCTTAAAGAAGCTTGGTGTCCGCATTTCCCTCGACGATTTTGGCACCGGCTACTCCAGCCTCAATTACCTTAAGCGTTTCCCTATCGATACGTTGAAAATCGATCAGTCTTTCATTCAGGACATTACCTCTGACCCGGACGATGCCGCCATCGTGTGCGCGGTGATTTCCATGGCACACAGCCTCAAACACAAGGTTATTGCCGAAGGGGTCGAAACCGAAGCACAACTGGCTTTTTTGCGGCGCAACCGCTGCGACCAAGTTCAGGGGTACTATTTCAGCCGTCCTTTGCCGGCGGAAGAATTCGCGCAGTTTCTCCGTATCGGAAAAACCTTGGAGCTTGGCAAGGACAATGAAGGGGAACCAGGCCGTACGCTCCTGATTGTCGATGACGAAGAAAGCATCCTCGCATCACTTCGACGACTGCTGCGCCGGGATGGCTATCGTATCCTGACCGCCAGCAGCGCGGCCGAGGCGTTCGAATTACTGGCCGTCAACGAGGTGCAGGTGATCGCGTCCGACCAACGCATGCCCCAGATGAATGGCACTGAGTTCCTGAGTCGGGTCAAGGAGATCTACCCGGATACCATTCGTCTGGTGCTATCCGGCTACACGGAATTGCAATCCATTACCGATGCGATCAACCATGGGGCCATTTACAAATTTTTGACCAAGCCCTGGGACGACGATTTGCTGCGCGGTCATATCCGTGAAGCGTTCATGTTTTATGAGTCGAAGCACAATCCCTCATAACAGGTTAGCGCAGCAGTGAATACTTGTTTGAGTGGAACAACCAGGTGACTCCCATACGTTATTCCTTTCAACAACGGGACTGACACCGGCGGAATACATCGAGTACGCACGCATGAACGCGATCGTTCACGCCCTCCTGAATACACAACAGACGGTCACAACCATTGCATCCAATGTAGGTTTTCAGAGCGGTTCGGCACTTGCCAAAGCCTTGCGCCGGCGTTACGGATTGGCTCCTTCGGATGTCCGAAATGCAGTGGCGGCTCGTCCGCATGAGAACTCGGTACATCGAACACGAAAGGGAAGCCTACGTTAGGCACATTTATGAAGAATGGCATACCATATCGTAACCATAAACATTCCCTTTTCTATCCATGATTCCTCTCGACACCCTATCTCTATTCTTCGCTGCATCCGTGGCTCTTGCAATCGTTCCTGGGCCAGACAATATTTTTGTCTTAACCCAATCGGCGCTTCACGGTCGACTATCCGGTTTCATCGTAACAATTGGGCTTTGCACAGGGCTTCTAGTGCATACGGCGGCGGTATCTTTGGGTGTTGCGGCAATATTCCAAACCTCGGCTCTGGCGTTCAACTTGCTCAAGACAATCGGAGCCGCATACCTGATCTATCTTGCCTGGCAGGCATTTCGAGCCGGCGCAACCAAGTTATCAGAACAAGGAGACGTTAGTCTTAGTCGACGCAAACTCTATTCGCGTGGAATTCTGATGAACGTTACCAATCCCAAAGTAGCGATCTTCTTTTTGGCATTTCTGCCACAATTCACCAATCCGTCGAATGGATCACTGGCTCTTCAAATGCTCACGCTTGGTGCGGTGTTCATACTTGCCACCATTATCGTATTTGGCGCTATTGCATGGGCGTCTGGCTTTATTGGCAACAGACTCAAACGCTCCCAACGTGCACAAATCGTAATGAATCGATTTGCCGGAACTGTGTTTGTGGGCTTGGCATTACGGTTGGCTCTGAGCAAATAGGCGACAAAAATACGAGGATCAAGTACAGAATCCCCCCGAAGCACTGCCGCTCCTGCAGGGTTTGAAGCTCGGTTCGGTCAGTGTGGATACAAGACGAAATGGTAACCAGCCAACGGCAGCAAATCGTTCTACACCGGCCCCAAGACCGAGCTACCGCCAACGGCCATAATGGCCGACTTGTTGCCTGTTGTCATCGGCATCAGTCGGTTCCTCGGCCTTATGGAAAGCTTTGCATAAGGCCGAGGAGCGGGCCGACATCCAACAAGGTTGAACGGCTGGTATCTGATGAGTTACCCGCCGTTGATGCACATCGATTTTCGGAGGCCGCCACGACCGCTTGTGGCTGGGTGCTGCCTGATGTCAATTGGAACCTAACACCTAGTCTTGGTCATCTCTGTGATATCGAAGGTCAACCTGGATGGACTTGAACGGCACACCAGCACGCCGAATGCGCTTGGCGTTAAAATAACTTGACGAGCATATGAATAGTGCGTAAGAATGAAATTGTTTCTTGCTGTACGTAGTCTAGTCCACTAGCGCTACGGTGACCTGTCAGCCCCTGTAACTGGTACGACCTTTTGGTCTGGGGTACAACTTAGCAGTTTCCACCCGAACGGGAGATTTCACTTCCCATTCGGGGTGGTGCAATCTCCCGTTTTTCATTTATGAATCAGGAGATCGTCATGAACCAACAACAATCCGCTGCACAATCCACGTCCAACAATGCGCAAGGTCAAAAGAAGTTCTTTGACTTGCATACTCGCGGTGTCGGTTATCTGAATCGCGTCCGCATGGTGACCACCAAGGGTAAAGGCGGACGTCGTGGAGATTCCTTCCTCGCGTGCGCCGTCAACGCACTGCACGGCGACTCGGAAGATCCTAACACCTCATTGTTTGATTGCCGTGTCTCCGGTAAAGATGCTCAGGATATCGTCCAAGCATTGATGCCTGCGGTGCAAGACAACAAAAAAGTCATTATCGGTTTTGCCATTGGCGACATTTACGCGCATGTCTATGAACGCAAGTGCAAGGTTCGCGACGCAAATAACCAATGGAAAGAAACAGGCGAGACGGAAACAACTGCCCTGATCAAGGGTCGTTTGCTCCAGATCACCTACGCAAAAATCGACGGTGATGTTGTTTACCGCATCGATGAGGATGGTTTGGTTCAAACCTCCTTGATGTTGCCGGAATCTGCCGAAGACCAAAGCTCCAGTGAGAATAGCAACGCTCGCACTGGAACCCACGGTTGATCGACACCCCCTGCAGTAATCCATCCGACGGATCCTTCTCTCTGAGAAAGGATCCGTTTTTCCTTTAAGGAGACGAAAAATGACGATCGGACAACTTGCGCTGGAAGACGGTTTCACTCTTCCATTACAGGTGCTGCAATCCGCACGCGGGTTCTACATCGGGACACAAACCGATGAAGAGGGCCCGTTCAGTCGAGAGTCGGCCGAATACTGGCCCGACAACGGTGAAGCGATCGCTGCGTTGGCCAGTGGAAACTGGACTCAAAACCAACTCTGATTTGGCGGTTATCCGGATTTGTTGGTGGAAAGCCGCCATGGACACCAAGGCTCTTTGGTAGAATAGGCCGTCATAAACAGCAGACAACCTTCGTCAGAAGGTTGCTGTCCCAAGCGGTGCAAGCGCACTGTTTCGGACAGCACTGATCTTCCAGCGTTTTACGTGTTTCGCTAAAAACGCGACGCCGTTCTGCGGTGCAAAGTGACCTGTCAGCCCCTGATACAGGTACGACCGAAAGGTTTGGGGTCAAGTAAGTTCGAGAGCTCCCTGATGTCTTGTTAAGTGGTTTCACCTGCGCATCAAAGCAACTCAGTTAAGTGTCCGGATTGGAAACCCGCACACGCACCTTGAATCAAAACCCGCTGACCTCTTCCGAGGTTGGCGGTTTCCGCTTTTCACCACCCGTCGGGGATCCTTCCCCGACAAGGGGCATGGTCTCCGTTTTATTTCCACCTCCTGGAGAACACCATGCCTATTTCCCTCCCTGGCAAGCTGCGCATCAAACGTATCAACGGCAGTAACGGCTCATTTTGTGTCGGCGATCTTGAAACCGAGATCGGCGAATTCCGCGTCAAGGATGCCGTCCTTGATCAATTCGATGAAGGCGTCTACACCGGCCAGTTCTGGATCCAGCAGATCTTTCCCTGGTCCTATTCCTCGTACGGGCGGATGGTGATCGAAGTTCGCGCCAAACTGGCGGACTTGCAGATCGACGGCCAACAACGTGCCGGATCGGAATCCCGCGAACCGCAGGAACCCGATCCGGCGTTTGAAAGCACGCCACCCGCTGCCCCTGCAGCGCCTGAGCCCCCTCAGACGCCTAAACCCGCCGTTCAATCGACCCGCACCCAGCGGTCAACAGCTTCCCGTCGTGAGGAGCCGAAAGCGCCAGATACACCGGAGAACCCCAAGGCGCCAGCACGGGCCGACGATGAAGCGGATCGGCAGCTCTTTGGTCCGGAGCTTCAGGCGCAGGTTGCCGCGCTGGAACCGGTCAAGCTGGATCCGACCATCGAGCGCATGCAGTTCCGCCGGCAGCGTCAGCGGCTCAAGGAAGAATTGGGTTACGAGTTCAAATCAGCGACTCAGACCTGGTATCCCCCTGGTCATCCGATGCTTCAATAGACCACAACCAGCCCGTTCTGCGGGCTTTCCGATACGGCGCCACACGCCTCGCCGCATCGGAAAGCCTGTCGTACGGACGGCTTTACCAATCAGGTGGGCAGCCGACCGACAGGCTGCGGCGTTTCGCGCACGCTGTGCGCCCAGGTATTCGGCTTCTTCGGCCCTCATCTCCGGAAGCCTCGCCACGACAGACTGGAGCTCAGGTTCCATGTCGTGGCGACGAGGGTTACCTTCAGCCTTGTCGTTTCGCACACGTTGGTTTGTGCGCTCAAATCAGAACCCGCGACGGGTTCCCCAAGTGTTCTCTCGTTTTTCGGCGAGTGCACTTGGGGAAATTGTTGTGTCCGACCTGTTTTTTTTGGGTCGTGTAGAAGTCTGTCAGCCCCTGTAACAGAAACGGAGGCATCGCTTCCCGGGGTTTCTTGTTGTACGTCTTTTCACCCACCGGGTTCGATCCCGATGGGGCCGGCCCTGGGTGTTTTTCAATTCACCTGGAGGTAATTCGCATGGCACTCATGTTTTCAAGACTGGCTCATAGTTTCATCAAGAACGGGTACTACCCCACCGATGAGGTGACCACCAGCCGTATTCTCAACGCCCTCGATAGCAGTGCGGGAACGGTGCGGATCTTCGATCCGTGTTGTGGAGAAGGTGTCGCCTTGGCCGAAGTGAAGCATCATCTGGCCGAGTGTGGCGCTCAAGTGCAGGCGCTTGGCGTTGAATACGATGCCGAGCGCGCCTGGCATGCCAAGGGCCTGCTCGACACGGTGTTGCACGGTGACATCCATGATGTGGTGTGCTCGCCGCGTTCGATCGGCCTGCTGTTTCTCAATCCACCCTACGGCGATGTCGTCTCCGACAAAGCCCAGACCGGTGACACTACCAAGCGCGATCGTCTGGAAAAGATGTTCTTCCGGCGCACCTTCGGAACCTTGCGCTACGGGGGCATCCTGGTGCTGATCGTTCCTCACTACGTGCTCGACAGCGAGTTCGCCCATCTGATTGCGAGAAACTTTGAACGGGTCCACTGCAGCATGGCCCCTGAAACGCGTTTCAAGCAGGCGGTGATCATTGGTGTGCGCAAGCGCAGCGAACGTCCGGATCCGACGGTGGCCAAAACCATCGAAGCCTTCGGCCGCGGCGATCACCTGCAGGACGTGTTGTCCGAAGACTGGTGTGACATGCCCTATGTCGTGCCGGAAGCCGATTTCGCCGAGCCGGACTGGCGTTTTCATGCGGTACGGATCGACGCCGCGCAGCTCGGGGCCGAATTGCAGCGATATCGCGGCCAGACCTTGTGGCCGAGCTTTGAAATGCATTTCGGCCAGGTCCAGCGCGAACTGCGTCGTCCGTTGCGTGCCATGCGTCCATGGCATCTGGCGCTGGCGCTGGCAGCCGGGCAGATCTACGGCGAAGTGCGTGCTCCCGATGGCCGGGTTCTATTGGTCAAGGGGGATACGTACAAGAGCAAACGCGAGAACGTGGATTTCGTGACCCATGATGACGGCTCGATCACCGAGACGCACACGTTGACCGACGTGTTCGTGCCGGTCATCCGTGGCCTGGAGTTCACCCCAGGATCGCAATTGGGCGCTATTGTGACGATCAGCTAAAAGTATATAATCGTCATTGCTTCTGCTGTACGTACGCTAGTCTTTTTAGCGCTACGGTGACCTGTCTGCCCCTGTCACAGGTACGGCCTTTATGGTCTGGGGTTCCTTCAGTTGTACCACCCGAACGGGAAGATTCCACTTCTCCTTCGGGGTCGTGCCATCTCCCGTTTTTCATTTATGAATCAGGAGATCGTCATGAACAAATCACCATCCGCTTCTCAGCCCACGCCTTCCGATGCCATCCAGTCGTTGAGCACTCAAATGCTCTCCATGGACGTTGCACAATGGAAGGTCCTGGTCGCCCGCATCAACGAAGCAACGACGGCCCGGATCATTGTCGAGTACCTGGACAGTAATTCGGTGCAGAAGAATCGTTATGCCGGGATCTACCTGCGCGCGCGCGATACCGTTCAGCGGTCTCGGGTGCGTTACGCGAAAGCTTATCGGTGGGGTCAGTTGTCCGCTCGCTTCTTTGCCTGGATCTCACGATTCCGCCAAAAAGCAACGGTAGCCAGCCCGATCTGTGCCGAAAACAGCGTCCGCAAGGAAACGCCGGTCCAGACGCCGTTGGTCTGGCCTGAGCTGATCTGGTCGTAATGCTGTAAGCCACTCGCCGTTTATTACTCACCCGTTCCGGGGGACATGTTCCCCGATATCGGGACGTGCTTCCTCTGAATAACCTCTCAAAGGAAGTACGCCATGAATAGCCTCGTTATAGAAGCGGTCACCGTCGAGCAACGCGTCAGCGCGGCCCTGAGTGTCTTTGATCCGGACTTGATTTGCGCCGTCGTGTCGGTCTTGCATGAAGAAGTGTTCATGATGACCGTCGACGACATGGATCCGGTGATTTTCAAGATGGGCGCCGAACAGGCCCATGCCATCGTCTACGGACGCATTCTGCGTCCCTTCGTGGCCGTCGAGTTCGCCCTGGGCCGTCCGCGTCTGTTGCGTCCGGATGGAACGTTTGCGGAGGCGCCTGACCGGCCTGCGCGATACGCTACTCAAGCCGCTGCGCTGCTTGCCGCTGAGAAAGCCCGTAACCGTCGCACGGATAGTGCCGTGGTTGCCCGCAATCAGCCTTACCTGCCGATCGCCTGATCGGTCTCTCGGAGTCAGTCCCTTTTGCCTGTCGCGATTGATCCCCCCGGATCGGTCGCTGCAGGTCGTTCCTTTGGAGCCATTCCCAATGCAATCCACCCCCTCACGACTCTATGCCGTGCGCGAATGCAGCGATGTCTTTGTCGACGCCGCCCTGCGCGACGATTCCGGCGAGCTGCTGTTCCTCTCCATCTATGGGCGCGACACGGCCCTCCTGCAATTTCTGGCGTCGTTTTCCCTGCCGGTCAACAACGGCGGGTTCGATGCCTTTACGCTCACCCACGAGTCCGAGACGCATCGCGTCAAGGTGTCGGATCCGGGTGCCCTCGAAAAGCTCACCGGGCGCCTGCCGCGTGGCAATCTATTTGGCAACCTCACGCACGCCTGGCTGTACCAGGGCGAGCTCGTCAAACCGGATCGCAGCCACCGTCGTGTGCGGGTGTTGCGTTTCGGGGAAACCGAGGAGGCATTTGCGCAGCGGATGTGGTTGTTGATCCGCGAGCTCTGTCCCGTTCCCCTGCTTGATCATTGGCGCGAGCCCCTGCTCAGGATACTGGGCGACGAGCTGATCACACCCTTGTCGGCGGGAAATGCGCCGCCGATCGGCCATGTAGACGGCGCGCACCTGGCGTTGCCTGCGGACTTTGAACAGATTGTTTCAGCGGCCGTGGCCATGCAGGCACTGACCCTGAAATCCGGGGAGGTGCCGAAGGATGCCGCCGAACGTCTGCAAAGTGCTGTACGCCTGGTTCGTGCGGGATTGTTCGACGAGCACGGTTCGCCGCGTTTTCCGCCGCTGTTTGAATTGGGTCAGGTGGTCCATACGCCTGGCGTTCAAGTGCTGATCGAGGACGGCCAGATCAATCCCGTCGCCTTGCTGGCCTGCCATGTTCATGGTGATTGGGGCGTCAGCTCGGATGCCGAAAAGAATGACGCCGCCGTCAAACACGGTGATCGCATTATTTCAGCGTATCCGATTGATCCCGACGTGCCCTGCAAGGGTTTTGGCGAGAACACGATCTGGATTATTACCGAGTGGGATCGATCGGTCACGACCCTGTTGCTGCCTGACGAGTATTGATCGTGTAATCGAAGGTCCGCGCCTGGTTCAGGCGTTTTGAGCCGGCGTGCCGGTGTATCAACTTTCACCACCCGTGCGGGGATCGTCTTTCCCGCCAGGGGAGGGCGTCTCCGCATTTCTTTCAGTCTTCCGGAGATCCCTGATGAATCTAGCTTTTCAACCCGTTGCGCAGCCCCGGCTGCCGGCACCGGTCGAGTTTGCGCTCGGCGACTTTGTTTCGACCTTTGGTGAATCGCTGCTCGGCGCCGTCCGTGAGCAGAATCCACCGATCTACAACGGCGAGGCCCATCCGGCTCGCGATCGCGTCATGAGCGGCCTGTTGCGTCAGCCGTTTCCGGCGCAGCGCGAAGTCGTGCAGGCGGTGGCTTCACTGCTTTGCGACGCCGACGACTCGTCCGCAATTATCAACGCGGAAATGGGCACCGGCAAAACCATCATGGCCATTGCCGCGGCTGCCGTTCTGTACGCAGAGAGCAAAGCCTACGCGCGGACGCTGGTGATTTCACCGCCGCACCTGGTCTATAAGTGGCGACGCGAAATCAAGCAGACCGTTCCGGGGGCACGGGTCTGGATCCTCAACGGTCCGGATACCCTGCGCAAGCTCTTGAGCCTGCGCGTCCTGCGTGAGACGCCCAAGGTGCCGGAGTTCTTCATCCTTGGTCGCGTGCGCATGCGCATGGGCTTCCACTGGAAACCGGCCTTCGCTGTCCGTCGCACGGTGTATCGCGACGAGCTCGGGGGCATGCATCAGGCCCGCTATGCATCCTGTCCGGACTGTGGCGTGTATTTGACGCACTCGATGGTCGATGGCACGGATGTCCCGATGTCACCGGCCATGGCCCAGGAGGCACTCGATCTCAACCGGGTGTCGTGTACGGCCTGTGGCAGTCGTCTGTGGTCGCTCACCCACAAGGGGAAAGCGATGCGTCCGCGTCGGGAGATCGTTCTCGATGCGCTGCAGCAGATGCCGACCATTGGCGAAAAGACCGCGCAGGCCCTCCTCACGCGGTTCGGTGAGGATCTGCTCGGTTCGATGCTGGAAGACAACGTCTACGAGTTCATCAATCTGATGGACGAGAACGGCGAGCTGGTGTTTTCCGATCGGCAGGCGACGCGCATGGAGCGGGCGATGGCCAACACGGAATTCTCGTTCGGCCAGGGGGATTACCAACCCTCCGAGTTCATTAAGCGCTATCTCCCGCAAGGCTATTTCGGCTTGCTGGTGGTGGACGAAGGCCATGAGTACAAGAACGACGGATCGGCTCAAGGGCAGGCCATGGGGGTGTTGGCGCGCAAGTGTCGCAAGACGCTGTTGCTCACTGGCACCCTGATGGGCGGCTACGCGGACGATCTGTTCTATCTGCTCTGGCGCCTGAATCCACGGGCGATGATCGAGGATGGCTATCGCATCAATGCACGCGGCACCCTGGGCAGTGCGGCCATGAGTTTCATGCGCGATCACGGCGTATTGAAAGATGTTTTCAAGGAAACGTCGGGCGAGTCACATCGCACGGCCAAAGGTAAGAAGCAGGACGCGGCGCGCACCACCAAAGGTGCGGGCTTCGGCCCCAAGGGCATCATGCGTTATGTGCTGCCTTGCACGGTCTTCATGAAACTGTCGGACATCGGCGCCGGCGTATTGCCCGACTATACCGAGCACTTCACGGAAGTGGAGATGAGCGATGAACAGGCTGAGGCGTACAAAAAGCTCTCGCAGATTTTGAGCGCTGAGTTGCGGCAGGCCTTGGCCAAGGGTGACCCGACGTTGATGGGAGTGGTCCTGCAGGTGTTGTTGGCCTGGCCGGAGTGCGCTTTTCGGGATGAGCTAGTGAGGCATCCCCGGTCGAAGGCCACCCTAGCGTTTCAACGTTCGCTGTTCACTGCGGACGAGGTCATGCCCAAGGAACAGGCCTTGATTGATCTGTGCAAACAGGAAAAACGCCGGGGGCGCAAGGTGCTCGCGTACTCGGTCTATACCGGGACGCGCGATACCACGACACGGCTGAAAGTGCTCCTGGAACGTGAGGGTTTACGGGTGGCGGTCTTGCGCGCCAGCGTCAGTGCCACGACCCGGGAGGACTGGGTCGCGGATCAAGTGGAGCGGGGGATCGATGTCCTGCTGACCAATCCGGAGCTCGTCAAGACCGGTCTGGATCTGCTGGATTTCCCGACCATCGTCTATATGCAGTCCGGTTACAACGTATATACCTTGCAGCAGGCCTCTCGCCGTTCCTGGCGAATCGGGCAGAAGAAGGACGTCGCGGTGCATTTTCTGGGGTATCGCGGTACGGCCCAGATGACGTGCCTGGAGTTGATGGCCAAGAAGATTGCGGTGAGTCAATCCACCTCGGGCGACATGCCGGAGTCGGGGTTGGACATCCTCAATCAGAACGGTGATTCCATCGAAGTCGCGTTGGCCAAGCGGCTGGTCGCCTGAGTCATATCAGGTCGTTTCTTTCAAACCTTTCTTAACCACCCTGGTGGGGATCCGTCCCCACCAGGGGCGGTCCTCACGCATTTTTTTGAGGATCAATCATTATGAAAATGGCCACTGTACTGAGTCTGCGTGAAAAGCGCGGCGCACCCCACCTGTGGGTCGAATCCCTGGCTGCTTCGCGGGCCGGGTTTGAGCCGGGTATTCGTTTTACGGTCGAGCTGCAGCGTAACGGCGTGGTGCTGCGCGTCGCTCATGAAGGCGATCGAACCGTGTCGCGCAAGCTGCGCGGCGCATCGGTGAGTCCGGTGATCGACATCAATTCACGTCAGGATCTGGCTCCGCTGGCTGGACACGACGCGGTACGCGTGGTGTTTGGCGAGCAATGCATCTACGTCTCGCTGCTGGCCAGTGAGGTACGGCGGCAGCGGCGCCTGGCGCGGCTGCAGGCGCACTTGACTGGGCGATGTCTGGATACGGCAGGTGTGGCGTGCGGGGGAGGCATTCTCTCGCATGCCCTGCACGCTGGTCTGGAGGATGCCGGCTTACAGGCGCATACGCGGGTGGCCAACGAGATCCGCGTTGACCTGGTGGAACACTCCATGGTGCACAACGAGGTGTTTGACGAGGCCACCATCATGCTCAACATGCCGTTGCAGGAACTGGCGTACGACGAAGAGGTCATGCGGCGTTTGCCTGAAGTGGACGTTTTGGAGCTCGGCTTGCCGTGCTCGGGTGCTTCCCTTGCCGGTCGGGCGAAAAACAAGCTGGCCTTGCCCGAGGAACATCCTCTGGTGGGAGCGCTTATTGCACCGGCCATTGCCGTGATCGCCAAGTTGAATCCGGTCGCTCTCCTCCAGGAGAACGTGCCAGCCTATGCGCGCAGCGCCTCGGCCGCGATCCTGCGGACGCAGTTGCGAGACATGGGGTACGACGTGCAGGAACGTGTTCTGCTAGGGACGGACTGGGGCGAGCTGGAAGCCAGAGAGCGCTGGTATCTGGTGGCCACGACCAAGGGCATTGCCTTTGATCTGGCTGCCCTGCAGCCCGCGCCGTATCCGGTGCGGAGACTGGCCGACATCATGGATCCGATCGCACTTGACGATCCCTGCTGGGGGCCGATGCAGTACCTCAAGGACAAGGAAGTTCGCGATATCGATGCTGGCAAGGGCTTCAGGATGCAGATCTATGATGGACGTGAGGCGAGCATCAATACCCTGACCAAGGGGCTCGCCAAACGCCGGTCGACGGATCCGTTTTTTCGGCATCCGGAGAACCCGGCGTTGTTGAGATTGCCGACCGTGCGCGAGCATGCCCGTTGCAAGGGCATTCCCGAGCATCTGGTCGACGGTTTGTGTCAGGGCACCGGGCACGAACTGCTTGGCCAGAGCATCGTCTATCGGCCGGTCAGAGAAATCGCGCGACACCTCGGTGAAGCGCTGCTCAGGCATCTGTCCGTTGTCATTGGGCCGTGCCGGGTCAGTTACCCGTGTGCGGCGTAGACGTCGGATAGTTGCTGTGTTTTACTGGAGGGGAATCCGTATCTGGATTCTCCTCCTTTTCCCCGATTTTTCGGGGGCTTTTTCGAGGGTGATGGGTTTCATCATCTTGGAAAAAGCCGCTTATCAGCGCATACTACGTTTGCATTTAGCCGTACCGCCGTCGCATCGTGCGATCGGCGTTTGTGACCAGTTAGCCCCTGAGACTGGAACAGCCGCAAGGCTTGGGGTTCCTTCAGTTGTACCACCCGAACGGGAAGATTTCACTTCCCGTTCGAGGACGTGCGATCTCCCGTTTTTTCATTTCAAGAATGGAGATCACCATGTCAGATTTATCCCCCGCAACCCTGCCTCCGGGCAACAGGCCGCTGCTTGACGCCGAGAGCATGACCAAGGCGCTGCATTCAGCTCAGTTTCTGCAGAGCGATCTGCACCAGGTACTGACCAATTCGAACCCGTTGCTGTCCGAGTTGGTCCTGCGCGAGCTTGAAATCGTCAACGGCTTCGTTGTTCGCCTGCAGTGCATCGAGTCTGTCGTTCGTTCCCTGGCCTAATCGCCCCGAAACGTCCTTCTAGGGGGCGCTTCAGAAAACGGAAAAAATCGTACGCTAAGACCCGGAGAACGGGCGTAGCGGCCTGAACTTGCCCACGCCTACCTTGGCGCTGCTGCGCCAGAGGTAATCGCCGGTCAGGTTGATGTGTTCCCAGCCCAGTGGTGACAGGTACTGGAACAGCGCGTCATCGACAGCAAGGCCGTTGCCACGCAAGGCATGCGCTGCGCGCTCCAGGTAGACCGTGTTCCACAACACGACGGCCGCCGTCACTAGGTTGAGGCCACTGGCCCGGCAGCGCTGCTGCTCGAAACTGCGGGCGCGGATGTCGCCCAGCGGGTTGAAGAACACCGCCCTGGACAGCGCGTTGCGGGCATCGCCCTTGT
>RRZT010220749.1_pt1 | contig 19205 bp, 17 predicted proteins | sample 2165551 | NCBI WGS metagenome assembly RRZT01 (sample SAMN10456910, study PRJNA506462) | wastewater metagenome | biome: wastewater; feature: sludge; material: wastewater sludge; isolation source: wastewater sludge with Escherichia coli K12::gfp cells carrying plasmid... | place: USA: Moscow, Idaho... | reverse complement strand
ACTACAGTTAAGAGTTAATTTAGGGCTAGAGATAGAAATCTATAAAGAAAGGGTAGTAAGATCTCAGCAGCATAATTTTGATATGGTTTTTACTTCATGGAAAGCAATATACGCTGATTCGAAAAGCTATCTTGATATATTTGTTTCGGGAGTCGGGAATAACTGCGGAAAGAAAGCCATACAAAAAATTGTTGAATAAAAAAACTTATCATCTGGAACTCCAAATAAATAAGTCTTCTAAAGAACAGTTAAAAAAAGAAAGCAGTTTTAAGACAGTGTCTAATCTTGTATTATCAAGAGCTGTGCTATGATAAATTTTATGCAGTGATTGTCGTGAAATATACAGGTTTTCAGATTTTAATCTCCGCTCAAGTTCACTCAAGCTGCGTATTTTCTTCTTAGCCATTAATAGATTCAAGTTAGAATTAACCATATCCCCTCCTAAAAAATAAAAAATTTAATATATTTTAACATTTAAATATATATAAATGCAAGTTACGGTTATCAAAAAATTCTCTAATCAAAAGGAAAATTACAGCCTGACTCAGAAATCTTTTCCTGTAAGATTAATATATTAAAATATTTGCAGGTGGAAGTCATCATGGAGAAAAAACACAGAACAAGAAAAACCGGCAGAGACTTCCAGTACTCCGAAAATTATCGGGAGCTTTTATTTTGGGAAAAAACTATATTTTAAAAAAATCAAAAAACAGCGAAAAATAAAAAATATTGTTTTAAATGACGAAAAATCCCTGAATCTTAATTTTTCAAATCTCCTCAGTAAGCCGCTGTTCAGCTTCGATTAATCTGATTTATAATGCTAAAATCTGAATATAAAATAAAGCAGGAGGAACAGCCATGAAAGGATTATTTATAAAAGGAGTATATAAAAATGAGGAATTTGAATTTCACGCATATGAAGAGCTGGGAAAAGTAAGACTGGAAAATAAATATAAGCATGATACATTTTTTAATTCATTAAAGGAAATGGAAGATTTCTTCAAAAATACAGCACACAGCTTTGAAGCTGTTGAAATAAATTAGGAGCTTGTGCTTTAAGATTTTAAAGTATGAAATTTTAAACAGAATCGGCTCTAATTTCAGTATGAAACTGTATTATGATATAATCATAGACATATAATATTTTGATATATAAAAAAGAACAGCAGGTGGATTATGATTTATATTATTTTATCTATGTTAATATTGTTTTTATTGCTGGTACTTCTATTAAAAGATTCACTGAATGTGAAAAAATATAAAAATAAAAAGCTGTATTTTATATTGCTGATTTTAGTATTCATATTTATATTTCTGTATATTTACAGTCATGGGAAAAATTATAATAAAAGCGGCTACGAGAAAAAATCAGAAATAGTATATTTTGACGGGATAAAAATAAAAAACAGCGATATGAAAACATTTGAGAAGCTTGATAACATAGATTATTATGCCAAAGATAAAAACACAGCATATTACAAAGGAAAAGAAATAGAAAATGCAGATACTGCATCATTTGAAATACTGGGCTATGAGTATGCCAGAGATAAAAAATCAGTGTACTACAAAGGAAAAACAGCAGAAAGCATTGATGTATATACGGTAAAATATATTGAAACAGTATATGTAAAAGACAGGAAATTAGTATTTTATAACGGGAAAATAATTAATGAAGCAGATACAGGTACCTTTGAGGTATTAGATCCGATATATTTTTCAAAAGATAAAAATTCTGTATTTTTTATGGGGAAAAAAATAAAAAATGCAGATTCGGGCAGCTTTGAAGTATGCGGTTCTAATTTGACTTATGAAAGTAACGGAAGGCAGAAATGCAGACCCGGAACTGCAAGAGATAAAAACTTCATTTATATAGTAAGAAAAGCTAAATATGCGCCTTTTCGCCATTTGAGCAAAAGAAAAATCAACAGCATATTTAAAGATTTTTAGAATAAAGAAAAATAAGAAGCAGAGTAATTTTTGAGATATAAAGAATTTTTATGAGAAGCTATGAGAAAGCAGAGTTTTATTTGAAGCCGGCGGAAATGAAGCAATCCTCCGGTTTTTTATTCCGGCAGAAAAGCAACCATACAGTTGACAGATTACTATTAGTAAAGGAGATGGTAATTATGAAAATATTGTTGGATATAGGGCACGGAGGAAGCAAAAAATCAACAGGGGGAAAAGTAATAAGAGATTTCGGAGCTGTCAGCCAAAGCTATAAAACAGATGAGTTTCACTGGAATGAGAATTTTGTGAAAAACTATCTGATACCGGAATTTCTGAGTAATAATCTGGAATATGAAATTGTTCTGAGAAAAGCCGGAACTGAAGAATTAGTCAGTGATTTGAACAAAGCATCAAAAACAGGGGATATAATTTTATCCTTTCACCTGAACAGCGACATAAAAGCTTCCGGAACTGAAGTACTTTATTGGGAAACAAGTGTAAACGGAAAAAAGCTTGCGGGATTGCTGCAGAAGAAGCTTACAGAAGTGCTGAAACTGCCTGACAGGGGAATAAAAGGAAGAAGAAAGCCGCTTAACAGCAAGGATGCTTTGAATCAGAGAGGATGGACAATGTTTAAGAATACAAAAGTCCCTTTTGTAATGATGGAAAGCTTTTTTATCACTAATAATAAAGATATGGAAACAGGAAACAAAAATATTGCAGCAATGGCAAAAGCAGTAACAGAAGCAGTTTTGGAATTCCGGGAGGGGAGAAAATGAATATATTACTAATGATTATAATTATATTAGCAGCCGGGGGGACAGCATATATTCTTTATAAAAAAAATAAACTTGATAAAACAGTCGAATATCTGGTGAAGCTTCTGGAAATATACGGAAAGCATGTATTAAATAAAGTAAAGTTAGTTTTGCTTATAAATACTTTGAGAACATGGGTTCTTGCCAATACTGAAAATAAAGTTTTAAAGTTTTTTATAGAACTGTTCTGGCCGGAAGAAGACCTGCTCTGGACAGCGTTAGATGTGGAAAATACAAACAGTAAAAATCAGGCAGTAAACAGTATACCTGATGCTGTAATATCCAAAACTGTAGATAATATATTAAATAATACAAAATACACAAACAATGATTTTAGCACAACCACAAATTTAAAGATAACAGAGAAGGACAGAGGATACCTTGAAGCATATCTGGAAGGGCAGATAAATAAGCTTGAGGAAGCCAGAATCGGAATAAAAGGCGGTATAAAGTTTTAAAAACGGAATTTTGGCAGAATTACAATAAAATCAGCAGTAAATATAAATTAGACACTGCATAGAAAAAGAACCTGAACAGAGGTTCTTTTTCTGATTAAAATATAGTATAATAGAAAATGAAACTGTGACAAAAATTAATAGATTACAATATTTGAGGGAGAAAAAAATGGTAAGGAAAATACAGATAGGAAGCTATATTCTGGAGCTTCTGAATATTATTCAGCTTATACTCTGGGTAAGCGGGGCATATGGCAGAGGCGGACCGATTAATATATCTAATAAAGTATTTTTTTCATTAAATACATTTTTTCCGTTTTTCATTTTATTACTTTCTCTGGTTATGGCTGTATTGAGTAAAAAGAAAATACTGTCTGTCATAATAATGCTTATGTGCGGCATACAGGCAGCATTGTTTACTTTGATTATCATAGTGGGAATACTGCTGTTCGGATAGCTTTTATAAGAACAGCTCCGGACGAAAAAATCATGAAAAACAGGAAGGTGAAAAATGAGAAAATATTTTCTTTTGACTGAACGTCTGGGATTTTCTCACTGGAAAAAGGATGATGCAGAGCTGGCTTATTCCTTATGGGGAAACAAAAATGTTACAAAATATCTGTCTGCATCCGGGACTTTTACCGCAGGGGAGGTTACAGAAAGACTAAAACTGGAGATAGATAATGAAAAAATATACGGTATACAGTACTGGCCTGTTTTTGAACTGGAGACCGGCGGGTTTGCAGGCTGCTGCGGGCTGCGTCCGTATAAAAGCAGCGAAAAGATTTATGAAATAGGGTTTCACTTAATACCCGAATACTGGGGAAAAGGATATGGGAAAGAAGCAGCAGAAGCTATGATTAAGTATGCTTTTGAAGAGCTGGGAGCCGAAAAGCTTTTTGCCGGTCATAATCCTGATAATACAGCCTCGGCAAGGCTTTTGACAAAACTGGGCTTCATTTATACCGATGATGAATATTACAAACCCACGGGACTGTATCACCCTTCATATATTTATGAAAAAATTAATTATAACAAGGTAAAAGGAGAAGCAGAATGATAAAACTGAAATCAGGCGATATATTAAAGCCGTCAAAAATAGGGATTATGCTGCCCGCGGGTGTATTGTCCGCAGCAGGCTTCGGAATGTGGTTTATGGTAATTATGATACCTGTAATAGGACTTATAAATAAGCCTGATATTGTAATAAGGGATTTGAAAAATACGTCCTTTGACCTGTATCTGACAATAGGTGGAATAATGCTTTTGATAATACTGCTTCAGATTTTATTCAGAAAAATTATAAAAAAGAAAAGAATAATTATTGATGATAATTATGTTTATATAAACAATATATTCACTTCCAAAGAAGTAGAAATAATAAATGTGAAAACAATAAAAAAGATAACTGATAAAGCTTCACTCAGTACACATATAAGACTGGTTTATGAAAACGGAGCAAGGTCATCGATAAGCGGCTGGCTTATGAAGTGGAGTGAAATGGACGGACTGGCTGATTATATATACAGCAGAAATTCAAATCAGAATATAAAATATCAAAATATATAAAATTTTTATTGTTAAAATTAATTATTAAGTAAAAACTGTCAGAGGTCAAAAATATGAAAACTATAAGCTGTCAGAGCTGCAGAACATTTCCAGAAAATATATGAAATTTGAATATGCAAATAACTTTCATTTTTAAAATTAATGTGGTAAAATGTATATAATAAAAGAGTTAGACAAGGTGAGGACAAATGAAGGTAAATAAAGAACTGAACAGTGAAATAAAAAGGATACACAAGGAAATAGGAAGCGACATAGACAAAAGACTGGATGAGTTTAAGGAGGTTTGGGAAAAGGGAAGTGAAGAGGACATTTTTGCAGAGGTAGCATTCTGTGTTCTGACTCCGCAGTCTAAAGCCAGAAATGCCTGGAAAGCAATAGGCATACTCAGGGAAAACGGACTGCTGTTTAACGGTGAGGCAGAAGAAATAGCAGAATATCTTAACATTGTAAGATTCAAGAATAATAAAGCAAAATATCTGGTAGAGCTGAGAAATCTTATGACAAGGGACGGAAAGCTTTTGCCGAAGACGATTCTCAGTGAAAAGGGTGATGTTTTCCAGACAAGAAAATGGATTTTTGATAATATCAAAGGTATGGGCATGAAAGAAGCGAACCATCTATTGAGAAATCTGGGATTCGGGCGTGACATAGCTATTCTGGACAGACATATACTCCGTAATATAGCTGCTCTCGGGGTAATAGAAGAAATACCCAAATCTATTACAGAAAAAAATTACTATGAAATCGAGAGTAAAATGAGAGAATATTCCAAAATATCAAAAATAACAATGGATAAACTAGACCTGATTCTCTGGTATAAAGAGGCGGGAGAGATATTTAAGTAATTCCGGAATATTGACAAATAAAGGGTAGTATAGTAAACTTAATATAAGATAAAAGTTATAAAACATATCTAGGAGGAATATAAAATGAGCAAAGTTTTTCATTATAACGGTGAGGATTTTAAAGGAGAAGTAGTAACTACAAAAGGAATAACTCTTGTAGATTTTTTTGCTACATGGTGCGGGCCTTGTCAGATGCTTGGGCCAGTATTGGATGATTTATCAGAAGAGGTTGATTATAAAGTAGTAAAAGTAGATGTGGATCAGTCGAGAGACCTTGCAGCAGAATATGGTGTAAGAAGCGTGCCGACTATGTTCATTTTTAAAGACGGAGAAGTTGCAGAGCAAATGATCGGTTTTTTAACAAAGGATGAAATAAAAGATAAGATAAACAGTCATTTATAGGAATATTTTCCTGTAAAAGCAAGTATTGAAAAAATAAAACTGAGGTAACCCTGTATTTGATTCGGAGCCTCATTTTTATATAAGAGTTATTAAATGTTTTATGTAATAAATTTAATAAAATCAAAATCTCATAAACTTTAGGAGGAAAGTAATGAAAAAAATCTTATTAGTTTTAACACTGTCGTTATTATTTCTGGTATCTTGCGGAAAGAAGACAGAAGAGGCGCCGGCAGACGGTACCGCAGAAACTAAAACAGAAACAGCTGCACCGGCAAGCGATATGAAGGTAGCAATTGTATATTCTACAGGAGGACTCGGGGACGATTCATTTAATGATGCGGCTAAAAGAGGACTGGAAGAAGCTAAGGCAAAGCTTGGTATAACATATGACGAATATGAGCCGAAAGATCCTAGTGCCGAAGCTGAAAACCAGCTAAGAACTTATGCTGAAAGCGGTCAGTACAGCCTGATCATAGCAACAGGTTTCAGTATGAAAGACGCATTATTAATTGTAGCTAAAGAATTCCCTGATCAAAAATTTGCAATAATTGACGAGAGAATAGAAGGACAGCCAAATGTAGCATCACTTAGTTTCAAAGAACACGAAGGATCATTCCTTGCGGGTGCTTTGGCAGCTATGATGTCTAAATCAGATGTAATCGGTTATGTAGGTGGAGCAGAATCACCTCTTATCCAGAAATTCGAAGTTGGTTATGTACAAGGTGCCAAGTATGTAAAGCCTGATATAAAAATACTTATAGTTTATGTAGGCGGAACAAATGCATTTAATGATCCTACTTCTGCTAAAGCAAGAACAGAAGCTATAATTTCTCAGGGAGCAGATGTAATTTATCATGCTGCGGGAGCAAGCGGAAAAGGAGTATTCCAGGCTGCTAAAGAAAAAGGAGTTTATGCTATAGGTGTCGACTCTAATCAGGATGGACTTGCAGAAGGTATAATTCTTACTTCTATGTTAAAAAGAGTGGATACAGCAGTTTTTAACATAATAAATGAAACTAAAGATGACAAATTTGAAGGAAAAATCTATGAATACGGTATGAAAGAAGGCGGTGTCGGATTAACAGATTTCAAATTTACGAGAGAAAAAATTGGTGAAGAAAACATCAAGAAACTGGAAGAGATTCAAAAGAAAATAGCTGATGGCGAAATAGAGATAAAATCAACAAGATAATAATAGAAAAGTACTCTGTTTTTACAGGGTACTTTTTTTATAAAAATGAAAAACGGAGGAACATATATGAAGCTCGCAGTAGGAATGTTAATGCTTTTACTTTCGTTTATGCTGATGCCTTTTAATATTCAGGTAGAAAGAATACCAAGTACTGTTATGAATAAGTCTTTTAATGCAACGGTAATTACACCGAAAACTTATGGGAAAACAAGTAAGAAGTATTCCGTTGTTTATGTTCTTCACGGCTGGCTGAATGATTATGACAGTATGAGTTATCATACTGAAATTGGCAGGCTTAGTGATGAATACGATTTTATCATAGTAATGCCCGACGGAAATCTGAATAAATGGTACTTTGACAGCAGAATAAATTCGGAATTCAGATTTGGGACATATGTAGGCAGGGAAGTTCCTGAATATATAGATAAGAAATACAGAACAATAAAAAAGCGGAGTGCAAGGGCAGTAACAGGATATAGTATGGGCGGCTTCGGAGCCTTTAATGCTGTGTTTAATTACCCGGAGACTTTCGGAAATGTGGGTAGCATGAGCGGAGCAGTGGAAATATCCGGTTTTGAGAATAAATGGAATTTGAGAAAAGTTTTTGGAAATTATGAAGAAAATAAAGATTTATGGGAAAGTGCAGCAGTGAAAAATAATCTTAATAAGTTTGGAGATAAAAAATTTAATATAATAATAAGCTGCGGTGATGAGGATTTTTTCATTGATATAAACAGGGAGCTTCATGAAAAAATGCTTGAAGCAGGAATAAAACACACGTATATTGAAAGACCGGGAAGGCATGACTGGGATTATTGGAGAGAAGAAATAAAATTTCAGCTTTTATTCTTCTCAAATTATTTAAAATAAGAATATTTTTATAATTTTTATTTTATAAACTTATGTTTAAAAACGTTGTTATATACAATTGTAAAAACTGATATTTATAAAATAATCCTTTTAAATAATGGGTGATAGCTTTTCTAAACTAAAATAAAAAAATGCTGCGTTAAAATAATTAATTTTAAAATAATGCAGATGTCCTTGAAAATTAATTGGAAAAAGTGGGAAAGAGGGTTATAATTTAGTTGTAGAAAAGATATTTTAGGAGGATTAATGAAAAAGGCACTATTCATTTTAACAATGATGATGTTATTTTTAATATCATGCGGATCAAAAAGTACTGACGGAGAAGGAGCAGGCGCTGCAGCTGCAGAAAATACTGCCAAGGATGAAAGTTTGAAAGTAGGAGTAGTTTATTCTACGGGAGGATTAGGGGATAACTCGTATAATGATGCTACAAAAAGAGGTTTGGAAAAAGCAAAAGCCGAGCTTGGTATAACATATGACGAATATGAACCAAAAGATCCTAATACAGAAGCAGAAAATAAACTCAGAGAATATGCAGAATCAGGAGATTATGCTTTAATAGTGGCTACAGGATTTACTATGAAAGATGCTTTAGTGAATGTGGCAACAGAATTTCCGGAACAAAAATTTGTTATTATAGATGAAACAATAGAGGGAATGCCTAATGTTGCATCACTTACATTCAAAGAACACGAAGGATCTTTTTTAGCAGGTGCTTTGGCAGCAATGATGACTAAGTCAAATGTAGTAGGTTATGTAGGAGGAGCAGAGGCTCCGGTTATTCAGAAATTTGAAATCGGGTTTGAACAGGGAGCAAAATATGTAAAGCCTGATATTAAATTTTTACCTGTATACATAGGCGGAACAAATGCATTTAATGACCCTGCGTCAGCAAAGGTAAAAGCTGGAGCTCTTATAGATCAGGGAGCAGATGTAATATATCATGCATCGGGAGCAAGCGGAAGCGGAGTATTTCAGGCTGCTAAAGATAAAGGGATTTATGCAATAGGCGTGGATTCTAATCAGGATGCACTGGTAAAAGGAACTATACTTACATCAATGATCAAAAAAGTGGATACAGCAGTATTTAATTCAGTAAAAGAAGTAGCAGACGGTAAGTTTGAAGGAAAAGTATATCAGTACGGGCTGAAAGAAGATGGTCTGGGAATTACAGACTGTGAATTTACAAAAGAAATTATAGGTCAGGAAAATCTGGATAAATTAGATGAAATAAAAGGAAAAATAGTAGCTGGTGAGATAGTAGTTTCTCCTACCAGATAAAGTAACTAAATTAAGTTTTGAGAAGGTGAGAATATGGGTGCATTAGACATTATTAAAAACAAAACATTAACATATGAGCAGATAGTAATGAATCTTGCAAAAGAGGGCGAAAACAGTCTAAACGTTTTGAATATCAGTGAAAAAGCACAAAAATACAGAGATGAAGGAATAATATGCGACTTATTTGAAGGGAATGCACCTTTCAGGCCTAGATATATAGTGCCTGATTATGAGAAGTTTATGAAAAACGGTTCCAAATTTCTGGGAATAGAGCCGGCAAAAGATATTTGGGAAGCAACACATAATTTATTAATGCTTTATAAACATGTTCCATCAATTACGACAATGCCGGTATATCTCGGTAATCTGGATTATATGCTGGAGCCGTATATAAAAGACGAGGAAGAAGCATACAGAGCAATAAAATTATTTTTAAAGCACATTGATACTACAATAACAGATTCATTCTGTCATTCAAATATAGGGCCTAAGGAAACAAAGGCAGCATTTATTATACTAAGAGTAATGGAAGAGTTACAGCTTCCTACACCGAATCTTACACTGAAATACAGTGAAGAAACAAGTGACAAGCTTGCTCTTGCAGCTGTGGAAGCAGCACTGGTTACAGCAAAGCCAAGCTTCGCAAACCATAAAGTATACAGTGAGAACTTTAAGGGAGATTATGGAATAGTAAGCTGCTATAACGGACTGAAAGTAGGCGGAGGAGCTTATACGCTGGTAAGGGTCAAGCTTGGGGAATTATCTAAAAAAGCTGACAGTGTAGAGCAGTTTATGGATGAAGTGCTTCCAGATCTTGCGGATGCAATGCTGGGCTATATAGATGAAAGAGTAAGATTTATCGTAGAGGAAACTCCGTTCTTTGAATCAAATTTTCTTGCTAAGGAAGGTTTGATAGAAAGAGATAAATTTACAGGTTTATTTGGTGTAGTAGGTCTTGCTGAATGTGTAAATAATCTTCTGAAAGCTGAAAACCAGGAAGAAAGATTCGGATATTCAGATAAGGCAAATCAGCTGGGTATGCAGATTGTACAGAAGTTAGATGAAAAAGTAAAAGGGCATAAAAATAAATACTGTCCTTTCACTGACGGAAACCATCTGCTTCATGCACAGGTAGGAATAGATACAGATACGTCTGATTCACCGGGATGCAGAATTCCTGTCGGCGAAGAGCCTGAAATATGGGATCATCTTACACAGAGTGCACCTTTCCATAAATATTTTCCAAGCGGAATAGGTGATATCTTTACATTTGATGACACATATAAGAAAAATCCACAGGCAATACTGGATATAATAAGAGGAGCTTTTAATTCCACAGATTTGAGATTCATATCTGTATACAGTAGTGACAGTGACGTAGTAAGAGTTACAGGCTATCTGGTGAAAAAATCAGAAATAGCAAAGCTGGAAAAAGGAGAAGCTGTTCTTGCTGATACTACAGTTTTGGGTATGGGTGCAAGAGATAATGCAAAGGCTTTTGACAGAAAATTAAGACATTAAAATATATAATAAGACTTGGAAAATAGATTTCCAGGTCTTATTTTTTAAGGAGAAGCAATATGTATGCTGTGGTGAATAATATAATAAAATTTTCAAATGTAGACGGTCCGGGTAACAGAATGGCAGTATTTTTTCAAGGATGTAATTTTAGATGTATATACTGTCATAATCCTGAAACAATACATCTCTGCAATAACTGCGGTGAATGTGTGAAGGTATGTCCTGTCGGGGCTTTGACAAGGGAGGACGGTATTGTTAAATGGGATAAGAAGATCTGTGTAGACTGTGATGAATGCATAAAAACATGCAGATTTTTTTCCAGTCCGAAAACTGAAAAATATACTGTGGCAGACTTATTAAAAGAAACGGAAAAAGTAAAAATATTTATTCAGGGTGTTACTGTAAGCGGAGGAGAGGCCACGCTGAATGCACATTTTATAACTGAATTTTTTAAAGAAGTAAAAAAGATGAATCTGAGTGTTTTTGTTGATACTAACGGAGGCATAGATCTTAGTCTTGAGGAATATAAAGAGTTTGTAGAAGTAACAGATAAATTTATGCTGGATATAAAAGCATGGGATTCTACCGAGCATAAAGAGCTGACAGGTGCAGATAATGAATTTGTTCTGAAAAATTTAAGATTTTTACTAGAAAAAAATAAAATGTATGAAGTAAGAACAGTGGTTAATTCAATGATAAATGCCAAAGAAACAATAATGAAAACTGCAGAAATATTAAAGGATTATCCTGATGTGAGATATAAGATAATTGCTTACAGACATTTTGGGGTAAAAGAAGAATTTAAGGAAAAATTTCATCCGCTTCCAAATATCAAGGATCTGGAAAAGTTAAAGTCAGAAGCAGAGAAAATAATGAAAAATGAAATAATTTTATTATGACCACTCAGGTAATGTCAGATAGACTGTAATATAATGAAAATATACTGATTAACAGAAATTCTTTAGTATAAATTTTTATTTGACAATTAGTTGATTTAGGTATAGAATACTTGTATAAACAATAAAGATGATTTGGAGGCGGTGAATATGAAAATTCTCTTTGTATCAGTAATTTTGTCAGCTTTAATCGGCTGTACTGCAATGGAACCTACAGATCATTATAAAGATCCGGAATTTATTCATAATGAGAGAGATTCAGGCTACTCAAAGTAGAAAAGTTATTAATTTATTTAGTATTATAAAAAGTTTGTTTTAAGTGAGTTTGGAGCCTTTATTCTTGAGGCTCTTTAATTTTTTTTAGAATTATTATATTTTTTTGATTAAATAAATAATTAAAAAATTAATTATTTAGATTGATGGAAAATATAAATTAATTTCAGACAAAATCATAAAATATAAATACAGAAACTAATTTAAATTTATACACAGCTGAAATAAAATTGCCATCTAAACATTAATTAATGAAATTAGTTAAAAATTAAAAATGTTGCTATTGAAATAAAATTGGAATAAAATGAATTATAGGTAAATTATAAAAATGTTTGTATACGCAAAAATGAAGGAGTAAATAAAATGTTGAAAAATAAAAAATTATTAATGTTTTTAGCTTTAAATTCATTGGTAGGAACTGTAGCATCCAGCAGTAACAATGAATTTGAAAAATATGAAAATATGTATGATAAAATGACGAAAAAAATAGAAAAAAATATATCAAATAGAAATAATTATAAATTGTTGGAAAAAATCCTGAATCAAAGAAACAAAGAATTAAAAGATCTGTATTTACAGAGTGACTATATTGTAAAACCGGAATATCTGGAATGGCAGATATTTTTTTCAGGTTTTTACAGCGAAAAAGATAGAAAAGGAACGAAAAAAAATTCTGTAATGCCATTTCCTTCTTCTTCCGGAACTATAGATGTCAGTATAAGTATGCCTGCTATTTTGATGAAGGATCCTGATATAAACATAGAAAATGTATCGGCAGGAGCCCCGGAAGTCAGTATAAATAAAAATAATATATCTGTGTCTAATATGAGTTACAGCAATAATGTGGAAGTACCGGAATTTGTTATTCCGTAACTGCCGGCAGTGACAATTACTCCGCCGGTATTTACAATATCAGCAACTTCAATGTTTTCGAGTTCCAGCATGTACGATAAAACTTTTTATAATCCTACTCTTGGTGCAGTACAGACCTGGAATACAGGCTTATTTTCAAACTACAATCTGGAAAGCGGAAATTTTTCTTATGATGTAAAAATTGCAGGTTCAAACAGTAATACTACTTTCAATTTTAATAGTGCTGCGGGAAGCATAGATCCTGCTGCAATAGCTGATGCATCATTAAATCAGCCGGCAGTTATTCCGACATCAGACTCTTATTCCGCTAAGGTTACATCAGTTCCTATGATTGTCTCTACATCAGCCCCGAATATAAGAATAGGTGAGAATACGACTATAAATCTAATATCTTCAAATACTGCCAATAATTATCAATATGGGACTTTAATGCTTCAGTATACATTAACTCCAAATCGTTCAGCACTTAATACCGACAGTGATTATGCATTTGGAAAAGGAAAAGCATATCCTGATTCTCAGGCAGGTATTCCGTTTTCCATATTAAGAAACAGCGGAACTATTAATATAACCGGGAATTACGGAGTGGCTGGGATTATGATGAACAAGAACAATCAGAGCGGATCCCGTAATGATTATCTGCTTGTAAATGACGGAACAATTATAGGCGAGTATATTGATTCAAACAGTAAACAGCATATTGGTCTGGCATTTGAAGGAAATACTACTCCCGGAACTAAAGGAGAAAGATATATTTTAGGAAATGACGGGATAATGGAATTCAGAGCGCCGCAATCCGCAGCTTTTAATTTTGGAGGTGTAAACTTATTAAAATATCAGATTGTATATAACAGAAATACTATTAATATGTATGGTTCAAACAGTTTCGGCGTAAAGATGGCAAATTCCAGTTTAAGCGGATATACTCCCGGTACTGATCAGACAAATACAAAAATTTTATTGGAAGATCCTATAAATATATACGGGGATAACAGTGTGGGAGTTTATTATTCAGCAGCTAATATGAAGGCTGAAAATTCTGTGTTCAAAGTTAATATAGGAACGGGAAAAAACAATTATTCTGGTAATATAAGCGGAAATGATTCGAATTATGTAGAAAATTCTGTTGGTATGTATATCACTCCCAGAAATAACAATACCACAGGAACTATAACAAATATCGTAAATTATGACATAAAATTCGGAGATTATGCTAAAAATAGTATCATGTTTGTAAACGATGGTTCCAGTAATTCATATAATATGTCGAGCGGAGCATTTACTTCTCCGCTGTTAAGGGAAACTTATATTGATAATTCTGCAGTTACATCTGTTAATGTAGAAGCAGGAACAAATAATATAGTATTTTTTAACAAAGGAGGGGTAAAAAATGTCAGCTATGCATATATACCAATTATTTATATAAAACCTGATATAAATATCGGAACAGCAGAAAAAGCGGTAGATAATACACTGGCCTTGTATAATCTGGGTGCAATAGCTCATCTTAACGGAAATATCGAAACATACGGGGAATATTCACATGGTATATATAATAACGCAGCTGCTCTGACTTCAGGGGGAGTAGTTTATTCAGTAGGCTCGAAGCTTGATAATATAATAGACGGAAATGCTAAAACACTTTCAATAGTTACTCACGGAGATAATTCGGCAGTTTTATATAATAATGAATCAAATATAGATTTTCAGGCCGGGGGCACTTTTAAAGCTCTCGGAAAAAACGGATCAGTACTTTATAATAAAAATGGAAGTATAAGCATAACAGGCGATTCTGTATTTGAAGCAGGAGATAACGGAACTCTTATTATGGCCGACGGAGGGAAAATAACATTAAGCGGAAATAATATATATAATGTCAGAAATAACTCTGTTTTCGCATATGCACTGGGAAATCCGGGAATAAAGGTTGAGTTTTCCGGTTCAGGACAGACAGTTAATCTGGAGAATGGAAGCATAGGGTTTGTATATGACGGTGGTTCGGTAAATATGCAGCAGAATTCACTCTATGATTATTTAAATGATAATTTTACAGGGTTAAATAATTTAAATATAAATGTATCTGATAATTCCAGATTATTTCTGATAAATAACTACGGAACGCTTAAGTTAAGTGAATTGGAAGCTATGAATACAGGTTCCGGATTATTTGGAAGTGTAATAGGAAACAGCGGAAATTCACTTTTAAATAAAGGAACTCTGGTGTTAGATACTTTAGGAGTGATTAATCTTGATGATCCAAATGATTTTTATAGCAATACAGATAAAGCTGCGACAGGAATTACAGTCGATGCAGGGGTAACTATAAAAGGAACACAGGACAGTCAGACAGCATTAAGCGGCAAAGATATATACAGAGGGACATCGGGGGGAAGTACTTATGTGGTAATGAACAACTACGGCAATATAGAGCTTTCGGGTGATAATTCACTAGGGATATATACAAATAACGGACTTATTAACAATTATTCAGAAATAAATACGACAGGGAAAAATTCTGCCGGTTTATTCGGAGAAAATAGTTCAGTTGTTAAAAATTATGGAAATCTAAAAATATCTGATAATGGTGTGGGTATATATGCGGTTTCCTATCAGGCTCCTGACAAGCCAGATGAAGATTTTGGCAGCGGATTGGTAGATGTAACAAATACCGGGGTAATAAGTGCAGTCAGTTCTGAAAAAGCAGTTGGTATTTATGTAAATAACAATAAAACAGGAGCATTGAGAAATACCGGGATTTTGAATTTATCAGGCGGTACAGTGGATATGTCTCTTTCTAAGGAAAGTACCGGAGTATATGCAGTAAATGCAACTGTAAACGGCGGCGGAATAATAAATGCCGGAGAATCCGGAACAGGCTTGTATGCTAAGAACAGTGATCTTACTCTTTCTGATCTGACATTAAATATGAATAAAGATAATTCAGTAGGAATATATCTTGATTCAGACAGCAATCTTAACACAAGCGGGACAAATACAGTGAATATAACAGGCAAAAAGAATACAATATTTTACGTAAATACTGAAGGGACATTTAATCAGAACTTTTTGATTAATGGAAATAATAATGCAGATTACACCCTTATGTATATAAACAGCAACAAAGGAACTTATAACGGAACAGCAGTATTAAGCGGTAATAGTACGGTATTTTATGGAGTGAATTCTGTAATTGAACTGGGGACTTCTTCATCACTGACAGCACCCAGAGGTAATACAGCTGGAATTTATGCAGACGGCTTATATGGAGGAATCACTGACTATGAAGGAATAAATAAAGGTGAAATGTTATTCGGAGATGATTCTGCCGGTCTTTATGGAATAAACGGAGCAAGGCTGTTAAATACCGGCAATATAACAACAGGCAGTAAATCATTGGGAATGAGCAGTGAAGCAAGTGATTATCTCAGAAATAAAGGAACAATAAAAACAGGAAGTAATTCTATAGGAATGTCGGCTAAAAATACAGCTCTTACGGAAAATTCAGGAAATATAAATGCTGCCGGGGAAAACATAACAGCATTATATTCTGAAAACAGCGGAATATCAGTTATCAATAATACAGGAAATATAGAATTAACAGGGAAAAATACAATAGGTGTTTATTTGGAGGAAGGCGGACAGCAGACATTTAATAATAATAAAGTGATAAAAACAGAGAATTCTGAGAATTCATCAATAGCCAGCACCGGGATATATAATAACGGCCATATTGTGAATAATACTGGTGATATAATCGCGGGAATGAGTTCAGCGGGAATATATAATAATAATGGAATAATAAGACATTCAGGCAGTATAACTTCAGAAGCAGACGGAGTAGGAATTTATTCTGCAGGCGGGGAAATAAATCTTACAGATGGAACCATAATAAGTAAAGGTTTTGCAATATACGCAGAAAATAATACAAAAATAACGAATACAGGAACAGAAGTAAATACCGGAGATAAAACTGTAGCATATGTATTAAAATCAGGATCAGGACTTATAAACGATCAAAATGCATCAATAGGAACTGGAAGTATATATGTATACGGCAATGGTACTGAAGAGATAGTAAATAATGCTTCTTCAATAATAATGACCGGTCCGGAAAGTATGGGATATTATCTGACTAACAGTGAAGGCTTAATAAATAATGCAGATATTACAGGATTGGCAAAAGGAAATATAGGGATTTACAGTGATAAAGGAAGTATTGCAAATTCCGGAAATATAACATTAGGGGATTCGGAAATAATAGATGAAAATGATTCTTCTAAAAACAGATATGCAATAGGAATATACGGAGAAGATGCAGAAGTCAATAATAGCGGAAATATAAAAACGGGCTACAAAGGAACAGGAATATATACAGAAAATAATAAACTTACAAACAGCGGGAATATTACTTCTGACGGAGAATACGCAGTTGGTTTATGGGGAAGTAAAGCTGTAATAGAAAATAACGGTGAAATAGTAATGAATGGTGATTATTCTCAGGGTATAATGGGAACTTCACAGTCAAATATAGTAAATAACAGCATAATAACTATGAATGGAAATAATTCAATAGGAATCAGCGGAAATGAAGGAACAAAAATACAGAATAACGGAATAATAAATTTATACGGGAATGACAGTACAGGAATTATGCTTTCTAACGGCTCTGTATTATTAAATAAAGGAACAATAAATTTAGGGCCGGGTTCAAATAATGCAGAGGTACAAAATGGAAATTCTGTAATTCCGCCTTCTATAGTAAATGCGGGAGTAATCAAGGTAGACGGTAAATTTGAATTAAACGGAATAAATCTTACAATTCAGGTTGATCCCGAAAGTATAAGAAAACCGGAAATGAGTGAAATAACAACAGATCAGTATACAACAGAAGATCTGAAAGCAAAATTTCTTGTGTCAGATGCAGTTCGGTTTCAGGCAGACAGCTTTGATTTTTCAGGACCTGCCATGATAGACCCGTTATTCACACAAGGGACAAATGCATTGGTATATAAATTTGAGAATGTATTTATGGCTAAAGATCTGGCATCAGCAGAATCGATAACTGCGGACAGTAATTCAGTTACGTTTAGAGCGACACCTTCAATGAATGAAAATGGAAATGTAGATATCTGGATGGAGAAAATTCCTTATCAGTATTTTACTAACGGAATGTATTATGATAAAATGGCGGAAATACTTGATAAAAATTATGTGCTTGACGGAACATTAAGCGGACAGACAGATGATGCACTCAAATTATATGATAAACTTGACTTGATAACGGATACTCAGACTCTTGAAAAAGCTATGAAAGACCTGAGCGGGGAAATGTATTCCAATATCACAAGAAGGATGGAGGATGTATCTGATACATTTAATGATTCTCTAGAAGTACTTCAAAATTCGGAAAATAATACAAAAGAAAATGTAAAAATAAATGTAATTGCAGGAAAAGGAAAAACAAAAGAAAACAGAAACGGAATACTGCCTTATGATTACAGCAGTGTGGGAATATTGGCACTGCGGGAAGTAGAACGTACATACAGACATACATTTGGTTATTCGCTGGGTTATCTGAAAACAAATTATCAATTTCAGGATACAAATAATAAAGAAGAGGCAGATACAATTCAGGCAGGATTACATAATAAATATAAAGCTGACAGCTGGACTTTTAAAACGAATCTTTTGGGAAGAGCAGGATTTAACAATACAGACAGGGAAATAGACTGGAACAGCGGAGCTGCTTCCGAGATGAGCGGAGATTATAATACATACGGAGTAACACTTTTGAATGAGATTGCTAAGGATATTGAAATAGGGAAAAATACTAAAATAATACCATATGCAGGACTGAAAATGGAATATGGATATCATTCAGATATAAAAGAAAGCGGAGATTCTGAGAGATTAAACGTAGAGCAAAATGATTATTACAGTATAAAACCAAATGCCGGATTAGAATTTGAAACAGCGAAGTATTTCGGAGACTATAAAAACTGGAAAATCAAAATGAATATCGGAGTTGGTTATGAATACGAGCTTGGAGATACAAACAGTACAGAAAGAGCTGGTTTTGACACTATATCCAGTGAAAAATTTGATCTTGGCGAATCCGGAGAGGATAAAGGAAAGTTTATTACAAACGGAGGAGTCGGAATAGAATTTCAGGACAGATACGGTATATTTATGACAGGAAAATATAAAACAGCAGGCAGTAAAGAGGAAGATTACCAGTTGGGTCTGAACTTAAAAATATCATT
>RRZT010983730.1_pt1 | contig 19214 bp, 14 predicted proteins | sample 2165551 | NCBI WGS metagenome assembly RRZT01 (sample SAMN10456910, study PRJNA506462) | wastewater metagenome | biome: wastewater; feature: sludge; material: wastewater sludge; isolation source: wastewater sludge with Escherichia coli K12::gfp cells carrying plasmid... | place: USA: Moscow, Idaho... | reverse complement strand
GCGATCAATACCTCGCGTGCTGCATCGCTTAAGCTAATCTTTAAGGCTGAACCGATGTTTTTCCCCTCACGTAAAGCCTCAAACGCTTTGTACACTTCTTGTACGTGTTGGTTTTGCGTAAACAGGGCTACTTCCTCCGACGTAAAGCCTATACTTTCTGGGAAAGCATAGATATGCGGAATCACATCTAATGGGTTATTCATCAGTACCACCGCTTGACTGGCATCTACTTGCTGTAACTGTTGCGCCGCCTTAAGCAACACCGCAAAACGCGCCAATTGCATGGCACGATCGTCTATATCCAAGCCAAACAAATTGTTTTTTAAGATACTTTCAATCGCATTTTTAGCCGTATAGCCTTGTTCGCGGTACATTTTGTACAACCACTCAAAGCCCGTTACCAAAATATGCCCCGATCCACAAGCCGGATCAATCAGCGTTAATTGTTCGATATCGTCAATTAAAGCGCCTTTGCCCTCGGTTTCATTTTCCACCAAATACTTCATTTGGTCTTTTAAATCCGAATCTTCTTCAAAATCCAGATAGATTTTACCCACGGTATTTTCTACCATGTAGTTTACAATCCATTTAGGAGTAAAGATTTGGGTAGCGGCAGGAATATCTTCAGGACGTGCTTTTTTATTCGCTTTAAAGCCTTTGAAGACCTCGTCTTTTTTGTCGGAAATGTAAAACTGGTACAACCAACCGATCAATTCCACTTCTTTAAAATCGGCAGCAGGTATTTGGTTCGTATCATTTAAGGCGTACAATACACCATTAGGCGCCAACAAATTTTGAGGAATCAATAATTCGGTATAATCGTTCACACGCCCAAACACCTGATTCAGCATCGGGTGTTTGTTGCAGTAATTGATTAAAAGAATACCAAAAGCTCTTTCTTCGTCACTGTCTAATAAAGCCTTTTGTAAATTGGCCTTTAAAGTAGGATGCGTTACTGCATGATTTCCTGCCTTTGCCTGTTGCAAAGCTATCGGACTTTGAGCCCCTTCAGCAAATTGCAAAAAGGGTTCGATAAAGCCATTTTCTTCCAATACTTTAATGGCTACCAAACGGTTGAACCAGGTATACGCAGCTTCTTCGGCTACATCTTTAAAAGCTTCTTTGTTAGCTGATATTTTTTCTCTTAGGCGTTGCCATTTAGGTAAAACGGTAGCATCATTATACACTTCGCCACGGTGAACATATCCCCCTTGCGTTGCAGAAGGTTCGTTTTCAACTTCACCTTTCGATGTAAATCCCCAATATAGTATTTGCTTGCCCACGGCATCCACCAATTGGATGCGCGCAGCTTTAGCAAACGATTTTAATGCATTTGTATTCATGTTATTTCAAGAATATTTTTCCGTTTTTACTTAATTCGACCATTAACTTATTGCGTAGTTTTTCTACCAAAGCATCCACCTGTTCTGGTGTTTCTATAGTTTTCCCTGCAATAATATCCGAAGAAATTTGAACGGTATGTATGGTTTTAGGTACATAGGTTTCCCCTTTTTCAGCCGCTACTTTTTTAGCACTCGCATCTTGTAAAACCTTTAGATTATCCAATTTAAAGTCAGTTGCTTTTAATTGAGAGATTTCCAGCTCACTTACTTGTTTTGCTTTTTCAAGTTTACCCAAAATCGTTGCTCTATCCGCAATGATATGCGGCTCTGTAATGTTTAGTTCTAGCTTTTTCGCATCCAACTCATCAAAAATCGCCTCGTATAATGCGATGACTTCCGCTTTCAACTCCGTTAAACGGTTCTCTAAAGCTTGTTTTATTTTTTTATTCGTTTTACGAATTATAGGGAAACTATCGCCAGGCTGATCTTCCGTTTGGAAATACTGTAGCAACGTCTGCAAATCGTCGGCAAGATCTACCTTTTCGATATTTTGTTTGTTATCGAAAACATAGTTTCTCATTTCGTTGTAGCTTTCAAAATTGCTATCCACAAACTCTTTGGTAGCAACATACACATCACGAAATGCTTTCAATTCCTTTTGCTTACTACTTACCAAATTCATCACTTTTTCTTCGCTACGCGTTTCGTAGATTTCTCTTAAGGCCGCATGGAAGTTATTGAAATGCTTTGCAAATGGATAACCTGCATATTCTTCTTTATACTGATTCGCTTCTTTCAAATAGACAGCAAGTGCATCTTTAAATTGCTTAACAAGCTCTGTTACTTCTGCAGAATTTGCAAAAGATAAGGTGATAAAAATATCTTTCACTGCATTTTTGAACTGTGCAACTTCCTCTTGATTGTAAGCCTTTAGATTTTTGATAATGATAGCCTCACGATCTCTGCTATTGATTGCTTTGGCATAAAAATCTTTTAGTTCTAACACTTCATTTTGGTATTCAATTTGGCGGTGTTTTTTATGTGCTAGATTGAATACGATATGTAGGGTTGCTAAATCTTTCCAACCGTACGGTGCTTTTTCAAACATCTTTACCAATTCAGCTAATGAAACTTCATTCCCCAACATGGTAATTTTGCTGTTTACCTCATTTTCGGCAACATTTAATTCAAAATCCATTGTAGTCTGCAACAAGCTACGTTTAACCGCTTCTTGCAAATCGTTGTTGCTTTGGGCAAAATTTGCACTCCACGCATGATTTTTATATAACGTTTGAATATGGTAAGCTACCATATCAGTGAATCGCTGTGCAGGATTGCTACTCGAAATATCAGATGCATCTACCACATTTTGATTCGAAATGAATGGCGTAGAGGCAAATAATTTCTCAAAACGAATAATTAAATCTTTTAGTAATACTTCGTTACGTGCGTGAAACTCTTCAAGTGTTTTCGCACGTGTACCTGTAGCTGATGCACGGTTATCTGATAAATATTGCGCTGTTTTGCAGTACGTAAAAAAGTCTTTTTTGAAATCGTTTTGTTGATGGAACCAATGGTTGATGTTTATGCATAATTCATTTGCTGCTACTGTCATAGCTAACTGATGGATATCAGCGGCCTCAAAAACCATGAACTTGATTTTAAAAGCATCTCCATTCACAAGGATTTTATCATCAATCGCTAATTCAGCTTTGATAGTTCTATTTCCTAGGTTAATCGCAGCATCTGGTTTCACCACCTTTTTGATGATACTATCAAAAAAGTATGTTAAACGTGAATTGGATTTTACCTCTGCATCAGAAATGGCATTGGCTACTTTTATTCCTTCGTCATCTAGGAATTTATATTTTCCTTCCGATACTTGAATGATATTTTTATCTACAAGGATATCCAATACTTTCTGTACTTTTTCTTGTAGATTTATTTTAACCTCATTGACGTTGTTTAATAGCAATATGGTTAAGTTTTCTATGGTAGCAGGTAAATTTACACTTGTATCTTCCGTAAGATTCGAAATCATGAATAAAACCTTAATCACACGGTCAGCGAAAGGTTTTAAGTCCCCATCGAACTGAATTTGTAAGGCTTTATTCAGAATTGAATTAGCTGCATGGGTTAGGTTTTTACTGAATTGATCGTTAAAGAAATTATCAAAAGAAATGAAATACCCTAACTCATTCAACTTTTGTTTTTCCGCTGTATAATGTGTAATCCCCAGAATTGCACGTTCGGTATTTTTAACGCCTTCGCCCACATAACCAACCGTACTAAAAGATTGGAATACATCGGAAATTAATCGGAATTGATAAGGAACAAAAGGATAAGACAAATAAAAGTCTTCTGCGTTTTTGTAATTGTTGTACAAGTCATGATCGAAAACAAATTGGTTTTCAATCGCTCCTTTGTTTTCTTTAAAAAAGGGCACTAAGGCTTTTAATCCTTCTTCGTTTTTCTCAAGAATTCTTTTTTGCGTAATGTAAGCCGCATCTTGAGAATCGAGTGAAATCATAGTCTCAAAACGCCCCATGATTTTACCAAAATCCTCTGATTTTCTATCGGTATTGTTAACTAAGTTCTTTAAATCTTGTTGTGCGGTACATACAATCCAAACTTTGTTACCAATTTTAGAGCCTATTTCTTCTACAATGGTTTGTAGATTCAATAATAAATCCGTGTTAGCCCAATGTATTGAGACACCTCGTCCATCAAGAAAATTAATTTGTGATTATCTCCTTTTTGATTGACATAATCTTTCAATTCCTGAATCAACTCATCTATACGATAATCTTGATCTTCTTTGATGGCATTTCGTAAGGCATCTTTATCGATTGTAGCATCCAATTCATAAGCAATATCAATCACTTTAGCTAATCGCATACGAATGATGTCACGAATTTTGCTATCGTGCCAATCTTCGCCAATTACTTGTTTAACTTTCTCTTTAAATGTTTCGAAAAGTCCTTTTTGATCGAAATGCTTTTCAATTAATAAAGCTACCGCGATATTTGTGGTATTGTAACCTCGTTTGGCGTTGAGCTGATTGAATAAAATACGCGTGATGGTATTGTTATTTTTAACAGTCCCCGAAACAGCATCTACATTGAAAATGATTTCATTGATATCCGTTTTGTCTAAGCTATTTTGAATTAATTGAACATTTGAAAGTGTTACCTCCGAAAGGTCGTCCAAATTTAAATCTGTCAATGCTTTTTTGAAACGATCAAAAGCAAATGCACGGGTTTCTTTATTTAAGCAATAAAATAGATATTTTATAAAGTGGGATTTACCACTCCCATAATAACCCGAAATCCAAACTCCAGTTTTTCCTTCTTTTTTATTCGTTATGGCATTTAAAAACTTGTATAGATTTTTGACAATATCTTGTGTGAAAACATACTCACCAATCTCTTGTTCAATTTTATTTTCTTCAAGTTCACTTACTACTACAGCCGGGTTGATATGGCGTGTAATATCTTTTTCATAAATATTTTGTAGAATCATAATTTACTATTATAGTAGTTGATTTAAATGGTTAGCTCTGTATAAATTATCATCATTGAATTCGCCAAACAATGAGTAATTTGCATGTTTAAAGTCTCCTGGATAGAAGACGATCAGTTTATGGTTTACCGCAGATTTTTCGATATTTTTCAAGAAATGTGAAACACGTAAATAAGGGAAAATAGTTCCAAATCCGTAGACCAAAAAATACACCTTATCACTTGATTTTTCTTTGAAATACAATGTGATTTTTTCTCTGATATAATCTAAAAATTCACTCTCTTCTTGTGCTTTTTCTTTGATGTATTCTAGCGCTTCTTCAGGATCTTCGTTTTCCAAATTGATGATTTCATCAATTAGAGATTGACCTGCAAAAGTTTGAGATTCAAGATAAGCAATAAACTCCTGGTAAATATTAATTACCAAACAATTTAGGCTGTTAGATGGACGTTTAAGCTGCTCGTTTAGAATGTTTATTTCCTCACGAATTTGATACTCATCTTTAGGGTCATAAGTGTATATATATACTGGAAAAAATAACAAGCCTGTATTGGGATCTTTAAATGCTTCGTCAGAAAGCAAATTAAAGATTCGTTCAATTCTATTTATTTCCATTATTCTGCTTCTTCTATACTAGGGTTTAAGATGCAAGGTAAAAACCAAGCATCTCCTTTTGTTTTCAATAACTCAACTAATTCATCAGAAATATGAACAGTAGACAACTTATCTTCTTTAAATACTCCTACATCTTTAAACATTTTCACTGCTACTTGCGATAATTTATAAAGCGAGTGTTCAGAAATCGAATTCAACTGTTCTTCAGATAATTTAGACGATAAGTAGTATTTAAAATCATACGTGCTTAGCTCATTATCGAAGTTTTTCCATTTGTTGAATACGACTTCTAGTGCGAATTCTGTAATGATGGAATAGGTTTTACAAATCGCTAAAAACAAGATTACTTTTTGATCTTGCTCCATGAATAGGGAAAATTTATTTAAATAATCAACATCTAAATTCTTTAATCGCTTATCTAATTCACTTTTTATTCTTTTACGTGAAGACTCTGCATTGGTTACTAAAACATCACTTTGTACAGAAAAATCATTTTTCAAATAATCTTCTTTATGATCAATCGCTTGTATGAAATGAAGAGATTCATTATACAAAAGCGCACCTGCTGTAAATGCTAAATTATATTTCATCTCTTTTTTCATCGTTATCAACTAATAAATCCTTTACACTCACATTAAGTATTTCAGCAATTTTGTACAAAGTCTCCAAACTAGGCTGATGCCTATTTTGTACATAACCATTAACCATATTAAAGCTTTTGCCTAACTTTTCAGCTAGCCAAGTCTGCTTTATTCCTTTTTCATCTATAACTTCCTTAATCCTATTCATTTAACTTTAGGTAATGATACAAGGTAAAAATAGTGAATTATTTAAGATAAAAAAAAATGAATTTTTCTGAATTATTAAAATTTCAATCAAAACATAAGAATAAGTTTGTATAAGTTTAATTTATTATAAAAATAATATTATAAATAATTTTTATAATAAAAATATTATACCTATATTTGCAGTTCAAATTTTAAGGTTAATAAAAATAATAGTCTTAAAACTATTATTAGAATAAACAAATGATCTTTTAAAAAGATCAAAAATAAATAGTCCTTATGTGAAAGCACATCATTAATTTTAAGATTTGAAAAGATGGCTGTTAATAAGCCCACTAAACAACCGTACAAGTTGAGTGACATACTTTACAGTAGTGATGTATGTGCAAAGCTTCGAATCAGCAAAAAGACACTCCAACGCTGGGAAAAGACAAAGGGTTTTCCGTTGAGAAGAAACAAACATACAAATATGAAAATGTACGTTGAGACTGAAGTTGTAGAGTGGTTGTTGAATGTCAAGAAGTAAAATAAAGGGGGCTATTATGCCCCCTTATTTGTATCTGAAAAATTCTGAATCCAAATCCTTTGTTGCGTCGAAAAACTCTATTGCTCTATCTATTTCGCTTCTTTTGTCATACAAGCTGAATGCACTATTATCTGACATCGCTTTATGTGTCATCATTTGTACTTTATTACGGTCAACCCTAAGATTTAAAAGGTTGGTAATAAAGCTCGCGCGACAAACATGACTACTTGCAACTTGTGTCATTTTCTTTACTTCATTAACTTTTCCTACACCATAAATAGTACGTTCAAGAGTTACTTTATCATTTACTTTCATTTCCGTTAATAATGCTCTTATCTGCCTTGTTATAGTGGTCACACTTTCATATTTAGGAAATTCTCCTAGTCGATCATAAACCTCAAGGGCTGGTTTCATTAGAGGACTTAATAACTTTATACCAGTTTTATTTGATATATTTTTAACACCAAAAAATTCTACACCAGATGGAGTTGTGATTGGTTGAGGTTGTTGACCATGCAACAACGAAACACTCTGGTGACGCATACCAGTTGTACTTGCTAACATAATATAATCCTTTGCGTGTTGTGTTGGCTTAGTTAATGCTTGATGATTATATATTTTATATAAAAGATCTTCATCAAAATAGAAGTCCTTTGAACCTTTACACGCACCTATGACAAGTCGTTTATCGTCAAGATGTAATGTTGGATGAAGATGATAACCTCTTATGCGAGCTTCACCAAGCATATATTTTAAACGACTCGTAAAAGTATTAAGAGTATTTAAAGAATATCCTTCTTCATTTGTTATACGACTCTTACTTTTTTGGTGATTTACTTTTAATTTTATTTGACCTATTGCTATTTTATTAAGAATATCAATCATTGAGACAAAGACATCATAACTAAGCTCATGTACATATATTTTTTTTTCAATAAATTCTTGATAATTTTTGACGTGAGTGTTTACTTGAATGTATTTTCTCATTGACGAGTCAGCTAACTTTTTCTGTCCTTTTCTTACCAACTCTTTCGACTCTTCAATATAATCCTCTATAAAATCAGTAACCAAAATTTCGTCTGATTTTTTATCAACAACTTTTTTTTCTCTCCCAAGATTTTCGAGTAATTTTTGTTTAAAAAGTTCTAAATCTGCCCCTATTTCTACCCCCAAAAAATACATTAAAGTCTTATCAACTGCTCTCTCAAAATCCTCTAAAACCCTCTTAAACACAAGGACTTCTGGTTTTTTAGAATTTTTTATGTGTTGCGAGTTGAAACTATAATTCTCAGATTTTAATCCGAAATCATTAGGGTTTATTGACTTTCCTATACTTATTTTAAGTCGTGCATTTGGAATATTGAACACACCAGTGATGTATGCGTACACTGGTTGATGTTTAGAAGTGTCCTTACTTTTTAACTGATAGTTAATCATATAGTTATATATTTTAAAATTATTTATTAAACAAAAATACCCCCAAATCTCGAGGTGAGAAATAGGGGTACTTTTAATGACTCAAAGTGTTTTTTAATGTCTTTTATTGTCTCTTAATATCTTATTAATAAAATAATTCAACTAAATGACTTATAATATATTATGTTGACTATTAATCATTTACCGACTCCAATTCGAAGCCCCAATCAATACCTTTATTAATTGCAGAAACTCCTTCTGTCATCCATTTTGGAGCAGGTTTATCTTTAAGATAATGATCAAAAAACTGAACTTGACGTTGCTGAATATCATTTTTATTCGCACGTTTTATCAAGTTATGATCATCACCATTATAATTCAACATCCAAACTGGTTTTCCTAAACGACGCAACGCCATAAACATCTCAATTCCTTGGTACCAAGGAACAGCACCATCTTCGTCGTTATGCATGATTACAACTGGCGTCGTAACTTTTGGCATATTGAACAAAGGCGAATTTTCGATATATAATTCTGGCGCTTCCCACAACGTTTTACCTATTCTACTTTGTGTTTGCTCGTACTGAAATTGACGACTCATACCCGTTCCCCAACGAATTCCACCATAAGCAGAAGTCATATTCACAACAGGCGCACCCGTCCAAGCCGCAGCATACATATTGGTTGCAGTAATCAAATGTGCTACTTGATATCCTCCCCAACTTTGCCCTTGTATAGCGATTTTACTTCCATTTACCCACGTATTTTTCTTCAATGCTTCTACTCCAGAATTGATATAATCTTCAGCAGATTTCCCAGGATGACCAATCGTGTACGAAATATCCGGAGTAAATACAATGTAATCGTTACTTACAAAATATGTATGATTGATACGAGAAGGTGTTGGCGCAGGCGCTTGATAACGATTCAAATTATCCGAAAGTTTTTCGTAGAAGTAAACAATCATTGGATATTTTTTATTTGGATCAAAATTCTCTGGTTTGTACACAACTCCTGTTGCATCTTTACCCGAATACGTTTTCCACGTTACCAATTCACCGTTCCCCCATAAATAATCTTTTTGTTGCGGATTGATTGCAGATATCTTTTTCTCATCTTTAAAATTTGTTGAAACATATACATCAGGCGAATTTCGGAACGATTCTTTTGTATAAATAAATTCGTTCGCATTCAACGCTTTTGTCATTTTTTGTGCTCCCCAAGTATTCGACATCACAACTTCTTCAGGATTTTTTGCTTTCGAAATAATTGTTTGATAAACTCCAGATTGTTTATTCTGATTATTAAAAGCACCTAAATAAACTAAATTATCACGATTAAGTGTTTTTATATCATCATTTAATTGATTGATATCAAACGTAATATTATGTTTACGACCGAAACCATTTGTCATATTTTCTGGACGACGATTTCCAGCCAAATCAAACTCCCAAATATCATAACGATCTTTGATTAAAACCGTTTCGTCATTATCCGTAAAATAAGCAACACCATATTCTTGCGCTAAAGTTGGCGAATCATTTTCTTCGTCATAGAATTTCACTTTTAGCTTTTTATTCAGAACTTTTGTTTCCTTTGTTTCGATATTATAGCTCGACCATAATCCATTTTCGGCATTATAAAAAACAGCAAATTTGCCATTCGGCGACATTTCCACTTTTCCAGCCAAAGCTTTTGCAAATAACTCGCGTTGTCCCGTTTTCGTATTAATGATATAATAATCTTTACGACCTGTTACATCCCAATTAGAGCTTAATCGATAGGCATTATCAGAAGTTCCTAAAGCAAAGTTTGAATTTCCTTCATTCAAAATTTCGGCTTGATTCATATCCAAATCTGCTAATTGTGTCACTTTTACAGGATTCGATAAATCAATCACTGATAAATACGAACGCTTTTTTTCACGCTCAAGATTCTTTAATTGTTGTGGTTGAATAAAATCATCTTTGTAACTCCAAACATCCACTTTTGCATAATCATCAGCGATTAAAGTTGTGTCTTTTTCTGCTAATTTCGGCATCAAACCAATGAACAAAGAATTTCCATCTTTACTAAATTTTGGTTGACGATTTTCTGAAACTTGCCAATCTTTTTTCAATCCTAACAATTCAGATTTCTTGATTTGTTGTGGATTATTTGTTGCAGAATAATATAAATAATATGTTTTATTTTCCTTTTTCTCTTCGTCAGAAGTTCCAACAAAAGCAACTTTATTTGCTAATTCATCAAACGCAAATTGTTTGAAATCTCCAATTGTATCAACCAATTGTTTTTGAACAAAAGTTGCTGTATTTACCAAGAAAACACCATATTTAGTTTTATCTAAACTGTCTTTTTTCTCTTGTTTTGTCGAAAAAATTAATTGTTTACCATTTTCGCTAAACTCATAATTCATTACATTTTTGAAAGATTTTTTCTGACCAGAAATCAAATTTCTCAACACCAATTCTAACGGCGTATCTTTTTTATCTTTACCCGCTGGTTTTGAAGGTTTATCTTTCGTTTTTGTAGAATCTGACTTGTCTTTTTTATCATTCTTCGCTTCTTCTTTTTCTAATAAATAAGCCAAAAAAGAACCTCCTTTTTTCGGTGTTTTGAATGATTTTATATTTGGTAATTTCTCAACTTGATTTGTTGCTAGATTTAATATTCCGATTGAATCTTTTGCAATTTCATGTTCTTTCTTTTTCTTAATTCGAACCAATTTCAAATCTTTATAAAAAGGTCGAATTTTAAAAACGGCAAATTTAGAATCTGCTGTAAAAACACTTTGTTCACCACGATGAAAACTTAGATTTTTATCCGTTTTCAAACCAAAAAAGTTCAATGTATTATCACTTTCTTGTGCATTGACTTGATAAGCAACCCACGAACCATTATTCGATAATTCTTTCATTCCAATTGATTGCCATTCATCAAAAACAGTCAAATCTAATGGTTTCTTTTGCGCATCAACATTTGTTGCCAATAAAGCGATTGCCGCAGCATACATTGCTTTTTTTGTCATCAGTTGAGTCGCATAATTTTTCAATATTTTAGTAGATAATTTCGATTTCATTCTAACTAATTTTATGCGTTAATTTTATAGAAGTGTGAAAATACTAAAGTTTTTACAAACTATGAGGATATTTTAGTTTAATAATACTTTCGGTTGTATTTTTGTTAAAATTCTTTTTATGAAAAAATATCTATTAAGTATTGGATTTGGAATTTCGATGATTGCCTCAGCACAAAATATTCAGGTTGTTCCACTTGGAGTTTATGGTGGTAGCAACGAGAGTAATCTTTCTTCTTATTTGATTGGTGAAGAAACGACAAATAGCTATTTGGCGTTGGATGCAGGGACAATTCTTTCTGGAATCAATAAAGCAATAGAGAAAGGTACTTTTGAAGAACAAAATAGTAAAGTTCTGAAAAATTATATCAAAGGATATTTTATTTCTCATGGACATTTGGATCATCTTTCAGGCATGATTATTAATTCTCCAGAAGATGCAAACAAGCCTATTTATGGTATTTCTGAAACAATTTCAGTTTTAAAAAATAAATATTTTACTAATGATGCTTGGGCAAATTTTGCCAATGAAGGCGAATCGCCAATTTTGAATAAATATTACTACAAATATGCAGAAATAGGAACACCTTTCACAATAGAAGGAACTAATTTTACAGGAACAATTTACGAATTGAGTCATGTAAATCCTTTGAAGAGTTCGGCAATATTAGTTGAAAATGGTTCAAGTGCAGTCTTATATTTTGGTGATACAGGAGCAGATCGTATCGAAGGAACTAAAAATTTAACAACTATTTGGAAAGCAATTGCGCCTAAAATTAAATCAGGTAAACTGAAAACAATGATGTTAGAAGTTTCTTTTCCTAATTCTCAACCTGAAAAATTATTATTTGGTCATTTAACACCAAAATTGATGAACGAAGAATTAGGTGAATTAGCGAAAGAAGTTGGAAAAAGTAAGTTGAAAGGTTTTACAATCATCGTTACTCATATCAAACCAAAAGATGATTATGAGCAAAAAATTAAAGACGAATTGTTAAAAGATAATCCATATAACATCAATTATATTTTCCCTCAACAAGGTGAAAGAATAATTCTTAAATAAATAATAATTACGAATTTATCATTTAAAGACAAGATAATTTTTAACCATTTTATTTTAGTCGGTCAATTTTTATCATTTTGATAAATTAGCGCTATTGATTTTTCATTAATTCGTGTGGCTATTCTACATTTGAATAAACCATAAGAAAAAATGACCGCGCAAATAGGAGAAATTTTATTAATCGACAACCAACAATATATTATAGCCGAACAACCATTACATCATTATTTTAGAAAATTAAATCATCCACCTTATTTTACTCCGCCTTCGCCAACATGCTGGAGAGGATATTATGGGAAATGGGAATTGAGAAATGACGAATTGTTTTTAATTAATTTCAGAGGATATTTGGATGGTTTGGATGAAGTTGAATTGAATTATTTATTTCCAAAAAGAGAAGAAGTTTTTGCGAGCTGGTATTCTGGAATTATTAAAATTCCTCAAGGAAAATTATTACAATTTAATCAATTGACACATACATCAATTTATGAAGAGGATTTGATGTTATGTTTTGAAAATGGAAAACTAATCGATTATATCGTTCATAGCAATTGCGCAAATTCTGAACGAGAAGTTGAGATCTAATCAATCGAACGCTTCAAAGCTTGTCGGTGAATTCGTCTTGTTATTTGACCTTATTATTCTTTCGAATTCACCGATTTTTTTTATAAAAAAACATACTTAGAATAAACAATTGAAATCAGGTTTATTACCAATTTTTCTTTGACTTTTCTATCAGTTCATTATAATTTATATGAATTTCTTGATCTTGTTCAAATTTAGAAATTATCACTTTTCCAAACGCAGCAAACAAAGAATTATAACTTGGGTGATTTAAAATCATCAAATTAGCTTTAAGTTTTGAATATTCAGATTTATTGATTATATCTTTAAATGATTTTACAATATAACTACTTTCATCAGCACCAAAAATAAATATTGGAATTTGTTTATATTCAAAAATTTTCGCTAAACAATCTATTGTCAACTCAATACTTTTATGAACGACTTGATTTAAATCCTTAGCTTTGGTAATATCTTTTGTTTTAATTGAATAACAAGGTGTTTTATTAAAAAAAATAGATTTAGTAACATTAAGTCTTCTATTATTTACTTTTATAAAAAAGTCAAGTTCGCTTCCTGCTTTGCCTACAAAATATCTATTTTCTGCTTTTTCTGTTTTACCAGGATTATCACCACAATATATAATTTCAATATCATCATCAATGTTTTCCCAATCTTTATTTATAACAATTTTAAAATTTGTTGATTCAAGTTCATTGAGTTGCTCAATATATTGTAAAATTATTTCTTTAATCATTTTTTATTTAAAATTACAATAAATAAAATCCAATATAATAAATTTTATTTTACTAAAAACAAACAGCGTCCGATAGAATATATCAGACGCTGCTTTTATTTTATGAACTAAAAATTATTTTTTTAACAATTTTCGATTACACTTTTTACCACGCGAATTACATTTGGCATTGCTGTATTTGCTGCATTTAATACATCTTCGTGCGAAACATCAAATGAAATTTCTGGTCCTCCTAAATCTGTAATAATCGATAAACAGAAAACGCGCATATCCATGTGACGAGCAACAATAACTTCAGGAACTGTACTCATACCAACACAATCTCCACCAATAAAACGAACCAATCCGTATTCTGATGGCGTTTCGAAAGTTGGTCCTTGTAATCCTACATAAACTCCTTGATGAACCAAAATATCATTCGCTTTTGCAAATTCTGCTGCTTCATTCAACATTTCTCTGTCATAAGCTTTTGACATATCCACAAAACGAGGTCCTAATTCGTCGATATTTTTTCCACGTAAAGGATGTTCTGGCATCATATTGATATGGTCTTTTACCAAACAAATATCGCCAACACTAAAACTTGGGTTAACACCTCCAGAAGCATTCGATAAAACAACTTTCTTAATTCCTAATCCATTGAAAACACGCATTGGAAACGTTACTTCTTCCATCGAATATCCTTCGTAATAATGAAAACGACCAGCCATCATCAAAACTTTTTTACCTAAAATAGTTCCGTATACTAAATGACCTTTGTGCCCTTCTACTGTTACTTGAGGAAAGTTTGATATATCTTTGTAGCTAATAACAACTTTATTTTCTACTTCGTCTTCTAATTTTCCTAATCCAGACCCTAACACAATTACAAATTCTGGTTGATCTGGCAATAAATTATTGATGTACTTTACAGCCTCATTAATTCTGTCCAACATACTCTAAAATAGTTTGATTAAATTTTTCTTTATCGTTAATATCGATACTAATCGGAATGTAGTATAAATCGTCTTTTATCATGGATTCTTCCATCAAACGCATATAATCTTTCTCTGTTGTCATGATAATTTTATCAAAACGCTTTCTACCTTCCGTATCTTCGTATCGTTTGTAAATATACTCAATTTCTGATTGACTAAAATTATGATGATCTGGATATTCTAAATGCAAGACATTTGCAAAATTTTCTTCCGCAAATTTTACCAAACCATCTGTTTTAGCAATTCCTGTAACCAAAATAACATTCAGATTTTTCCAAGTTGATTTTTCAACATTATCCAATTTCCCTATCAATTTGTTATCATAAACAATTTTCGAGAAAAATAATTGCTGATGAGATCTTAACTTAATCTTTTTCGAAATTTCTTTGTGCTTTTCCTCCGATATTCTGTCTGGACATTTCGTTACAATAACAATATCTGCCCGACGAACTCCACTTCTACTCTCTCTCAAATCACCTGCTGGCAATAAAAAATCTTTGTAATATGGATTATTGTAATCTGTTAACAAAATATTGAAACCAGCTTTTATTCCACGATGTTGATACGCATCATCTAACAAAATTGCTTCTGCATTGTAATGATCAATTAATTTTTGAGCTCCAAAAGCTCTGTCTTCGCAAACTGCAATCAAAATTCTGTTCTTGAAACGTTGAAAAAACTGCATTGGTTCATCTCCAATATCATAAACTTTGGATGAATAGTTTGCAATCAAAAAACCTTTTGTTTTTCGTCCATATCCTCTACTCAATGTTGCAATTAATTTTTCGTCTTTCAACAAATCAATTAAATACATAATATGAGGTGACTTTCCCGTTCCGCCAACAGACAGATTTCCAACATTAATAATTGGAATTTTGAATGATGATGAACGCATCATTCCTATATTGTAAAACAGATTTCGAACCGAAGTTCCAATCCAATATAAACCAGAAAATGGAAGTAAAAATCTACGCCAATTCATTTTTATTTTTAATATTAAGCGAAAATACTATTTTCAATTTTAATTCTAAAAAAAGAAACACTTCATTTCTTTATTCAGCGAAAAAAAACCTATTCTATCGGAACAGGTTTTTAATTATTTATTAATCGTATAATTTATTCAATTCGTTGGCGTAACTCGTTTTATCCTCTATCTTCCAACCGTAGGTTTTGGCAAGGAAATACAAATCGCCAAGATTTTGAATTAATTGTTGATGTGCTTCTTGTTTTAGTTTGGTTTGATCAACGGTTTTTTCTACATGCTCCACAGCACGTTTCTTAATTCCGTTCAAATCATCTTTACTAAATTTATTAAAAACACTTTGATCCATATCATAAAAACTAACATCTGGATACACTTGGATTTCAACTGGAGGAATAGATTTGATGATAATTTTTTTGTTCACCGAATCCAATTCAATATCCATTTTTTTCAAATCATACGTTGCTTGTGCTTTGGCTTTCACCAAAAGTGTCACCTTTTTATCCGCAGAAAAAATATCAGTTAAACCTGGCAACGATTTCTTTGACGTGTGATTGTATAAATCTGAATAAGTTTGTTCTGCAACAATCATTTTATTCATTCGTTCGATTTGATACGCAATCACATGAGATTGTTCGATATAACTTTCAGATTTGAATTTATCCATGATGAAATATGTTATCATCACACCAAAAATGAAAGCTACAACGACAAGAATTATTTTCTTTAAATTATTCATTTGCATAATTTGGAGTCAATGGCGTACCATTCACAATTTGTGCCAAATCTTCTTCTAAATAGCCCGAAACTGGAGATTCTACAATTCTACCAACTTCTTCTTTTTTATTATTATATACGATAATTGTCGGAACGTGCGTCACATTTTTATTGATTTCTTCTCCGTTGAAGCTTTTCTTTTGACGGTTTACACCAATCACTTTCAAACGATTTTGAGGAAATTTAATATCATCTAAAATTTTGTACAAACGCGGCAATTCACGACGAGAATCTGGACACCAAGTTCCTACAAAAACTTCCAAACGATAATTGCGTAAATCTTTTAAACCTTTCAATTTACTTTTTTCAACTTCGTACGTGTCATATTCGTGGTGGTACCATTCCTTAAAATCATCTTCTTCCAACGCTTTTCTAGTGAATTCTCCTGTCAACATTTTCTTCCCATTTTCAGCTGTAATCGTACGATTCAACACTTTATTTTGAGCAAACGATTGTGTAGAAAATCCCAACATTGCCACAAGTGCAATTGCCAATATTTTTTTCATTGTATTTTTAGTTTATAGGTTAAATGTATAAATAATTATGAAATGATTTGACCATTTTCAACTTTAATTGAGCCAATATCGAAAGTCGCTAATTGATTCAATAAAGGATAATTTTTAGTTGTTCCTTTATAAACTTGTTTTTCAGCATCAATTTCGAGATGACCAATAAATTTTCGTAAATCACCAATCTCAATAATTTTTGCGATTTGCTCTACCGAATTATTTTCTTCGTTGTATTCATCTTCAAAATAAATTCCCAAATCGACAACTGAAGAGTTTTCTCCATTTTGAATTTTAACATTATGAATAACAATATCCAAATACTTTTGTCCATTTTGAGGAATCGATAAATATTCATCAAACGGAAAATTTTCTTGCGTAGCTAACGCATTCAATCCCCCTAAAATAGCCAATGCATTGTATTTTCTTGTTGTATTACGTTGATAATCATTCGGAAAATGTCCCGCTTCAAATAATACACAAGGATAACCCATTTTTGTGAAATTATCTCCGGTTGACATCGGATAAAACTCTGATGTATAACGACCTACATGACCAGAAATTACTTTTTGTAATTCAGTATTCATTGCTTGAATAATTCCCATCGTTTTTTCGCGAACTTCGTTTACATCTTCTTCAACATTATAAGAAGGCGCCAAAAAAGAAAGCGTTGCAGGTTTTGCTGATTGCCCAACATTGAAAATCGTACGTTGATCGTGTAAATTGAATAAGGTTTGATAATTTCCTTTCTCTACTTGATTCAACAAAACGTGAATTTCTGTTGATTCTTTTGCTAAAAAATCACGGTTAATATCAATTCCAACCGCATTTCTACGTGTATTAACATTTGCACCATCAGGATTTAGCATCGGAATAAAATCAATCGTCAATTGAGATAAAATGGTTTGAGCTAATTCAGATTTTTGTTCAAAAAAATTAATTACATCAAACATTGCACGCGTTCCAGAAGATTCGTTTCCGTGCATTTGAGACCAAATCAATAAACGTTTTTCTCCAGTTCCGAAACTTAATTTATAAATTTCGTTTCCTAAAAAAGATGTTCCAATTTGTTCTTTTTGAATTGATTTTAATGAAAAATAGTGATTTAAAGCTTCAAAATTTAACCATTTCGAATCAAAACCTTCTTGTCTGAAAGTTGAATATTCTTTCTCTAATTGATGAATATCAAACATATTTTTTACGTTATACGTTTATAAGTTCTATGCTATAAATTTTTAGAAAATATAATTCATCTTAATTCTCGATACAATTTTCAGAAATAATCTTTCTAAAAATCACTCGAATTGACGAATTTTAATTCAAAATATATAACATTATTATTTATATTTTACTGAATTGATTTCTTGAAAGTTTTGCGACGTTTGTGATTTACAGGATCATAAGCTTTCCACAAAACTTGAATGCTTTCGTTGTCCGCTAGTTCAGGATTTGTTTCCAAAAATTTGATCCCGTTGTTTCTAAACGTATCAAACATTGCATTAAAAATCAATGCTGTAACACCTTTTCCTTGAAATTTCGGATCAATTCCAATCAAATAAAATTGAGCAGAATCATTATTTTTACTTGCTCTCATCAAATGCCACCAACCAAAAGGAAAAATTTTACCTTTCGCTTTTTGCATCGCTTTCGAGTAAGAAGGCATCGTAATAGCAAACGAAACCATTTTTCCGTCTTCATCAACAATACAGTTCACAAAATATGGATTAATAAACGGAATATATTTCTTTTTGTAATATTCAATTTGATAATCCGCAATTGGCACATAAGTATCCAATTCGCTGTAAGTTTTATCTAACAAATCGAACATCTCGTCAACATACGGAATAATCTCTGAAGTTTTTGTAAACTTCAATTCTCGTAATTTGTAACGTTCTCGAATAATTTTATTAAATTTGATAACCTTTTCTGGCAATTCTGTTGGTGCAGCCAATTCATATTCCACCCACTCATTAGCCGTTTCAAAACCTAATGATTCTAAGTGTTGCGCATAGTACGGAAAATTATATAAACCAACCATTGTAGCCAATTTATCATATCCGAAAGTTAGCAAACCTGCCTTTTCCAAATTCGAAAAACCAACTGGTCCCTCTATATATTCTAATTGATTTTCTTTACCTATTTCCGTGACTTTTGCCAAAAGTACTTTCGTGACTTCGATATCATCAATCATATCAAACCAGCCGAAACGCATTTTACGTTTTTGTTGATTATTGACTTCTTGCCAATTGATAATTGCCGCAACACGTCCCACAATCTTACCTTCTTTTTCAGCAAGAAAATAACG
>RRZT011995900.1_pt1 | contig 19224 bp, 11 predicted proteins | sample 2165551 | NCBI WGS metagenome assembly RRZT01 (sample SAMN10456910, study PRJNA506462) | wastewater metagenome | biome: wastewater; feature: sludge; material: wastewater sludge; isolation source: wastewater sludge with Escherichia coli K12::gfp cells carrying plasmid... | place: USA: Moscow, Idaho... | reverse complement strand
GAGTGGTCGGCGTGGGGCGCTGCGGTCGAGGTGACGACGTCACGGGCGACGCCGCTCGCGCCGACGATCTCGTGTCCGTCGGCGTCAGGCTCTTGGGTGATCGCGGTGCCGACGACGAAAGAGACGTGCACGATCACTGCGCGCTACGACTCGGCGCAGGCGACCTCGGCACCGACACAGGCTCAGTACCGCGTCAACGGCGGGTCGTGGCAGACGGTGAGTTTCACGCAGATCACCGCCAACAAGCAGGTGGCGACCGTTCAGGCTGGCGGCGCGTCTGGCGGTCACAAGGTCGAGGCATTCGTGAAGTCGCCCACAGGTAAGCAGTCGTCGACCACGGCGTACTCGTTCGGTTTCGGCTCGCCGTCGTTGACCACGCCGAACTCGACGGTGATCACGCACGGCGTGGTGAACATGCGGGCTGTTGGTGCGCCGAAGGGTTCGGCGGCCTCGGTCACCGGAACCATGCAATGGCGGTTGAAGGGCGACACGTCCTGGAACGACATGCCGGCGACGATCAGCGCTGGCGCGACGGAGACGGTGGCGACGGGGGCTTTCGATTCGGAGGCGATCCTCGCGGCGAACCCGACGCTGCCTCAGCGGACGTCGGTGGTGTTCGAGATTCGGGCTCGGTTCGTCTACGGCGGGAGTTCGATGTCGAGGGTGGGCAGGTGGCGTTGTGGACCGGCGAGTTGCAGGTGACCGATAGCGATGCGGACCTGACGACGCCGAGCGGGGTATCCGACATGGAGCTGGCGGACAACACCCGTTACGACGGCACGCTCGTCCTGTTCGACGCCGAGGGCAGCGTGTTGCCGTTCGCCCCTGCGCGCGGCACCCCTAGTCGGCGAAGCGTGCGTGCCTCAGTCAATATCTACGCGGCCCTACACGGTAGTCGTTGCGGACGCCCCGAGGCCGCTGGCGCGGCGGGCCGGGGTCGCGATGGCCGCGGTCAGGGACTCCCAGGAGCCGTAGAGGCGGACGCCCTCGTGGGCGCGGGTGACCGCCGTGTACAGCAACTCGCGGGTGAGTAGCGGGGAGCCGAGCGGGGGCAGGACGATCGACACGCGGTCGAACTGGCTGCCCTGCGACTTGTGGATGGTCATCGCGTGCAGGTCGGCGGCGTCGTCGAGGAGCGCGGGGGAGACGGTGAGGAGCCCGTCGGGGCGGTCGACCGCGGCGAGCAGGGCCTCTTCCGGGCCCGCGATGACGACGGCGGTGTCGCCGTTGCTGAACAGGTCGCTGTTGTGCTGGATGAGCAGCGGCTGGCCGACGTAGCTGCGGCCGTCGAAGCCGTAGCCGGGCAGCTGGCCCGCGAGCCAGGAGCGCACCGAGCGTGCCCAGTGGGAGACGCCGAACGGCCCCTCCCGGTGCCCGCACAGGATGCGGTGGCGACCGAGCCACGTGTTGGCGCCCGCGCCGTCGCCGGCGAGCGCGCGGGTGCGGACCCCCTCGGCGACGTCCAGCGCATCGGCCTGCACCGTCGGAAGGTGTGCGGGGTCGGCGGCGCCGTCGAAACCGATCAGCTCGATGGCCGGGCCGTCGTCGACGGCCGCCCGCGCGGCGTTCTCATCGCCCGCGAGGATGGCGGCGGCGAGGCGGTTGATCTGGTCGTTGGAGCGATAGTTGTGCACCAGCCGGGCGACGGCGCCGCCGGGGGCGCGGACGAGGTCGTCGGCCGCCTCGATGTCGGCCAGCACCGCGCCCGCCTCCACGGAGCGGAGCTGGTGGGCGTCGCCGCGCAGGACCAGCCGCGTCGCCGGGTCCAACGCGCCGAGCAGCAGCGCCATCAACTCCAGCGAGACCATGGACGTCTCGTCGACGACCACGACGTCGAACGGCAGCGGGTTACCCGGCCCGAACTCGGTCTCCGCGGAGCGGGGACGAAGCCCCAGCAGCTTGTGCAGGGTGCCACCCCAGGTGGCGCCGCCCGCGCCGCCGACGGTGGTGAGGAGCCGCGCCGCGGCCTTTCCGGTGGGCGCGGCGAGCGCCACGCGGGGCGACGATGGGGCCAGCGCGGCGAGCAGCGTCTTGACGATGGTGGTCTTGCCCGTGCCGGGGCCGCCGGTGATGACGGTGGTGTTGTGCGCGAGGGCGGCGGCGATCGCGTCGCGCTGGTGAGTGTCGAACTCGGAGGGAAGCGCGGGGAGCGGGACAGGCTCGCCGGGGTCGGCGTCGCTGCGGGCGCGGAGCAGGTCGGCAAGCCGACGCTCCTGCCGCCAGTACCGGTCGAGGTAGAGCAAGGAGCCGTCCAACCGGAAGGCACGGCCCTCGTCGTCGGGGCCGGCCACCGCGGGCGAGGCGGCGACCGCCGCGAGCCACGCCGTCGGCTCGGGCCACGGCAGCGCAGTGACGTCGACGTCCACCTCGCCGTCGACCTCCGGGAGGAGTTCGGCCGCGGCCGTGGCCAGGTCGAGACAGACCGATCCCAGGCGCAGCTCGCGCACCGCGAGCGCGAAAGCGAGCTGGACGGCGGGGGCGGCCTCGCCGGAGAGGTCGCCGACGCGCCGCGCGAGGTGGAAGTCGACCAGGCTCAGCATGGCGGCCTCGCAGAAGGCGGCGAGAATGCCGGTGGCGGCGATGGGGCGTTCACGCACGACGGCCTCCCAGCAGCTCGGACGCCGCGACGGTGAGGCCCGCGGGCGGGAACCAGCCGAACACGCCGCAGCTCGAGCCGTCGACGATCGGGGTGGCCGCCCCGGCCATGCCGCGGACGAAGAGATAGCCCACGCCGCCGAGGTGCCGTGCGGGGTCGTAGCCAGGGAGGCGCGTTTCGAGGAAGCGGTGCAGCGCCACGCAGTACAACATCGCCTGCAACGGATAGTGCGCGGCCATCATGGCCTCGGCCATCGGCGCCTGCGCGTAGTGGCCGAGCGTCAGGTCGGCATCGGCGCTGGGAGCCAGGCGGTTCGTCTTGTAGTCGACGACGACGTAGCGATCGCCGGGCAGCCGGAGGACCGCGTCGATGGATCCGGTGAGGAAGCCGTTCAGGACCGCGTCGGCGGCCTCGGACGCGCGCAGCCTCGCCGGGTACGCGGCAAGCGGGTCATCGGCGGGGAGATGCGCTGCCATCAGGTCGGCGAGGTCCGCGAGCGTTGCGGGGGCGCCCGCGTCGGCGAGGGGAAGGTCGAAGTCGAGCTCCGGGAGCCGATCGGTGACGGGCAGGTCGGTGAGGGCGAGGTCTGCGACCGGCAGCAACGGGGTGCGGCAGACATCGACGACGGCCGCGGCAAGCCGGGCGGCCTCCGGCCTCGTCAGGCCGTATTCCGGGGCCAACTCCGCCACCAGCGCGTGGGTGTGCTCGTCGAGCGTGAGCGGAGACCAGTCGAGGCGCTCGAACACCGCGTGAACGAGCGTGCCGAAGCCCGCGCCCGCCGGGAGGTTCGCCATGGGGGAGCTGTGGTTGAGTCCTCGTGAAAGGTCGGGGCCTTTCGACGCGGTCGCGGTCGACTCCATCAACGCGCCCGGCTCAAGGAGCGCAGACGTGCCCGGCTCGACCAGCGGTGGTTCGTCGGCGACTGTTCCGTGAGCGGACTCGTGGAGGCCGGCGGTCAGGCCGGAGTACGACGTGCGTCGCCAGGTCTGGTCGACGACCCGGTCGAACGACGCCGCCGTCAACGCCGGCGGGGTCGAGGGCAGGCCGCCGCGCCACGGCGGCGGCGCGCTCGTGTCGGTGATGTGCGAGTCCCACACCAGGCCGGACGGCCAAGCCAGCGTCGAGAGCGGCTGCTTCGGCTTCCAGCCGCGGCGGGTGAGCAGATGCGTGAGCGGGCTGCGCGTGGTGGTGCTGTTCGCGCGGTCGACGTGCCACGCGATGGCCAGATGCTTCGCGCGCGTGAAACCGACGTAGAGCAGGCGCAGCTCCTCGGCGAGCGACTGCTTGTTCAGGTCCTTGGTCACGTCGTCGCGCCAGTCCGGGGTGGGGCCGACGTACAGGTGGCGGCGGCCCTCCTCGATCAGCGTGAAGGGCCGCGACCGGCGCGGCGCCGTGCCGTCGGTCTCGGGCAGCAGCACGATGGGGAACTCCAGGCCCTTCGCCGCGTGCATCGTCATCACGCGGATCGACGGCGCGTCCGTGGCCACGCGGATGGCATCGTCGTCGTCCGGTCCGGAGGCGCGCGCGGAGAGCAACGCCGTCAGCGCGCTGAGCGACCCGCCGTCGGCGTCGAGGAGTTCGGCGAGGTGGGCGGTGTCGGCGAGCAGGCGGTCGCCGTCGGGCTCGGCCAGCAGCCGCTCCTCGAGGCGCTCCGCGGCGCGGAGATGGGTGAGCACGGCGCCCGGGCCGCCGCGGTCGAATGCCAGGGACAGCTCGCGCAGCAGCGTGCTGACCCGCGCGGGCTCCGGGCCGCCGTCGTGCAGCAGCGTTGCCAGCTCCGAGCCGATCAGCGGCGTCAGCGAGGCCAGCCGGATGTTCGCCTGGCTGGGGTCTGCCAGCGCGGTGAGCAGCGTCAGCCAGTGCGCGGCGGCGGGTTGGCGCCACACGGCCTGGCTGCCGGTCAGCACCGCGGGCAGACCCGCCTCGGTGAGCGCGGCGCGCAACTGCTGGGCGCGGCGTCCCGTGCGCACGAGGACCGCGATGTCGCTCAGCTTCACCCGGCGGGCGTCCGAATCCTCGGCCAGGGCCCCGCCCTTGGGTGACTCCTCGTGCGCGGCGCCGTTCCCGGGCTGCTCGTCGTCTGCGGGAACGAAGCGCGCGTGCTCGAGGAGCAGCTGGACCTGCCGGACGACGTCGTTCGCGACCGCCTCGTCCACCTGCCCGCCGAGGCCGCCCGCGCGCCGCAGCCAGACGCGCGCGGCCCCGGGGACCTCAAGGCGAGGGGCTTCGTGGCGCGCGCCGACCGGGGTGACGACCACCTCGTCGGCGCCCATGGCCACGCCGGAGAACAGGTCGACGATCCCGCTCACCAGGGGGCCGTCCGAGCGGTGGTTGGTGCCAAGCGTCGACACCGTCGCGGTGCGGCGCGCGGCCAGATAGCTGTTCAGGTCGGCCCCGCGGAAACCGTAGATGGACTGCTTCGGGTCTCCGATCAGCACGGTGGGCCGCCCTGGGGCGACGAACGCGCGCTCGATGATCTCCCACTGGTCCGGGTCGGTGTCTTGGAACTCGTCCACGAGCACCACGGGGAAGCGCTCGCGCAGGCGGCCTCGGACCAGGTCGCGGACGGCCGGGTTCGCAAGTGCGCGGCGCAGGCGCGTCGTGATGTCGTCGAAGCTGCAGATCCCCTCCGCGAGCTTCCTGCGCCCGTACAGGTCGCGGACCGACGCGGCGAACTCGTGGTGCGGGCCGTCGTGCGGCAGCAGCGGGAGCGTGGTGGTGGCCGCGGCGACGCCGATGTGCAGCCCCTGGCGGGGGGAGAGGGGCGGCTCGGGCTGGGTGCGGAAGAGGCGGAGGTAGGTGTCGGCCGCGCACTCGCGGACCAGCGCGTCCGGGTCGGGGCCGACGGCCTCGGTGGGATCCCAGTCGCCGAGGACGCCGAGTTCGCGCAGCATGGTCTGGCAGAACCCGTGCGTGGTGTCGATGGTTGCCTCGGTGAAGCGCGCGACGGCCTCAGCCAGGCGGCCCCGTGCGCCCTCCACCCCCGACAGCAGCTGGACGACCGGGTCGGGCTTGGGCAGCGACCCGCCCGCGGCGAGGATGTCGAGTCCCTCCACCGTCTCGCGGAGGCGGCCGAACACGCGCCCGCGCAGCTCGCCCGCGGCGTGGTTGCCGAAGGTGATCAGAAGGAGATCCGAGACGTCGAAAGCGGCCTCGGCGAGGTAGCGCGCCGCGAGCGCGGCGATGGCGTAGGTCTTGCCCGTGCCGGCGCTGGCCTCGAGCAGCGTCGTCTCGGCGGGAAGCGGCCCCGCGAGGTCGAACTCACTCATCCGAGACCCCCTGCATGTTGCCGTAGAGCGCGAGCGCCCAGGCCTCGAACGCCGACGCCCCCGCAGGGTCCTCGGGGAGCGGCGCGTCGACGAAGAGCTCGTTCAGATCGTCGTCGAAGAACAGGCGCCACGACTCCTCCATGCCGGGCCACACCTTCGTCGTCCAGTCGGTGGGCCCGCTCCAGTCCTCGCGCCGGAACGTCCCGGCGGCCTGGGCATCGGCGTAGGCGATCGCGGGGGTCACGGGGACGGGGACCAGGCGGTGCTGCCCCAGCGCGTAGGCGCGCACCACCGCCGACAGCCGACTCAGCGCCGCCTCACGGTCGGGCTCGCCGACGCCGGTGGCCAGCACCTGGTCGTCGTAGGTGTTCGGGAGCCTGCCGAAGCGGACCGCGCGGCCCGCCGTCGGCACGCCCGACGCGGTCAAGGCGAGGGCTTCCAACCAGGGCCGGACCAGCCTGCCAGAGCCCTTGCTCGCGGTGACCGTCAGGGCCTCGCCGCCGCGGCAGCGCACGGAGTCGACGACGCGCACCCGGCCGAGCGGCGCGATGTCCAGCACCAGGTCGACGGCGTGGTCCGTGACAGGCCGTTGCCAGCGCGGCCCCGCCTCGTTCCAGAGGCGGACGGCATCGGCTTTGGCCTCTTCGAACGCGACCTTGCCGAGCAGCCCGGGGGGCAGTTCCTCGCGGCTCTGGAACCGGTCGATCACCGACTGCAGCGACGCCCCCGACTGGAGCGAGCCGACGAGCGCCGTGACCACCTTCCACTTCTCCAGGCCGACGAGGTCGAGCGGCAGGTCGTCCTCCACGGCCGCTAACCGGTAGAGCGGAATGCCCGCAACCGACCGGAGGAAGGCCCTCGCCGGGTCGGCCAGGAAGCGCTCGAGCTGGGTAAGCGTCACCTGCGCGGGAATGGCGCCGACGGGCCGACGCCGGGCGTCGTCGCGGCGGCGGGCGATCCTGCTCTCCCGGCCGCCCGCGTTCCTCCGTGCCCGCGCCCCGCGCAGCGCGGGGATGTCGAAGCTGGTGGCCCGATCCGGACCGACGAAGTTGGCCTCCGCCGTCGAGGTGGGCGGGTGCGCGCGCACCTCCGGATCGACGCCTAGGCGCTCGACCAGCCAGTCGACGGCCGCCGCCGACGCGACCTTGTCGCCCGTGTGCGAGCTGAACCGCTGCCGGATCACGAGCAGCCGTTCGGCGGCCGACGCGTGGGCCAGCAGCTGGGCCTGCCGCAGCGCGCGCTCGTCCGGTGCCGCGGCGCCGAGGTCGACGGCGTCCGCGACGGACCCGCCGCGGCCGGGGACCGCGTCGTCGGTGACGCCGAGCAGCGCCACGAGGCGGAAGCCCACGTGCGACAGCTCGCCGAGCCGCGCCACCATCAGCGACCCGTTGCCTGCGGCGACGCGAGCGCCGAAGCCGCGGCCCGCGTCGGCGAGGAGGTGCGCGAACTCGTGCCTCGTCAGCGTGGTCTCGCCGCCGAGATGATCGCGCTCCAGCCGCGCCAGCAACTGGGTCACGCGCAGGAGCTGCCACTGATCGTCCCAGCCGACGCCGACGAGGTCCGTCAGCAGTCCGCGGGTGCGCGCGGCCCACTCGGGCACCGTCGCGGGCGCCGCCGTCGTCGCGACGAGCCGCCGGATGCGGCTCACCACCTCGCACAGCGCGCCCACCGTCGACAGGTCGGAGGAGCCGACGGCGTCGGTGCCCGTCAGCCCGAGGCCGGAGTCCGTCGCGGGGGAGACGGCAAGGCCGACGAGGAGCCGGTCGAGGCCGCGGATCCACGTGTTCTGCGCGATGTCGCCCAGGTCGAAGGAGGCGCGGTGCTGCGCGTCGAGGCCCCACCGGATGCCGGCCGCGGCGACGAGCTCGGTGACCGCCTCGCGGTCCGAGAAGCCCCAGCGGTGCGCGAGCGGGGGGCTCAGCAGGAGCTCGAGCAGCCCGCTGGAGGTGGCGCGCCCCTCGCCCAGCCGGAGCAGCGCGACGGCGGCGTCGAGCACGCCGCCCGCGTCCTGGGCACCCACGGGCTGCACGCGGAGGGTGCGGCCGGGGTGCGCGCCGCCCGGCGCGAAGGCGGCGTCGAGGAGGTGCGCGTAGCGCTCGGGCCGCGGGCAGACGATCAGCACGTCGCGTGGCTCCAGCGTCTCGTCCTCGGCGAAGGCCCTCGTCAACTCGTCGCGGAGCACCTCGACCTGGCGCGCGGGGCCGTGGGAGTCGTGGATGTCGACGGCGGGCGGGGGAGTTTCGAGGTCGACGGCCTCGGTGACCGCGCCGCCGAGCGCCTCCACCCACCCGCGGTGCCGGGCGCTCACGGGCTGCAGCGCCACGAGGCCCGCGCCGTCGGCGAGCGCGCTCAGCAACGCTCGGTCCGCCGGGGTGACCTCGTCGAGCGCGACCACGATGGTCGGCGTCGTGTCCCTCCGCGCGGCGTCGGCGAGGGCCTCGAGGGTCTCGGTGGGGTCGACCTCGAGCGCGAGCGAGGCTGCCCTGACCAGCTCGGGCTGCCAGGCCAGACGCGCGGGAAGCTCTTCGCCGTCCGGGCCCTCGTCCGCGCCGTCGATCCAGGACCGGAGCAGGCCCGGCGCGTGGTCGAGGTACCACCGCTGGAGGCGGGCGAGCCGGGTGGCGACGGCGCGACGGCCGCCCGGGCGCCCGTGGTTCGCCGCGTGCGCGAGCGCCGGGAACTCGTCGGACAGCGCGCCCACGGCCTCCCAGGTCGCGAGGTCGAGCGGCGTGCCGCGCCAGCGGGAGAGGTCGCGCGCGACGCCCGCGCCGTCGGCCAGCTCCGTGGCGAGGTCGCGCACGGTGACGTACGAGATGCCCGCTGAGATGCCCAGCCGCCGGGCGACCTCCTGGCCGATGACGCGCCCCGTCGCGCGCGACGACACGATCACTCTCGCGGGCGCGAACGGGTCGGTGTGGAGGGACCGCAAGCGAGCGGCCAGCTCGTCGAGCAGCGCGGGCCAGCGGTGCGCGCACACCACCTCGAGAGCCATTCGCGATCACCTCCGTCCAGGGTCGGGGTAACCCTATCGGCCCCCTCCGACAATTCGGCGCGGTGGGAGCGTCCATTGGTTTCGACACGGTCCCGGCGCTCCGCGCGGGGGACCGGCTCAACCAGCGGTCGTATCGGGCGGTTCGGGTTTTGTCGGTGGGGCCCAGCACAATGGCGGGCGTGAGTGAGTTGATCCTTGACGCCCTGGACCCGGAGCAGCGGGAGGTGGCCACGCTGCTCGACGCCCCGGTGGTGGTGCTCGCCGGCGCGGGCACCGGGAAGACGCGCGCCATCACGCACCGCGTGGCCTACGCGGTGGCCACCGGGCGCTACCAGGCGGCGGCGACGCTCGCGGTCACGTTCACCACCCGCGCGGCGGGCGAGATGCGCAGCAGGCTGGCCGGGCTGGGCGTCCGCACGGCGCAGGCGCGGACCATCCACTCGGCGGCGCTGCGGCAGTGCCAGTTCTTCTGGCCCCAGGCCTACGGCGTGGAGTTCCCGCGGGTGGCGGAGAACACGTTCGGGTTGGTCGCCCGCGCCACCCATCAGGTGCTCGCCAGCTCCGACCAGGCCCTCATCCGAGACCTCAACTCCGAGATCTCGTGGGCCAAGACCAGCAACGTGTCGGCGGCGCGCTACCCGGAGGTCGCCGGGCCGCGTTCCGTCAACGGGGCGACGCCGTCCCAGGTGGCGGCGGTCATGGCGCAGTACGAGAAGCTGAAGCTGACGGAGGGGAGCGTCGACTTCACCGACATCCTCATGTGCAACGCGGTGCTGCTCGCGGAGCACCCCGAGATCGCGGCCACCATCCGCGGCACCTACCGCCACTTCGTCGTCGACGAGTACCAGGACGTGTCCGCGCTGCAGCACAAGCTGATCTCGCTGTGGGTCGACGGGCGCGACGACGTGTGCGTCGTCGGCGACCCCAACCAGGCCATCCACTCCTTCGCAGGCGCGGATGCGGCGTACCTGCGCGGCTTCGCCGGCGAGCACAGGGGCGCGCGCACCGTGCGGCTCGTGCGCAACTACCGCTCGACGCCGGAGGTGCTGTCGTCGGCCAACAAGGTGCTGCGGGTGCGGCCCGGGGCGCTGGGCGCGCTGCGGCCGACGCGCTCCTCGGGCCCGGAGCCCGCGTTCCACGGGGCCGCGGACGAGGCGACGGAGGCGGCCGACGTCGCCTCCTGGCTGCGGGCCCAACACGGTGCGGGAACCCCGTGGAAGGAACTCGCGGTGCTGTACCGGATCAACGCGCAGTCGCCGGCCCTCGAGGCGGCGCTGACCGAGGCGGGCGTGCCCTACGTCGTGCGCGGCACCGAGCGGTTCTACGACAGGGCGGAGGTGCGGCAGGCCATCATCGAGCTGGGTCGGTTGGCCGAGCGCTCCCCGGAGGCGCTCGCCGACGAGGCCATCGACGGTGTGCTGAGCGGCCTCGGCTGGAAGCCGGAGGCCCCCTCCGGGCAGGGCCGGCAGCGCGAGCGCTGGGAGTCCCTGACCGCGCTGCGCACCATGGCCCTGGACGAGGGCGAGGGCCGCGACGAGTGGTCGGCGTCGGAGGCCTCCGCATGGCTCCAGGAGCGCGCGTCCTGGCAGGCCAGCCCGGTTGCCTCGGCCGTCACGCTCGCCACGCTGCACGCGGCGAAGGGCCTCGAGTGGGACGGCGTCGCGATCGTCGGCGTCCGAGAGGGGATGATCCCCTTCGTGCTGAGCCAGGAGGAGCCGGCGCTGTCCGAGGAGCGGCGCCTGCTCTACGTCGGCTTCACGCGCGCCAAGCGTGCGCTGCGCGTCAGCTGGTCGGCCTCGCGGGGATCGGCGACGCGCTCGCGCTTCATCGCCGACCAGGTCACCGGCCCGGCCACCGTCGGCAAGCCGCCCGCGCCGCGCACCTCCTCGCGATCCCGCGTCTGCCGGGTGTGCGGGAACCGGCTGGAGTCTGCCGCCGAGCGGAAGCTGAGCCGCCACCTCAGCTGCGAGGTCGACTACGACGAGGCGCTGTTCGAGCGGCTGCGCGCCTGGCGGAAGGCGACGGCCGACGACGCGAAGGTGCCCGCCTTCGTCGTCTTCACCGACGCGACGCTGCAGGCCATCGCCGAGGCCGTCCCGCGCGACGAGGCGGCGCTGCTGCGGCTGCCCGGGATCGGTCAGGCGAAGGTCTCCAAGTACGGGCCCTCCGTCCTCGCCGTCGTCGCCGACCTCCCAGCTTAAGAGTCGGATGTTGGTTCAGATCTGAACCAACATCCGACTCTTAGCGGATCACCGGCAGCCGGGCACCGCGCAGTCGTCGCGGCGCAGCCACGTGTGGCTCCCGACGCCCGGCCGCGTCGCGTCCCAGGTGAGGCTCGTTCCGGCGAGTGTCGTACTGCCTGTAGCAAGCACGCCTCGGAGGGAGAGGGCCGCCGTCGTCGCCACCCACGCGGCGAGGGCAGGATCGTGGCCGGGTTGAGGGAGTGGACCTCGCGTGCCGAGGCAGGGAGGGCACGGACCGATGCCCGGGGCCACGAACGGCCCGACTTCTGCGAACGAGCCGTCCCACCACGCGTGTAGCGCGCCGGCGCCGTCGGTGAAATGCTCGGCCTCGATGGCGGGGTGGAGGCCGGGCGGCCAGAGCATCACGGCCAGCGAGTCGGTCGTGTGCCCGGGCGAGCGGCGTGCGACCTCTGGGGAGAGGCAGCGGGCGCCGTGGCTCGCGCGACGGAGCGCGGCCTCAACGAGTCCGGCGCGGCGCTCTGGACCAAGGATGACGATGGGGACCATGTCGGCAGCCTCGCCGCGCTTACCGGCGACGACCAGGTACTACCCACCGTCGGACAACACCTCAGGCGGTTCGGACAACACCCTGTGAAGGCGAGGGCGCGGCTCAAGGAGCGTGGGGACGCGAATGGGGCGGCGAGTCAGTGACTCGCCGCCCCATTTCAGGATCTCGATGGATCAGGCCTTGCCGAGGATCCGGTTGAGGTTGGTGCCGCACACGGGGCACTTGCCCTTGGCCATCTTGGTGCCCTTGGCGTTGACGACCACGTCGCCCTTGGCGTCGCGCTTGTCCTTGCACTTGACGCAGTAGAACGAGCCTTCCCAGGTCTCAGAAGCCATAGTTTCCTCCTTGATTGGGCCGCCCGTAGGTCGGGCGACCAGTCCACTTTAGTGGCGGCCGACGTTGAGGCACGCCGACACACCGCTCTTTACACGGCGGAGTCCCGGTGGATCGGTCCACCTTCCCCTGCGAACCGATCCGAACCGGGACTCTCGGCACACAGTCTGGCCGCCCGCCGCGGATGCGTCAAGGAGACACGGCGGCGCAATCGGCCGCTTCTAGCCGCCCAGGAGTTTGCGCAGCTCGGCGTCGAGGTCGTCCTCGGGGGCGTCCGCGTCGCCGGGTTGGCCCGCCGCGAAGGGCAGCGGGTCCGCCAGTTGGACGGATGTCGGCAGCATGTCCGGGTGACCCCAGACCGCGTCGCGGCCCTCGGCGCCGCGGTGGTGCAGCAGCGCCGCCCACAGGTTCTTCGCGTCCCGGACCAGCCGCGGGTGCAGGTCCAACCCGAGGAGCTCGGTGAACACGCTGGTGACGGCGGTGCCGGAGGCGCGCCGACGGTGCACGATCTCTTCGAGCTGCGGCGCGTTCGGCATCCACTGCGCCGTCGCCTGGGCGACGACGTGATCCACCCAGCCCTCGACGAGCGCGAGCAGCACCTGGAGGCGCTCCAGGATCTCGACCTGCGTGGGCGTCCGCGTCGGGCGGAAGAACGAGCCGCGCACCGACTCGCCGACGGCCACCACGTCCTCGATCGACAGGCCGCTCAGCGACTCCGGGCTGAACTGCTCGGCGATGGCGTCGAAGTCGATCGTGATCTCGCGGGAGAAATGGCCCAGCATCGCGCCCAGCTGGGGCGACAGCCACCCCACCGAGTGGAACAGCCGCTGCCGCGCCGCCTCCCGCAGCAGGAGGAAGAGGACGACGTCGGAGTCGGGAGTGTCGAGGTCGCGCGTGAACTGCGCCACGTTCGCGGGCAGGAGCAGGACGTCGGGGGAGCCGAGCAGGTTGATGCCCAACTCGGTGCCGGTGAGGATGTCGCCCGCGACCTGGGCGAGCTCGCGCTTCAGCCGATCGCGGTAGATCATCGACGCCGACTGCCGCAGCATCGGCGCGAACATCTGTGCCATGCCCTGCAGCTCGGGCAGGTCGCCCTGCTCCGGCGTCGTGCCGCGCTCGAGGGCGTCGGCCAGGCCGTCGATGATGGGCTCGATGGTGCGGCGCCAGCCCTCGCCCGTCTCGTCTAGCCATCCTGAGCGCGTGACGGCGCGCGCGGGGCGGCCGGTCTCGGGGAGGCCGGTCGCGGCGCTCAGCCAGGACTGGGCCAGCCGCTCCGCGTCGACGACCATCGTGCGCTCCTCGGGGGTGAGTGCCGGGTCGGCGCCGGACTCCGCGGCCAGCTGCTTGGCGGCCGTCAGCGTGGTGCGCCAGGCGGCGTCGGGGTCGCGGTCGGCGTTGGTCATGCCGAACATCGCGCCGCCCTGCATCTTGCTGACCTGCGCCACGAGGTCCTCGAGGTTCAGGTTCTCGGCATCGCCGAAACCGAGCTGCTCGAGCATCTTGCGCAGCTGCTCGAAGTCGAAGCCCCCGAAGGGGTTGTTACTGGACATCGGTCCCTCCTTCGGTGCCCATTCTTGCCTACCGCGCAAGGCATCGGTGAACGCCACCCTTTGCGCGCTTGCTAGGGTTCTTTCACATCCGGAGGAAGGGAGGGGTAGTGTCACGCAACGCGTTGGCCGTCGTGTCGTCGCTGCTCTTCGCGGCGCTGGCCGCGCTGTTGGTCCTCCTTCCCGTTCCCTACGTGGCGTGGCGGCCCGGCCAGACCATCGACGTGCTGGGCACCACCGACAAGGGCCCCGTGATCGACGTCTCCGGACTGCCCACGTACGAGACCACCGGGCGCCTGCTCATGACGACCGTGTCGACCACGAGCGTCGACGCGACGCTGAGCCTGCCCGAGGCCATCTTCGTCTACCTCGACCCCACCTCGGACGCCATGCCCCGCGAGGTGATCTACCCGCCGGGCAAGTCGTCGGACCAGGTCGAGAGCGAGGCCGTCGCGATGATGGACTCCTCCCGCGGCAACGCGACGGTGGCGGCCCTGCGCGCCGGCGGCGTGAAGGTGACGGAGCTGCCGCGCGTGCAGTCGGTCGTGCTGTCGGGCCCCAGCGCCGAGAAGCTGCAGCCCGGCGACCTGATCACCGCCGTCGACGGCGAGCCCGTGACCAATCGCAACGAGGTCATCGCCCAGATCCTCACCCACAACGTCGGCGACCCCGTCGTCTTCAGCGTCCTGCGCGACGGCAAGGAGCTCGCCGTCAGCGTCATCACCGGCGCAAGCAACACCGACTCGAGCCAACCCGTCGTCGGCATCAACGTTGACGTCGGATTCCGCTTCGACCCCATCGTCGCCTTCAACATCGACGCCGGCGTGACCGGCCCGAGCGCCGGGCTCGTGTTCGCGCTCGGTGTGTACGACCGGATCACCGAGGGGCCGCTGATCGACGACCGCACGGTTGCGGGCACCGGGACGATCGACGCCTCCGGCAAGGTGGGAAGGATCGGCGCCGTCCGGGAGAAGATCCGCGGCGCCGAGCGGGACGGCGCCGAGGTCTTCCTCGTGCCGGAGGACAACTGCGCCGACATCGGCGAGCTCGACACCGACCTCCAGCTCGTGAAGGTCGCCACCCTCAAGGACGCCATCTCGGCGCTCCAACTCATCGACGAAGGAAACACCGCGGAGGTGCCCACCTGTGGCTGACTCGACCCCCCTGATCGCCTGCCTGATGGACATCGAGCGGCACGTCTCGTCGGCCGGCTGGGACCAGCCCGCCCGGCTGTTCGCCCTGGTCACGACCGGAACCCTCCTGGAGGTCGAGCCCCAGTTGCGCGGACGCGTCCCCGAGACGGCGGCCGATGCCCTGACCGCCATCGAGCAGGACGAGTTCCACGCCACGGGCGACCTGTTCGAGCGGTTGGGCGGAATCTTCTGGCCCGAGACGGTCGACGGCTGCGCGATCGCGCTGGAACGCGCCTTCCTCCCGCCGGCCTACGAGGCCGACCTGCCCACCGACGCCGACGCCGCGGCCGAGTTCGTCGCGAAGCACCCCGAGCGCAGCGACCTCAGGGTCGTCGTCGGCGTGCTGCGCGACGGCGCCCGCCACGGTCTCGCCCGCGTCGTGACCGCCCCCGACGACCTGCTCGGCTCCGAGGACCTCGTCCCCGGGCTCGCCGAGGCGCTGCTTGCCACGTTCCGCGAGGAGGACTCATGAGTCAGCAAGAGGTGGAGCCCCGGCGCGGGGCGCTGCTGTGGACCGTTCTGATCCTGGGAGGGTTGGCGCTGGCCGCGGTTGTCGCCTCCCGCGTCGCCACCGACTACCTGTGGTTCCGCAGCATCGACTTCCAGACCGTCTTCACCACGCGGCTCGCCGCGCAGATCGGCTTGCTGCTGGTCTTCGGCGCCTTCATGTTCGTGGTCACCTTCTTCACCATGGCGCTGGCCTACCGGCTCCGCCCGCCGGTGCGCCGCGCGAACCTCGACTCCGAGTTCCTCGTCCAACTGCGCGACGTCCTAGACGACCGCTCCCGGATGCTGATGGCCCTGCCCGCCGGACTGCTCGGCGTGCTGGGGGGCCTCTCCGCCCTCGCCATGGCGGACACCTTCCTCGCGTGGTGGCACCGGACGCCGTTCGGGAAGACGGACCCGTACTTCGGCCTCGACGCCAGCTTCTACGTGTTCACGCTGCCGTGGGCGCAGTTCGTGCTCGGGTTCGTGATGTTCGCCGTCATCGCGGCCACGGTCGCGGCGCTCGCCGTGCACTTCATGACCGGGGCGCTCAACGCCGCGGCGCTGCGCGGCGCGGGCAACACGCCCGCGGGGGTCGGGGCGCAGCGACACCTCTCGATCATGCTCGGCATCGTCATGCTGCTGTTCGCGGCCAACGCGATCCTGAACCGCTTCGCGCTCGCGGTCACCGACAACAAGCTCTTCACGGGCATCGGCGCCACCGACTTCGAGTCGCGCATGCCGGTGGCCCTGATCATGGCATCCATCTGCGTGATCGCCGCGATCGCCTCGTTCGCCAACGCGTGGAGGCTCCGGTGGAGCGTTCCCGGCGCCTCGATCGCGCTCGTCGTCGTATCCGGCCTGCTGCTCACCATGGTCTACCCGTGGGCGATCCAGAACCTCATCGTCGAACCGAACGAGTTCGACAAGGAGAACCCGTTCATCGAGAACAACATCGCCGCGACGAGGCACGCCTTCGGCATCGACCGCGTCGAGATCAAGGACTACGAGGTGACGACGACGGCCAGCGCCGGCCAGCTGCGCGCCGACGCGGAGGCCCTGCCCGCCATCCGCCTGATCGATCCCGCGATCGTGCCGCGGACCTTCGAGCAGCTCCAGCAGGTGCGCGGCTACTACACCTTCCCCAAGACCCTCGACGTCGACCGCTACGTCATCGACGGCCGCCCCACCGACTCGGTCGTCGCGGTCCGCGAGCTCGACCTCAACTCGGTCGAGTCCGGCGACACCTGGAACAACCGCCGCACGGTCTACACGCACGGCTACGGCATGGTCGCCGCGTTCGGCAACCAGCGCCAGGCCAACGGCGAACCCGTGTTCTTCTCCGGAGGCATCCCCACCGTCGGGAAGCTGCCCGAGCATCAGCCGCGGATCTACTTCGGCGAGCGCACCGACTACTACGTCGTCGTGGGGGCTCCGGAGGGCAACGCGCCGGTCGAGCTGGACACGCCGTCGGGCGGGGAGGGCCGCACCGAGTCGCTCTACACCTACGAGGGCAAGGGTGGCGTGCCCATCGGGAACCTGCTGACGAGGGCCGCGTTCGCCATCCGCTTCGGCGACATCAACCTGATGCTGTCGGACCGGGTGAACGAGAGCTCGAGGCTGCTGCACGACCGGGAGCCGGCGGAGCGCGTGCGCCAGGCCGCTCCGTGGCTGACGATCGACTCCGATCCCTACCCGAGCGTCGTCGACGGCCGGATCGTCTGGACGCTCGACGCCTACACCACCAGCGCGGACTACCCGAACTCCACCCGGCTCGACTGGACCCAGGCCATCTCCGACTCCCGCACCTCCGCGGACCAGTTGCTTGCCGGTCAGCGCGTCAACTATGTGCGCAACTCCGTCAAGGCCGTTGTCGACGCCTACGACGGCAGCGTCGAGCTGTACGAGTGGGACGAGACCGACCCGATCCTGAAGACCTGGGAGAAGACCTACCCGGGGGTGATCACGCCCAAGTCGCAGATCCCCAAGGCGCTGCTCGAGCACCTGCGCTACCCGCAGGACCTGTTCAAGGCGCAGCGCGAGGTGCTCGGCCGCTACCACACCGAGAGCGCGCGCACCTGGTACTCGCAGACCGACATCTGGGAGGTGCCCAACGACCCGGTCATCCGCACCGAGGGCCAGGAGAAGCGCAAGGAACCGCCGTACTTCCTGACCATCCGCTGGCCGGGGGACGCCTCGCCGCATTTCGCCAACACGACGGTGTTTGTGCCGAAGGCGCGCGAGAACCTCAGCGTCTACATGGCGGTGAACGCCGACGCGACCGGGGACGACTACGGGCGGATGCGGGTGCTGAAGCTGTCCGACAGCGAGCAGATCGACGGCCCCGGTCAGACCTTCAACTTCATCTCGACCAACCCCGTCGTCGCGGAGAAGCTGTTGCCGTTCAACCGGCAGGGCGCGAGCGCGTCGGCGATCTACGGCAACCTGCTGACGCTGCCGCTCGGCGGCGGCCTGATGTACGTGCAGCCGATCTACACGCAGACGACGGCGACCACGGGCTCGTACCCGGCGCTGCGGTTCGTGGTGGTGCGGTTCGGCGAGCACCTCGGCATCGGGGAGACGCTGCAGGAGGCGCTGGACAAGGTCTTCGAGGGCGACGCGGGCGCCGACACCGGCGAGGGGACGATCCCGGAGGGCGTCGAGCCCAGCCCGGTCGATCCCGGCGAGCCGGAGACGCCGGTCGACGCGAAGGAGAAGGTGCGCGACCTGCTCGACGAGGCCGAGGGCCTCTTCACCGGCGCCGACGAGGCGCTGAAGGCCGGCGACCTCGGCGCCTACCAGACGAAGATGAAGGCGGCGGAGGCGAAGATCGCCGAGGCCGCGAAGGTCCTCGACGGGGAGTGAGGGTCACTCCCCAGGGTCGACGACCTCGGGGCTGAGCCCGATCCCGGTCAGCGCCGGGAGGAGGTCGTCGGCGCGTCCGGTGACCGCGATCGTCAAGGAGTCCGGCGAGACGTGTCGGCGGAACGCACCGGTCGCGTCCTTGGGGGCGATCTCGGCGAGCTGCGCGAAGTGGCGCGCGAGGTACGAGGAGTCGAGCCCGGACGCGGCGAGCGCGGTCGCCTGGCCGACGATGTCGGCCGAGGTCTCGTTCGCGAGCGGGGCCACCGAGACCAGGTACCGCCGCGCGTCGTCGGCCTCCTCCTCGGTGAACGCCGCGGGGAGGGAGAGCCCGTCGAGCAGGCGGGCGACGGCGTCGCCGGCGACCTCCGTGCGGACGCTGCCGCTGACGCTGAACAGCCCCTCCTCGACGCCGGGCGCGAACCCGCCGCCGATGCCGTAGGTGTAGCCGAGGCGCTCGCGCAGTTCCAGGTTCAGCCTGCTGGCGAAGGCCCCGGCGACGGCGTGGCCGGCCACGCGGAGCGCGGGCCAGTCGGGGTCGCGGCGCCCGGGCGTGCGCGTCCCGAGCGTGACGGTCGCCTGCACGGCGGCCGGGTGGTCGACCACGACGACGCGCGGCCGCTGGGTGGTGGGAAGCTCGATCGAGGCAGCGTCGCGCGGCCCTCCGGCCCAGGCGAGAAGCGGGTCGAGGTCGAGGTCCGCGGGTAGGTCCCCGGCGAGGACGAGCGTCGCGCCGCCGGGCCGCCAGGTGGAGGCGTGCCAGGCCCGGACGTCGTCGGGGGAGATCGCGTTCAGGGTGCCGGGGGTGCCCGCGCCGGCGCGGCCCTCGCGGTGCGCCGCGCCGTAGAGCGCCTGGCGGAACGCGAGCTTGTTCGCGGCGCCGGGGGAGGCCAGCCGGGACGCGTGCCCGGCGAGCTGCGCCTCGACATGGTGCGCGACGTCGCGCTCGGCATAGGCGGGCTCGCTGAGCGCCTCGATGAACAGGGGGAGTGCCCGGCGGAGCCGGCCGACGGGCGCCTGTCCGCCGAAGGTGGTGTAGGGGAAGCGAGCGGAGCCGTGCAGCGTGGCGCCCTGCGCCTCGAGCAGCTCGCCGATGGCCCCGTCGGGGTGGGTGTGCGTGCCCTCGTCGACGGCGTGCAGCGCGACGGTGGCGACCCCCTCCAGCGCCTTCGGCTCGGCCGCGAGGGGGGTGGGG
>RRZT012320426.1_pt1 | contig 19229 bp, 14 predicted proteins | sample 2165551 | NCBI WGS metagenome assembly RRZT01 (sample SAMN10456910, study PRJNA506462) | wastewater metagenome | biome: wastewater; feature: sludge; material: wastewater sludge; isolation source: wastewater sludge with Escherichia coli K12::gfp cells carrying plasmid... | place: USA: Moscow, Idaho... | reverse complement strand
CGGGCGGGCTCCCGCGCCGAACGGGATCTCCGCGCCCTGCTCGGGAGGGCCCCCCGGACCGTGCACCAGTACGTCGACGGCGGGCTGGCCGAGACGTCGATCGACGACGTGCACCCCGGCGATCTGCTGCTCGTCCGGCCCGGCGAAGTGCTCGCGGTCGACGGCCTGGTCGAATCGGGTGCCGCAGTGTTGGACGAGTCGGCGCTGACCGGCGAACCGCTCCCGGTGGAACACCCCGTGGCGGACGCGGTCCGCAGCGGCACGGTCAACGCCGGCGCCGCGTTCGACCTTCGAGCGAGCACCTCTGCGGCCGAGAGCACCTACGCAGGCGTGGTCCGGCTCGTCGAACAGGCCCAGGCTGGCAGTGCCCCCTTCGTCCGCATGGCCGACCGCTTCGCCGGGTGGTTCCTCCTTGCCAGCGTCGCCCTGGCCGGGGTGGCGTGGGCCGCGAGTGGTGATCCCGTCCGAGCGGTCGCCGTGCTGGTCGTCGCCACACCCTGCCCCCTGATACTCGCCGCCCCTGTCGCGATCGTCTCGGGCCTGTCACGAGCGGCGCGGATCGGCGTGATCGTCAAGGGCGGCGCCGCGCTCGAGAAGCTCGCCGCGGGCACGATCCTCCTGCTGGACAAGACCGGCACCCTCACCGAGGGGCGACCCACGGTCGCCGAGGTGATATCCGCCGGGGCCCTGTCCGGCGACGAGCTCCTGCGCCTCGCGGCCTCCCTCGATCAGGTGTCCCCCCACGTGCTCGCCGCCGCGATCGTCCAGGCCGCCAAGGGGCGCGGCATGGAGCTGGAGCTGCCCACCGAGGTCCAAGAGGTCCCTGCCAACGGCGTCCGCGGGCTCGTGGACGGGCGGGAGGTCGCGGTCGGCAAGGCGGCGTGGATCCTGCCCGACGTGCCGCCGGCCCCCTGGGTGCGAACGGTTCGGCGTCGGGCCGACCTCGACGGCGCGCTCACGATGTTCGTCCGGGTCGACGGGGCTCCCGCCGGTGCGGTCGTCCTCGACGATCCTCTGCGCTCGGATGCGCCGAGGACCATCCGGGCGTTGCGTCGCAGCGGCATCGAGCAGGTGGTCATGGTGACGGGCGACCGCACCGACGTGGCCGAATCGGTCGGCGCGGTGATCGGCGTCGATGTCGTTCTCGCGGAGCGGACCCCCGAGGAGAAGGTCGACGCGGTGGCCGACGCCGCGCGCCACGGCTCCACCATCATGGTCGGCGACGGCATCAACGATGCCCCGGCCCTGGCGCTGGCCGACGTCGGCGTCGCGGTCGGCGCACGTGGATCGACCGCCTCGTCCGAGGCGGCCGACGTCGTGCTGACCGTCGACCGCCTCGACCGCCTCGCTGAGGGGATCGCCATCGCCAAGCGCTCCCAGCGCATCGCGCTCCAGAGCGTGATCGTCGGCATGGGCCTGTCGGGGTTCGCCATGGTCGCCGCCGCCTTCGGCTACCTCCCGCCCGTCTGGGGGGCGGTGCTCCAAGAGCTCATCGATGTCGCGGTGATCCTCAACGCGCTCCGTGCGCTGGGGCCCGGGCGCCACCACGCCCGCGGGCTCGACGAAGAGGGGTCGGCGCTGGCCCGCCGCTTCAGCCAGGAACACCGGTCCCTGCGTCCCGAGCTCGACCAGCTGCGGGTCACGGCGGACGCCCTCGACACCGACGACCCCGCGCACGCGTTGACCGAGGTCCGGAAGGTCAATCGGTTCCTGGCCGAGGACCTGTTGCCCCACGAAGAGGCAGAGGACCGCGCGCTGTACCCGGCGGTGGCCCGCACCCTCGGCGGCGTCGACCCGACCGGCGCCATGTCCCGCGGCCACGTGGAGATCGGGCACCAGGTCCGCCGTCTCGGCCGACTCCTCGACGAGATCCCTGCCGAGGGGCCCGACGAGGAGGACCTGGTGGAGATGCGCCGCCTGCTCTACGGGCTGCACGCGATCCTGCGGCTGCACTTCGCCCAGGAGGACGAGGGCTACCTCTCGCTGGCCGAGCCGGAGGTAGGCGCGACCCCGGCGGAGCGAGCACCCACCTGACGGACGCGGCTCGGCTCGGGATGCGCCCCGATCAGGCGCCCAGGGCCTGCCTGAGGTCGTCGAGCAGGTCGGCGGCGTCCTCGATGCCGACCGAGAGGCGGACGAGGTCGGCGGGCACTTCGTTGGTGGTGCCGGCCACCGAGGAGTGCGTCATGCGGCCGGGGTGCTCGATGAGGCTCTCGACCGCGCCGAGGGACTCGGCGAGGGTGAACACCTGGGCGCGGGCGCAGACGTCGAGGGCGGCTTGCTCGCCGCCGGCGAGACGGAACGACACCATGCCGCCGAAGCCGGACATCTGCCGGGCGGCGACGTCGTGACCGGGGTGCGACGGCAGGCCCGGCCAGCGGACCTCGGTCACGGCGGGATGGTCCACCAGCAGGGCGGCAACCGCGGCGGCCGTGGACGAGTGCCGCTCCATGCGAAGGGCGAGGGTGCGGGCGCCACGGTGCACGAGGTAGCAGTCGAACGGCCCCGGCACCGCGCCGACGGCGTTCTGGAGGAAGCCGACCTGCTCGGCCAGTCGCTCGTGGGACGTGGCCACGAAGCCACCGATGACATCGCTGTGGCCGCCGAGGTACTTGGTGGTGGAGTGCACGACCGCGTCGGCCCCGAGCGCCAGCGGCTGCTGGAGGGCGGGGGTGGCGAAGGTGTTGTCGACCACCACCACGGCGCCACGAGCGTGGGCGATCTCGCAGATGGCGGCGATGTCGACGATGGCGAGCAGCGGGTTGGTGGGGGTCTCGACCCAGACCATGCGGGTATCGGGTCGCCAGGCGGCGGCGACCGCGTCGAGATCGGAGAGGTCGACGGTGTCCACATGGGCGCCGGCGGGAGCGTGGACCTTGAGGGCGAGGCGGACCGTGCCGCCGTAGGCGTCGTTTGGCATCAAGACGTGCTCGCCGGGCGCGACCGTGCGCAGCAAGGCGTCCTCGGCGGCGAGGCCCGACGCGAAGGCGAAGCCGTGGGCGGCGCCCTCGAGGGTTGCGAGGTGGGTCTCCAGCGCGGCTCTGGTGGGGTTGCCCGAGCGGGCGTACTCGAAGGCGCGGAGGCCCTCGACGCCGTCCTGAGCGAAGGTCGAGGACACTGAGATCGGCGGGACCACGGCACCCGTCACCGGGTCGGCGGGGCCGGCGCCGTGCACGCATCGGGTGGCGAAGCCTCGCCCGGTCAGGTCGTCCATGGTTGCCTCGGGTCGGTCAGCGCCTGCGGGGCGATCGGGGTCACGAGCGGGCGCCGCCGACGTTGGCGATGGCACCCAGCAGGTCGGAGCGGCTGACGACCGCCACCGGGTGGCCCCCGTCGAGCACCAGGGCGGCGGGGGCCGACTCGAGCCGACCCGCCACCGCGGCCAGGGACTCGCCGATGCCCACGGTCGGCAACGGCGGCCCCATGATCGAACCGACCAGCTGGTCCAGCACCGCGGGGTCGGCCACCGCGGCACCCAGCAGGTCTCGTTCATCGACCGAGCCCACGACCTCGGCGAGCACCACCGGCGGCTCGTGCTTCACCACCGGCATCTGGCTCACGCCGTACTCGCGCAAGATCTCGATGGCGGTGCGGACGGTCTCGTCCGGGTGGCTGTGCACCATCGACGGCAGGCCGGGGTCGCGCTCGCTCACGAGGTCGCCGACGGTCGGGCCCGCCGCCCGCAGGAACCCGTGGTCGGCCATCCAGCCGTCGTCGTAGAGCTTGGAGAGGTACCCGCGCCCGGAGTCGGGGATGTGCACCACGACCACTGCGTCGGCGGGGAGGCCCTGGGCCACCCGCAGTGCGGCGGCGATGGCGGTGCCACCCGAGCCACCGATGAGCAGGCCTTCCTCACGGGTGACCCGTCGGGCAGTGCTGAAGCTCTCGGCATCGCTCACCGCGATGACTTGATCCACGACGGAGGGGTCGTAGGTGGTCGGCCAGAAGTCCTCGCCGATCCCCTCGACGAGGTAAGGACGCCCGCTGCCCCCGGAATACACCGAGCCTTCGGGATCGGCCCCGATGACCTGGATGGCCGGGTCCTGCTCCTTGAGGTAGCGCCCGATGCCGGAGATGGTGCCGCCCGTGCCGACCCCGCAGACGAAGTGGGTGATGCGCCCGGCCGTCTGCCGCCAGATCTCGGGGCCGGTGGTGTCGTATTGGGCCTGCGGGTTGTCGGGGTTGTGGTACTGGTCGGGCTTCCACGCGCCGGGGACGTCCTGGGCCAGCCGCGCCGAGACCGAGTAGTACGAGTCGGGGTGCTCGGGCTCGACCGACGTCGGGCACACGATGACCTCGGCGCCGTAGGCCCGCAGCTGGGCGATCTTGTCCGGGGCCACCTTGTCCGGGCACACGAAGATGCAGGAGTAGCCGCGGCGGGCCGCCACGATGGCCAGCCCCACCCCGGTGTTGCCGCTCGTGGGCTCGATGATGGTCCCACCCGGCTGGAGCCGCCCGTCGGCCTCGGCGGCATCGATCATGGCCAACGCCGGGCGATCCTTCGACGAGAAGCCGGGGTTGAACAGCTCGAGCTTGGCGACCAGGTGGCAGTCGACGTTGCGGGCCGTGCGATCGAGGCGCACCATCGGCGTGTTCCCGATCAGGGCGAGCAGGTCGTCGGCGACCTCCATCGGCGGACCGGTGTCGGTCAGAGGGTGGACATCCACCCCGTTGATGGGTTCGGCACCATCTGCGTAGAGGCTGACGGGGAGCCCGTGGTCGTGCAGCTCGCGCGCCACCGGTACGGCGTCCGCGGCGGAGCCGGCCACGCCGACGCGGCGCGGGATGTGCCCGCGCAGGTCCGCGAACACGCTGGCGAGGTCGTCGCCGGGGGCCAGGTGCTCGGTCCGCCGCGCCCGCAGCGCGAGGCCCACGGGCACCTCGAGGTCACCGACGACGAGCAGCAGGTCCATCGAGGCAACGGTACCGATCGACCCCTGCGCCTGCTCGCGTGGTGGGACCCCAACGGACCCAGGCGTCGGACGCATCAGGACGTGGGCGCCGGCACCTTCCGGACCCGCAGGCAGCGGGTGTTGGCGAACAGGCGGATCTCACGCTGCTCGGACGCCGAGAACTCGTGACCGGAGTCGGCCGTGTCGAGCAGCTCGGGCTCGACGACCGCGTACTCCTCGCCCTCGTGGACGATGGTCGCCCTTCCGGCGGCGAGGACGTTGCGCACCCAGTCCGGTCGGTCGCCGTAGGGCAGCAGGATCACGAAGCCGTCATCGGTGGGCAGGGGCACCACCGGTGTCTCGTAGGCCTTGCCGCTGCGCCGGCCGACGTGGCGGATGACCCCGGCGTAGGCGCCCGGCGTCCCTGCGGTGCGCATCTGGCGCGGGTTGAACACCCGGCGATTGACCCGCCGCTGGAAGTCCCGGACCGGGGGCCACTTCGTGCGCATCCCGATGAACCACACGACGGCGAGCACCACGACGACGGCGACGACCGCCCCGACGATCAAGAGCACGGTTCCGAGCATGTCCTCACTCCTCGCTTCCTCGGGGGCCGACCGCCACCACGACCTTGCCCCGGACGGCACCGTCTTCCATGCGCTGGAGCTCGGCGGCGACCTGCTCCAACGGGACGATCCGCTCGACCGCGGCGACGACCCGGCCCTCGTCGAGGTGGGTGGCGAGCACTTCGAGGTCCTCGTGGCGCTCGGGGGCCAGGAACATGCGCATCCGCTGGCGCAGGAAGGGCGACCAGAGCACGGCGCGCACCTGGCGGTCGATGCCCCCGAACCAGTGGCCCCCGCCCTCGCCGCCGACGATGACCAGCGTGCCCTCGGCGGTCAGCGCCCGGCGCAGGTCTCGGAGGCGCCGGTTGCCGCCGATGTCGAGGATCACGTCGTAACGGGTGGAACCGTCCGTCGGGTCGGTGGCGGTGTAGTCGAGCACCTCGTCGGCGCCCAGCGAGCGCACGAGGTCCATCTTCGGCGCGCTGCACACGCCGGTGACGTGCGCGCCGAGCGCCTTGGCGAGCTGCACGGCGTACGTGCCGACCCCGCCGGAGGCACCGAGGACGAGGACCGACTGCCCCGCCTGCACGTCGCCCTGCTCCCGCAGGGCGCACAGCGCGGTCTGGGCCGACACCGGGACCGCCGCCGCCTGGGCGAAGGTGAGCGAGGCCGGCTTGCGGGCGATCTTGGCGGGCTTGGCCACGACGTACTCGGCGAGGGCCCCGCGTGCCGTGCCGTACACCTCGTCCCCAGGGCGCAGGTCGTCCACGCCGTCGCCCACGGCTTCCACCACGCCGGCCAGGTCGAGCCCCGGGACGGGACGACGCGGACGGCGGGGGCCCTCGACCAGGCGGTAGAGGTACGGGAGCCCCCGGATGAGGTGCCAGGTGCCGCGGTCGAGGCCGGCGGCCTCGACCCGCACCAGCACCTCGCCGGGCCCGGCGACCGGGCGGGCGAGGTCCTCTGCCACCTCGAGCACGCCGGGCGCCTCGGGTGAGCCGTAGGCCCCCTGGCGGAGGCCACGCATGCGGGTGGTGGGTTCGACGTCGGTGTCCATACGCTGTAAGATAACCGTACGCTGTAAGGTGCGTCAAGTGCCAGCCGTCACCACCGCGAGAGAGGAGCGACCATGACCGCAGCCGAGCGCCGCCGACCCCTCGACCGCGACCAGATCGTGACCGCCGCCGTGGCCCTCGCCGACGAGGACGGCCTCGCCGCGGTCAGCATGCGCAAGGTGGCCGCCCGGCTCGGCGTCGAGGCCATGTCCCTGTACCACCACGTGGCCAACAAGGACGACCTGCTCGACGGCATGGTCGACGCCGTCACCGCCGAGTTCACCGTCCCGCCCGATGCCGAGGAATGGCAAGCCGCGCTGCGGGCCCGCTGCCACAACGCCCGCGCCGCCCTGCGCCGTCACCCGTGGGCGGTCGGGCTGATGGACTCCCGCTCCTCCCCCGGCCTGGCCACCCTCCGTCACCACGAAGCCGTCCTCGCCAGCCTGCGTGACGGCGGCTTCTCGATCGCCGGCGCCGCGCACGCCTTCGCCCTGATCGACAGCTTCCTCTACGGCTTCGCCCTCCAGGAGCGGAACCTGCCCTTCGAGCGGGGCGAGGACCTGGCCCAGATGACCGACGACATCGTGGGCCACCTCCCCCCCGACGAGTTCCCCCGGATGATCGAGATCGCCACCCAGCACGTCATGGCGCCGGGCTACGACTTCGGCGACGAGTTCGACCACGGCCTCGAGCTCGTCCTCGACGCCCTCGAGCGCGCCCGCCTCGCCGACACCTCCTGATCCCGCCGAACTGATCTGTGGGTCGAATGTGGAGGCGCTGTGGGTTCACCCGGTCGGGCGTTTCCTGGACAGTCGCAGCCATGACCAACACCACCAACCCCAACCACCCCACCATCACCCAGCCCACCGACATGCACGACATGGTCGTGGTGCACCGCGTCTTCCGGCGCGAGCTGCGATCGCTGCCCGGGCTCCTGACCGACACGCCTGCGGGCGACCTCGACCGGGCCGCCGTGGTCGCCGGGCACGCCCGGCTCATCCTGTCCGGGCTCCACCTGCACCACACCAGCGAGGACGACCTGCTCTGGCCCCTGCTGTTGGAGCGGTCCGGGCCCTCCGCCGACGTCGTGGTCCGGATGCAGGCGCAGCACGCCGCGGTCGACGACCTCGTAGGGCGGCTCGGAACCGTCCTCGACCGCTGGGAGGTCGAGGCCCGGCCCGCCGTGGGAACCGAGGCGGCCGACCTCATGGACCGGCTGTGCGCCGTGGTCGTCGAGCACCTCGACGACGAGGAGCAGACGCTCGTGCCGTTGGCGACGATGACCATCACCCCCGAGGAGTGGACCGCGGTCGGCGAAGCCGGCGTGGCCAAGATGTCGAAGGCGGAGCTCCCCCTCATGTTCGGCGCGGTCATGGAGGACGCCACCCCGGCGGAGCGACAGGTCCTGCTGCGCACCCTCCCCGGCCCCTTTCGAGTGGTGATGCGGTCCTGGGGCGCCTGGCACTACCGGCGCTACATCACGAGGGTGCGGGGCGAACGCTGATCTCGGGTAGCAGCTCGAGCACCTCGGCCATCCCCAGCGTCCGACCTCGGGTCCAGCAGCGATCGAACTCCTCGTCGCTCAGCCGACGTCGCACCTCCTGCAGGTGCGCCTCGGCGGACTCGAGGTCGGGCCGGAACGCCACCTCGACCAGGGACGTCTCGGCGGTCGCCGCGCCGGCGGCGTACAGCTCGGCGGCGAGGTCCGCTCGCCCTCGGCGGACAGCGAGCGCGGCGAGCGCCGACAGCGTGTAGACGAGCGTCCAGCTGGTCCGCACGTCGGCGGCCAACTCGGCGGCCTCGGTGGCGGAGCGCAGCGCGAGGTCGTCGTCTTCGACCAGCAGCGCAACCGTGGTCCGCACGTTCAACGCGGTGGCGAGGGTGAAGGGGCCGGCCCCCGACCGCGCGAGCGCCTCGGCCATGTCCAGCGACGCCGTCGTCCCCTCGAGGTCCCCGCCGAGGAGGGCCAGCTGCGCACGAGCGAGCAGCACGTGCGCCTGAAGCCACGCATCCTCGTCCTCGCCGACGAGGCCCGACAGCTCCTCGAGGTGGGTGGATGCGCCGGAGAGGTCGCCGGCGAAGGCCGCTCCCATGCAGGCGAGCACCAGCGCCTCGGCAAGGACGGCGCGATCGCCGACTGCCCTTGCCGCTCCGGCGGCGGACTCCGCATGGCGGCGGGTGCCCTCGAGATCGCCCGTGGCCAGGTGCAGGCCGGCCAAGGCGAGGTGCGACGCAGCCTGCGCTGCCTCGTCCAGCCCCGGTTCCCCTCCCTCGTCCAGCACCCGTCGCCACCAGAGCAACCCCTCGCCGGCATGCCCCCGGAGCGCCCAGTACAGCCACGTGTCCCCGCCGAGGCGCGCCGCGGCCCGGAGGTCCCCCTGCTCGAGCAGCGTCGTGAGCGCGGCACGGAGGTTGGCGTGCTCGATGTCGAGGCGATCGAGCCACAGAGGGAGATCCGTGCTGCGCAGACCGGGCCGGGCCTCGCCAGCGAGGGCCTCGAAGTACCGCGCGTGGCGATCGGCCACGAGGGCGGCCTCCTCGGACGAGAGCGTCGCCAGGGCGTACTCCCGCACGGGCTCCAGCAGGCGAGGCCGCACCGGCCCACCGGCGCCAGTGTGGGGGCGCACGACCAATGACTGCTCGATCAGGCCTTCGAGGGCACTCAGGACGTCGCGTCCCGGTGCCCCGGCGACCGCTTCCGCAGCCTCCAGGTCGAACCCGCCGGCGAACACCGAAAGCGATCGCAGCACCTCCTGCTCGTCGGCGGTGAGCAGCGCGTTGCTCCAGTCCAGCGTCGCCTGCATGGTCTGCTGGCGCTCGGGCAGGTCGCGGAGCCGCCCCGAGCCGAGGGCGTGACCGAGGCGGTCCAGCAGTTGATCGGGCGCGAGGTAGCGGACGTGCGCGGCGGCCAGCTCCAGCGCCAACGGCAGACCGTCGAGGCGCCGACAGATCTCGGCCACCGCCGTTGCGTTCGACGCGTCCAGTGTGAAGTTCGGGTCGACCCGGCGAGCCCCGTCGGCGAAAACCTGGGCAGCCGGCGCCGCGGCGACCTCGGCCGTATCGCTGACCGAGCCGGGGAGCGACAACGGGCCGAGCGGGATCTCGTGCTCGGCACGGATCCGCATCGGAGCGCGACTTGTCGCGAGGACCACCAGCCCCGGGCAGTGCGCGACGAGCGCAGCGAGCTCGGCGGCCGCGCCGAGGAGGTGCTCGACGTTGTCGAGCACGAGGACCGGCGCCCGATCGACGAGCAGCTCGGCGACCGACGACACGAGATCCTCCGATCCTGCCTGCAGCCCGAATGCTCGAGCGATGGCCGGGAGGACGAGGTCCTCCCGGCGGATGTCGGCGAGGTCGACCACCACGACCTCCCGACCTGCGGCCCGCAGGTGTTCGCCGGCCTCGAGCGCCAGGCGGGTCTTGCCCACCCCTCCCGGCCCGGTGAGGGTGACCACCCGGATGGCGGGAAGTCCCAGCAGCGTCGTCACGTGGGCGAGCTCGGCATCCCGCCCGAGCAGGGGCGCGGGCGGGGTCGGGATCGTCGATGACGGCGTGCGGGGCGCCACGGGCTCCTCGGCCCGGGGGCGTACCGCCTCGGCGAGCTGCCGCGCCGCGTCTTCGTCAAGATCGAGCGCCGCGCAGAGCGCCCGCACGGTGTTGGGGTACGGCCGTCGACGCTCCCCCCGCTCGAGGGCCCCGACGGCCTTGGCGGTCAGGTTTGCCCGCTCGGCCAACTCCTCCTGGCTCAGCGACGCCGCTGCACGGTGCGCCCGGAGCCGCCGCCCGAACTCCCCTGGGTCCGCTCCGTCCACGAGGCGGACGCTAGCCAGCCCCCGATCAGGGGTGCGGGAACCGGGGTGGACCCGCATGTGGGTGCGATGTGGAGGCGCTGTGGGTTCCGCCGGACGGGGCCCTCCCGCTCGACCGCCGGCCCGGCCTCCTCGACTGGTTCGAGGACCTCGTCTTCACCGGGCTGCTGTTCGTCGCCACCGCGCAGCTCCTCTACGAGATCGCCGGCCGATGACTCGTCGCCCCGCCAGGCACGACCACCCCTAGACGGCATCGATATCCTGCTGGCGCCCACCTGGGACTCAATCCCCCAGTGGTTGGCGGCCGCCCAGCACACCGCACGCGAGGGGAGGGTCTTCGTGATCACCGTTGCCTCGAGCATGCGCACCACCGATGCCGGCCCCGAGGTGCCGGGTTGCGCCGGGCTCTGCGACGACGCCGCCACGCCCGCCCCGCGAGGAGCGAACCGCTGGCCACTGATCCGGCGGCCGACGCCGAGCCCGGCGACTCGCCCGCACCACCGTCGCACCGCCACGCTCCCGATGCCGCCACCGACTCGCAGGTGGTGCTCGTCCCCGTCGCCGGCACCCCCCATGACCGGCAACGCGTGACCGGCACGGACGTGCACGCTTGGCTCCTCGACAGCGACCCCGCCATCCGCTGGCAGGTGTTCGCCGACCTCGACCGCGCCCCTGCCGAGGTCGTCGACGCCGAACGGCAGCGGGTCGCGACCGAAGGATGGGGCGCCCGGCTGCTTGCCGTCCAGGACCCAGACGGCACCTGGGCCGGCGCCCTCTACAGCCCCAAGTGGACCTCGACCACCTACACCCTGTTGCTGCTCCACTGGCTCGGTCTCCCCACCGGGCACCCCGCCGCCCTCGCCGGATGCGAACGGCTCTGGGACGGCGCCAACTACTTCGACGGCGGTCTCAACCTGGCCAAGACCATTCGCCAACCCGAGACCTGCATCACCGCCATGCTCGTGCTCCTCGCTCGCTCCTTCGGCCACGACGACCCTCGAGTCGACCAGGCGGTGCAGTGGCTGCTCGACCAGCAGCTCGCCGACGGCGGATGGAACTGCGAGACCGTCCGCTGCGGCTCACAGCACGGCTCGTTCCACACCACCATCTCCACCCTCGACGCCCTCCATCGCTACGAGACCACCGGCGGCGGCCTCCCCGTCAGCGACGCCGCCCAGCGGGGCCGGGCCTTCTTCTGCGACCACCACCTGTACCGCTCCCACCGCACCGGAGCCGTCGTCGACCCCGCCTTCACGAAGTTCCCGTTCCCACCCCAATGGCACTTCGACATCGTCCGGGGCCTCGAGCATTTCCGGACGGCCGACGCCGAGCGGGACCCGCGACTCGCGGACGCCATCGATGTCATCCGCCAACGGCGACGCACCGACAGGACCTGGCCCGTGCAGCGTGGCCACCCCGGCCGCTCCTGGTTCCGCCTCGAAGAGCCCGGGCCCAGCCGCTGGGCCACCCTGCGCGCCTTGCGCGTCCTCAACTGGTGGGACGACGGCATCCGAGCCTGAACCGGCACTTCGCCGCCGTGAGCGTCCTTCGCCTCGGTCTCGAACGGCTACGTCGCCGGCGACGCTGGCGGCCGGCATCAGCCGCTGTCCCTCGACGACGCGCTGGCCCTCCGACTCGCAAGCGGTGTCGCCGACGTAGGGCGCCAGCACCGCGCGCTGGGCCTGGCCCGCCGCCTCACCGAGACCATGGCGGGCACGTTCGCGCTCTCCAGCACGGTCGGCGAGGTCACCCACGTCACGGTGACGCGGCCCACGGCCTGACCGCCCCTGGCCGCCGACGTCCGGCACGAGCACCCGTCGCTGCCTACCGTGGCGCCAGTGCTCCACCCCGACCGGTTGCTGCCTCCCGATCCGAGCGTTCGTGCCCTGGCCCGTCGCATCCACGAGCACACCCGAACGCTGCCCATCGTCAGCCCCCACGGGCACTGCGACCCGGTGGCCCTTGCCGACGACTCGACGCTGGGCGACCCGGCGGCCGCCCTGGTCACCGCCGACCACTACCTGGTGCGCATGCTCCACAGCCAGGGCGTCCCGCTGGAGGAGCTCGGCCTCGTGCCCCACGGCGTCAGGCGCCCACGCCCGTCCGGGATCGAGATCTGGCGCACGTTCGCCGCGCACTACGACCTCTTCCGAGCCACGCCCTCGAAGCTGTGGCTCGACCACACGATGGTCGAGGTCTTCGGCGTCGAGGTGGCCCTGACCGCCAAGACGGCCGACGCGATCTACGAGCAGATGGACGAACAACTCCGGACGCCGGATTTCCGGCCGAGCGCCCTCCTCGCCCGCTTCGGCGTCGAGGTGCTGGCCACCACGGACGGCGCGCTCGCCCCCCTCGAGGCCCACGGCCGGATCGCGGCGGCGGGGTGGCCCACCAGGGTGGTGCCGACGTTCCGACCCGACGCGGTGGTCGATCCCGACCGGCCCACCTTCAGGGACGATCTCGACGCCCTGGCGGCGGCCACCGGCGCCGACACCACCAGCTGGGACGGCTACCTGGAGGCCCTCCGCGCCCGGCGGCAGCACTTCATCGCCGCGGGGGCGACCGCCACGGACCACGGCCACCCGACCGCCCGCACCCTCGACCTCTCACGTCCTGAGGCGGAGCGGCTCTTCCACCGCGTTCGCGGTGGCGGGGCGAGCGCTGCCGACAACGAGTCCTTCCGCGCCCAGATGCTGATGGAGATGGCCGCCATGAGCGTCGATGACGGCCTCGTCCTGCAGCTCCACACCGGGTCGTGGCGCAACCACAACCGCTCCCTCTTCGAGCGCTTCGGGCCCGACGTCGGTGGCGACATCCCCACCGCCGCCGACTACGTCGGCGCACTGCAGCCGCTGCTCGACCGCTTCGGGAACGACCCGCGCCTCACGGTGGTGGTGTACACGCTCGACGAGAGCACCTACAGCCGGGAGCTGGCGCCGTTGGCGGGCCACTACCCCGCTCTGCTGCTCGGTGCCCCCTGGTGGTTCCACGACAGCCCCGAGGGCATCCGCCGCTTCCGTCGCTCGGTGACCGAGACGGCCGGCTTCGCGAACACCGTGGGGTTCAACGACGATGCCCGCTCGGTCCTCGCCATCCCCGCTCGCCACGACGTCGCCCGGCGCGTCGACGCCGGCTTCCTCGCCGAGCTCCTGGCCGAGCACCGCCTCACCCAGGAGGAGGCGTTCGAGCTCGCCGAGGACCTCGCCGTGGGCCTCGCCCGGCGGACGTTCGTGCCCCGATCGTGACCACGTTCGTGGGTGCGACGGCACCGGCCCGGTTGACACCCGAGACGCTCGCGACGGCACACCCCGAGGCGGTGCCGTCCTACCCGCGCGACGGGGTGCCATCGATCGTGCACCTCGGCGTCGGCGCGTTCGCGAGGGCCCACCTCGGCACCTACGCCGACGACCTGCTCGCCGCCGGTCGACCGGCGTCCGTCCACGGCGTGTCACTGCTGAGCGATCGGGCGGAGGCGCAACTCGCGCCCCAGGGGGGCCTCTACACCGTGAGCGAGCGCGAGCCCGGGGCACCGGGCGCGCCGAGGGTCATCGGTGCGCTCACGCGGATCTCGACGGGCGAGGCGGCGGCACTCGATGCGATCGCGGCAGCCCCGACGAGCCTCGTCACGCTCACCGTCACGGAGAAGGGCTACCTCGCAGGGTCTCCGACCGGGGTGGCACCCCTGATCGCGCGGGGTCTGGGCCGACGGGACCGGTCGCTCCCCCCGCCGGTGATCGCCCCGCTCGACAACGTGCTCGGCAATGGCGGGGTCCTACGCCGGTGCGTCCTCGCGGCGGCCGAGCAGTTCGACCCCGAGCTGGCTCGGTGGATCGACGCCACGGTGCCGTTCGTCGACTCCGTGGTCGACCGGATGGTCCCGGCCACCACGCCGGCGGACCTCACCGAGGTCGCCCAACGCCTCGGCCTCTGCGACCACGCGGCGGTCATGTGCGAACAGCACCGGTCGTGGGCGATGGCGGGCTACGCCGGCCCACTCCCCCTCGGCGACGTGGGGGTGGAGCTGGTGGGAGACCTCGCGCCCTACGAGCGCCGAAAGCTCTGGCTGCTCAACGGGCCGCACTCCGCGCTCGCGTACCTGGGTCTGATCACGGGATGCGACACCATCGCCGAGACCACCGCCCGGACCGACGTGCTCGAGTTCGTCCAGGGCGTCGTCGCCGACGTCCTCGACGTCATCGACCTCCCTCGCCCCCTCGACGCCACCGGCTTCGCAGCCGCGACCCTCCGGCGCTTCGCCAACCCCGCACTGGGGCACCGCTGCCTTCAGGTCGCCGCCGACGGGTCGACCAAGCTGCCCCAACGGATCGTGCCGCCGGCGGCGGCCCGCTACGCCGCCGGCCTCCCCTCCCGGCGACTCGCCCTCGTCGCCGCCGTCTGGCTGGCCGCCGTGTCCGGGCTCGAGATCGCCGGCGCCGGGCTCCCCTCGCCCGACGATCCCCTGGCACCCGAGCTCGACCGCCTCCCGCCGCGTGAGCGACCCGCGCGCGCCATGCAGGCCTTGACGTCCGGAACCGACGAGCGCTTCGCCGACGACGTGCGCGCCGAGCTCGACCAGCTCCTCCGCCTCGGTCCGGCCACCCTCGGAGCCCATCGGTGATCGTCGCCACCGGCGGGCCGGATGCGTCCCTGCGCCCCGACGACGTCCGTGATCTGTTGGGGGAGGCCTTCGCCGCCCTGGACCTCGACGGGCGCTCCTTGTGCCTGGTGGTCCCCGACGCCACCCGGGTGTGTCCGCTCCCCCTCCTGCTCGGGGCCATCACTGATGCAGTGCGCGACCGCGTGACCTCGTGCACGGCACTGGTGGCGCTCGGGACCCACGCGCCGCTCTCCGACGAGGCGCTCCGCGTCCTCGTCGGCACCCCCGGCCTCACGACGCGCAACCACGAGTGGTGGGACGACGCCACCTTCATCGCCCTCGGCGAGCTGACGGCATCTCAGGTGGGCCGCCTCAGCGGCGGTCGACTCGCGGTCGACGTGCCCGTCCGCATCAACCGCCTCGTGGCGGACAGCGACGTGACCGTGACGATCGGCCCCGTGCTCCCCCACGAGGTCGCCGGGTTCTCCGGCGGCGACAAGTACCTGTTCCCCGGCGTGTCCGGCCCCGAGCTCATCGACGTCAGCCATTGGCTGGGAGCACTCGTCACGAGCCGTGAGATCATCGGCACCGTCGGGACCACTCCCGTCCGCGCCCTCATCGAGGCGGCCGCCGACCTGGTACCGGGCGAGCGCCATGCACTCTGCGTCGTCGGCGACCACGACGGGGGCCTCCGGTTCGTGGCGATGGGAGCGTCCCGGGAGGCGTGGGCGGCCGCGGCCGAGGTCGCCGCGGTCACCCATGTCCGCTACCTCGACGCGCCCGTCGAGCGGGTCGTGTCCCTCGTGCCCGAGCGCTACCCCGACCTCTGGACCGGCGCCAAGGGCTTCTACAAGGTCGAGCCCGTCGTGGCCGACGGAGGAGAGGTCGTGCTCGTCGCCCCGCACATCCACGAGATCGCGTCGACCCATCCGGGCCTGGAGCAGATCGGCTACCACTGCCGGGACTACTTCCTCGCCCACTGGGACGACCACCGGCATCGGCCCTGGGGTGAGCTCGCCCACTCGACCCATCTGTACGGCGCGGGCACCTACGACCCGGTCGAAGGGGAGCACCAGCGGGTGCGGGTCACCTTGGCCACCGGCATCCCCGAGGCGCTCGTCCGTCGTGTGAACCTCGGCCACCTCGACCCGCGGACGATCGATCTCGCCGAGCTCGCCCGTGACCCCGGCACCCTCGTGGTGCCCGACGCCGGCGAGGTGCTCTACCGCCTGCGCCCCGGCGGGAGGTGACGGACCCGGACGCTGATGCCGCGCCCGATGCTCCCGATACGCAGTCCTGTAGCCAACTGCACTCTTGCAGTTCTCTGCACAAAATGCGAACCTGCGCTGGTGACCTCGTCGACCGCGGTGACGCCGGCGCCGGCGGCCACCCGCACGGACCGCCGCCGGGAGCGGACGCGGGCGGCGATCATCGAGGCCGCCACCACGCTGTGCGCAGAGCGAGGCCTGCGGGCGACGAGCATCCAGGACATCTGCGGCGCGGCCGACATCGCCGAGCGGACCTTCTTCAACCACTTCCCCACCCGCGACCACCTCTACGAGGCCATCGCCGACCATCGCATCGAGGGGCTCACCGCGGCGATCGACACGGTCACCGGCGACCCCCGGTCGCTCGCCGAGCGCCTGCCGGACCTGTTCACCACGATCGGCCGCACGGTCGCCGCCCAGCCCGCCTACCGCGAGCTCGTGGGCGCCATGTTGAACACCCGGCCCTACGGGGCCAGCCCCCTGTCCCGTTCGACCCCTGCGGCGACGGCCGTGCTCGCGCTCGTCGGCGACGGGGTCGAGCGGGGCGAGATCACCGCCCGGTACCGGCCGGAGGTGCTCGCCGACCTGCTGCTCGGGTCGCTCCTCATGGCCGTGGCCAACTGGAGCTCCGACCCGACCTTCGACCTCGAGCGCGAGCTCGCCGACGCTGCGGCTGCGCTCCTCGTGCTGTTCGACCCCGACCCCGACCGAGGGAGTGGACGACGATGATCGACGACCTGGACCGGGCGGCCGAGCTCCTGCTCACCGACCCGATGGCCCTGTTCGACTGGTCGGTGACGCGAGTCGAGAGCGTCGACCGCGCGACCATCCAGGAGGTGCAACGCCGGGCGATGGGGTTGCGCTTCGCGGAGCACTACGCAGGCATCGAGATCCTGCGGAAGCTCGCCGATCGCCAGGGCGTCACCGAGCTCGTCGACTTCGACGACGTCGTGCCCCTCCTGTTCGCCCACACGGCGTTCAAGTCGTACCCGTCGTCGCTCCTCACCAACCGACGGTTCGACCTCCTCGCGAAGTGGCTCGACAAGCAGACCGTCTACGACCTGTCCAACGTCGACCTCGACGGCTGTTCGGGGCTCACCGAGTTCGTCGAGCGCATCGACGACCAGAGCGAGCTGCACCTGCTGACCTCGTCGGGCACGACGGGGACCATGTCGCTGATCCCGAAGTCGAAGCAGATGACCAGCTACGCGATGGCCATCTGGCATGACTTCATGTTCCAGGAGTTCGGGACCGAGCCGACCGAGGAGCAGCGCACCGCCACGGTCGACATCGTGTGGCCCACGTTCGCCAAGGGCACGGTCGGCGTCCTGCGCACCATCCCCGAGCTCATCGATGCGTTCTGCGGCGGCGATCGGTCCCGCTTCCACGAGCTCTACGACTTCGGCGTCGACTCCGATCTGCTGGTGCTGGCCAGCCAGCTCCGCATCGCCGCGTCCAAGGGCGAGCTGGACCGCGTCGAGATCTCGCCCGAGCTGCTCGCCAAGAAAGCGGCCTTCGAGGCCCAGCTGGCCCGCATGCCCGAGGACATGGCGCGCTTCCTCGAGCAGACGACCACCGAGCTGGCCGGCGAGCGGATCTTCATGATCGGCAGCGCCCAGCAGCTCTACGACATGGCCGGCGCCGGCCTCGCGCGCGGCGCCCAGGCGGTGTTCGCCCCGGACTCGATCATCCTCACCGGCGGCGGGATGAAGGGCGCGGTGCTCCCGGACGGCTGGCTCGACGCCGTCCACCGGTACCTGGGCGTCGATCGGCTCCGCAAGGGCTACGGCTTCTCGGAGGGCGGCACGTTCCACTGGCGTTGCGAGCTCGACCGCTACCACCTGATGCCCTGGGTGATCCCGTTCGTGCTGGACCCGGACACCAGCGAGCCGCTCCCCCGGACCGGGGTCGTCACCGGTCGGGGCGCCTTCTACGACCTGCTCTCCGACAGCCACTGGGGCGGTGTGATCACCGGCGACGAGCTCACCATCGACTGGGACACGCCGTGCGCGTGCGGTCGCACCAGCCTGCACATCGCCGACGACATCGTCCGCTACACCGAGAAGGAGGACGTCGACGACGACCGCATCACCTGCAACGCGACGCAGAGCTTCGCCGAGGAGGCGGTCGACTTCATGGCCGACTTCGCGCTGTGAGTGGGTTCTCGGTCCCGCTGTTCCTGCGCGGCCAGGTGATCGAGGACGACCTCGTCCCGTTCGGCCTGCGCACCCGCGGCGGCTTCTCGGCGCCCGACCCGCACCACTACGTCCACCGGATCCCGCTGCGCAGCCCGGGTGACCTCGCCGACCTCTACACCCTGACCTTCGACGACCTCGTCGAGCTCATGGAGCGACTCGGCGAGGCGCTCGACTTCGACACGAACGTGCACCTCCAGCAGGCCTTCGAGGCGTCCGTCGCCGCCAACCCGCTGCCCGAGGAGATGCTGCGGGTCAGCTACGAGGTGCTGCGCCCGATCTTCGCCCGCGACGCCGTGGTCGAACTGGCCGAGACCAGCGTGGGGATCGACCACCTCGAGGGCTGGGTCCCTCGGCGCATGCTCGACGGCCGGGAGCTGCGGGTCCGGGCCTTCGGCGCCCGCACCCTGCACATCCCTGCGGGCAACGGCGGCATCGTCTCGGCGCTCACCATCCTGCGCAGCGTCATCACCCGTAGCGACGCCATCATCAAGGCGCCGTCGAACGACCCCCTGACCGCGATGGCCATCGCCCGCACCTTGGCCGACATCGCCCCCGATCACCCGGTCACCCGGCACCTGGTGGTCGCGTACTGGAAAGGCGGCGACGAGGTCGTCGAGTCGGCCCTCTATCGACCGGAGCACATCGAGAAGATCGTGGCGTGGGGCGGCCTGGCGTCGGTCCGACACGTGAACAAGTACCTCCAGCCCGGCCTCGAGCTGATCGCGCTCGACCCGAAGCGGTCGGCGACCATCATCGGGCCCGAGGCCTTCGCCGACGAGGCCACCCTCGACGAGGTGGCGGCGCGCGCCGCGGTGGACGTGGGGGTCGCCAACCAGGAGGGCTG
>RRZT012529593.1_pt1 | contig 19247 bp, 14 predicted proteins | sample 2165551 | NCBI WGS metagenome assembly RRZT01 (sample SAMN10456910, study PRJNA506462) | wastewater metagenome | biome: wastewater; feature: sludge; material: wastewater sludge; isolation source: wastewater sludge with Escherichia coli K12::gfp cells carrying plasmid... | place: USA: Moscow, Idaho... | reverse complement strand
GGAGTGATGCGATTGCACCGGAACCCGAAGGTTCTGTCAATCGCCTTTGTCAGGTAGGCCCGGAAGCTTCCCCAAAGGCCCCTGCGGGCAGCACCCAATTATCCGTGAAAACCTCAAGCGTATAGACGTGGCTGTTGGCCACGGCGATCAACTCTGGGTCAACTGATGCAGGGTATACACGACCGCAAGAAGCCTGCTCCTCTACTGACTTCGTACGGTGAATGGTCAAGCCAGTGAAGGCTTCAAGCGTGGAGACACGCTTGAACTGTGAGGGAGCAATGAACTTGACTGTCGCCCATTGGTCCTTGCTAGCGAACACGCAAACCCGGCAGCTCAAACGCCCGAAGCCTAGCGAATACCCTACATGGGGTACCACCCTCCAACGCTTGATGATGTCCCAAACCTGGTGCTCAGTCCACTTGTGAACAGGTCTCCAGTGGTCTACCAAACGGCGCACACGGGCTCCATCTCGGTTGTCCTTACGGTGGGGCTCAAACTCGTGGTAGTGGGCCCTAGAACTCGATTCCTCGGCGCGCTCCCCGGTGATTACCAAAGTGCGACCTTCCAGGAACTGAGGATCATTGGAGATCCACGCGTCCATGAGAGAAATCTTGGCCACAGAGGAGCACCACCTTACCGAAAGATTCGAAGACTGCTGTGGGAACTTCAGGCGAGTGTTGGGCTTGCCCTGGCCACCGACATCCATGCGCATTCCATCGACCAAGTAGGGGATGGATACAGGCGCCGTGGGCTGGTTGTTCCGCATCAACTCGCGCTCAATTCCTCCATGGCGCCAGCTCAGAGAGAACCTGAGACCAAAGGCCTCGGCAACCTTCCGGCAGTAGTCTGTAGTGACAGGCCAATCCATCAAGCCATCCTCACCTGTTGGCTCACCATCCACGCAGTGGTGGTGGACCTCGATACGGTCTTTCGGGACCCCGCATTCGAGCAGATGGAGGAGACAGGCAATTGAGTCCTTCCCCCCGCTCATCGCAAGGATGTAGCGGTCATAGCTCAAAACGTCGATGGGCTCTTTGTGTGCCTTAGACGGTGGTTTCGCAGCCAGCTCCAGTTCCATTTCATCCTGGAACATGTCGCACTGCACGAGGGGTGTTGCCCCATCACCTCTCGCTCGCGCAAGGGGCATCAACATATCGACCTCCTATTTCAAGCAAGGCCGACTCCCAAACGGGAGTAGAGCCCCGCGTGGGTTGAGTTGCGGGCACAGGGCCCGGTGAATTGCTGTTGCCATTCGGCGGGGCAGCATCCCCTCTTCACTGCATGCATTACGCAGGCAGATAGAAACGGTTGTCTGAAGCGCCCTCGCAAGAAGGCGCTTTAGAAAACCGCCCTCCCGCGCCCTGGTGGGCACGAGAAGGGGTTTCGAGATCAGGCTGCTACGGCTTCCTCGGATTGCTCCGTTTCGTCCATTGCGGCCACGTCACCTGCGGTCAGCTCCAACTCAGTCTCGATTTCGTTTTGGCGCTTCACGAGCGCAAGGAAACGATCCTGTTGAGCAAACGGCTTCAGAACCTCGACCTTCAGATCAGACAGTTCGCGCTGCATACGAGCCAGGTACCCTCTTTGCTTCTCCAGACGTTCGTCCAAAGATTTCAAGGTTGCACCTATCGCATGGAGCATTTCAGCTGACGACTTAACTCTGTGAATGAGGTACCGATGTTTTCCGGTAACCATGGCAGACCAAACGCCGTCTTCAAAGAGCATCACCGACAACTGCAGGCCAGACACAGATCCAACCACGCTGTACTCTGAAGATGCCAGATGCATCGCCAGCGCAACTTCCCTCTTCGCGTCTTCTTCACGCGTGTAGGCCACTCCATCAATCGTTAGCCCATTCCCTACCCCACTCGCTTTCACCGTGGCAATGTCAGCCTCGATATTGGCGATGGTGAGAATGTTTGCTTCGATGCCCTGAGGCAGGCTCAAGAGGTTCTGCCGGTTTTCGTGTTGCTGTCTTTCCCAGGCTTGGCGCATGACTGCTAGCTTGGTCAATTCAGCGTCAACCGACATCTTCTCCAGCACCATCGGGTTGCCCGAGGCGATTGCCTTGATTTCCGCATACGACAGCGTTGCTGCCTCCACATCCTCCAGCGTGCGAATCTCGTCGTTGCCGACCATCACTTGCGCGATGAACTTGGCCTTTCCGTGAAGCAGTTGAGCCATGTAAGCGTCGAACGATGCACTGGTGAGGTACGTGAAGATGAACACCTTGGAGAACATGTTGCCTTGACGAACGATCCGCCCCTCCCGCTGCTCCATGTCGCTGGTGCGCCATGGAATATCGAGATGATGCAGAGCGATCAATCGGTCCTGCACGTTGGTGCCCATGCCCAACTTTGACGTGCTTCCCATCAAGACACGTATGGTCCCGCGCCGTACGGCCTGGAACAGTTCGTCCTTTCGGGCGTCACTGTCGTAGTCGTGGATGAACGCGATTTCCGCAGCGGGGATTCCCAGCTCAACAAGCTCGTTTCGCAACTCGTTGTAGGCAGTGAACTCACCCGTCGAGCTTGGCGTTGACAGATCGCAAAAGACAATCTGCGCGGCCTTGCTTTCGGCGTACTCAACCCACAAACGATGCACGTTGCGTGCACAGGCGTAGATCTTTCCACTCTTGTCCAGCGGGTCGGGAAGACCCACCAGGCGAACGTCGAGAGCAGCCTTGCGGCCATCCCCGGTCACCTTCAACATGTTGTCGTCTTTCGGCTGGACACCGCCCCCTCGGATCTTCCCAGCGCGCTCCACAAGCTCCTGCACGAAGTCGCGGAGGTCTTCCGAAGGCTCCACCGTCACCGTCTCCCTCACGGCAGTTGGTACCGGCAGATCCAGCATCTCTGGTGTGCGGATGTCCGCAACGAGGCGGAACATGCTCATCAGCTCTGGAACGTTGAGGAAGCGGCTGAACCGCGTTTGCATGCGATAGCCACTACCGTCAGGAGCAAGCTCCAAGGCTGTGACCGTCTCACCAAAGTTCGAAGCCCAGGCATCGAAGTGCTGGACGCCAAACTCTTCAAGCATGTCTGCTTGCAGGTAGCGCATCATGGTCCACAGCTCTGCCATCGTGTTACTGATGGGCGTTGCCGTTGCCAGAATAAGGCCCTTGCCGTCAGCGCGTGAACGCTGCACATACTGAGTTTTCACGAAAACATCGAACGCGCGTTGCGAGTTGCTGTTAGGCAGTCCCGCTACCCGGTCCATCTTCGTGAAGCGCCACAAGTTCTTTGCGACGTGGGCCTCATCATATGCAATGTAGTCGATCCCCAGCTCTTCAAAGGTCAGCAGATCATCCTTTGAGGACTGCTTGCTGATCTTATCAAGCCGTGTCTTCCACGCCTTCTTCGCCTTCGCCAATTCCTTGACGATGGAACCCTTCTCGTAGCTCGACCGCTCGCGCAGCGCCGACTCAATCGATTCAAGCTCTTCTTCGATGTACGACCGCATGTAGCTGTCGCTCACCTTGATCGACTCGAATGTTGCATGCGTCACGATCACCGCATCCCAGTCATGGGTCGCAATCCTTGACAGCATCAGCTTCCGCTTAGCACCAGACAAATCGTCTTTCGACGCTGCCAGCACCTTCGCTGCAGGGTAAGCCTTCAGGAAGCCGTTGGCAAAGTCCAGCAACATGTGGTTTGGAACCACAAACATCACCTTCTTCGCCATCCCCAGTCGCCGAAGCTCCATGCCGGCGCAGATCATCTCCAAGGTCTTCCCCGCTCCGACCGCATGGGCCAGAAGCGTGTTGTACCGGCTGGAAATCACCCGCCACACTGCATCACGCTGGTGCGTGCGCAGCGTGTAGACGCCAGACATTCCGGGGAGAACCAGGTGGCTCCCATCAAACTTCTGTGCAACCACCGAGCGGAACAACAGGTTGAACTGGCTCGCAAGCATTTCTGCCCGCTCACTGTCCTTCCAGAGCCACGCTACGAAAGCCTCTTTCAGCAGGTGCTGCTTCTCGCGGGCAACCACCGTTTCACGCGGATTGACCACTCGCTTGTCTTTGAACGTGTCATAAACAGTCGGCTTTCGCTGGTTCAACTCCATCTCGATGAGATCTGCAGCATTCACTCGCTTGGTCCCGTAGGTCTGCGTTGCCGCAACCCCACTCTGTACCGCCCAGACCGTTTTGACAGTCCAAGCGCCAGCACGTTCATCAAACTCCACGTTGTTGCCGCTACAGCTAAACGTCTCGTCCAAGAACTGGGTGTAGACCCTAGCGGGTATCCACGTTGAACCCATCCGGGCGTTGATCTCACCGGGTTGAAGTTGCTTTGGCATCACCGCCAGAAGGGCTTGAGCGTTGCGTTGGTACTCGTCACCAGCCATGGAGGCGATTTCGAGCTTGCGACGCACATTTCCCGACAGATAGCTATCCGCTGATTCCCAGTTCGCCGTTTCCGGGTCCAGGTACACCAGCTCTTCAGACTGCAGTTCAGCCATCACCTCTTCCACCGGGCGTCCACAAAGCTCAGCGATCCTCGAAGGAATCACCCTGCCCGCTTCACCCAGCGACACCTGCAGCGCTTCTTTGGTGCTTTCGCACCGCTGGACGCGAGTAGCAGGAGCAAGCGTATTGCGCTCAAAAATCGGAGCCTTAGAAGCAGTTTGCGTCTCCGCATCCCACTCCTCGATGGACAGCAACAACGGCAGATCAGGATCAGCAGAGAACGCGCGTTTGTTGACGCTTTCGCTCAGGTAGCCAAACTCTTTCACATGCCGGTCGTATGCGATGTTCAGACCGATTCTCAGCCGCGTGAGCAGATCGTCAGAGGTCTTTCCAGCTTGCGCTGAAATGAGACTGCGCAAGCAATCCCGAACCTCAATCAGACCCAGCGTCCGCTGTAGCGTTTTGCCGGTGAGGGCAAGAGGTTTGGCCTTGTCGCCTTCTACCTCGTATACCTTGCCTTCGATGATTACCAGCCCCGGACGGCGCACTTCAGAGAGCGTCACCTCGACTTCCTTCTTGCCAGCTTCACGGGGGGCTTGCGCCCGTGCCGTGTAGATGCCTTCTGGAATTGATGCAACACGCTCCTGCAGAGCGCCACCCAGGTCACCGTCGAATTCGCAGTAGACAGACATCCCGTGTGGGCCGGTCTGTGTCCGCAACTTACCGATCACATTCTCTGGTCGGCTAACGAAGAACTCATTGGCGTAGATGGCATCGGAATACCCACCGTAGATCTTCGAAGCAGACGGCACACGGACGATCTCACCCCAGCGAGCTTCTTCAGCCTTTGGAGCGCGCTCCTCACGTTTCTGGAATACCAGCAAATCCGTTGTGACGGTTGTGCCAGCAATTTCCTTGAACGTGCCACGAGGCAAGCGTACCGCACCCACCAGCTTTGCTTGCGAGTGCAGGTACGCCCGGTGCCCGCTGGTGTGGGAGTCCAGGGTTCCAGTCGATGTGATAAACACAACGAGCCCCCCAGGCCGCACCATCTCCAGCGCTTTCGCGATGAAGTAGTTGTGCAGCGAGAAGTTGGCAAAAGGAACGTTGCGTAGCTCGGCCGATTTTTCATTGCCGAATGGAGGATTACCGATCACCAGGTCATACGACCCAGCAGGCAACCGTGCGCGCTCGAACTCACCTTGGTGAACCTTCACGCCATACTGCGAATACATGACCTTCGTCATGCGTGCAGATACGGCATCCAGTTCAACCGCAGTGACACGACTCTTGCGAGCCAGTTCTTGCGGCATACCAGCGATGAAAAAGCCAGACCCACAGGAAGGCTCCAGGATGTTGCCACCCTTGAAACCCAAACGCTGGACAGCTTTCCATATGGCTTCCACCACCATCAGTGGGGTGTAGTAGGCGTTGAGCGAACTTGTCGTTGCCGATTCGAACTCCTCAGGTGTGAGGAGGCTCTTCAGTTCCTCGTGCCTTGCCAGCCAAGCGGTGTCGCTGGTGGCCCCATCAAGCGCTTTGACCAGACCTCCCCAACCTGTGTACAGGCTGAGAATGGCATGCTCTTCAGAGCTTGCGGCGCGGCCTTCTTGCTCCAACTTGCGCAGGAGTTTGATGGCAGCGATGTTTGCGTCGTACTTCGGCACCGGGGTGCTTATCGAAGCGTGATGCATTGCATCCAGCTTGGGCCAGATGGCCTGTTGCTGGACTTCTTGAACGATCTCGTGAGCCGCCACAGTGGATGAGGCGAGCGTTCCAAGAACTTCAATTGGATCTTCATCTGGGCCGAAACCCGGTAACCACATGCACGCGTGCGCGACGGGTTTGATCTTCATAAATACGCCTCCAGGATGACTCCTGCAGACGCACCAACCCACTGCGGGGATGGTGCCCCGCAGGCAGGTTGAAAATGCCGCTTTCGCGACGTGGATTGCTGTTTTTGTCTCCGGCAGCTCGGAGTTTTTTCACCAAAGCACTACGCAGTGGTGTCGAAATCGCTTTCTGAAATGGTCGGATTAACCACTTGAGAAAGCACCCTGACCGAAGTCAGGAGTGCATCAAAACGCCGTACCTTAGTCGTTCAACTCATTGCCCTTCATCAGGTCATTGAGGAGTTCTTTGGCATTGCGCATATAGGGGGAGAGCAACCGAGTAGTGAGGTCAATCACCTTGTTGCGCTCATCTACCGTCAGAGTGCCCGATTCAGCAGCTTTGGCGATGCTGGAGAATTTCGGGTGTTCTGCCAGCGACAGCAGCAGCTCCCGTTCCGCTGCAAGACGCAACGTCAAAGCTTCGGAAAGTGGACAGTTTTCAGGTTTGGAAACGATCAACTTCGCTGCATCGCGGGCCTTGAACGTTTCCTGAAGAAACAGTTCACGGTCAGCTTCGCCAAGCAAAAATGTTTCCTTGCGATCCAGGATCACACGGTTGATACCGTGAACCTTGAAACGCGGGTCAGAGCGAAGCTGCAAACGTTGCAGGATCTCCGCTTCGTAGGCAGTGACCACCGGCCGAACATGCATTTCAAACGCCTGTGCCACCAAAACGCGTTCGGCGGCTTCGATCATCTTTGCAGTGAATCCGTTGGGATATGCAGACATGGGTATCTCCTAAAGGTTGGTGGGAGACACCCCCGCAAGGGGATATGTCCCCCTGGGGTTGAATGAGTTCTCAGCGCTTCAATGTCAAAAAGCAGTTGGCGAAGTAGGTGCCGATGTACTTCCCGAAAGAGTCCTGGACATCAAACACTGCTTCAGATCTGCCCGAGAGCAAGTTTCGTGTGGTTGCCGCGTACTTCACGCCTACCACCTGACATTCCAGGAGGCTGTCGGGTACATACAAGCCAGCGGCTTTCAACAACTCCACATCGATCACACCAGTGTTGAACTGGGGTGCCACGCTGGAGAGGTGCACGTCCTGGTGCGAATGGAACCGGCTGACCAGCTCCTTCGTTGTCAAGACACGGGTGCTGGTGGTTTCAGAAACGTTCATGGTGGTGCTCCAAAGATGATGGGGCACCTGTCCCCAACGGGATCAAGAGCCCCGGTGGGAAAAAAAGGAATGGACGGACCTACGCTGCGAGCAGACGAGGGTCTATCAGGTTTGCGGCGACTATGCCAAGAGCCCCGGAATGGGGTGCGCCAGATGGCAAAAGGTCTCCTGTTGGAGGCCATGACCCATGCGGGACTAGGCCCCGCGTGGGTTGAAGAAAGACAGACAAGCTGCCAGTGAATTGCTGATGGACTCCCCAGCTAGGAGATCTACAGGCCAGATAACTGACTCGTTGAATTCTGTGAGTTTACCGAAAGGTGGTCCTTTTGGTAAGCCAACGGAGTTGACTCTAAGCAGTCCCCTACTTCAGACCCGAAGGCCTGAAGGAAGGTTCTGTGGGCGCGAGGAGAGCCCCGCGTGACCTTATCTAGCCGACACCATTGCGAGCATGGAAGCATGACCCCGGTCGAGGAAGAATGCGGCACTCTCGTGCTGCACCGCCTTGGGTAGGTCCGCCACCGTTGCATCGAAGCGGGTAGCCAGGTCGTATGCGGTCCACCCGTAGGTATTGGACCAAAAGGAAGCGTCTTGAGGACGCTTGGTGGTGCTGACAACGATGTATTCGCCGAAGCATTCGCCCGAGACGTAGGTCTCATTGCCAATTGAATCGCGAACGGTGTCATTGACTGCACGGGCGTCACTAACGCTCCAGTCGAGCACCTGCCCGTCCGCTTGGAGTTGACTTGCAATGTCAGAGGTCAACACGGTTGCGGCGCTTTCCGACTCAACATCGATGAGCAGTTGCAAAGTTGCGAGGTAGGCCATGGGTTCTCCTTTGAAGGAAAGTGAGGCCACCTCCCCATCGGGGCAGTTGGCCCCGAGGGTTGAAAAAATGGTCTTCAGTTCTTACCAGCCGTTGGCACTTCCGACACCCTCACCTTCGTGATGGGCAATGCTTTCTGTGCTGCCTCGGACGCCTTACTGCGTCCGATGTTCCACGCATCGCAAAGCACCTGGTCTTGAGCTACCGAGGCTGGCATCCTTTTGCCACTTGCGAATGAATCAAAGCCATCCAGTGCGGCATGGTCGATTGCGGTGAAATCGAACATGGCTCAAGGAAGCAATGACACAGCGCGAGATGCGAACGACCCAAACAGGTTGTTCAGACGGTTGCGAAAAGGCCCCGGCTTGGGGAGAACGACATGCAAACCACGAGGGATCGGCTGCACGTAGGTCAAACCAGCATCCTTGTGTTTTTGAAACGAGATCATGTGAGTTCCTTGCAATTGCGCCGGATCGTCACCCCAGCAGAGGTGATAACCCGGCTGGGTTGAAACCCCCTGGCGCCACCATGGCAACCAGGGGTAGTTTGCCGGATCAGCGACGCACTACGCGTTTGCTGCCTCAGGCTCGGCCGCGACCTTTTCCGGCTGGGCAAACCCAGCCTTCAAGATGCGGTCGGCTGCAGAGAAGATGCGGCCCGCACTCTTCTTGAGCACATCGCGAGAACCCGCATGCGCAAGCCAGTGCTGCACATATCCGCGCGAGTAGTCGAGACCTGGCAGGTTCAACGAAGCGCAGCAGATGAATGCGACAGACTCTGCCTCCACTTCCTTGACGGCCTGTGTCAGGTCATCCTCGCACACGAAGCCCTCCACGACATCCCCATGCAGCTCGCAGTGTGCAAGTTCATGGAAGAGTGTCTTGTGGGGAAATGCGGCGATGGGCGAGACCGCAACACGGCGCTCGGAACTGTATGCATATCCCTGGCAGTTGCCATTCACTTTTTCGAATGGCTCCATCGTCACCGAGAGATTCCGTAGCGCCAGCGACTGGTCCCATTGAATCACTGGTTCGACTTCCTCTTCCACAGCACCAGAAGGCTCCCCTTGTTCCGCTGCGCACGGGTCAGGTTGAGTCTGGGCCAAGGAAAACCAGTTATTGCGCATCACAAAGATGCGTCGGGGCATACCTGGAGGGGTAGCCTCGTCATCATCATCCTTGGACTTGCCTTTGCCGTTCACAGTGATCGGCATCCACAGTCCAATGGCCTTCTGGCCCTTCATAACCGAGCGGCCCTTCTTCTTCCAAGCGTTGAAGGACGCGATGGGCCCGATGGGCACACCACGCTCCAGAAGCTGCAGAACAGCAATGATCTGGTTGCCAACGCTGTAGTTGTGGAAGGCGCTGTAGTAGTCGCCCAACAGGCCTGGTTTCGTCAGGATCGTCTCCAGCAATTCCATCCAGTCAGGGCGCGTTACTTCTTTCTTTTCCATGGTGATCTCCGAAAAACGCGGAGACACCTCCCCCAGCGGAGAGTGCATCCCCGCATGGGTTGATTTACGGCAGCGATTGCTGACGTGTTGAATGCTGCTTTGTCTTGCGACGAGTGCAGCGGCCTCTCTTGTCCTAGCCATTACGGCAAGGTCAAAAAACCGTCTTTTCCGATGAACTCTGATGGAGAGGCCATGGGAAAAGATGGGGAACGAGCCCCAGTGAAGCCGAAGCTTCACATGGGGTTTGTTTCAAGCTATGTGCAGGGCAAAGCCCTACGCAATAGCGTCAATGCACCGGCTCAAATCCACCAGTGACTGGAGGAAGTGCGCCATACCCTTCGGTATCTGGTGCAGGTGGCAAAGCACCGAGGCCTGGGGCAAGCGAAGTTGCCTTTGCAGGCGCCTTGCGTGTGGCCTTTGTCTTGGGGGTTTCGAGGGCGGCAAGACGGTCATTCGCTTCAGCGATGAGACGCGACATGTTCGCCATTTCCTCCCCTTGAGCCGCCAACAACTCGATCAGCGCTTTCAGATCATCGGGCTTGGTGGGGCTCTCAAGCGAGGGTTCCTTCTTGGAACTCTCTTCGAGCTTTTGAGACTTGGTGACTGGAATCACTGCAGGCCGCTTGGGGAACATTGCTTGCACTCTTGCAGCAAGCCACTCAAGCAGATAGACCGCAGAACCTGCCAAGGCCATCAAAAACAAGATCTTCTCGTACATGGTGAATCTCCACATGCTGCGGAGGCACCATTCCCCAATGGGGGTTGATGCCCCACTGGGTTGAAAAAACGCCAACGATGTTGACGTGATAAACGCTGATTCGCCTTGCGGGCGAGGGACAGCAACCTCTTCAAGTCAACACCATTACGGAGTCGAGCAAGGAACTTGAGTTTATCAAAGGATCTTGTCGTTCAGGGTCCTTTGAAAAACTCCCGCCCTCAACGGGCAGGAGTTCCATTCTGGGCGGCAGCGCTAGCCGCACGACCCACTATAGCCACAACTGCTGCACTGTTCGCAGCCGTTGTATTTCACGAGCTGGAGCCCGCATTCCGGGCACTTTCGCCCGCCTATTGCCTTGCCTGCAAATCGAGCCTCTACATCATCCTGGGCCACCTCCGGCTTCAAGAAGGCGCTGGCCGTCACAAGACGCCCGTTCTCAGCAAGGATGCCGAGACGCTGGTACCTGTAAAGCAGGAGATCTGCGATGTAGGCAATAGTCGATGGATATGAGGCCTGCTTGACGCTGCCTGGCACCTGTGCAAGGAAGTCCCCTTGAGGCTCCTTGTAGGTCCTGAGCTTGCGCAACTTCATGCCAATCCACGCAGGGTCGATGATTCTCATGTCGAAAGACAGGAGCTTGCACAACCCGTTGTATGCGGCTGGGAACTCGCCAGCCATCCAGACACTGTAGGGCCGGTGACTTCCATCAGGCAAATCCAGCTCTTTTACGAACAACTCGAAATCGTCGCCAGTTGCAGGATTCTTGACACTTACCGACCAGGACAACGTGCCATCGGGTCCCGCCTTCGGCTCCTTGCGGAACATCATCGCGTTGACCAGGCTGGAGTCGCTGTCGTTGGCCAACCACCCGATCTTGTCGGTGTGGTGCAGCAGGATCTGCGCGAAGGCAGAAACCACGCTGGGCATTGTGCGGATTTCACCCGTGGGCGGCATTGCCATCTCGAATGGCTCCCCTTGGCAGCGCCTTAGGGATTCCAGCTTCATCTTCAGCCACCCGGCATCGTATGAGCGCATATCGACCGAAAGAGTCTTGGCAATAGCGCCAAGGCCCCTTGGGGCTTCTGCACCGTTGACCCAGGTTTCGAACGGATGGGTCACCCCATTCATGTAATGCCCCACCATCACAGCGAAATCGCCTTGGGGGTTCTCCACCATGTAGGTGACGGCTGGATTGCCATCCAGCATTTGCGGCCTTTCCAACCAGCGCAAGGCACTCATCACCGGCTGCGGTAATGCGTTGATGCTTACGCGGCGGTCCGGGTCGATTTCAACCACTTCGACGGACTTTGCAATGTCCGCTGGCTTTTCCTCTTCATCAAGAGATGTGAGGATCTGGCCAACCTCATCGTTTGGTCGGTAAGTGGTGAGCCCCTTCAGCCCTGCGGCCCACGCGTCCAAGTACAGCGACTCGAAATCATCAAAGGCATAGCTCGCCGGCAAATTCACCGTCTTGCTGATCGCCGCGTCCACGAAGGGAGCGAGAGCCTTGATCATCTCCAGATGCGCCTCGGCATCAAGGGTCTGGGCTGTTTCGAAGTAGTCTGGCAGCTCGGTACTGTTGCCGCTGATGAGCGAATACAGCATGTACGCGGGGTTGAGAACCACGATGTCTTTGTGGGACCCATCCGCCTGCAGCACCTTACGGGAATACTTCATGCTGAACACAGGCTCCGCACCGCTTGAGCAATTGTTCCCAAACGTCAGACTTCCTGTGCCTGTCGGCGCCAGCGCCAGCAGGTGGCTGTTACGGATGCCGATTTTGCGGATTTGGCTTTTGAGCTTTTCCGGGAGACGGCTTGCGAAGGTACCCTCGGAGTCGGCCGTAACGCCTTCCAGGTACTTGTCCGCATCGAACAGAGGGAAAGCCCCCCGCTCCAAAGCGAGCCCCACAGATGCCTCATAGGCCGCATCACGCATGGTTTCCATCATCTGCGCGGCAAACTCCCGCCCTTCTTCCGAAGAGTAGCGAATGCCCTGCATGATGAGCGCGTCCCCGAGGCCTGTGAAGCCACAGCCGATTCGACGCTTGTTCAAGGCCTCTTGCTCCTGTTGGGGCAACGGCCAAGGGGTCAGGTCGAGCACGTTGTCCAACATGCGCACCAAAACCCCCGTCACTTGCTTGAACTTCTCCCAGTCAAACTCGACAACACCATCCCAGATGGTTGATTTGACGAAGCGTGGAAGCAGGAGATGCCCAAGATCACAGCACCCATACGCCGGTAACGGCTCTTCACCACAGGGGTTTGTGGCTTCGATCCGCTCACAATAGCGAAGGTTGTTGTCCGTGTTCATGTGGTCAATGAAAACCACACCTGGCTCTGCCCGTGTGTACGTGGCGAGCATGATCTTTCCATACAGCTCTTTGGCCTGAATGGTCCGGTATACCCACTTCCCGTCATCGCGCTGATAAGCACCAGCGGCAATCTGCACAGGTGATGGCTTGGCGGAATGCACCAGGTCAAATGGCTTGTCGTGAACAACCGCGTGCATCAGTGCATCTGTCATCCCCACTGAGAGGTTGAAGTTGCTCATAGGCCTGCGGTTGTACGGGATGTTTGGATCATCGACCTTCTTGCAGTCGATGAAGTCCAGAATGTCTGGGTGATCGCATCGCAGGATGCCCATTTGAGCCCCACGTCGCGCACCTGCAGAAATCACGGTTCCGCACATGGAGTTGAAGGTGTCCATGTAGCTCAGCGGACCGCTGGCCAAGCTCTGGGTTCCATTGATCCAAGAGCCCTTCGGGCGGATTCTGCTGAAGTCGTATCCGACGCCACCACCCAGGCGCATTGTTTCTGCTGCCTGAGCAAGAGCGCCCATGATGCTCGGAACTCCGTCAACCTCTTCGGTCATGGAGTCACCAATCGGTTGAACAAAGCAGTTCACCCAAGTGGTCCGTGTTCCTTCGATCCCGGCAGAGGCGTTGATGCGTCCACCGAGAATCGTGTAATTGAGGGCATCCCGGAACAGAGGTTCGTACACATCGGGTTCAGCCTCGTTTTTGGCGAGTGCTTTTGCAATGCGGTCGAGCACCTGTTCGGGTGTTGCCTCTTCGCCGCGAGCATACTTTTCGAGCAGCAACGCGAGCGAGTAGTCTTGAATCTGCACACCCATGCGGGTGACTGTTTCCATTTCCATCATCGACTCCTTATTGTGTGAGGCTGAGAACAAACCCATCAGGGCTTCCCGAAAACCTCTTGAAAGAGACCTTCGGGAAGCCCTGAATGGGTCGTGCTGTCCTCGACACCACACCAGGAGCAAAAGCTATTGCGCAAGCGCAAAAGCCAGCCGGTGGGAACCGCTGGCTACGTCTGGTTTTGACTTCTCCAGAAAAGAAGATGAATCTCGGTCATAGACACGAGATATCAAGACTTTCCACATCGCACTTCGAATGCGATCTGGAAAGCCCGCCCCCGAGGGGGCGAGATTCCTTACTCCTCGTCGTCAATACGAGGCGGTGCAGCAAGACGCGGTAGTACGTCCCAAGCCACCCTTTCTGCATCAGCCGCAAATGGACCGATGAAGACTGGGGGCTCGGACGACTTCAAGCGCCTGGCCACGACAGCAACATGCTGTCTCACACCGAAGTCATCTCGCAGTTGTCGGACCATGTAGCGCCGATAAGTGCATTTGAGTTCTTCGAAGTTCTCAGGGGGCGCAAACGGCCCGCCTGATCCAGGGTTGGTATCCAACACCTTGTGGTTGATGACTCCGTACCTCATGGTCCGTGCCTCAAGCGACCTTCAGAAGGGCCCGCCGAATGGATGGCATCGTCGGAAATCCATGGGGGCCATGGACCCGAAGAACGTCCATCCAATCCAGTGATTTCTCACCGGGCAGGATCTCCCCCTGAGGGGTAATTGCAATGGCCTGCTTGCCCATGGAAATAGCGCGCTCCACGAGTTTTTGCGCCGCTTCCTGGCCGTGCCCCTTGGGATGTTCCTTCGAGGGACGGTCTTTGTCAGAAAACACCACCAGCAGCTCAACTTCCGAGGGAATTTCCATGTACTCCATCAGCGTGGCATTTACCGTTGCCCACACTGGAATACCTGTTCCTTCCATCGCAGCAAGCCCTGTTTCGATGCCTTCTGCAGCGCCGAAAACGCGTGCTGGTTTTGCCAGGCGAATCGCACCTCCAAGGATGTTGCGATCTTCCGGGTAGGCCATCATCTTCTTCGGGGCCTCCACATCAAGCTTGTTTCCGAACTCATCGAGATAAGTCCGGTGCAAGGTAATGGGTCGGCCGTCAGGCGCAAGCACTGGTGCAACTATCGCCCCGTGGTAGCCCGTTATCTCCCCTTTGGTGGGGTCGTAGTAGGCAAGCCTTGGGTGAAAGTACAAGCCTCCTGTCATAGGCCTTTTCAAGCCCCTGCGGGCAAGATAGAGCCGACCAAGTTCCGCGCTATGGTGGTTCATGTGAACGCAACCATCCATCACACGATTGAGGGACCGCACCACCTTTTCATTGTCCTTCTGGACAGGCTTGGCGACCTGAATTGCCTGCATCCGAGGAGTCAGAGCAATCCCGCGCGAATCTCCGGTCAAGTGCTTGAGCACTTCCTCCAAAGTTTCTCTCGCAGTCCATCCGTTGACCCACATCAGCGTTGCGAATCCATCGCTCTTGTTGCCACATGTGTTGCAAAAAGAGCGTCCGTCTTCCGCGTATGACGGCATCATGCGATAGCCGTCTTTACCTCCATGCACGGGACAACCGACATGCCCTTTCGAGCGGCGGTCAAGTGCCGGATGTAGGCGCGGAGCTAGGGCGTAGAGAATGTTGTCCCAACGCCCAGCTGCGAGGTTACGCGCCGTCTTCCAGCGCTCTTCCCACCACAGATTCCATTGTTCCTGCGTCCATTCACCATCTGTTCTCATTCGACTCTCCTTGAACACCCCGGACGGGGCATACCTCAGAGCCCCAGGCGGGACACTCAGGAATGCCCCGGCACAGGGTTGGGCGAACCAACTGAGAACCCCCAACCGGAGGTTCCCGGCTGGGGCTGTGATCTGCGACTACCGCAGAAAAATACGCTTCAAAGGTTAGAAGCGCGGTTTGCTGCCCTTGAGTGCATCGTCAGTTTCGAACCCACTGGGCTCTTGCTGCACGTTGCGCTTAGGGCTCCGATCTTCACCGGATGGCTGTGAGCGGACTGCACGAGGACGTGACACCGGCTTTTCAGCTGGTACAGGCGTCTGGCGTTCCTCCGATTGGCTGGAACTGCTCTCGCTTTCGCGCATGCGGTCCAGCAGATTCACGAGAGTTGCATCAACTTCAGTGAACCACCGATCATCGCCACCATTGGTCGCAGCGACCTTTCGAGTACGAAGCGTTCCTTCGACGTACACCTTGGTGCCTGTTTGCGCATAGCGATCCAAGTAGTCCACGGTGCTCTTGTCACGAACTTGAACCTTGTTCCATTCGGAACGTTCTTTCAACTCACCAGACCCACGGTCTTTCCACTTTTCAGTGGTACAGACGGAAAAGTGGGCCACTCTATCCCCGCTGGGAAAAGTGCGGAATTCCGGTGAGTTGCCCATGTTCCCTAAAAGCACAACTCTATTCACTGATTTCATATCGATCTCCAGATTGCGCAACATCCATCCCAGCGGGCTGGTTGTCGCTGGGTTGATGACCTGGCACTACGCTCAGGGTCAATTGAATGGCTTCCCCGAAACCGACTAGCAAATGCGCTCAAGACGCTTCACCGTCTGTGGGACCATGACGACCTGTTCGATCAGCATGAACTCGTTCAGAAGGCGAATGAAAGCGCTACGCGTGATATCGCAGGCCGCGTCAAAGGCACGCACCAGGTCCAGTCGATCTTGAAGATCGTCCATGGACCAGTCCAGCATGTCCCGATAGGTCACGCCGTGGTCTATGCCGGAACCAATGACCCGTGACCACGAAAGTGGCTTTTTCAGGTTTGAGCGAAGGCCACCACATTCACCGCAATGGCTCGACTGTGGCGACACCAGCTGATGGCTCAGATGGCCGCACTGGCGGCAAGTGCTCTTGTACCCAGGGTCATAGACCTCAGCCTCAAAAAGCACAAGGTGGCCGGAGTTCCGCCCCATCGGACTGATTTGGTAGCGGCCCTGCATGTCATCCTGAAATCCACGGAGACATCCACGAAGCTCCCGCCAGTAGTCGTCAGACTGCATGATGGAAGCGGCTTTCTCGCTTTCGCTGCGGTTGAGCCCCAGGCGATGGAGCTTGACGCAGTGTGAGTAGCTGGTCAGCGGATGGACCCCGGAATTCGTTTGGTAACGAGGGTGGCCGGAAAGGAATTTCGCAATGCCATCTTTGGTTTTTGGCGCTGCTGAAGTATTGAAAAACATGTGATCTCCGAATGAATGCGGAGGCATGTCACCCAACGGGGAAACAAGCCCCCTATGGGTTAAAAAATGCGTCGTTTGATTGAGGCGACGACCTCCTTTACTTTCAACCATTACGGCTGGAAGATAAAACTGTGTTTTCCGCTGGAATCGTTTGATCCCACTGGAAAACACACCCAGCCGAAGCTGGGGGTGTCTCTACGTCAATGGACTGAATTCAGCTTGGGAAAAATTCCTTTTGCTTTTCTTCCGTCCGCTTGATTGCCATGTCGTACTGGTAGTTCAGGTCATCTTCTTCACGACCAGAGCACAGGGGCTTGGCCTTCAGATACAAATCACTGATCTCCTGCTCCGAAGTGGCGTTTCGCATGTCTGCGAGGAGGTCCTGCAGGCTCTTGCCATGGGCAGGTTGCTTACTTGCAGGGTTGGCAGGTGCCGCTGAGAACTGTGCCTGCGGAGCTGGCGCAGTAGTCGCCCTGGCTGCAGTGCCACTTCCCGCAGCTGGCGCCTGCGGGCTCGCAGCGGGTCGAGGTGTGCTTCGGGGCGCTGCGCTAGGCCGTGGGCCTTGCTGCCGAGGCTGCTCAGGACTTTGGGGAGCATTACGCGTAGCTGCCTGCTGCTCGTATGCTTCTCCAAAGTTTGGCGGCTCGTAGGAGCCATCTGCGGCCTGCTTGAGCGTCAGCGACTGCGAAACGCCCAGGTTGGCTGCGGTATCCAGTGCCAACGCGGTGCTCAGATCCGATGACATGGGCAGTTTGTTGCACAAGGAGCGAAGCGCCGTCTTGAGCCCCATCGGCACATAGTCATCAATCCAAGGCGAAGAACGCCCGAACTGGAGAGCTGCTTTGAAGCCGGAGCTTTCATCGCGGATCTTGTTGACCTGGCGCTCGCTCATGGTCACGTAGGTCCGCTCACCCGACTTCAGCACTGCTACCGCGTAAAAACCTGTCACCAGGCCCCGCTCTTCATCCGATGCAAGAAACCCGTTGTGGCACAACGGCTCGTGAATGAACTCTCGGCGCAAACCGTAAGTCTGGATGAAGCGGTCGTTCTGTCGAACTTCCTGAGCGTAGATGTCAATGGCGTGGCGCCCTTGCAGGACAAGTTTCATCAGTCCCTTGTAACCGGGGACCAATTGACACTCTTTCTTGAATGGCACCAAGAACGCCTCACCGTTCTGCCCGATCTCAAGCCCCAGTTGGGAGGCCTGAACAACCGCAGCAAGGATGCTCAGCGGCTCGCACTTCTGAAGGCTATCACTGCGACGGAACGCGGTGAGCGCGATGCGCATGATGCGATCAACATCCATATGTTTAGGCAGTGCATTCAGCACCGCCCCTCGACTCTCCTCCAGAAGCTCTGGAAATGGAATCGCATTGAGCTGTGCGCTCAGGGACTCCCCACCGCTGTTGCGGATGTTTTGCATTGTCTGACTCATGGTGAACTCCAAAATTTGCGGAGACACCACCCCATTACGGGGATATGGTCCCCGCGTGGGTTGCAGAAAATCAGGCTTCGCCTGGTTGAAGCTCAGGCGTATTCAGCCCGTGCTCGCTTGATACTCCACTCGGGGAGATCGATCACCTCTTCTTCACAGAAGGGCTGTGGTTGATAGCCTGGCCAGCTATCGTTCTTGGTGCACCACTCCAGCAACTGCAGAGCCATCCGGTATTTCCGGCGACCTACTTCGATGCTGTCCTGGCCCATTCGGTAGAGCGCAACACTGTGTGGCGCACCTGACTCGACTGTCAAGAAATAGAACGGTACTTCGCGTCCAATGGCAAGCTTCACTGCGTCCGTGTAGAACGCAGCTTGCAGGTCGTAACCGTAGTCATCAAGGGACCTGCGAAATGCTGTCTTTGAGGCGTCAGCGGTGGTCTTGAGGTCAATGATCGCGACAATTTGCCCGTTCTCATCAACCACTACCATGTCGCAACGAATACGGCACATGATGCCGGTGTCTTCATCGCTCCAAAAGTAGCTTTTTTCAGTGACCGACTGGATTCGCAACGAGGTTGCTTTGACGTGCTCACCGATCTTCTTCAAGATCGCTTGAACCGCGTGCATGTCATCCGTGTCCAGCAGGATTTTTCCCTTAGCAGCTTTTTCGTACTCCTCGGCTTTCAGCTTTCCTTCCTTGGTACGCTTATCGATCTTCGGGACCTCCATATAGGCGTCCTTGAATCGTTCTGGCTCCAGGAATGCGCAATGAAGCGCTGTCCCGAACTTCAGGGTGTCAGTCTCCTTGAAAGGAGCTGTCATGTAGTGCTTGAAGTGTTCAGGCGAACGAAGAATTCTCACCAGGCCAGAGTGGCCGACGATCCCTTTGTCCGCGTGGTACTCCTCTGCTGAGATGTCGATGAAAACATCAACCTCACGCATGGCGACAGCGCCTGTACTGGCAGTCGCAACGGCTGGGAGCCTGTCAGCCTGGAGGCCGACAAATCCATCAACTTCCTTCATTGGAATCTCC
>RRZT010997763.1_pt1 | contig 19254 bp, 11 predicted proteins | sample 2165551 | NCBI WGS metagenome assembly RRZT01 (sample SAMN10456910, study PRJNA506462) | wastewater metagenome | biome: wastewater; feature: sludge; material: wastewater sludge; isolation source: wastewater sludge with Escherichia coli K12::gfp cells carrying plasmid... | place: USA: Moscow, Idaho... | reverse complement strand
TGCCTTTCGAACTGATCGAGCGCGTCGTTGCAGATGCCGCACCCCATGGCCTGCGGGAGATCATTCCATCAACAATGGGCGAGCCGCTGCTCTACGAGCATTTCGAAGGCATCCTTGAGCTGTGCTCGCGTCACGCGATCCAGTTGAACCTGACGACCAACGGCACCTTCCCGCGTCTGGGGGCGAGAGCCTGGGCTGAACGCATTGTTCCGGTGACGTCTGACGTCAAGATTTCCTGGAACGGCGCGACCAAAGCCACGCAGGAAACCATCATGCAAGGGGGCCACTGGGAGACCCTGCTCGAAAACGTCCGCAGCTTCATCGCCGTCCGTGATGCGCACGGAGCCAACGGCGGCAATCGGTGCAGGGTTACCTTCCAGATCACCTTCCTTGAGACCAACGTGGGCGAACTGGCCAATATCGTGCGCCTTGCCATCGAACTGGGTGTCGACCGGGTGAAGGGACATCACCTCTGGGCCCACTTCAAGGAAATCGAAGATCTGTCGATGCGACGCGACGCGGAGGCGATCAGGAGGTGGAACAAAGCCGTGCTGGATGCTCGGGAGATCGCCGCCGCGCATCCCCTGCCCAACGGGAAGCCGATCCTTCTCGAGAACATCTTCCTGCTCGACGAGGATGCCTCGACGGACCTCGCGCCAGGGGGAGCATGCCCATTTCTGGGGCAAGAGGCCTGGGTGAGTGCGGCAGGACGGTTCGATCCCTGCTGCGCTCCAGATACCCAGCGACGAAGCCTCGGCGACTTCGGCAATCTCCACGAACAGAAACTGATGGACATCTGGAACGGCGCAACCTACCAAGAGTTGGTTTCGACGTATCGCAACCGCGAGCTCTGCCTTGGCTGCAACATGCGAAAGCCCGTTGAGGCACAGTCATGACCTGGCGAACACTGACCGTCGCAGAGAACGGCACCCATCACGTCGCAGAGAGCGTACCCGCCTACGCAGAGCGCTTCGACGAGGTGCTGAAGTTTCACGCGCCGGGGCTGGCGCCGGTGCGGCGACGGTCTGACGCATGGCACATCCATCCTGACGGCAGTCCTGCTTACTCCAGACGATTTCTGCGTACTTTCGGTTTCTATGAAGCGCTTGCCGCGGTTACGGACTCGGACGGATGGCACCACATCACGCCCCACGGAGCGGACGCCTACCCCCAACGCTATGCCTGGTGTGGCAACTTCCAGGAACAGCGCTGCCCTGTGCGGATGCAGGACGGTACTTATCTGCACATCACTCCCGGTGGCCTCCCGGCCTATGCTGCTCGTTGGCGTTATGTGGGGGACTTTCGAGATGGAGTCGGTGTCGTTCAGCACCAGAACGGGCGATCGACACACATCAGACCCGACGGAACCCCGCTCCACGGGACCTGCTTCCTCGACCTCGATGTATTCCACAAGGCCTACGCCCGGGCCCGGGATGAAGCGGGATGGATGCACATTGACCGTGCTGGCGAACCCATCTACGTACGCCGTTTTGCCAACGTGGAGCCCTTCTACAACGGTCAGGCAAGGGTTGAGCGCTTCGACGGCGGACTCGAGGTCATTGACGAGACGGGGAGTCAACTCGTCGAGCTCCGACCTGCATTGCGATCCGAATTTGCAGCGCTATCCGCCGATATGGTTGGTTTCTGGCGGACGGAAACCATCGCGGCGGCCGTCGAGTTGGGTGTTTTCGAAGCGCTACCTGGAACCTCGGAGGAGATAGCAGCGCGCTGCGAGCTTCATGAGGAGCGAACGGAGCGCCTCTTGCGTGCCCTGGGGGAGCTCTCTCTCGTCACGATGGAGGGTCCGCAGTGGCGGCGAACTCCCCGCGGCGAGTATCTGCGCAGGGATCACCGATTGACGCTCGCGGGTGCAGCAAGCGAGTACGCACAGCATTTCTCGGCGATGTGGAAATCCCTGCCTGAAGCCATGCGCAGATCCGGGCAGTGGCAGGCACCCGACGTTTTCGGCGACGTGGCCCAGGATGATGCCCGGCAGTCGTCTCATCACCGGATGTTGCTCAGTTACGCGCGTCACGACTACCCGACGGTGCCGGCTGCACTAAGTCTTCAGGGGAGCGAACGGGTCGTCGATGCCGGCGGCGGCCTCGGCGCCTTGTCGCTCGCGTTGCTTGAGCACTACCCCCAGCTTGAGATCACCTTGCTGGATCGTCCCGAAGTCATCCAAGAGGCGCAGCGCACGCTTGCGTCAGAACCGCGCCTCAAACTTCAGGCGGCGGACCTGTTTCAGCCATGGCAGGTTTCGGCTGACGCGGTTGTGATGGCTCGAATCCTTCACGACTGGGACGACAGCGCCGCCATACGTATCCTCAAGCGGGCTCGGGAAGCCTTGGCTATCGGCAACGAGATCTTCGTGATCGAGATGGTGCGGCCAGACTCAGGGGTCGCGGGAGCGCTTTGCGACCTCCACCTTCTGATGGTCACGGGGGGGCAAGAGCGCACGAAGGCCGGATACGCATCCATTCTGGCAGATGCGGGGTTTGAGCTCGTCGAGGTGCGGCACCTGCCAGCATTGCCTTCAATCCTGGTGGGACGGGCACGATGAAAGCAGCGTCTATCTGGCAGATACCGCCCTCCATGGAGCGCTGGCTGACCGCGATTCCCCTGGATCGGCCAGTAGCCCTATTGCTTCGTCACTCCGTCCGAGATGACCTCCCTCCGGGAGACGCCGGAAACGCGGTTCCCATCAACGACGCTGGCGTGCAGCTTGGTCAGTTGCTCGGCCGCACGCTCAAAGGGCGCCTGAAAACCCTGCATGCCAGCCCTCTTCCCCGCTGCATCCAGACTGCCGAGGTGTTGGGTACTGGTGCGGGTGCCGCGCTCCCGATCGTAGCTGACCCACTTCTCGGTGACCCAGGCGCCTATGTACTTGACGGTCGCAAGGCGTGGGAGAGCTGGATGGCTCTCGGCCACGAAGGGGTGATGCAGCATCTGGTAAGCGCCGAGAGCGCGTTGCCCGGGATGGCCAATCCAGATGCTGCGGCGCGTTATCTGGTGCACCACATGCTTGCAGCCGCGGCGCAGACGCCTGGGCTGCACGTCTTCGTCACCCATGACTCGCTGGTGGCCGCAACTGCGGCACGCCTGCTCGGGAAGGCTCTGGGACCGGAGTCCTGGCCTTGGTACCTTGAGGGAGCATTTTTCTGGCGAGACGACGAAGGACTGCATGCAGCCTACCGGGACGAGCACCGCATCGACGTACCGGAACCACTCTGCGGTCTTTGCGAGCTGGACGTCATCGAATTCGCGAGGCGTGAGGTCACCAGAACGGTAGGGCTCGACAGCGGCGCCCGATTCTTCCTCGCGGGCGGCGCGTTCAAGTCTCTGCTTACGGGCCGTCCTCCTCGGGATCTGGACCTTTGGGCGCCATCCGTCGACGACAGAAAGCTGCTGGTAGAAGCGCTGGAGCGACGCGGAGCACGTCGCATGCCGGCTCGTCCTTTCGCCGACACGTTCGAGATCGCTGGTCGAGTCGTCGAGGTTCCGCACAAGACCTCCCCCTATACTCTGGAGGAGCGACTGGCTCACTTCGACTTGGCGCTTTCGGCAATCGGTGCCGAACATCGTCCGGGCGACACCTGGTCAGCCAGCATCCACGACCTCGCGCGCGCATCGGTGGAGCGCCGCACGGTGCTGCTGCTCAAGCCTTTGGTGAACTGGAAGTATGCGCTGACAATCCTGGAGCGCATGCGGCGATACGCCGCCGAGCTGGGCTTCGCAAGCCGTGCTGAGGACGAAGCGGAGGTGTGGAGCGTGTTCGAGTCCCAGCCTGACGACATCAGGGCGGGCATGCTGGCTCGCTACGCAGAGACAAGCATGGGGGGCTTCAACGTGCTCGAGGAGATCGAGCACAGATTCACTCCGGGACAGGGACTCGCACAGCCATAACGCCTCGAGCTGGGTCTGGTTGCCCCTGCGCGCTCCAGCTTGAGCACTCTAGGGCCGGGAGTTCGATTGTGTACTTCGGAATGAAACTGAACCGAAAATCAGGTCGTTCAAGCATCCAGACCCTCAGTCTCTATTTTGTACTGTTCTGGGAACAGAACGGTACAAATTGAAGACACCGATTTCCACAACGCCGCAGGTCCGAGCCATGGTTCCCGACTGGGGCCGAATCAAGGAACTTCTTGGTCCGCCGGCCAGCCGGGGTACGAATACGTACCCCAAGAAGGTACAATCCTGCCCCTTTCACTAGCACAAGTGGTTCCAGATACGGAACACATGGTCCGCCAATCTTGCGACCAGCTTTTCTGTCGCTGCCGACCAGATACACCTCTCATGGAGAACCGCAGGCCCATTCCCGTAATCGACCTTTTCGCAGGCCCAGGTGGCCTGGGAGAGGGTTTCTCGTCGATACTGGATCAGGATCGCAAGCCCCTCTTCTCCCTGAAGGTTTCAGCTGAAAAAGATCCAGTCGCGCACCAGACGCTCTCGCTCCGTGCGCTTTATCGCCAGTTTCCGAGAGGCGAGGCTCCTGACTGTTACTACGAGCACATCCGCGGCGACATCTCCCGGGAGGAGCTCTTTGCCCATCCTGATGCGGCCGAAGCAGGAAGGGAGGCGCTGGAGGAGGCGCGTAACTTCGAACTCGGGAAGGACGACCCCGACGAACTCGATCGACGCATAGAAGCGGCCCTTGGAGGGGCAGACGACTGGGTCCTCATTGGGGGGCCACCGTGCCAGGCCTACTCCATCGCGGGGCGCTCACGCAGGACGCGCGAATCGCTTGAGCAGTTCGAAAGTGATGAGAAGCACTTCCTGTACCGGGAGTATCTCCGGATCATCCGGCGTCACAAACCAGCCGTGTTCGTCATGGAAAACGTGAAGGGGATGCTGTCCTCAAGACATGGCGGAGAGCTGATCTTCGACAAGATCGTTGCAGATTTGTCCTCTCCTGGAGACGACCTCCACTACGAGATTCGTTCCTTTACCAAGCCTGGGGTGGCGGGCGAGATCGATCCGCACGACTTCGTAATCGAAGCTGAGCGGTTCGGGGTGCCACAAGGAAGGCACCGGGTCATTCTTTTTGGCGTCAGGTCAGACGTGGCACAGTCGGTTTCAACCCTGTCTTCATCGCCTGAATCCTTCGTACTCGGAAGGGAGAACCTGCCAGTTACCGTTGGCGAGGCTCTTTCGGGACTGCCCCCGCTAAGAAGCCGGCTCTCCCGAGAATCCGATGGTCACGAGCAGTGGCTGGCAGCCCTGGACGACGCACTCGAGGAGCTCCGATGGTATGACTCTCCAGACCTAGAAGGCACCGTCGCGGAGATGCGACGAGCAACGATCGAGGCGCGAAAGCATTGTTCTCCCGGGGCAAGATTTCAAGTGTTGGACAGGAACACCCTTCGCATGCGTCACCGCCTCAGGGACTGGTACATCGACGAGCGACTGGAGGGCGTGATTCAACACGAAACGCGCAGCCACATGCGGTCGGACCTGCATCGCTATCTTTTTGCCGCAGCATATGCTGAGGTGCATGGAGAGTCACCGAAGGTGACCAAGTTTCCTACGCCTTTCCTGCCAAATCACGTCAATGTACACGACGAAACTGTTCCGTTTGCTGACCGCTTCAGGGTTCAGTTGAAGGGTAGTCACTCTTCCACCGTCGTCGCGCATATTGCAAAAGATGGGCACTACTTCATCCACTTCGACCCCTCTCAGTGCCGAAGCTTGACGGTGCGTGAAGCGGCCCGTCTCCAGGGCTTCCAGGACAATTACTTCTTTGCAGGAAACCGTACCGAGCAATACACCCAGGTCGGCAACGCTGTGCCTCCCCTGCTGGCCCGAAAAATCGCGGGGGTTGTCGCCAGATTCATGGAGGCGTGGAGAATGAGTCGAACTCCCCGCTCGTCTCGGAGCCCTTGATCCAGCTCGTCAAGAGCTTGGAAAGAATGTCTCGGACCGCAGAGGAGCGCGTCGCGCACTCCCAGATCACCAGAACCCTCCAGCCTGCGGACAGGAGTGCATCGCGGGCCCGGCGATCCCTCTCTACGTTGGCTGCGAGCTTCGTCTCCCAGAACTCCCTCCGGGTAGTGGGCATCTTCGCGTAGCGACAGCCCGAATGGGAGTGCCAGAAGCAGCCATGGACGAACACGGCGACTCGTCTGCCGGGCAACACGATATCCGGACTCCCCGGCAAATCCTGCCGATGAAGGCGGAAGCGGAAGCCCGCCGCGAACAGAGCCTTCCGGACGACGACCTCGGGTTTGGTGTCCCTGCCCTTGATGCCGGCCATCATCCGGCTTCTCGTACCCGGATCGACGACGTCAGTCACAGCTCAACCCCGACGGGCCTCTGGAACCTCCACTGACGGCGGGGAAAACGGGCGGGCAAACATCGCCTCCTTGCACTCCGGGCGCTTGGCCCACTCCGAGATCATCTTGCCGTTGGCCGTCTCGTGCAGACGATCGTTGACCTCACGGGCCCAGATTGCGACCTGCTCGAGGAACTGCGGCGAGACTCCCTGTCTCAGCCAGACCTTCTCCAGATCGAAGGCATCGCCGTAGATATCGGAGACGACCGCGACCGTGTAGGCCGCCACGTTAGCAAGGAAGGCGGAAACCAGAGGACGAGACGTCTTGTGGACAGCCTTGAACACGAGGGCCTTTGCAACGAGCGCCTTGAAGAAGAGGGGGTCAGGAACGACGGGTTTCCCATCCGCCTCGGCCTCACCGAGGCCCGTCATGAAACGGTCGAAGCATTTCTGGGTTCCAAGGCTGACAATGTCCGGCCTGCCGCCCCAGGCCATGAAATATTTTGCCAGTTCAGTCTTGGTGATCTTGCGCGAGGGTGGAACGGACTCCTTCAGTGCCCGAAGGCGGGCGGGGGTCGTCCCTTCCCTCGAGAGAAAAGTGTTATAGCTACCGGCTGCCCGCTCGTAAAACCAGCTCCCGACGCCATCTGGACAGTAAACTGATCTCGAAAGTCGCTCGATGTCCACATGGAAGGGCTTGTTTGCCGACAGATCGGACTGCCGAACTGCGTTCTGGGAGTTAGCGTAACGGGAGATGTCGGAGATGAGGGCTTCCTCCCTCGCGGGGTCCTCTTCGTTCATGACGATGATTTTCGCAGGGACCCGCACCTTGCTCAGGTCGGTATCCGGATACCTCTTTTTGGCGAAATAAATGGACGCAGTGGTCTGCCCTCCGTTCACTATCTGCATCCCCCGTAGCCAGATAATACCGGGCGAGCCGTCCTCCGCCCATTTGAGCTTCATTTCATCGGCGACCAGCACGATACCGTTATTGAAGGCCATGAAACGCTCGGGAGCTGAGCGAAGCGTGCCCTGAATACCTGCGTTCACACCCTTCGCCTTGACACTGAGAAACGAACGTACGTTGGCCTCAAGGAGTCTAGGGCCGAACTTCTCGTAGATGAAGCGCAAGGCCTCGCCCGGAATGGCGGTCAAGGCGTAATCGTAGCCGCCGGTCTCGCCCGGGACGTATACACATGGGAGCGGAGAGCCAGAGACATCGTTGAAATCAATCACGAGTTCGTCCCGCGGCTTCCCCTCAGAGCGATGGCGAAACAATCGCTCGATGTCCATGACCTCGAGCCGGACCGACTTGCCACCGACATCACGGGACTTGAAGCTCTTCGATTTGGCGACCCCATCCGTCAGTACGAACACGCGCACCTGCTCGAGACCGTCATATATCTCCCGGATGGTCAGAGCCAGCGAGTGGACATCGCTTGAAGGGTCCACTTTCTCGGCAAGGCGCCCCCCGGCGCATAGCTCGAGGAAGCGAACGCACTGCTGGGCAGCCGTCTTGGCATCCTGATCGGGGACAGGCGTGAGGGTCTCGAACCCCCCGTAGAGACTGACGAAGAGATCAAGTTGATCCGCGTCGTCAGAGACGGCGTAACCACTTAGCTTCAGGTTCGCGTGACCTACCTTCCCCTGAAAGTGGCAAACGACGGGCTCGAAGGTCATTCCAGCCTCGATAAGGTGCTGCATGACAACATCGCAGAAAATGAGCTCCGGATAGGCGGAGCCATCGCTCACCTGGTCCGCTATCTCGGCACGGGTCTCTTCAAGAAAATCGTCGAGGGTCATCCGGTTGCTCCTAGCTTCTTGAGGGCTACGCCAAGATCCGACAGGAAGTCTCCAGCGTGGTCCAGATTGATTTCGTAGATGGCTCGCGTCACGCCGACTGGAACGGCTCCCGGAGTCAGGCGTGGGAAGCCCTCGGACACGGAGAGAATCCGTCTTTCCCTTGGCTTGAATCTTCGGGAGTATTGGCCTGCACGGGCGTCGGAGTAGCCGGCGGCCATCAGCCTCTCGCGCAACAAGTCGATCACGCCGGGCTCACAGTCCAGACGCCGCTCGATCTCGCTGACCATCTCAGGCAGGGTCAACCCGCCGTCTCCCCCGGCGAATCTGACGGCTGCGAGGAATAGCGGCGAGGCAATGGCGTCATCCAACTGTTCCAACGAGCCTATCTTCACGGGGAAGCCAGACGACGACATCGTCGCCTTCACCTCGATCGCTCCCTCGCCCAAGAGGAAATCCTGAGGGGTGTCATCGGGCCCGACCCAGCCGTTGAGGGTCGCCTCCGGCGACACTCCCATATCGAGCAGGAGGGCCATGAAGAAGAGCTCTCCCGCCAGACCAAGCTCCGCCTCAGGACTGAGAGGTCCCGCACCGCGGGACATGAACTGCTGCCACATCCGCACCCGGCGCAACATTGTCCGCAGAACGGCGGCCTCGCCCTCTGCCACGCAGGTATCCATCGCCCAAGCGACGTCGCAGACCATCTCCGCGAACAGCTCCGGACTGCCCGACTCCCTCCTGGACAGCGCTATCCATGTCTTGCCGTCGCCACGCGGATCCGCCCGAACGACTTCAAACCCCCTGCCCTCCGGCAGACGCTCGGCTGAGCCGAGACGAGCCGTCGGAAAGTGAGCCAGAAGCGCCTCCTCATTGCCTGGGAAACGTCGAGCAGCCATCAGTTCGCAGTCGCCTACGGGAGTCACGGAGATGCCTTGCCAGCCGCCCTCATCCTTGCAATGTCCCGATAGCGCCTCCCAGGCCGCGACAAACTCGTCAATCGGCCGGGGCATACTCGGTTTCCCAGAGAAGGTGATCCACCTCGTATTTCACGGTGGTCGTCGAGTGACTCGCAGGGAAACTCGCCCCGAATGCGATCACGGGTGGTCCGTCGGCAGGCAGGTTTGCCGCAGCAGGATCGAGAGGGTAAATCAGCAGCAGCCCTCGTTCAGGATGCCCCTGAACACCTTCGGCGCCGAGTCCGCGAACCCTTCTCACGCAAGGACCGCTCGGAGACTTCGGAGGCTCCTTGCCAGTATCCTCGGTTCCTCTGGCGGGATCCTTCGTCCAAGAGGAGACCGTGAGTTCGAGGGCCGCCTGCCAGGCATCTTCTTGTAGATCAATCGACTCATCCCGCGGAGACAGGAGGCGACCGATGGAGTAGTGCTCCCCGGAATCCTTCGGCTTTCGGACAACCATGTTTTCTATGGCGTATTTGTCGCCGAAGACATGCGATAGCCCGTCGCCGCCCCCAAGCAGGGCGATGGTCCAGGAGGTCAGCTCCTCTCCCGCCGCCATGGCCTTGACGAAGTCTGCCAGCACAGCACTGTTAACCTTTCGAGCCGCAGGGTGAGTGAGATAGGCAGAAAAAAACTCGACTATGTGCTCGGCCTGAACGTTTTCCCACAGGTAACCCTTCCACTCCTGTCGAGCGTCTCCGCGTTTTCGGGAGATGACACCGTTGCAGCAAGGGGAGCCCGCCGCATCAAATAGTCGTTCAGCAACAGCGAGATTCTTCTCGAGAGCGACTTTATCGCGATGGAAGGCCACGGTTTCCAGCACTTCGCCGCTGAAAGACAGTTGAAGACTCTTCGCGCTGCGCATCTTGATCGGAGACGTCACCATCAGGACTGGGTGCGACTGCACCTTCATGCCGTAATTCTCGGGAGTCGCCTTGACCGCGGCCATCGTATCGAACTCCTGGCGAAGTTCCTCTGCTGCGTCTGCAATGTGGCCAAACCACTCGACGAGATCGGACGTCGTGTAGAGGCGGCACAGATCGAGGTACCCAGGACGGTAGCCGAACCAGCGGCCCATCTGCATCAGGGTGTCGTACATCTTCGTGGTGCGGACGAAGTAACTGACACATAGTCCTTCAAGTGTGAGCCCCCGAGCGAGCTTGTCACCGCCGACGGCAATGACCTTCAGGCCGGTCTCCTCACGCTCGGTGTAGTCGAGGACGTCCCCAGCCGAGCCGTTGATCGCCCTGACTCCATTCGCGAGATCTTCGAGAACCTCGGGAAGCACGGCCTCAACATCCTTCCACTCAGGAAGATCGAACTCGCCTCCCGTCTCGCCCATGGCCGTCGCCACGGCGGCCGACGTCGGGATGAAGTCGGACTCCCAGAGATCGCGCCACTCGGCCATCAGCTCGTCTTTCTCAGCTTGGCCGAAACCTCTCACACGGCTCCGGAAGTGTTTAACGAGTTCATCTACCTGCCGGCGCACCTCCTCCTGAACGGCGGTGTAGCGCGTCACGTGAATCAGCATCGAGCAGTGCCTGCTGCCCTGCCCCCTCAGGACACGGACGGCGCAGGCCAGGATGAAGGCGGATATCGCAGCCCTGAGGGTCGTTGGAACCTCGTTACGTCCCTCGAACAGGGGAACGTGGCTCTTGTCGTGTCGGGGCGGCATCCAGCCGTCCTCTCCAGACGAGTCAGTCTGATCGTGCACCTCACGGGTCAGGGGCAGACCGCCGGCTCGCCCCTCGGTCGAGCGCAGCCCGAAGACGCGGGCGGGGCCGACGTAGTTCGAGGGAGCGGAGATGTTGATGATGAAAGACTGCGGGAACAGGTCAGGCCCCTCATCCTTGGTGGCCTTGCGCCGATCAATGAAAATGTTCGCGAATGGCGTGGCGGTGTATCCGACGTAGGCCTTGCGTGAGAAGGAGTGGAGGATTTTCCGGATCCGACTGTTGATGGCCTTCGGCTGATACTCGTCATCCACCGTGCCGTCCTTGTTTACAACCTGGTCCCCCGTGTCGACCGAAGCGTGGTCCGCCTCGTCATCAATGAGAAGCAGCGGGAAGCCGGAGACGATGGGACGGCCTTCAGCGTCCTTGGAATCCGCGACGTGGTTGCGAATCCACTTGAGGAGACGGTCCAGCACGGTCTTGTTCTTCTTCACCACGAAAAGCCAGGGTCGCTGCTCAGGAGAGATTGCCAGATGCTTGGCAACCCTCGTGTTGAAGTCCCCGTTGTCGGAGCGATTCGTCGCGCAGTTGGGGCGAATCTCGGCGTCGCGACCGTTCTCGCCGACTCCGATGTAGCGAACCACGTCGTTTTTCGCTGAGGTCTCGTAGCCGAGAAAGCCTTCCTCCAGGCGAATCTGGGTCTGTGAGCGCAGGTTGTTGTGCAGACCGGCCAGGACGATGATTATCTTGTAGCCGGCATCGGCCGCCTTGCATATCAGCCCCGTGTAGTTGCCAGTCTTGCCGGACTGGACGTGTCCGACGACGAGCCCACGCCTGTCCCAGCATCCCTCGCGAAGAGGATCCTCAAGCAGTTCAAGGATCTTTTTGGTCGCGTCATCCAAGGCGTCGACGGCCCTGACTGACATCTTGCTCTCGAGAAAGTCGCGGTAACGCTGCCAGTAGCGCCAGTCCTTCCTGCGGGCAGCGGTGAGCCAGTCCTTGTGGCCGGTCTTGTCGGAAAGCGTGGAGGCACTGCCGATCCATAGGCTGAATCGACGAATGAGCTCCGCGACCGCCTCTTTCCTGTCGAGGTTCTTGCTTGGGTATAGGGTGTCGGCTATGAAGTCGACCTTCTGGGCGATGAGCGTCGGAGTGACTGCACCCGACTCCATGTCTCCGGCCAGTGCCGTCTGTACTATGCTGATGAGCCCCTGAAACACCTTGCCCTGCTCTTCCGTCATCCTGCTTTCCCTTCATCAGGCTCCGCCGCAATACCTGGGAGGGACGCGACGAGAGTGGGGTAGTTCTGAAAAGGCTCAGTGGAGGACAGCGCTCTGACAGCCGCCTCCGAACTCATGCCACGCCGCCCGATCATGTCCCGAAACAGGGTCAGGAGGACGCTCTTGATGCCGTCGGGAGCCGTCTCAGGCTCTCCCAAGAAGTTAGTTCTCGGGGTATCCCTGTTCTCGGCGGTGTCGAGCCATATCCGCTGAACCGGGACGGTCTCCTCGATGACCCGGAGCATTGCCCTGACGAGACCCTTTCGGTCCCCGCAAGCATCAATGACGGCTGCGACGGCAGGATGCGCCTCGTCGATGCGATAACGGATCCCGCTCCTCAGACGCTCGACCCTCCAGGCCTGCTCGACCGATGCACCACCCGGGCCAGGCATGGGCGAGCCACGGAAGGCGAAGACCTTGCGAGCCCTCTCCCTTGTGTCCTCGGCCAGCCCGGTCAGCCATGAACGGATAAAGACCGGGGGGCGAGCCGTCGACTTCCGGACGTCGATCTTCCAGTCGGCGTCGGCGGAGTTCGGAATATCCACACAAATTCGGGCGAGGCGGTGCGACTCCTCCCGGTTCCAGGCCCTTCCCTGCCCAAGTCCCAGCCAACCTCCAGCCAGAAGCAGCCGCTTGTTCCGATAGACGTAGAAACCCTGCTGGGACGTCCAGCCCTCTGGCCCACCCGCTCTCAGGAAGTCACCGTCGGACAGCTTGTCCTTGTGCGGGAGGACGTGGCATTGGGCCTCCACCGAGCCCGAGGGGGTTGGCATTCGGGCAACCGGGGACTCCCAGGGCTTGGCCAGATGGCCAGTCATGAACGGATCCCACGGAGCCACACGCTTGTCGTTGACGAAAAGGCGGAAGGTCGGCAGCGGCCCCTCCAGAAGACGATGGAAGATCATCGCTAGACGGGATTCGACTTCGTCAGCGAGATCGGCGAAGTGGTCCAGGTTCGAGCCGGGCGTGACCACGCGGTCCATCCGCTCCCAAAGGACGAGCGTTCCCGAGCGCAGGGCGGAGAGAGGCGCAAGGAACCTCTCTGAGCCGGGAGCCGGCCCCTCGAACATCCGCCAGCCGCCCTCCGGATCGGTCGCAATGGCGTCCAGGTCCCACCGCAGGCAGACAAGCTCTCCCCCCTCCCGTCTGGACGCGACGGTGAGTCTGCGGCACTGAGAGAAGGAGGCAGTCTTGAGGCCGAGCCCGAAGCGCCCCAAGTCAGTCGGAGCCCTCTCGTCCAGAGGGTTGATCGTCCCGAGCGTCATCGCCGCCTCGAGCTCCGCGTCGGTCATTCCGCGCCCATCGTCCAGGATCGAGATCCTGCTGTCGGGGCCGCTCCAGCCGAAAAGGAGTCGAACCTCGGAGGCTCTGGCGGAGATCGAGTTGTCAACGACGTCAGCCAGTGCGGCGGGAGTCGAGTATCCGAGCCCCCTCAGGGCCTCCATCATCGCGCCGGCCTTGGGCGGTGCGTACCTGACGCCACTATTCATAAAACGAATACGTCTTTCTGAGTTTTCTGGAAGCCATAAGCGATGAGTCTGCGACCGAACGCCCTGATTGCCGGCGTTGAGTCATAGGGGGCGACGATCACCAGCTCTCCACCTTCGGAGCGACGATCATGCACCCTGAGACCAAGCTTCCTGGCCTCATCGCCGAAACTTGAGGCGAACTCGTCGTTATTGACTTTGGGCGCAGGGGTTGCGCTGACGACTGCCCGAAGCTCTGCATACTTCACGTATCCAGCGGGATCCTGCCCCTCCGGGAAGGTCAGAGCCGTGACAACTGGAGAGGGCCTCCGGGAGACATAGCCCTCCCCAAGGAATGGTGCCAGAACCTCACGTCGTCTCTCGGTCGATAGTCGGCGCATGGCCTTGGATTCAATCTGACGGATACGCTCGCGCGTCACACCGAAGTGCTGCCCGACCTCCTCAAGTGTCATGGGATCTTCATTTCCCAATCCAAAGCGCAGAACGATGACTTCCCGCCCCCGCTCATCGAGCTCATCGAGCATTCCGAGCAGAGTCGAACGCAGGGACACACGCTCTGCAACCTCCGCTGGGTCGAGTACATCCGGATCTGGCAGCAAATCGGCACCCGAGAACCCCGTCGAGGGGTCGAGTTCATCCAGGGAAATGGGGTCATCGAACAACGACAGGAGAAGCCTGATCTTGGCGGGGGACATTCCAATTCGCCGCGCCGTCTCGACCTCGGTCTCCGGTCGGCCGAGGCGCGCCCCGACTGCTTCGCGCTCTCGTCTGACCCTTCTGGCGGTTTCCTGAACATGAACCGGAGCCCTGACTACCCTGGCGGTATCCGATATGGAGCGCGTGACGCCCTGACGAATCCACCACGTCGCATAGGTGGAGAAGCGAAAGCCCCTGCGCCAGTCGTAGCGCTCGACTGCCTTCATGAGACCAATGTTCGCCTCCTGAACGAGATCATCGAACGGCATCCCGGACCACAGATGTTTCTTCGCGATGGACAGGGCAAGCCTGAGGTTGCTCAGAATCATGCGATCCCGGGCTGCCGACTGCCGCCCGAGAGCCTCGACGAAGTCGTTACCGGCACCATCGGCTTCAGACCTCCCGGCGGCGAGTTCAAGAAGAAACCCGCGGGTCAGACGGGCGTCCGCCAGAGCTCTGGTCACACGCACCGCGTCGCCCTGCACGTCACGGATGGCTGTCACTGCGGAAATGAAGAATGAAGCATCCTCGTCGAGACCCGAGTCTTCATCCTCATCGTCGGGAATCTCCGCACCGGGAGTCAGCTCCTCGTCGGAAGACGGTTCAGGGCCCATGGTGAAAGACGCCCCTGCGGCGTCTCCGCGCACGACCCTGTCGGCGGCATCAAACAGCCCCGCAAGCCCCTTCGGCCACCGTGCCAAGGCAGCCAGGGCATCATGGCCTGCCTCTTCCATCTCTCGAGACAGAGAGATTTCCTCCGCAGCTTCGAGAAGATCTCCTCGAATATCCTTTGCGTAGAACCTGAACGGATCGTTATGACCCGAGGCGAGTTCCTCGGCGAACTCCGTCGCCTCGCTCAGGAGACGCTCTTCCTCAATCGACGGCTCTCCTCTGAACGCTTCATCCGCCCCCGTCCATTCGACCACGATCGCACCCAGCTCCCCGGCGACGGCGGTGAGAAGCCTCTCCGCATCTTCGTTGCGGGTCCCGTCAGCGTTCGCACAGACATTGACCAGCTCGTCCTCGGAGACCATTCCGTCGCGCAAGGCAGCGAACAGGAAGGTCCTGACAGCACCACCCCCCTCCTCCCGCTGAAGGGGAAGAGCCCTCTCAGGCAGGTGGAGATCGACATCCCCCCAGTCCTCATCCCGGTCCACAGCGGTGTGCCGTGCGATCGTCTCATGGACTTGTCTGACCGCCTCGGCAACAGTCTCATCACCCTCGGGGGCTACGGACTCCTGCTCGGCCTCCCAATCGTCAGCAAAGTTCGGTCCCAACGGGTTGTCGTCCAGCGAGATGACCTCTGGCTCGCACCTCTCCCCCTCCGCAGCCTGTGGCGCTATCGTCTCTCCCGGGATGAAGGTCGCGGGAATCGCCTCCCGGATCTCGTTGAGAGCGGCAACGCCCGGATGGGTCTCGTAAGGATGCTCGGCCTCTATCTTCTGAGTGTCAGAAGACTCTTCAGACATTTCAGGGGCAGCACCAAGGAGACTATCGACGTCGGCGCCAGCATTCCCGACGAGCGCATCTTCAGAAATTTTGGACTCGGCGGCAGCCAACCGGGCCAGAGCATCTGTCAGCAGAGCGATCGTCTCGGCGCATCCTCCCGCCCGAGCGTGAGCCAGGGCGTCCATACCGTTCGAGTCAACCAGTTTTGGGTTCGCCCCCGCATCAAGCAGAAGCCTGACGGCGCCCTTCTTTTTCCTTGCCGCAGCCAGGATGAGGGGCGTGGCCCCGCCACCATCCCTCGCATCCAGGTCGTCGCCCCGGCGGATATGTAGCTTGACAGCGGTCTCCACGCCAGAGATCGCCGCGAGTCGCAGAAGTGGATTCAGCTTCCTCACCGAACTAGTCACCGAGATACCCCTTCGCTGTCCATGCCATCGAGCACCGCGGGTTTCGTGAGCCAGGAACGGTACACGGTTCCCCTGCGGTAATACCCGAGGGAACAATCGTAGCCAGCTCGCGCGGCGACGGCGCGGATGCGAAGAGCGCCAATCGGCATCTGGTGGTCCAGATAAGCTACCTGGGGGCTGACGAAGTGCTGATGAGGAACGACCCACCTCACGAGACCACTACGCATCGCTGGTCGATAAATCCGCAGGAAGAAGCTCATCAGACACTGCGCGCAGGGAAATGAAGCGGAAATCCCAAGAAGAGGACTGAAAGTGCTCTGTCGAGTAAATATTCGAAGAACGGCCTGAGCTCGCTTGTCGCCCGACAAGTCTTCGAGTCCCCATCGAAATGGGTACTGTTGGGCGTTATCTCCGTATAACGAGCAAGATTTCTTGCCGTCAAGACGGGAGCAAGGACAAAGCCACCTGAAGAAGCGACCTCACGCAGAAAGAGGAGTCTGAAAGCTATGTGAGCAAGGCGCGCCCTTCGGGCTACTCGACCTCCAGAAAACTCTTCTCCACCGAATTCTCGCAGGGCTGTCATGATGACGTACGATTCTACAGACGAGATCTGTGGCTGTACACTTGATGACCTTTCTGATCAGGTCGATCCTCCCACATCAAACCTCGAGCATTTCGACTTCAACATCGCACACGTCGACACCGTGATAGCCGTCACGTGTGTGGCGAGGGCGAAGGTGCGCAAGGAAGCCATCCTCTGACGCCTTCACCCTCGCCGGATCGCGCACAAGCGAAAGACTGCTTTGTGACAGTCAGACCGAATGGAGCGAAGTGCCGCAGGCCAGCTCCTCGCGAGCAGACAGTCCCGACGCCACGCCTCGAGGTTCAGCGTTCGCTTCGTCAGCGAGGCCAACCATCCACCCACCTTCTCCTCCTTGCCCTTTCGGCGAGTAACGCAGCAAGAACCGCAACTCGATCTCCCCACCATCGATCTCGCCCGTGCCACTGACCATGGCCAGTGCCGCCCCAGGCGCAAAGCGGATCCGAAAGGCGGACTCATACCTCCCCCGGGGCTTTCCTTCGAAGACGATCTCCGGGAAAAGCCGGGCAAGGACTGCACGAACCCGCGCGGGGGGAATGTCGGCATCGAACAAACCATCAAGGACTGACGACGGATCAACCTCCATCTGAGCCTTGATCGACGCCTGATCAATCTCGCGCTGACCTGCGACGAGTTCGGCAACACGCTGGCTCTGCTGGCGGACCTGCTCCCGAACGCTAGCGTAGCGTTCAGACAGCAATTCATCGTCGTCTTCAGCCGTTTCGAGGATCGTGAGCAGCCTGGCCTGAGCACGTTCGAGCTTGCGCAACTCGGCCCGGGCGCTATCGAGTTCAGCCTGATTTCCCCCGGCGAGACGGCTTCGCAACGCGTCCCGGAACGCCGAGACGAAAGCTTCCGAGAGGAAGTGGCGGGCGGCCTCGACAAGAAGGGTCTGGACTCCGACGGTCGCGATGGTCTGCGTCAGCCGTTGCTTCTGACCATCCGAGCTCTTCGCTACCGTACAGTTTGCGCAGTAGAGCGAGCGGCAGCGTGAGACGCTGCTCAGGACCAATGTGCCATGGCAGCATCCGCAGCTCACGAGCCCGGCAAGCGCATGCCTGCCACCCCCGTAGCCCGAGCGGCTGATCGTCTTGTCGTTGCAGCGGTCCCACAGCTCGTCGCTGACAAGCCGCAACTCCGGACGCAGGTAGTGCATGGGTTCAAGATCACGTCCTTCGTTCTTGGCCCGCGCCTTGGCGGTAGTCGAGCCGTTCCAGATGAAGACACCCTTGTAGATGGAGTTCGAGAGCAGATTGCGGACGGCGGCGGGACGCCAGTACCCACCATCGGCAGTTCGGGCTTTCCGCCGTGTCGGCACCCCGCTCTTGTTGAGCTCCCGTGCAATTTCGTGCATCGACTCGCCCCGGGCGCGCCGCTCGAAGATATCCCGAACAACAACGGCTTCCGCTTCATCGATGAGCCACCGGGACCCGATGCGATTTCCCTGCTCGTCGAACTCTCGCTTGAGCATGTACCCGAAGGGTGGGGTCGCGATCATGTACCCGCGCTCAAGCTGTCCGATCATCCCGCGCACCACACGATGCCGGGTATCCCGCCCAGACTGCTGGGCAATGATGCCTTCAAGGCCAACCCGGAGCTGCCAGTTCGGAAGGTTGGTGTCGACCCCACTGGCAGCGATGAGACGCACGCGACGATTGTTCTCGAGGCGGCGGATGAGTTGCGCCTGGGTGACCGCATCACGAGACAGGCGGGAGAACTCATCAACGATGAGCACACTAAAGACGTTGGCATCCCAGGCTTCCACCAGTTGCTGGAAGCCCTGCCGCTTCGCATCGCCCGTCGCCTTACCCGTGATGGCGGCATCCTGAAACGTGAGGACGTCATCCACAGGGTAGCCCTGCTTGCTCGCCAGTTCGAGGCAGCGACGGATCTGGTCGTCGATCGACGTCTCGCGCTGCTGGTCGCTGGAGTAGCGTGCGTAAATCGCAACACGCTCTTTCATAACTTCACTTCCTTCTTGCTTTGATCTTGCTGCGCACGGCGAATCTGCTGAAAGGCTATGTCCGCCAGCAGTTCGGCCAGATCCCGAACCGGTGACGGCAAGGCCGAAGAACCGGAGCGGTTACTGGGTATAGCGTCGGGCGCGGGTTTTCTGCGATCTTTCGACAAAATATTTTTCCTCCTGCACAATCAGGGCGCCAGATCGATCGGGCCACCCCGGCGCGCCCAGCCGCGAGGGTGGCTGAGGGCGATCAGCGCATCCGCTGCTGACGGCGTGCCGACTCGAAATCGATGACTTTCGACCTTTGAATCCGCGGAGCCAGAGGCTGGATGCCGCCGGCCCTCGACGAAGGCGCTCTCACGGTGCCTCCCGTGCCTTCATCAGCAACTCCTGGGGCAGGCGTGGCGGTAACGACGGACTCGGCAGGCTCATCGAGCTTGACGAGGGCTCTGCGACGCCCCCGATGCACGTACTCCGCCACGGAGCCTCCGCGAACTTCATCCATTTTCTTGGCGAGATTACCGGCGCACAGGTGGGCATACCGCTGGAGCATGCGGATATCGCGATGTCCGGTGTCACTGACCGCCACAATAGAACCACCCCTGACCGGCATATAGGAGCCAGTTTGAATCGTCTCTGAGGGACGCCTTCGGGGGTTCAAGAGTGGTTGT
>RRZT010624054.1_pt1 | contig 19259 bp, 13 predicted proteins | sample 2165551 | NCBI WGS metagenome assembly RRZT01 (sample SAMN10456910, study PRJNA506462) | wastewater metagenome | biome: wastewater; feature: sludge; material: wastewater sludge; isolation source: wastewater sludge with Escherichia coli K12::gfp cells carrying plasmid... | place: USA: Moscow, Idaho... | reverse complement strand
GAAGAGTTGATTTCGGAAATCGAAAAATCAATCGCTGCAGGTTTTCAAAAAGAAAATCCTTTTAAAGGTTTTGAAATTGGAAATATGGCGGAATCAAATTACGATTTAGTTGATTTGCATAAAAATGTAGTGGATGAAATCACTTTGGTTTCAGCTTCTGGAAAACCAATGACGCGCGAAGCGGATTTGATTGACGTTTGGTTTGATTCAGGTTCCATGCCCTATGCACAATGGCATTATCCTTTTGAAAACAAAGATAAAATTGACGAAAATAAAGATTTTCCAGCTGATTTCATTGCAGAAGGAGTGGATCAAACACGTGGTTGGTTTTATACATTGCATGCTATAGCGACTTTAGTTTTTGATAAAGTGGCCTATAAAAATGTAGTTTCAAACGGATTGGTTTTAGACAAAAACGGGCAAAAAATGTCCAAACGTTTAGGGAATGCAGCTGATCCATTTGATACCTTAAAAGAATATGGTCCTGATGCTACGCGTTGGTACATGATATCAAATGCAAATCCTTGGGACAACTTGAAGTTTGACTTGGAAGGAATTGCTGAGGTTCGTCGTAAATTCTTTGGGACTTTATACAACACCTATTCGTTCTTTAGTTTATACGCCAATATTGATGGATTTAAATATGAAGAAGCGGAAATTCCGTTGAATGAAAGACCGGAAATTGACCAGTGGATTATATCAGAATTGAATACTTTGATAAAAGACGTAGACGGTTTTTATGCGGATTACGAGCCTACAAAAGCAGCTCGTGCAATATCCGATTTTGTTCAGGAAAACTTAAGCAACTGGTACGTTCGTTTGTGTCGCCGTCGTTTCTGGAAAGGAGAATATGCACAAGATAAAATTGCTGCTTATCAAACTTTATATACCTGTTTATTGACCATTAGTAAGCTTGGAGCACCTATCGCCCCATTCTTTATGGACAAGCTTTATAGAGACTTAACCCTAGCCACACAATCAGAGAAGTTTGACAGTGTACATTTGGCTGAATTTCCTAAATACGTTGACAACTTTGTTGATAAATCGTTAGAGAGTAAAATGCAGAAAGCACAAACGATTTCGTCATTGGTTTTATCACTCCGAAAAAAGGAAATGATTAAGGTACGTCAACCCTTGCAAAAGGTTATGATACCTGTACTTGACGAGGATCAGAAGGCTGAAATTGAGGCTATTTCTGACCTGATAAAAGCGGAGGTAAACGTGAAAGAAATCGTACTTTTGGATGATGCTTCTGGTGTTTTGGTAAAGCAAATTAAACCTAATTTTAAAGCGCTCGGACCTCGTTTTGGAAAAGATATGGGATTGATTTCCAAGGAGATACAAGGTTTTTCTTCGGAGCAGATTAGTCAATTGGACAAAGAGGGAAGTTTGAATATTGTTATTGCAGGAAAAGAAGTAACTTTATCGTTAGAAGATGTTGAAATTACATCACAAGATATTGAGGGTTGGTTAGTGGCTAATTCAAACGGAATAACCGTAGCATTGGATATTACTATATCTGAAGAACTTAAACAAGAAGGGATTGCAAGGGAATTGGTAAACAGAATTCAGAATATCCGTAAAGATTCTGGATTTGAAGTTACTGATAAAATTAAAGTTCAATTGAAAAGAAGTGGACTTTTAGAAGAAGCAATTCTAGAAAATGAAGCGTATATTAAATCAGAAACATTGACTAGTGATTTGGTTTTTGTGGATGAATTAGAAAATGGCATAGAAATTGAGTTTGACGAGATAAAAACAAAAATAACAATTACTAAATAAGTAGGATATGATTGAGGAAGCAACAAGGTACTCTGACTCCGATTTGGCAGAGTTCAAAGAAATAATTCTAAAAAAAATCGAAAAAGCACAAGCTGATTTAGATTTGATCAAGAGCGCCTACATGAATGACTTGAATAATGGAACTGAAGACACCTCGCCTACATTCAAAGCATTTGAAGAAGGAAGTGAATCCATGTCTAAAGAAGCAAATTCACAATTGGCGATTCGTCAGGAGAAGTTCATCCGTGACTTGAAAAACGCGCTATTCCGTGTTGAAAATAGAACATACGGACTTTGTAAAGTTACAGGCAAATTAATCAGCAAGGAAAGATTAAGAATCGTTCCTCATGCAACAATGAGTATTGAAGCAAAAAACTTGCAACGATAATCTCCTTGTTAAACAACATTTAACGCTCCATTGGGAGCGTTTTTTTTGATTAAATTGTTATTTTTGCGCCACTAAAAATTTATAAAATGTCATTACGAAAAGCGTATCTGCTTATTTTCATCCTATTGCTTGTCGATCAAGTTTCTAAAATTTACATCAAAACTAATTTTATTTTAGGCGAAGAAGTTGAAGTCTTCAAATGGTTCAAAATTCTTTTTATCGAAAATGAAGGAATGGCTTGGGGAACTAAAATCCCAGGAGAATTTGGTAAATTATTTCTAACTCTTTTTAGACTAGTTGCAGTTGTTGGGATTGGATATTGGTTGTGGGATTCTGTCGAAAGAAAACAAAGCTCTAATTACTTGATTGTAGCGATTTCGTTGATTCTTGCAGGTGCTTTTGGGAACATCATTGATTCCGTTTTTTATGGAGTTATTTTTGACGGCAGTCAACAACAAGTGGCTACTTTATTTTCAGATCAACCTTATGGAACCTGGTTTCATGGTCAGGTTGTCGATATGTTTTATTTTCCTTTTTGGCATGGAAACTTGCCAAGTTGGTTGCCTATTTGGGGCGGGAATGAATTTACTTTTTTCAATGCTATTTTCAATGTTGCCGATATGGCTATTTCTGTAGGAGTTGGAATCTTAATTTTTTTCAATAAAAAAGCGTTTCATCAAGATTAAATTCAAAGTTTTTTACAACATACTAAAGACCTGTTCATGATTTGAGCTGGTCTTTTTGTGTTGTAAATGACTCTGGTGGTGAATAGCTTTTTGTATTTTTTGCGCCATATTCTTTTAGCTTGTAATGTCAGTTGACTGTTAAATTTATTGGAATAGATTTGATTTAATTTTGGCAGGTTGAGCGTTGTCAAAATCCTTTTTCAATAGTTCAGGCACTCAGATAAATCTCGACCTAAGCCCGTCCTGAACGAAGTCGAAAGGCCCGATTTGACATAAAATCAAAATAGTATTTTCAAAGATAAAATGGTATCTGATGCAGAGTACGAATCCAAATTAAAAAGCGTGAATAGAATTTGGCGTCACACAATAATCCAACTTTACATCACTTTCAAAAACATCGGTAATTAGTTCTTCAGGTTCAAAGAAAGACAAACCAATTTTGATGGCGTCTGGTTTGCATTCGGATAAAAATTTGTCATAAAATCCTTTTCCATAACCTACCCGATGCCCTTTTTTGTCGAAAGCCAAAAGTGGAACAAATACCACATCAATTTTAGTTGACGGTACTTCAATACCATCAACAGGTTCTGGTATGTTGTATTCGTTTTTCTTAATTTTAGTGTTATCTGTCAATAGGAAATGAGTCATGTTTCGGGTTGAAAAATCAGCTTTAGAAACGATAATCTCTTTGTCCTTTCCGGATAGTAAGTGAAGAATACATTCAGTATTAACTTCTTTTTGTTCTGTAATAGGAAGAAAAACATGAAAATAGGTCTTTTCCCAGATAGGAAGTGTCAGTATTTTATTGGCTACAGCCAAACTCATTTCTTCTATTTCATTTTCGGAAAGAGAATCTCGTAAAGCTCTATATTTTGGTCGGATTGCTGTTTTTTTCATTTTAATTGTTTTGTTCTCCTTCTTCTCCAAGGGCACTTGACAAATGATAAATGGCATCACCTTGATAGACAATTGGGGAATGATTTGCATTGATGATGTAACCATCATTTGGCGCTTTGATTTTTCGCTCAAATTTACCGTACGGATCAGTTATAATGCCCAAGACGGTTCCTTTTTTTACAAATTTTCCAATAGTGCCATAATCGTGAAGCATTCCTGAACATTTGGCACGAATCCATCCAGAGTTTTCTATGTAAATTGTTTTGGATTTTTGTTCTACAAGAAGATGTTTTGGGTCTAACATACCAAGATGCGAAAGCAGGCGTTTTGCTCCATTTATGCCTTCATCGGCTACAACGTTATTAATATCTAAAGATTTTCCACCTTCAAAAAGCAACATTTTTACATTTAGTTTTTCACTAGAGTTTCTAAAGGAGCCTGAGATGTTTTTTGAAAACAAGGTAAAAGGCGCATTAAACACATCGGCAAGAATTTTTAACTCTGTATTGCTAGGAGCTATTCTAATTTGAGGCGCATTGAAACGACTTGCACCACCAGCATGAAAATCAACGGCGTAATCTACAATAGGCATAATTTCTGTTAGAATATGGTAGGCATATCGGCTGGCTAACGAACCGTTTTTGCTACCTGGAAACACACGGTTTAAATCGCGACCATCGGGAAATTCTCTGGATTTATTGACAAATCCATACACGTTTATTATGGGAATACAAATAGTGGTTCCTCTTTTGGGTTTATTGATTTTCTTGTGAATCAGCTGTCTTACGATTTCAACACCGTTGATTTCGTCGCCATGAATTCCCGCAGAAAAAAGCACAATAGGCCCTTCAAATTTAGAGCGTCGCACCATAATGGGGATGTTCAATTTTGTAGTAGTGTGGAGTCTGGCTATTTCGACATTGATAGTTTTGCTTTCGCCTGGATTTATGCTTTCGCCAAAAATCACTATTGGGGCGGAATTATTTTTCATCATACGTTCTTGAAAGGATAAAAATAAGGATAATAACGAAATTGAATCTATAATTATGATAAAAATTCATAAAGAAAGATTTCAAGAGTATTGATTTGTATTTCGTAATTATTGAGATTAACTTTGTTTGATGAACCCAACAACTTTAGCCTTACAAATCCAAACCTTGCCTGACGGACCCGGCGTATACCAATATTACGACAAGGAAGGGAAAATTTTGTATGTGGGTAAAGCCAAGAATATCAAAAAAAGAGTCGCTTCTTATTTTAATAAAATTCATGATACGGCCAAAACCAATGTGCTCGTAAAGAAAATTGTCACTATAAAACACATTGTGGTTCCTACGGAAACGGATGCGCTGTTATTGGAAAATAACCTGATCAAAACCTTGCAGCCACGGTACAATGTGTTGTTGCGAGATGATAAAAGTTATCCGTGGTTATGCATCAAGAAAGAGCCTTTTTCGCGCATTTTTACTACACGAAGAATGGTCAAAGATGGATCAGAATATTTTGGACCGTACACCAGTTTTAAAACCGTGAATACTATTTTAGAACTGATTAAGGAATTGTATCCGTTGCGAACCTGTAATTATGATTTGAGTGAAAACAATATCGAAAGCGGAAAATTTAAGGTTTGTCTCGAATATCATATTGGCAATTGTATGGGGCCTTGTGAAGGACATGAAACGGTAGAAAACTACCAAAAACAAGTGGATGCGATTCGAGAAATTCTGAAAGGAAATTTCAAAGAAAGCATGAAAGATTTCAAACGAGTCATGACGAATCTGGCAGCCAATATGCATTTTGAAGAAGCACAAAAAATCAAAGAAAAAATTGAAGTTCTTGAGAATTATCAGTCGCGTTCTACGATTGTAAATCCAAAAATCACGAATATCGATGTGTTTTCAATCGTTTCGGATGAAAGTGCGGCTTATGTCAACTTCTTGCAAATTTCTCATGGGTCTATTATTCGTTCGCACACCATGGAAATCAAAAAGAAACTCGAAGAAACGGATGAAGAATTATTAGAATTGGCAATTGTCGAATTGCGAGAGCGTTTTCAATTGTTATCTCGAGAGATTATTGTCCCGTTTCCCGTTGATTTGGGCTCCACTATAAAAATTACCGTTCCGCAATTGGGCGACAAAAAACAAATTTTGGACTTGTCCATCCGCAACGCTAAGTTTTACCGAATCGAACAATTGAAACAATTGCAAATTGTAGATCCAGATCGCCATACAAAAAGGATTATGGCACAAATGCAAAAAGACTTGCGATTGCCGGTAGAGCCAAGACATATTGAATGTTTTGACAACTCGAATATTCAAGGAACAAATCCTGTGGCGGCTTGTGTGGTTTTTAAAGATGGAAAACCCAGCAAAAAGGATTACCGTCATTTCAATATAAAAACAGTCGAAGGACCAGATGATTTTGCCTCGATGACCGAAGTTGTGTACAGAAGATACAAACGCTTGCTAGACGAGAACGAACCATTACCCAATTTGATAATTATCGATGGTGGAAAAGGACAATTGTCATCGGCGCTGAAAAGTCTTGATGAATTGGGTTTGCGAGGAAAAATAGCTATAATTGGTATAGCCAAAAGGTTGGAAGAGTTGTTTTATCCCGGAGATTCTATTCCTTTGTATTTGGATAAAAAATCAGAAACCCTGAAAATAATCCAGCAATTGCGAAACGAAGCACATCGATTTGGGATTACCCATCACAGGGATAAAAGAAGTAAAGCAGCATTGAATTCATCCATAGAATCAATTCCCGGCATTGGCGAAAAAACGATGCTAACTCTGATTCAACATTTTAAAAGTGTTAAAAGATTGAAATTAGCAACAGAAAAAGAAATTTCGGACGTGATAGGTATGTCTAAAGCCAAAAAAATTGTCGAATTTTACAACAACAATTAGTCTTTACTTTATGAGCCAATTCCAGCTGTCCGTTTCAAGCTCTCTGCAAAAAATCTTTTTTTCTAATAAAAAAAAAGGAGCTTCTAGGGTCGCTCTTTTTTTTCAAGAAAAAATAGATTTTTTACTATCGAGGCTTTCCACTTCCATCTGGGGCTGTACAACACGCTCTCGATTATCATTTTTCAATTCGCGATTCGCCATTTGCTTTTTAGTAGCGCCATTTTTTTTTATAGCTCAAAACACAGTTGCACAACAGCAAGAAAAACCTAAAATAGGATTGGTTTTAAGCGGTGGTGGAGCCAAAGGATTTGCCCACATTGGCGTTCTAAAAGTGATTGAAGAAGCGGGTATCAAAATAGATTATATTGGTGGGACTAGTATGGGTGCTGTTATTGGCGGTTTGTATGCAACAGGTTACAATGCAGCACAAATCGATTCTATTTTTCAGGCAACAGATTTCAATGAACTAATCAACGATTTTATTCCCAGATCTTCCAAAAATTTTTATGAAAGAAGAAACGACGAATCGTATGCATTGGTTTTGCCGTTTCATAAACTCAAAATAGGAATTCCCGAAGCGCTGTCAAAAGGGATGTATAATTTTAATTTACTGAGCAGAATTACAAGAAACGTTCGGCATATTAAAGATTTTAACCAGCTTCCAACTCCCTTTTTATGTATTGGGACTAATATCGAAACTGGTGAAGAAGTACTTTTGAACAAAGGCAATTTGGCGCAAGCCATGATAGCAAGTTCCGCATTTCCCTCTTTGTTTTCACCTGTAGAAATTGACGGGAAAATTCTGGTAGATGGAGGAGTTGTAAATAATTATCCCATAGAAGAGGTGCGAAAATTAGGTGCTGATATTATTATAGGTGTCGATGTTCAAGCTGGTTTATGGGATCGAACCCAGCTTAAAGACGCCACTAAAATTTTAGTGCAAATCACGAATCTTCAATCGATAGAGCGAATGAAGAAAAATATAACAAACACAGATGTTTACATTAAACCAGATGTTTCACAATACAACGTGATCTCCTTTGATAAAGGAGGAGAAATAATAACAAAGGGAGAAGAGGCTGCATTTGCTGTTTTTGAAAAAATAAAAAATTTGGGGGATGACTCAAATCCGTATAAAAAACCAAAGCTGATGTTAATTTCAGACAGCCTGAAAATTAAAGCTATAAACACTAATAAGTTAGAGGATTATACTAAAGAATATATCAATGGAAAATTAAGATTTAAACCAAAAACAAATATAACGTATGAGAACTTGTTAAAGGGAATTAATAATATTAATGCGACTAAAAACTTCAGTGCCATATCCTATTCATTTGAAGCAAAAGGGAAAGGAGATGACTTAGATATCACTCTAAAAGAAAATCCGACGAAAACGTATCTGAAATTTGGATTGCATTATGATAATTTGTTCAAAAGTGGTATGTTGTTGAATCTGACACGTAAAAAAGCATTTTTTAAAAATGATATAGCCTCAATTGATGTTGTTTTAGGGGATAACATCAGATACAATTTAGATTATTATATTGAGAATGGATTTAATTTAAGTTTTGGGTTTAAATCATATTATAATCAGTTTAATAGAAATATAGGTAAACAAATCAGTACTATTGCTTCAAATAGCACAGAAGTCAATTCTATAAATGTAGATTATACTGACATGACAAATCAAGTCTACTTCCAATCTTTATTTGTACAGAAGTTTCTAATAGGAGGAGGAGTAGAGCTCAAATTTTTAAAAATAAAGTCAGGAACACTTGCTAATGTAGATCCAGTAATTGATAAAAGTAGTTATTTAAGTCTTTTTGGTTACATGAAATTTGATTCTTTTGATAATAAATATTTCCCTAAAAAAGGATGGTACTTTACAGGAGACATTCAATCCTTTTTGGTTTCTTCAAACTATACTGGCGAATTCCAGCCATTCTCTATTGCTAAAGGTGATTTTGGTGTAGCGGCAACGCTATTTAAAAACGCCACTGTAAAATTTCAAACCGATGCAGGGTTTTCTTTTGGACAAGACAGCGTTCCATTTCTTAACTTTGTTTTAGGTGGGTATGGGTATAGTCCGCTGAATGGGTTCAAATATTTATATGGCTATGATTATTTGAGTTTGGTGGCGAATAGTTATGTTAAATCAACAGCAACGGTGGACTATGAATTTTATAAAAAAAACCACATTAATTTTTCGGCAAATTTTGCTAATATTGGAGATCGGATTTTTGAATCGGTGAATTGGGTTTCTGTCCCAAAATATTCTGGTTATGCCGTTGGATATGGTTTAGAAACGGTAATTGGACCTATAGAAGTAAAATATTCTTGGTCACCAGAACAGCCTAAAGGGTTTGCGTGGTTTAGCATTGGGTTTTTGTTTTAAATTTAATTTATTTCAATAATAATTCCGATATTTGTTATAATGAAAACAAAATGGCTAGATTTATTAGAGTTTCTTCAATTCCTTATCAAGAGAAATCCTGAATGATTGTTCTTTTTTTTGATTTATCATAGCACATTATAAAGTATTCTTAACTTTAATTTGTTACACTTTTAAACAAAAAAATCATGCCTTTATATCACAAATTAGGGAGTTTTCCTCAAAAAAGACATACACAATTCGAAAAACCAAAAGGTGGTTTGTACTACGAACAACTTTTTGGCACAGAAGGTTTTCACGGTCATTCGTCCTTGTTATACCACGTTCACCGGCCTACTCAAGTCAAGGAAATCCTGAACTCGTATTCCGTTGAGCCTAAAATTGCTATTGGAAAAAACATCAAATCATTATTGCTTAAAGGGTTTGAATTAAAACCCGAAGACGATTTTCTAGACAGTCGCAAAGCCATGTTGGTCAATAAAGATTGCACTATAGGATTGGCTGCGCCAAGACAATCATTACGCAACTATTTCTATAAAAATGCCGATGCCGATGAAATGATTTTCATTCACAAAGGAAAAGGAAAATTGCGCACCATGATGGGGAATATTGCTTTTGAATATGGAGATTACTTAATTATTCCGCGTGGGATAATTTACCAAATTGATTTTGAAACGACGGAGAACCGACTTTTTTACGTCGAATCATTCGCTCCGTTTTACACGCCAAAACGGTATAAAAATGAATCGGGTCAACATTTAGAACATTCGCCATTTTGCGAACGCGACTTTATTTTGCCAAACGAATTAGAAACGCACGATGAAAAAGGCGACTTTCTAATCAAAATCAAAAAAGAAGGAGTAATGCATGAAGTCGTTTATGCTACTCATCCCTTTGATGTTGTAGGTTGGGACGGTTATAATTTTCCGTACGGATTCAGTATTCATAATTTCGAACCTATTACAGGTCGGGTACATCTCCCTCCGCCAATTCATCAAACGTTTGAAACTGCAACATTTGTGGTTTGTTCTTTTGTTCCAAGACTCTATGATTACCACCCAAAAGCAATTCCGGCGCCGTATAATCATAGCAATATTGATAGTGATGAGGTTTTATATTACGTAGATGGCGATTTTATGAGTCGCAACAATATCGAGCAAGGACACATTACCTTGCACCCAAAAGGTATTCCTCACGGACCCGCACCGGGAGCTATGGAGCGAAGCATAGGTCATAAAGAAACCCAGGAATTAGCTGTAATGGTCGATACATTCCGCCCGCTAATGGTAACTGAAGAAGCCATGGGATTGGACGATGGTCAATATTATAAATCTTGGGTAGAGTAATGTCATTCTGAGCGCCGCCAAAAGTAGGAGCTTTTTCCTGCTGTACGCTTTATCTTTTTCTGAATTTTTAGACTAGAAGCCTTCAAATGACTTCTAGTCTAAAAATTCATAAAAAGGATGCCACTTCCATCAGGGCTAGGGTTTTAGAGTAAACAAGATGATCTTTTTAAATTAATATATTCCGTGTAAATCAGTTTTATCCGCTTCGTCTGCGTTCCAAAATTAGAGATACCGCATCCAAAAATAAATCACAATGAGCAAAGAAGTAAAATCAGTAGAATACGGACTAGAAAAAATATTTGAAGGAGCACAAGACTTTCTTCCTTTATTAGGAACCGATTATGTAGAATTCTACGTAGGAAACGCAAAACAATCCGCACATTATTATAAAACCGCGTTCGGATATCAGTCTTTGGCGTATGCCGGACTAGAAACAGGAGTAAGAGACCGAACATCTTATGTGCTAAAACAAGATAAGATTCGCATCGTGTTGACCACGCCTTTAACACAAGATTCTCCTATACATGACCATTTGAGAAAACATGGTGATGGAGTAAAAGTGGCTGCTCTTTGGGTCGAGGATGCTACAAGTGCGTACGAAGAAACAATGAAGCGTGGGGCGCGCTCTTTCATGGAGCCAACGCTAGAAAAAGACGAATTTGGAGAAGTGGTTCGTTCCGGGATATACACCTATGGAGAAACCGTTCACATTTTTGTGGAACGAAAAAATTATAAAGGTGTTTTCCTGCCGGGATATGCGGCATGGAAATCCGATTACAATCCAGAGCCAACAGGTTTGAAATACATAGACCACATGGTAGGAAATGTGGGTTGGAACGAAATGAACACTTGGGTAAAGTTCTACGAAGAAGTAATGGGATTTGTGAATTTCCTTTCTTTTGATGATAAACAAATCAATACGGAGTATTCAGCGTTGATGAGTAAAGTAATGTCAAACGGAAACGGTAGAATCAAATTCCCAATCAACGAACCTGCCGAAGGAAAGAAAAAATCGCAAATCGAGGAATATTTAGATTTTTATGGAGGTCCAGGAATTCAACATATCGCAATAGCAACTGACGATATTATCAAAACAGTATCGCAACTGAAAGCAAGAGGAATTGAATTCTTATCCGCGCCACCGCATACGTATTATCAAGCAATTCCAGAGCGTTTGGGCGATCACATGAAAATGATGAAAGAAGATTTAAATGAAATCGAAAAATTAGCCATTATGGTCGATGCCGATGAAGAAGGATATTTATTGCAAATATTTACAAAGCCGGTACAAGACAGGCCAACCTTGTTTTTTGAGATTATACAAAGAATGGGAGCTAAAGGTTTTGGAGCAGGGAACTTTAAAGCGTTATTTGAATCCATTGAAAGAGAACAACAATTACGAGGAACGTTGTAAAAAAGTATTATTTTTACATATTGTGAAAAAATAACCAACGATCGACCTGTTTCTTTATAAATGTTGTGTTAAAGTTTATTTATCATATAAATAACTGACTTTGTTAGCTACCTTTGCACTCGCAAAAAGGGAAGGGGTGGTTTCCTTCCTAATTTCATATAAATTTCATAGTTTATAGTTTTTTGGTTAGTTAATAGCATAAAAACTCAGTCATTATTTGACTGAGTTTTTTTGTTTTAATATATTTGGAATAAATTTTGCAGTTAAGGTCATTAATCTGACACAAAAAAGCAATGAAAAAAATACTACTACTCTTAATTCTATTAACTACCTTAAGTTTTGATTCTCCTAGCGATGACGCTTATGATGTTGGTGAATGGTTCAAGTTCAGGATTCATTACGGGATCGTGAATGCAGGATATGCAACATTAGAAGTAAAGGATGCTACTGTAAATAACAAGAAATCATTCCATGTAATAGGCAAAGGATATACCACAGGAATGTCTCGTTTCTTCTTTAAAGTTGATGATTTATACGAAAGTTATATCGACAAGGAGACTGGAAATCCATACCAGTTTGTTCGAAAGATCAATGAAGGGGGATATACTAAAAATCAAGAAGGTTTTTTTGATCAAGCGACAAATAAAGTCCTAGTTAAGGATTACAAAAACAAGACTGAAAAAACACTTTATGTTCCTAAAAACACGCAAGATATTTTATCAGCGTTTTATTATTTAAGAAATTATCCTACAATTGACAAATTGAAGATTGGGGAGTCAGTTGCAATCGATATGTTTTTTGATGACGAAACTACTAAATTCAAGCTAAAGTTTATTGGACGAGAAAATATAACCACTAAATTTGGCGTTGTTCCAGCTATGGTTTTTAGACCTTTGGTACAATCAGGACGTGTTTTTAAAGAACAAGAAAGTCTAACAGTTTGGATATCTGACGACGATAATAGACTGCCAATCAGAATAAAAGCCAGTTTGGCAGTAGGTTCAATCAAGGCAGATATAGATGCATATAAAGGTTTGAAAAATCCTTTTAAAACAAAAAAATAATGAGTAATAATGAGAATTCAGAAGCTATTTTAAGAGAAATTGAGCTTAAATACCAAGCAATAAATCAAAAGACGGAGACGCAGCTAGAAGGATTATTGTGGTCAAAACCAATCACGTATTGGGATTATATTCAAACAGATGCTTTGTTGAATCTTCAAATTCAAAGAACGACACTTCCTGACGAAATGGTTTTTATCATGTACCATCAGGTTAATGAATTGATATTTAAAATGATACTGTGGGAGATGAAGCAAATTTCCTATTGTGAGGCTATAAGTACGGTTTTCTTTACCGAAAGATTAATGAGAATTAGCCGTTATTTTGATATGCTAACCACTTCTTTCAGCATTATGGGAGACGGAATGGAAGTAGATCAATACATGAAATTTAGAAATACACTAACACCAGCCAGCGGTTTTCAAAGTGCGCAGTACCGCTTAATAGAATTTTCTTCGACTGACCTAATAAATCTGATTGACCACCGCTATAGAGATACAATTGACAGAAATACATCCTACGAGTTTGCACTAGAGCATTTGTATTGGCAAGCCGCAGGTAAAGACTATCATACTGGAAAAAAATCATTTTTATTGGAGGAGTTTGAAAAAAAATATAAGAAGGAATTTCTGTCGTATATGGAGGAGTACAACACCATAAATATTTGGCAAAAATTCATACAATTACCGGAATTAGATCAAAAAAATCCAGAACTTATTGAAGCGATGCGTCACTATGACCATACGGTGAATATTACTTGGGTAATGCAACATTTGAACACTGCAAAAAAATATATTGATCAAAGTGGCAAAGGTGATGGTGAAGCTACTGGCGGAAGTGACTGGAAAAAATACATGCATCCAAAATACCAGAGAAGAATTTTTTTTCCGGAATTGTGGAGTAAACATGAATTAGAAAATTGGGGAGTAGAAATGTAGGTTGAATAAAATAAGAAAGTTTGAAACAAATATTTGTAGTTATAATAGCATTATTTTCTTTGGTGTCATGTAATAAAACGGAGGAAATAACGGAGAAAAAAGTAGTGAAACTAGCTACTAAAAAAAGCGAGTTTGGATTTGTGTATGCGGATTTTAATGTAGTCCACGATACAATTAGTCAAGGAGATACTTTTGGGACTTTATTAGAAGAACAAAATATTGGTGATCGTAAAGTATATGATATTATTGCCAAAGTAAGAGATAGCTTTGATGTAAGGACTATTAGGCTAAATAAGCCTTTTACATTGCTTCGATCAAAAAATAAGAAGAATGACTTACAGGTTTTTATCTATCAACCGGATAATTTAAGTTATTATGTAGTCGATTTTCGGGATACAGCTATTACTGTTTATAAAAAAATAAAGCCCATCACAATCAAGCGACGTACTATTGGCGGTGTATTGAAAGAATCATTGTCCGAAACCTTAGGTAATGCCGAGGTTGAAGGAGCATTAGCAAGCAAAATAGCTAAAATTTATGCCTATTCAATCGATTTTATGAAGCTCAAAAAAGGAGATCGATTTGCGATAACTTTTACGGAGCGATTTATAAATGACAGCATTTACGATGGGGTAGAAGAACTCGAGGCTTCTTTTTTCGAATATAGAGGAAAAATTATTTATGCCTTTCCTTTTGCTCAAAACCCCAATTCAGATAAAATAGAATACTATGATGAGCAAGGAAAAACACTAAAAAACTTCTTTCTTAAGTCACCAATAAAATTTAGCAGAATTTCATCTCGGTTTTCAGCTAGTAGATTTCATCCAGTACAACACCGATGGAAAGCGCATAAGGGAACTGATTATGCGGCCCCACGCGGAACCCCAATTACTGTTACGGCAGGTGGAGTTGTAGAGCAAAGTGGTTATACAGCGGGAAACGGAAATTTTGTAAAAGTAAAACACAACGGAACCTATTCTACACAATACCTACACATGTCAAAAATATTGGTAAGACGCGGACAGCGCGTCAATCAAGGACAAGTTATTGGCTTAGTGGGAAGCACTGGTCTTGCAACTGGACCACATGTGTGTTATCGATTTTGGAAAAACGGTAAGCAAGTAGATGCTTTACGACTTAAATTGCCTACCGGAGAACCTATGACTGGAAACAATAAAACTCGTTTTCTGAAACAAATAACACCTTTGAAATTTGAATTAGATAGTGTTGCTAATTTATAATGCTATCTTTAGTTTGCTTTGGATAAAGAAATCTTTTGATGTGTTTTTAACTTTCCTATTTTAAAGGTTTTAGGTTTAAATTGTGATAAATTTAAAAAGACATTTATCATTTAAACTTATTTGAGTATTTTTGAAAGAACAAAAAAAATACTAAAATTATTTATAAATGGCTTTAGATACAAAAAACCTAACGGAAACGAGTGCTTGGAGAAAACTGGAAGCTCACTTTAACGAGATGCAAAAAACATCCATGCAAGAGCTATTTCAACAAGATACGGAGAGGGCTGATAAATTTCACTTGAAATGGAAGGAGTTTTTAATAGACTATTCTAAAAACAGTATCAATCAAGAAACAATCCAATTATTAGCAGAGCTTGCTCATGAAGTAGGTCTAAAAAACGCAATCAAAGATTATTTTGATGGAGCGATAATCAACCAAACTGAAAACAGAGCCGTACTGCATACCGCTTTACGTGCTAACGAAACAGCAATTGTGGAAGTTGATGGAATTAATGTAATTCCTGAAGTGTATGAAGTGAAACATAAAATAAAAACATTTACCAATGAAGTTACTTCAGGAGAAAGAACGGGGTTTACCGGGAAGCCATTCACGGATGTTGTCAATATAGGTATTGGAGGTTCAGATTTGGGACCAGCTATGGTTGTTGAAGCTTTACAATTTTATAAAAACCATTTAAATGTTCATTTTGTTTCTAATGTGGATGGAGATCATGTCAATGAAATCATTAAAAAGTTAAATCCCGAAACGACTCTTTTTGTAATTGTTTCCAAAACATTTACTACACAAGAAACGCTTACTAATTCTGAAACCATCAAAAAATGGTTCTTACAATCCGCAAAACAGGAAGATGTAGCCAAACATTTTGTTGCGGTTTCTACCAATATGCGCAAAGTTACCGAGTTTGGAATAAATCCTGACAATGTGTTCCCGATGTGGGATTGGGTTGGCGGACGATTCTCTTTATGGAGTGCTGTTGGGCTTACGATAAGTTTAGCAGTTGGATACGACAATTTTAATAGCTTATTAAAAGGCGCCAACGAAATGGACGAGCATTTCAAGACTGCCGATTTTGATAAAAACATGCCGGTAATACTAGCTTTAATAAGTGTTTGGTACAACAACTTTTTTGGTGCCGAAAGTGAAGCTTTAATTCCGTACACCCAATATTTGCAAAAACTAGCCCCTTATTTGCAACAAGGAACAATGGAAAGTAACGGCAAAAGTGTAGGTCGTGATGGTAAGCCAGTCAACTACCAAACAGGAACTATTATTTGGGGTGAGCCAGGAACCAACGCACAACATGCTTTTTTTCAATTGATTCATCAAGGAACAAAATTGATTCCGGCTGATTTTATTGGATTCGTGTCTCCTTTGTATGGAGATAATGACCATCATGATAAACTAATGTCCAACTTCTTTGCCCAGACTGAAGCACTAATGCACGGAAAATCAGCAGTACAAGTTCAAGCGGAATTTGATAAACAAAATCTTTCAGCGGAGAAAGCAAAATTCCTATTGCCGTTTAAAATTTTTACCGGCAATAAACCTACCAATACGATTTTGATCCAAAAACTGACGCCAAAAACGCTGGGCTCTTTGATTGCATTGTATGAACACAAGATTTTTGTACAGGGAATTATTTGGAATATTTTTAGTTTTGATCAATGGGGGGTCGAATTAGGAAAGCAATTGGCCAACTCAATTTTAGACGAAATAAACACTAAAACTGTAAAAACACACGATAGCTCTACCGCCTTTTTATTAAATCATTTCTTGCAGAATAAGTAGTGTACGCTTTGCAACTATCATTTTGTAAACTTTGATATAATTTAAATTTCTTCTTCAATTTATAAGGAATAAATACTATTCAAAAGCCCTGATTTAATTAAAATCGAGGCTTTTTCTAGTTAAGTGGCTCTGTTGTAGTATTTCATTAAAACAATCAGTGGTTTTTTTTAATAGTTGTAATTAAAAGATTAAGTGTGAATAATTTAAATAAATTTATTTTTTGGTATTATAAATGCTGTTTTTTAATAAAAACGCAATAGGAATTATTTTAAACTAAAATCAATATTCAAAAAAAAAGACTATTCTTAACGTTGTGTTAACTTTTTAAAACAAAATTGTTATATTTTTGCCAAATATTATTAAACTAAACAAAAAAGCAAAAATGAAAAAAATTATTTTTATTTTGATTATTTTTTTATCAGCTGTCGGTCATTCGCAGGTTACTAGTTCTGCAATGTCTGGTACTGTTAAATCAAAAGCTGGAGAGACGCTCCCGGGTGCTTCGGTTGAAGTTATTCACACGCCTACAGGAACGAAATACTTTTCTACTACAGGTGCAAATGGAGGATATGCAGTTCAGGGAATTAGACCAGGAGGTCCATACACGGTTAAAGTAACTTATGTTGGATACAAAACAACAGAGATTACGGATATAAGTGCTCCTTTAGGAAGCAATTTGAATGTAAACGTTCTTGTAGAAGAAGAATCAAATCTTTTGAATGAAGTAGTAGTTTCTACAAAATCGAAAGGTAATTTCAATAAAGGAAGGACTGGGGCTTCTCAACAGTTTTCTAATAGAGAAATTACTGCTGTACCAGTTACGGGTGCACGATCAATAAACTCTATTACGAAATACAATGCAAATGCAGGTAGCAATGGTACTTTTGGAGGGCAGGATTCAAGATTAAATAATTTTACTATTGATGGATCAGTATTCAATAATGGTTTTGGTTTAGGGAGTGATTCACAAGCAGGAGGAAGAACAGGTTCAACGGCAATTTCTTTAGACGCAATAGAGCAATTACAAGTGAGTGTGGCTCCTTATGATGTGCGTCAATCAGGGTTTTTAGGATCAGGAATAAATGCCGTTACAAAGAGTGGTACTAATCAATTTGAAGGATCTGTTTATCATTCATTCCGAAGTAATAAAAAAGATTTTATTGGAACTAAAGCAGGAGATAAAGTTGTAACACCTGGAAAATTTAATGAAAAAATAGTTGGAGCTAGAATTGGAGCGCCAATTATTAAAGATAAATTATTTTTCTTTGGAAATTTTGAAACAATTGAAAATATAAGTCCAGCTACTAACTGGACATCTACGGGTTCGCCTCAACAAAGTGCTCAGGTTTCTGCACCTACATTTGCAGAAATGCAAACGCTGTCAACCTTTTTAAAAGACAAATTTAATTATACTACTGGACCTTGGGAAAATTATGATTCTGAAAGAATTTCAAAAAAATTCTTAGCAAGAATTGACTGGAATATTAATGACAATCATAAATTGACAGCTCGTTATGTTTATCACGATTCCAATTCTGATGAATTAACTTCTAATTCTAATTCATTAGGGTTTGGAAATAGAAGGACAAGTGCGCTTGCAATGTCTTTCAAGAATAGTGGTTATGTAATTCAGGATAATACGAGATCGGCTGTTTTAGAATTAAATAGTAAATTAAATAATTCATGGTATAACAACTTCATAGCAGGTTATGACAAACAAATTGAAGATAGAGCTTTGCAAGGCGGAGGTCTTTTCCCAACTATTGATATTAAAAACGGTCCTACTACCTATATTTCAGCTGGTTTAGATCCGTTTACACAAGGAAATAAACTTTCTTATTCTACATTACATTTCACAAATAATTTGACTAAGACAATAGGAAAACATTCACTATTGTTTGGTGGTAACTTTGAATATTTCAAATCAAGCAATTTATTCTTCTCGGGATCAAATGGTGTTTATATCTTTAACTCATTATCTGATTTTTATGCAGCAGCTAATCAATCAGCATCTACTGGTGGTCTTCCATCAACAACTGCGTTTCCTGCGCGTTTTCAATTTAGATATTCAGCTCTTCCAGGAGCTGCAGAGCCATTGCAAATTTTTAAATCTAATAAATTAGATTTGTATACGCAAGACGAAATGAAATTAAGCGATAATTTCAAATTAACTGTTGGACTTCGTGCAACTGCAGTTTGGTTTGGAGATACAGCTCTTGAAAACCCTATGGTTAACGGATTGACTTTCGCTAAAGGAGAGAAGTTTAATACTGGAGATATGCCAGACACACAATATTTATTAGAACCAAGAGTCGGATTTAATTTAGATGTAACTGGTGATTCAAATACATTGCTTCGTGGTGGTAGTGGAGTTTTTACCGGAAGAGCG
>RRZT011336100.1_pt1 | contig 19284 bp, 13 predicted proteins | sample 2165551 | NCBI WGS metagenome assembly RRZT01 (sample SAMN10456910, study PRJNA506462) | wastewater metagenome | biome: wastewater; feature: sludge; material: wastewater sludge; isolation source: wastewater sludge with Escherichia coli K12::gfp cells carrying plasmid... | place: USA: Moscow, Idaho... | reverse complement strand
TGCCGCCATGGTGACTCCGGTGTGGCTCAGGCGGCAATCTGTCCGAGGCTGACGTGAAAAAGTCATAGTGGCGTCAAGATCTGTTGCGCATTCTTAGGAGGTGATGGATGAAACATAGAATTCATGCGCTGTCGGTAGATTGTGGCATATCCACACAGTGTGTCGTCGATACTTTTTCCGGTTGTCACGCGAAAGATACCAAGCGAAATCGCCGCTCAGAACTGGTAAAAGGAGTAGATTCGTATATGTGATCTATGGCGCACTGGGGCGTCGTGACCTTCGTGCGTTGTGAGGCCACCAACTACGGCGAGAAGGACTATGAAAAGATGGCAGCGTTGTTGGAAACTCCCCTGAACGACAAACACGTGGAACTGGGCGCCACACTCACCGACTTTGCTGGCTGGGCAATGCCGTTGCGCTACAGTTCCGATCGGCAGGAGCATGAGGCCGTCCGGCAGCGTGCGGGGATCTTCGACCTGTCACACATGGCGCAGATCGAGGTGGAGGGCCCACTCGCTGCCGAATGCCTTGATGCCAGTCTCGTTACTATTTCGTCAGAGATGCCCGTTGGGCGTGCCCGTTACTCTCTCATCCTCGACCGTGATGGTGGCATCCTTGACGACCTCATCGTCTACCGAGTAGATACGGCGCTCTTCCTTGTGGTAGCTAACGCCGCCAATCGCCTTGTTGTACGCGACGAGCTCACCGCGCGGGCCGCCGCCCATTGTGAGACGGAGGGTAGGCCACTCCAGGTGAGCATCACGGATACCACCCTGCACCGCGCGATGATCGCGGTGCAGGGGCCACGTTCACGCGACATCGTCATGAGAATGTTGCCTGAGTATTCGGCGCAGATCGAGGAATTGGGATATTACCGCTTTCTCGATATCGACGACGACGGCGTCCCCATTCGTCTAGCCCGCACCGGCTATACAGGGGAGATTGGTTACGAACTGATGATCCCGGCTGCTGCCGCCAACGATCTGTGGGTGAGGGCACTGGATGAGGGGAAACCCGAGGGAGCCATTCCTTGTGGGCTTGCAGCACGCGATTCTCTGCGACTAGAGGCGGGGATGCCACTCTATGGGCACGAACTGGGCCGCGACACGGCTCCAATTGATACGGGCCTAGGCCGCGTGGTGAAAGAGCACCGATTTGTGGGAGCGGAGGCACTCGCAGATCGTGAGCAGCGATGGGATCTGTACGGGCTAGCGGGTGAAGGCCGTCGTGCTGCTCGCGCGGGTTGTGCGCTGCTGAAAGACGGGCAGGAGATCGGAACGGTTGCCTCTGGAATGCTGTCACTTACTCTTGGGTATCCGATTGCGCTGGTACGAGCCGTACCGGGACTCAAACTGGGCGAACAGCTCGCCGTCGACGTACGTGGAAAGCTTCTTCCTATGACGGTGGTGAAGCTGCCCTTTTACAAAATCCCCATCTGATTCCGAACCGACGTCAAGACTCCACCGATGTCACAGCTCGAGTTACCTAGAGAGCCCGCCAATAGGTCATGGCCTCTTGGCGCAACCTCTTAGCCGTTAATAAAAATGAGTCACTTAATCGCCAATAAAAACTTGAGTCCACCGATGACCCACTCACTACTTTGGAGGAACCATGACCTACCCCAATGACCGCCTCTACTCCGCCGATCATGAATGGATGACCATCGATGAGCCCATTCGCGTCGGCATCACAGCCTTCGCCGCCGCAGCTCTGGATGAGGCCGTCTACGTTGAGTTGCCCGACGTAGGTGTCGAAGTCACCGCTGGTGAACCCTGCGGTGAGATCGAGTCGGTGAAATCCGTGTCCGATCTCGTCGCCCCTGCAAGTGGCGCGGTGACGGAGATTAACGACGTCGTCGTCGACGATCCGAAACTCATCACGGATGACCCTCACACTAACTGGTTATACGAAGTGAACGCGACCGAACGTGGTGACCTGATGGATGCCGAGGCCTATCAGCTCTTCATCGAGGAGTTGTGATGGCGGACTTTGTGACCCGTCACGTCGGAACATGGGGTGCGGATCAGCAGACCATGCTGGATGTGATTGGGATAGCGAGTACGGATGAGCTCATGCGGCGCGCCATGCCATCGTCAATCGTGTCCGCGGTGGCAGGTGCGCAGCTACCGGAGGCTCTGAGTGAGGCTGAAGTTTCGGCCGAACTCGCGAAGCTAGCAGCACAGAACACCGTGCGTACGTCGATGGTTGGGCAAGGTTTCTATGACACCGTGACGCCCGCTGCAATCCGCCGTGGAATCTTGGAGAATCCCTCGTGGTACACCGCCTACACGCCATACCAACCTGAGATCTCACAGGGGCGACTGGAAGCACTGCTGAACTTCCAGACGCTTGTCAGTGAGCTCACCGGGTTGGAGATCGCTGGGGCGTCACTACTTGATGAGGCGACGGCGGCAGCCGAGGCTGTGGCGCTTGCGGTGCGTGCCCATCGCCGTTCCACCAAGGTGGCCGTGGATCGAGACATTTTCCGCCAGACGGCAGCTGTGCTTGCCAGCCGTAGCGCGGGACTCGCAATTGAGCTGGTTCCGGTGGATGTGGCAGATACCGAGAAATTGGATCTTGATGGATGTGCGGGGCTGCTCATACAGTATCCGGGGGCTTCGGGGCGTGTGCTCCCGGTTGAGCGATACCACCAGCTGGGAGAACAGATTCACCAAGCGGATGGGCTCTTTATCATGATTGCCGACCTCCTCGCCTGCACGCTGCTTGTATCTCCGGGTGAACTTGGAGCGGACATTGCTGCCGGGTCAACACAGCGTTTTGGAGTACCCATGAACGGGGGAGGGCCGCATGCTGGATACATTGCCACAACGAAGGCGCGTGAGCGCCAGCTACCCGGGCGTTTGGTGGGAGTGTCTCGAGACTCGCATGGGAACCCGGCATTGCGGTTGGCACTTCAGACACGTGAACAGCACATTCGCCGCGAGAAAGCCACGAGCAATATCTGCACGGCGCAATCATTGCTCGCCATCATGGCCTCAATGTATGCGGTCTATCACGGGCCAGACGGGTTACAGGCTATCGCTGAGTATATTCATGGCGAGACGTGTGCATTGGCGGAGCAGCTGACGGGGCTGGGTCTGGATGTGGAGTATGGGTGTTTCTTTGACACCTTGTCCATACGGGCACCTGGGAAGGCGCGGCGTTACGCTGATGCGTTGCTGGCTGAAAACATCACTGTCTTCATTGCGGACGAGGACACTCTGCGGCTGTCCTGCGATGAACTGACAACCCCCGAGATTCGTGCGCGCTTCCTGCGGGCATGGGAGCCGCTGCAGCGTACTGACATCGGTGATTCATCGGGCGCCGACATAGGTATAGCTGAGAGTACTGCCGCTCAAGGAGCACCCGGTTTCGGACTCCCCGCGGACTCCCTCCGCGGCGACGAGTACCTGCATCAACGCCCCTTCCACGCCTATCGCAGCGAAACCCAACTCATGAGGTACATGCGGAGGCTCGCGGCGAAAGATTACGCGCTTGATCGAGGCATGATTCCGCTTGGGTCTTGCACGATGAAGCTCAATTCGGCCGTGGAACTCACTCCCATGAGCTACGAGGGCTTCGCCCGCATTCATCCGTATGCACCGCAGAGGGACCTGGCGGGATACGAGTCATTGGTGGGTGATCTCGAAACCTGGCTGGCGGACATTACCGGTTATGACGCCGTGAGCCTCCAACCCAACGCTGGGAGCCAGGGTGAGTTCGCGGGGCTGCTTGCTATCCGTGGCTACCACCTTTCGCGAGGCGACGGGGCACGTAACGTGTGTCTCATCCCCGCATCAGCGCATGGGACGAACGCGGCGTCAGCGGTGATGGCAGGGTTTAAGGTCGTCGTCGTTAAAACGGCGGATGACGGTTCCATTGACATGGCCGATCTTGACCGCGCACTCGCCGAACACGTGGACTCCATCGGCGCCATCATGATCACCTATCCCTCGACGCATGGCACGTACGAACCGGAGGTGACCGAGGTGACCGCCAAAGTGCACGCGGTGGGCGGGCAGGTTTACATCGACGGTGCCAATCTCAACGCGCTTGTTGGATACAGCCAGCCGGGCTCGTTTGGGGGAGACGTCTCGCATCTCAACCTGCACAAAACCTTTGCCATTCCACACGGTGGCGGCGGTCCCGGTGTTGGTCCCGTGTGTGCACGTTCGCACCTCGCGCCCTTCTTACCGGGATTCCCGGGATTGTGGGAGCGCGCGCGACCGGGCGACGGTGCAGTTTCTGGCGCGCCGTGGGGGTCGGCGTCGATTCTTCCCATCACCTGGGCCTACATCAGGCTCATGGGACGTGACGGGCTGCGAGCTGCGACGGCGGGGGCTGTGCTGGCTGCAAACTACGTGGCCAAGCGGCTGGAGGATCGTGTTCCAGTGCTCTATCGTGGACCCGGTGGATTTGTGGGGCACGAGTGCATTCTGGATGTTCGTCCACTGAAATCCGCGTACGGAATCACCGTCGACGACGTCGCTAAACGGCTTATCGACTATGGCTTCCACGCGCCTACCATGAGCTTCCCGGTGCCGGGCACGCTTATGGTTGAGCCAACCGAATCGGAAGATCTTGATGAGATCGACCGTTTCTGTGATGCTATCGAAGCGATCGTGGACGAAGCAGAACGGGTGGGAAGCGGCGAGTGGACCACCGAGGACAACCCATTGCGGAGTGCGCCGCACACAGCCGAGACACTTCTCGCGGCAAACTGGAACCACCTGTACTCGCGCGAGGACGCCGCCTACCCGGGAATCGCCGTTGCTCGGCGCAAGGGACGTGACCCCGAGCGGATTCGCCAGTGGATTGACGATAAATATTGGCCGCCAGTTGGTCGTATTGACGGGCCCTGGGGCGATCGTCATCTCCAGTGCACATGTCCGCCACCGGAGGCATATGAAAGTTAACGGATGAGTGGGACAGCTGTGAGATGTGCGTGCGGGCTCCGGCCGTGACGCCGTCGTCGCTGGGCGGAGTCTGTCCAATCATCGCCGCCAGAAACCGTGTAGATGTTGATGGCTGCCGGGTCTGTTGTGAACGTGTGGCGTTTCTGGCAGCGTGTGACAGTTTTTCCTCGGAGGAATGCGGGCGGATTCGAGTGGTGGGTGCAACGCTCGTCATTGGAGGGTGATCGGATGGGGCATCGTGCTGGGGAAGAGTATTGGAAGGTGAGGGACCGGGACCGGGACCGGTTTTGGGAGGTGATTGCCCAGGGCGGGAGTCTGGCTGTGGCGGTGGCGAGTGTGGGGGTGACCCGGGCTGCGGGGTTGCGGTGGTTAAGGAATGGGCTTATACCTGAATGGTGTCGCCAAAAGATTATTGATCGTGTCCAGCCTGGTGTGGGTCCATTGACTTTTGTGGAGCGGGGCTGGATCCAGAACATGTGCCGGGCGGGATTCACGACCAGTGAGATGGCTCGCTTGTTGGGCCGGTCCCGGTCAACGATCTGGCGCGAGCTCCCTCAAGGCATCCACGAGACGTGGGGTACCTACCGGGCAGTGGTCGCCCAACGCACAGTCGACGCTCGGCGTGCCCGACCCAAAACACGCAAACTAGAAACTAATGACGAGTTGCGGGCCCAGGTAGTGGCAGGCTTGGAAAAGAACTGGTCACCCGAGCAGATCGCGGCCCGCCTCGTCGTGGATCATCCCGGGGATAAGGAGATGCGGGTGTGTCATGAGACGATCTATCAGGCCATCTATGTTAACCCGCGTGGCGGACTCGCTAAAGAGGTGAAAGCCGCGATCAAGCGCGGTAAAGTGCTGCGTCATGGGCGTGAGTATCGCAGGCATCAGGGCCGGGCTAAGCGGCCCGATAAGCTCGGTGAATATGTTTCGATTCATGAGCGGCCCGAAGAGATTGAGGAGCGTTTGGTTCCGGGGCATTGGGAAGGTGATCTGATTATCGGGGCCGGCTCTGCCAGTCAGGTCGGGACCCTGGTTGAGCGCACCACCTCGAAAATATGTTTGCTGCATCTGCCGGCCAATCGCACTGCCCCGGTGGTGGCGCAAGCCATCATCACCACGATTGAGGCCATGGAAGATATCGCGTGTCAGTCGATCACTTGGGACCAGGGATCGGAAATGGCGGCCCATCACCAGATCACCCAGACCACCGGTGTCCAGGTGTATTTCGCTGACCCGCACTCGCCCTGGCAGCGCGGGGTGAATGAGAACACTAACGGGCTCCTACGCGATTACTTCCCCAAAGGCAGCGATCTGTCGGTCTGCCCACCCGACTACCTCGAGTTCGTCACCAACGAGATGAATGACCGGCCCCGCAAACGCCTAGGATGGAAAACCCCCAACGAGGCCTGGAACGAACTACTATCAAACCAACAACAACACTAAAAAGTGTTGCAACCACCCCTCGAATCCGCCGCGTTACGTGAATCGGAAAACGCCACTCCTTTGGCTAGCTTGGCCAGGGCCAGGGTGCGCTACACCCCGCGTTAGTTTTCTCGCGGAAGAAAAGTGTGTGTCGACCGAGAAAAAGTGTACGACGGCGGAGGCCGGGCTGTAATCCGCACTCACACCACCGCCACTCTCAACGCATTACACAGCCGTCACTCGCAGCAAAATCGTCTGTTCAGGCTTGAGGTCGGGGAAACGGAAACCTACCTCGGAAAGAACAGAACCAGGCACAGTCAATCCACTATCCCACCACGGAACCTGTTGGGTAGCGCTCGTTCCGGATGTCGCTGAAGCCACGCCTTCCGGCAGCAGCTCGCGAACAAGATACCTTGTGCCATCCACACCATTCACCCCGGATAGCCCGGGCAGGCATAGCGGTGGGCTAGGGCGCACCTCGGAGGAACGCATCCGCGTCAACGCAAAGATTGCATCCCCACGATCCTGCGCCACCACTCCATGGACCCACCATCCGGCATCGGGGTGATCCGCATGGACTACGTGCCCGGTGTGGAGCAAGCTTCGTAGTTCCTTGTGGAGAGCCACCCATGCGGCGAGTTCCTCCCGCTCCTGCTCCGATGCTTGGGTGAGATCCCACTCGATTCCCATATGGGAGAACAGTGCGGTGGAGGCGCGCAGCGTCAATCCCAAGGTACGTCCCGTCGTATGGGAGGTGGTCGATGCGATATGTGAACCGACGAGCTCTGGCGGAAGAAGAAGCGATGTCCCCGCCTCAATGAGCTTGCGTTCCAGTGGATCGATGCAGTCTGAACCCCAGATGCGTACCGCCCGGGTCATCATTTCCAGGTCGATTCTCCCACCGCCACCGGCGCAGGATTCAATTTCTAGTGACGGATGTGCGGCAAGGATTGCGTCCATGAGAGCGTAGGTAGCTTTGGTTTGCAGGTGATAGGCGGGGAGTCCCGTGACCGGTGACTCCGCCTCGTAGAGATCGCGATTAAAGTCCCACTTGAGATAGTCGATCTGATGCTCATCCAGTACTGCCAGCAGCAGACCAAGAACATGATCGAAAGCTTCCGGGTTGGTCAGGTCGATGACCTGCTGCTGTCGAGCTTCACGGGGGAGGTGAGAGACTGGGCTGAGGACCCACTCTGGGTGAGCGCGGGCGGTTTCGGAGTCGATATTGATCATTTCCGGCTCGACCCAGAGTCCGAATTGCATGCCGCGAGCATGGACGGCGTCCGCCAACGGATGAAGACCGTCCGGCCACACGTCCGCAGACACCACCCAGTCTCCTAATCCTGAGGTGTCATCGCGGCGCGAGCCAAACCAGCCGTCGTCGAGAACGAACCGTTCCACGCCCACATCAGCCGCCGCATCGACGAGCGGCAGTAGTCGCTCTAAGGAGTGATCGAAGTACACGGCCTCCCACGCGTTGAGCGTCACCGGACGTACAGTTCGGGGGTGTGAAGGAAGCCCACGCAGGTACTTGTGAATGCGCCCGGCTGCCTCGTCAAGACCATGTCCCCAGGTGCCAACGATCCACGGGCTGGTGTAGCTTTCGCCGTGATCCAACGTAATTTCCCCGGGATACAGCATTTCGCCACCCAGAAGGCCCTGGAAGCCCAGGATGTCTCGTTCTGCAATGGTTTTGGTGTTCCCTGACCAGGCGACGTGAATGTAGTGGACCAACCCGTCCTGCCAGCGTGTTTCCGGCTCGCAGGTGCCGTGGACGGTTGACTCCGCGTGACCGCGCGCGATCCGCGTGGTCCGTGAGTGCTCTCCGATGGTGAATTCGTGCGTTTGGATATCGCGCTCGCGTAGGTGCCTGCCCGTTTGGTCAATAACCCGGGTCTCGCGAGCGGGTGTGGGCAGTGCCAGGAGGAGAGACTCTAGCGAGTATCCATCCTGCGCGTCGTTTGTGATGGTGGCTCGGGCGCGCAACAGACCGGAACCGGTGAGTTCGAGACGGACAGAGAGAACGAGGCCGGCTTCGTCGTCGTAACAGTGAACGTCGACTCGCGTACCAGTATTCTCACCGACGACGACGTCACCAGCCGCGTCTCCGTCGCCCCCACTGCCGGTGGTGTGTACATCCACGCTCTGGGCGCGGAATGCGGAGAACTGGGAGCGGCCTCCCCGCGATCCGACGAGTCCCGGCGTTCCCAACCATCCTTCACTCTGGCTGGGAATCATAGAGAGGACGGGAGGGGTGTCGGCGGTTCCTGAGACAACACCCGGTACCTGGGACGAAACGAACTCACCGAGATCCTGCTCGCTAAGATTCCCCAGGTCAGCGCCCCAATACAGGACTTGTGGGGCGGAATTTTCTGCGATATGGAGAACAACGGATGTTCCACCTGCACGCAGGTGAAGGTCAGCAGGAATATGCGGCACGGTTCTTGCTCCTGTTGGTGAAGTTATCGGAATGCTATTGATGGGGAAAGTGAAACTGGTTCAGGTGTGGAGGATGGTCAATCACGTGAGGGGCAAGCCGCATTACAGGGCAAGCTGGGCTAGTGAGTGCTCAATGGCTACCGCGGCGGCGCCTCGGGCCCAGGCCTCGAAGCCGGACTTGTCCACAATGATGTTGAGCGGCGATGCGTCTGGATCTCGCTGTACATTGGCGGCGGCCCTGACGGTGCTTTCTGCGACGTCCCAGAGGGCGATGCCGTCACCGCTGAGAACCACGGTGGGGTGCATGATGAGGCTTGTACTGAGGAAAATGAGCCGCCCCAGGGCGGAGGCTGCTGACTCAATGATGGCTTGGGGGGCGGGCTCTCCAGCGGTAGCCAACGCCAGCAGCTCTTTGTAGGAGACGTCCCGCCCGAGGGCAACCCGACCCTGGGCGCAGATGCTGTCAATGGACAGCATGGCCCGGGCGCATCCGCGGTGACCATACGGACAGAAAGGGCCCGAAGGATCCACAGTGACGTGACCTCCAAGTCCCAGACCTGTGTCCGCCGATTTCACCGCGTGTCCGTGGATAACAAGGCCGTAGCCGATACCCACTCCGATGGTGATAAGGGAAAAATCAGGAACCCCACGTGCCGCACCCACAAGGTATTCGGCTTTTGCGAGGGCGACGACGTCGTTCTCCAGAGTAATCGGTAGGCCAACGGAGCGTTCCAGCATCTCTCCGAGGGGTACGTCGCGCCATCCGAGGAAGGGGGCGCGAAGGACGCGCCCGTCGTCGGAGACACTGCCGCCGAGGCAAACGCCAACGTGAAGAACGGGATGTTCTGACTGTCCCGCGAGTTCGTGGACGAGCTGACCGATCTGTCGGGCCACATCCTCCGGATTTGAGGACTCAATTGGGGCATCGGCCTGTGCTACTGCGTGAGCTTGCATATCCGTGAGAACAAGATGGATATGGTCTCCGGTGATTTTTATCCCGATGACTCGACCAATATCCGCGGAGACGACGAGGGGGCGTGTGGGGCGCCCCATGGAGCCATCGCGACTTTCTTCCAACTCAAGGAGGAGGCCGCTGTCTATGTACGGACGCGCTATGCGAGTGAGGCTGGGGGCGGATAACCCAAGGACGGACGAAAGCTCACTTCGTGCAATGGGTCCTCGGACAAGGACCTCGCGAATTACCTCAACCCCACTATTCACCTGTGACACTTTACACCCTCTTTGATTCACTTTGACACAAATAGAGAGATAAATCTGTTTATGAAAGGTGGTTGACCCGCCTGTTAGTTTTGTATTAGAAATATCTTTGTGGATTGACGTGAGAACGCAAACATAAATTGTGTGTTCTCACGGCTCTCTTGTTGGGACAACGTCACCCCATTCCGAGCATTGGATCTGAAGGGTTCCTTTACTCGAACATAGCCACCGCTCACAGCTGCCAAGTGCGTGGAGGCATCGACCAATCGCAAGGAGGCGTATTGGAATGAGAAGATCATCGGCCGGTCTGTGTAAAAGACTCAGACACCGGCCAGCAACAGCTGTTGTGACAGCCCTTGCTCTTGCTGCAACATTGAGCGCGTGCGGAAGCACGGGCAATTCGGAAGGGGTGACCACTCTCAACTTCTTCCAGTTCAAGGGGGAGGCTCTCCAGGACTTCGAGCAGATTATCGATGATTTTGAAGCGGAGAATCCGGACATTAAAGTCATTCAGAACCAGCAGCCGGACGCTGACACGGCAATTCGCACGCTGCTGGTGAAGAACAGGACACCCGATGTGGTCACCCTGAATGCCGGTGGGAAGATCGGGCAGCTGCTCGACGCCGGAGTTTTCTACGACTTCTCTCAGGATCCCGTGGTGGATACGCTTAATCCCGCAGTTCAAGAGATTATTGCGGACCTTGGGAGTCACGACGGCGAAGTCAACGCCCTCGGCTACGTCAACAACGCTGACGGAATCATCTACAACAAGACGATCTTCAAGGAGCAGGGCCTAGAGATCCCCGAGACGTGGGATGAACTCATTGATGTTTGCGAGAAGCTACAGGCTGCGGGCATCACTCCGTTCTACGGAACTCTTGCTGACTCCTGGACCACTCTCCCCTCCTTTAACGGTATGGGTGCTTTTGCCGCGCGTGACGGCTTCTTTGACAAGATGCGGGAAGCTGGCGAGAACGTCGATCCGGCGAAATCACCGTCCTTTTCGGTGGACTTCGCTGACATTGCGGAGAAGCAGAACACGCTCTACTCCTACGCCCAGGATGGATATCGCGGACGTACATACGACGATGGCAACGCCGCCTTTGCCCGCGGTGAAGTAGCGATGTACATGCAGGGTATCTGGGCCCTTAACCCCATCAAGCAGGCAAACCCTGACATTGAGGCGGGAATCTTCCCTTACCCGGTCTCCGACAATCCGGACGATCGAGTACTGGTGAGCGGTGTCGACGTCGCCGTGATGATCGGCCGGGACACTCCCCATATGGAGGAGGCGAAACGATTCGTTGACTACCTGTACCGTCCCGACGTTATTGAGGAGTTTGCCAAGTCGCAGAACATGATCCCGGCTGTCACCTCCGCCAAGTGGAGTGACGATCCTGCATTGCAGGACGTCAAGCCCTTCTTCGATGACGGCAAGATTGCTGGATTCATCGATCACCAAGTGCCAGCTGGTATTCCGCTCGACTCCATCGTCACGCGGGGCCTCATGGACAAAAACCCGACGAGCGCCCTCGCCACACTCGACAACGAGTGGGCAAAAGTCGCTGCTAGAACCATCGACTAGTAAGGAAGAGTCGAGATGTCTGCAACCACAAGAACGCAGGGAGTTCCGGCAGTAACGGACGCTCCCCGACGCGGTATGAAAAAGGACAGAACCTACCACTGGATCGTGGTGCCGATGGTGGTGGCTTTCGCCGCCTTCCACACCTTTCCGGTTCTCACGGGCGTGTTCTACAGCTTCACCAACTATGCGGGTTTTGGCCCCTGGAAGTTCGTAGGATTCGCCAACTTCATTAGCCTCTTCAAGGACGACCGTGTGCTCGCCGCCTACGGTTTCTCCTTCATGTTCGCAATCTTCGCTACCGTCCTGACCAACGCCATCTCGTTGGCCATCGCCCTGGCGCTCAATGCAAAAATCAGATTCCGCAACTTCTTCCGCGGGGTTTTCTTCATCCCTTACGTGCTGGCGATGCTCATCATTGGCTACGTCTTCAAGTTCATCTTCAGCACATCGTTGCCGAGAATGCTCTCCGGAATACCATTGTTCGCGGACAACATCCTCACCAATTCCACGTGGGCATGGACCACCATCGTGCTTTTAGCGGTGTGGCAGTCGTGCGCTTTTGCGATCATTCTCTACCTGGCGGGGCTCCAGACGATTCCAGAGGAACTCTACGAGGCAGCTTCTTTGGACGGGGCCTCCCCAGCCCAGCAGTTCCGTTCGATTACTTTCCCCATGATCTGGTCCTATTTCACCATCAACGTGGTGTTGAGCGTTAAGGGTTTCCTCCAGGTGTTCGATCCGATCGTGGCACTGACGAACGGCGGACCGGGAACGTCAACAGAATCGGTGACGATGCTCATCCAGCGTGGTGGTCTCACCGGAGGCGAGTTCGCCTACCAGACCGCCGACGCCGTCGTGTTCTTCATTGTCATCACCGTCGTGTCCTTGATCCAGTTCAAGGGTATGGGTTCTAGGGATACGGACTTCTAATGAGCACAACAACTACGCAGAATCAGACCGCACCGGCATCAAGCCCGGCATCGACACGTAAGCCCGGCAAGGTCGGTAAGCGCATCAACTGGTGGCTCACGGCATTCATTGCGGTGGCGTCATTGACGGTTCTTGTCCCGCTCTACCTGGCCATCGTCGTAGCCCTTAAGACGCCGGATCAGCTGCTTAATTCCAGTGGATTTGAACTGCCCACTAGCGTCCGGTGGCAGAACTTCTCCGATGCCTGGACTGCCGCAGATTACCCCACGACGCTGGCAAACACCGGGATTATCACGGTGCTTACGGTCATCTTCACGATCCTCACAAGCTCTATGATCTCGTGGGCCATTGCGCGGAACATGCACAAGCGGTTCTTTAAGTACTCGTACTTTTACTTCCTGTCTGCCATGTTCATTCCGTTCCCCATCATCATGCTGCCGCTGGTCAAGCAGACCGCCATATTGGGGCTCGACAACAAGTGGGGAATGATCATTCTCTACACGATCTTCGGTATCTCGATGAACTCGTTCATCTACACCGCCTTCATCAAGTCCATCCCTTTGGAGCTTGAGGAAGCGGCTCGCGTAGATGGCGCGTCCACATGGCGCGTATTCTGGCAGGTCATCTTCCCACTGCTGGCACCAATGAACGCTACCGTGGGTATTCTGACCTGCGTGTGGGCGTGGAACGACTACATCATGCCGTTGGTGGTGCTGACCGACCCATCGGATCGCACGCTCGTGTTGGCGCAGTCGATCTTCCAGGGGCAGTTCAACATCGATCACACAGTTTCGTTTGCCTCCTACCTCATGGCGATGGCGCCGCTGCTGCTGGTGTACATCTTCTCCCAGCGCTGGGTCATCTCCGGCGTTACCCGAGGCTCGATCAAGTAACGGTAGCTGATTGCACAGAGGGGCTGTATCAGGCAGGTCATTCGACCTCGTGATACAGCCCCTCTGTGCTTGGTTTCGCCGACCGCATTCGTGGACTTAGACCTTTGCGCGTGTGGAGACTCTTATCCTCGCGTCCTCGCGCGTCAACCCTGAACCTCATAGGCGAACGCCCCGCAACCTCGCTATAAATTGATCCACCTATACCAGGTGCTTTTCCAGGAACCCGATGACCTCTTGCTCCACTGCCACCCGTGTGGGAGGTTCGTTGTGGATCTCGTGGCGCACGCCCGGATACACCACGGTGCGCACGTCGCGGCTGCCGTGCTTCCACAGCGCGTTAGCTACGTGGTAGGCGCCCTCACCATAGTTTGCTACCGGATCCTGCTCACCCGCGACGATGAGGATGGGGAGGGCCGGATCCACACCTTCGGCCCATCCCTCATTGACGGCGTCGTACATTGCCACGAAATCCGCGACAAATCGGTTGGACATCGGGTCCGCAAGCGCGTTGAGTGGATCACCCGCGTGATCGGCAAGGACGTTGGCGTCCAACGCAATCCATTCGTTGCCATTGACCGCTTCCGGGAAACGTTCCACGGCTCCGGTAAACATTGCGTCCATGAATTCCGCGCCGGGTCCGGTTCCATCGGCGGCGACAGCGGCGGCTAGCGCCTGCCGGTCCATGACCTTCTCAATGCCCTCAATCTGCGCGGCGATACCACAAAGCACCAGAGCGGTGAGATCCGCGCCGTGAGCCGTGGTGTAGGCACGAGCGATCATGGATCCCCAGCTGTGACCAAACATGAAGTAGGGAAGCCCTGGAAATGCTTCAACGGCAAGATCGTGGAGCGTCTTTTCATCGTCGACGACGACCTTCGCCCCGTCCGCTCCCGTGTCCATCCAGACGCCGGATTCGGTGGCGGTAGCGCCATGACCCGCGTGGTCATCGGCGGCCACGACGAACCCTGCGTCGAGGAGTGCGGAAATGAGATGGATATACCGCCGTGAATGCTCACCAAGGCCGTGCACCACCTGAACGATGCCTTTGGGAGTAGTTGCCGGGGAATAGATCCAGGCATGGATATGGTCGCGATCGTTTGAGGACGGGAAGTGAATTTCTCGCAGCGCCATTGCTGTCTCCTTCATCGAGAACGGAATGTATCTCGATTCTAAGACTGTCCGGGCGCGAGAGCTCATATCGCCTCCGAACCGCACGAATGTGCACGACGACGCGACGGTGGGCCTTCTCTCGTCTCACGAACGGGAGGGTCGACGACGGCCTCACCGCGCCGTCGTCGACCCCAAGAAACCGATCAGGAGAAGTAGGTACTCATCCCCGAAATCTGTTCGGTATCTGGGCCAAGAACCTGTTCTGCCGCTTGCCCAATAAAGGACCGCTCGTCAGGCTGATGACGCAGCCAGGTATCGACGAAATCCTTGATGGCAGCCTTACGAGAGACGTCCCGGTTGGCCTCTTCGGACATATACCAGCGATGTTCGAGAATCTGATGGAAGATCTCGGCTTCGTCGAACTTGTTGTGCAGCTCGGCCGGAATGGCCGCGATAGTAGGCTCGAAAATGTGGGTCATCCAGTCATGAGCCACGACGCTCAGAGGGGTGTTAGCGTACTTCTTCTTCCCCCGGAACTGCTGGATATCATTCATCATGCGGCGGGCTTGGTTCTCCTGAACGTCCATGCCTGTGAGCCGCATGATCTGACGGGAGTAATGGCCAGCGTCGACAACTTTGGGCTGGATCGAGACGCGAGTGCCGTCGTCGTCGGTGGTCATGGATAGTTCGCCCACCTCGAAGCCCAGATCGTTGAGACGCTTAATTCGCTCAGCAATCTTCCACTTCTCATTCGAGGCGTAGGTTGTGGTTTCGGTGAGCTCGCTCCACAGTGAGGTGTAACGCTCGACGAGGGTGTCACCAACTTCGATACAGTCAAAGTCCTCGCGAATTACTCCGCTGGCCTGCAGATCCATGAGTTCGCCGATAATGTTGGTGCGGGCCACGTCGATGTCGTATTCTCGCTTGCCGTCGGTGATGGCATCGTAAAGTTCACCGGTTTCGGCGTCCACGAGGTAGGCGGCGAATTCGCCAGCGTCGCGCCGGAAGAGGGTATTGGAGAGCGAAATATCGCCCCAGAAGAATCCCAGCAAATGCAGCCGCACAATCAACACCGACAGGGCGTCAATGAGACGGCGGGCGTTCTCCGGGCTCTGGTGCTGTCCGAAAAGCGCGCGGTAAGGCAACGAGTATTCGAGATGTGAGGTCACGAGTGCCGCGTTGAGGACCTTCCCGTCGTCGGTGGCACGCCCGGTGACGACGGCGACAGGTTCCACGGCTGGCGCTCCCAAGCGGCCCAGTGTGCGCAACATCTGGTACTCGCGGTAAGCGGTGTGCTCGCTAATCTCCTTGATAGCAATGATCTTGTCATCCAAGTAAACGAAGCGCACAACGTGCCGGGAGATTCCACGTGGCAGAGCAGCAATGATGCTGCGCGGCCAAACATCAAGAGGGGTGCTCCACGGCAGATCAAAAAGGCTGGGATGGACCTGGACGGCCATGATTTGGAGAGCGGGTTTCATGAGTGGCCTTTCGTCGCGAATCGACCTCACGATACATGTGCCGTTACGGGTGAGGCCAGTTACCGTCACAGGAAAAAGAGCACACGTGGCAAGAGAAGAACAACTCCCTGAACCGCATACCGGGGTAGTGGCGGCTCAGGGAGTTTTTTTAGTTCATGGCACTCGTGCCTCTGATGACTCAGAAGTATGAGCGCTTATGTTGATCGTGGCGATCAGGCCTCTAGGCGGTTACCGGTGGCTGCGGAGAAGAGGTGCAGCGCATCCAGGGTCGGCTCGAGGTGCATCACATCGCCGGCCTTGGGGGTCGGGAAGGGATCGATGCGGACGGTGACCTGGCTGGAGTTATCGCCAGAACCGAACTTCTCGGATTCCTTCTCTGCGCCCGCAACGGTGCCGTATACGAAGGCGTCCGATCCGAGGTGCTCGACGAAGGTGACGTTGAGCGGAATGGTAGTGCCATCCGGGTTCTGGGTCCATTCCAGAGACTCGGGACGGAAGCCCACAATAATCTGGTTGTTGTCCCCGGGGGTGATCTGCTTGAGGATCGAGGGGGTCAGCTCCACCTTGGCTTCACCGAACACGGCGGTGTTGCCAACGATCTTCCACTTGCCGAGGTTCATGGCCGGGGAGCCAATGAAGCCAGCAACGAAGGCATTGGAGGGGGCGCGGTACATCTCGGCGGGCGACGCAACCTGCTGGAGCAGGCCGTCCTTGATCACTGCAATACGATCGGCCATGGTCAGAGCCTCAGTCTGATCGTGGGTCACGTAGAGAGTGGTGATACCGAGACGGCGCTGCAGGGCTGCGATCTGGGTACGAGTCTGCACACGAAGCTTGGCGTCAAGGTTGGAGAGCGGCTCGTCCATGAGGAACACCTGCGGCTCGCGGACAATGGCGCGACCCATGGCCACGCGCTGACGCTGACCACCGGAGAGAGCCTTCGGCTTGCGATCAAGGTAGGGCTCGAGATCGAGAACCTTGGCGGCTTCTTCGACGCGAGCGCGGATCTTTTCCTTGGGCTCGCCAGCAATCTTCAGTGCAAAGCCCATGTTGTCCGCCACGGTCATGTGGGGGTAGAGAGCGTAGTTCTGGAACACCATCGCGATGTCGCGGTTCTTCGGCGAGACATCAGTGACATCACGATCGCCGATGAAGATCTGGCCACCATTGACCTCTTCGAGGCCAGCGAGCATGCGCAGGGAGGTGGACTTTCCACAGCCGGATGGGCCGACGAGGACGAGGAATTCTCCGTCCTCAATCTTCAGATTGAGCTTGTCCACGGCTGGTGTGGTTGCTCCCGGGTAAACACGGGTTGCGTTGACAAATGATACGGATGCCATGAGATATGGTCCCTTCACCGGCAGGTACGTGCCGGACGATCCGAGTGAAAGGTGCCGAGTTCGTGTCGACTCTGACACGGTGTCCCGAGTGGGAAACCTCGTTCATTGTGACACGCGCCGAGGATGCCGTCTAGCGATTTCCGAAAAGATTCCAAAAAGCATTGGGCGTGAGATTGGCAAAATGGGTAGGGATCGACTCGTCTGCGTCAGCTCGTGAGGGCTTGTCCTCCTAGACAAACGAGGGCTGCCCCACCGGACAAATTCGGTTAATTTCCCTGGTTAGGTTCCGGTTCGGCTACTCAGGCTGGGCGGTTGGAAGTAGCTCGGACTGCGCGCTCCGAGTCGCTTGCGGTTGCTTTGGCTGTGGTTGCTCACTTCGTAGGGCAAGAATGCCAGCTTGTGCTGCCGAGCGTGCTGAGGCCACGGCACCCAGAGACACGATGTCGTTTCCTAGCGTTGACGGGACGAGTCGTGGCACGGGGAGATAGGCTCTGGAATCCAGTAGCTTCTGGGCGTGAGTGATGGCGTCGCCGATTGCCTGGGCGATTTGCCCGCATACCACGACATATTCCGGGTCGTAGAGGCAGCTAAACACTTCGCAGCTTCGGGCGAGAAATTCTCCTACGCGTTCTACAACAGGTTGCATTGCCGGGTCGCTGAGGTGCATGTACGGAATTTCGAGTTCGGCGGTCAACTCCGAGAGCGGTATCTGGGCGAGCGGGTGAGTGGCGGGGATGACCCCCGATTCAAGATCCTCTTTGATCCATCGATCGATAAGGTCAACGAGACCGGATTGGTGTTCTAGGCCTTTGACATAGTTAAAGACCTCAAGCTCGCCGACGCCGCCGTGCGTACCATGCACAACGTTACCGTCCAACATAACTCCGGCTCCAAGGCGCCTGCCGGCGAGGAGTGAGACGAAGTTCTGGGAGTTGGTCATGGAACCTAAGAGAGCTTCGGCATGTGCTGCGAGAGTCGCATCGTTCTCCACACGAACAATGGGGAATGTGTCCTTGAGATAATCCTGAAAACCAGGGTTCATATCCTGCCAGAAGCCATCCGGGTGGGACGGTGAGTGTCCGAGGGAATCAACCGGGGCGGGCACTCCGACGGTGACGGCGACGACGTCGTCGACGGAAAGTGACGCTGTATTGAGGACTTGGATGATGGAATCGAACAAGGCGAGGCGCCGTCTTTGTGGGATGACGTCGGAAGACTCCAACCGATGTTGGAAACGAGCAACTGCCTTCCCACGAAGGTCCGCCACGGTGATGGTGGTGGAGGAGCGCCCCGCATCAATACCCAACAAGATTCCGGCATTGGCTCGGAATTCGAAGCGGCGAGAGGGGCGCCCGAAACGATAGGAGTTGTCGGCCCGGGTGTTGGAGAGTTCGCGAATCAGTCCCAGACTGATGAGTTCATCAAGAGCATTAATGGTGGTGGAGCGGGTCAGGCCGGTGGCTTTCATGGCGTCGTCGGTTCGGAAGATGTCCGCATCCCACGTGTAGCCGAGGATGGCAGCGGTGCTGGCCCTACCCGACTGCAGCGGGGATCTAGAGTTCTTTGCCACGAATTCTCGGTTCCTTTGATAACTATGAAATCCCCATGCTACTGGAGAAGGCTTCTGACCTGCCACAATGCGTCGTCGCATTTCATTTTGGTTTCAATTGATTTCTACATCTGGAAAAGCCCGCGGGCCGTCCGAGAAATTGGTACCTTTCCAATTAATTGAAACATGGTGTAGCTCACATTAGTCGCGGAACGAGAAAGGTGGTCGCGTTCACTTTTTCGCTTGACAGCGAAAGGAGCGGGCACTAGGTTCGCAACTGTGACTAAATTTGGGCAGCAAATTAAGTCGCAAGTGAATTATCTACGTCCAATGGAGGACGGAATGGACGGTGACGTGTCTATCAAACAGCGCAAGAGAAAGCGCCTTATAGCCGCCGCACT
>RRZT011129240.1_pt1 | contig 19284 bp, 16 predicted proteins | sample 2165551 | NCBI WGS metagenome assembly RRZT01 (sample SAMN10456910, study PRJNA506462) | wastewater metagenome | biome: wastewater; feature: sludge; material: wastewater sludge; isolation source: wastewater sludge with Escherichia coli K12::gfp cells carrying plasmid... | place: USA: Moscow, Idaho... | reverse complement strand
GTTGTTGCTATATCAAATATAAGAAATGATAATTTAAATCAAACACAAAGTATTGCAAATGCGATTTCAAATAAAGTAATTGATAATAAAAGAGTTTTTACTTTACAAAATAATCCAATAGGAGTTGATGCAATTGTAAATGGTGAAATTATAAATTCTAGTGCAAATTACGATGTATATTATGAAGAAGAGATAGACTACTCAAGATGTAGATATTTCAGATATGATGAAAGAACTAGAACAAAACAATGCTTACAATATGATATTAAATATATTCCTTGTGAATCAAAATATTATAATGTAACAACTGCTTTAAGCTTAGTTAATCCGAACACAAATACTGTTATATTTTCTAAAACTTATGATAAATCTTCAAAAGACAATGTTTGTTACGATAGATACTTCTCATATTCAAGAGTTTTTCCTAGTCATTTAAATGCTCAAAATGATAGTTTTAAAGTTAATTCACAAATAGCATTTGAAATTGCAAGAGATTTTGTAAATGATATTTCACCAAATTATATCTATTTCAATGTAGAAATTATTGAAGAATTAAATAGTAATAATCTGTATACATCTTCACACAAAGATAGATTTAAAACAGCTGTTTCTTATTTAGAGAATTCACAATTTGAAGTAGCATTAGATATTCTTAAAAATTTAGATATAGAACTAAATGGTAAAAGTTATGAAGTTGCTTATAATTTGGGATTAATTTTTGAAGCGAATGATGATTTAGAAATTTCAAATAAATTATATTTAGCTGCTAAAGAGTTAACAATAACTGATTTAAAACATAGAAATTTGATAGATTATGCAATAAATAGAACTAATTTAAATATACAAAACAAGATAAAAGCTAAATCTCAATTAAACTAGTAAACATCCTTGTTTATGCAACTTTAACTAAAATTTCTGTATATTATAAACTTAATATTTTATAGATTTTAAACCAAAAGGTATATTTTAATAATGAAAAAATTTGATTATACAGCAATCAGTGATGATTGTGTAAAATGTGGAAAATGTAAACCTGTTTGTACTATTTTCAATATAAATCAAGATGAAGCAACTAGTCCAAGAGGTTTTATTGACCTTTTGGGCGCATATAAAAGAGATGAGCTAGAACTTGATCTTAATGCAAAAAATATATTTGAATCATGTTTTTTATGTACAAACTGTGTTGAAGTTTGTCCAAATGATTTACCAACAGATATGATTATAGAACAAGTAAGAAGTGATATTGCAGAAAAATATGGGATAGCTTGGTATAAAAGATTATTTTTCTTTCTATTAAGACATAGAACAATTATGAATATTATGTCAAAACTAGGATATATGTTTCAAACTTGTGGAATCAAAATAGATAAAGAGAAACAAAGTGCAACTCCAAGATTTTCTCTACCTATTATAAAAAAAGATAGAGCTTTACCTTATGCTGATAGTGTTAGCTTTTTAAATAAGTATCCAGAAAATATAAAAGCAAAAAATAAAATTGAATCTGAAACTAAAAAAAATAAAGTTGCAATTTTTATTGGTTGTATGAGTAATTATACATATACAAACACTGGTGATAGCCTAGTAAAAATACTAAAAAAACTAGAGCTTGATATCTTTATTCCTAAAAAACAGTTGTGCTGTGGAGCACCTGCTTATTTTACAGGGGCTTTTGATACTGTTGATTACCTAACTAAAAAAAATATTGCATATTTTGAAGAATGGATAGATGAAGTTGATGCTGTTATTATTCCTGAAGCTACATGTAGTGCAATGATAAACAAAGATTGGGAACATTTTTTACATGATCAACCTGAGTGGAAAGAAAGAGCAATAAAACTATCTAAAAAAATATTTTTAGCTACAAAATGGCTTGAAAACAATACTGAATTAAAAGAACTTTTAGCAAAAACTGGTAAAAAGTTTGATCAAATGGTAACTTATCACGATCCTTGTCATGCTAAAAAAATGCAAGGTGTTTGGAAAGAACCTAGAGAACTTTTAAAACAAAACTATGTTTTAAAAGAGATGAGTGATTCAAATAGATGTTGTGGTTTTGGTGGAGTTACTATGCAAACAGAAAAATTCAGTTTTGCAAGAGCAGCAGGAGCACCAAAAGCAGCAATGATTAGAGATACAAAAGCTCAAATAGTAAGTGCTGAATGTAGTGCTTGTAGAATGCAAATAACAGATAGTTTATGGAATGCAAATGTTGATGTAATATTTAAAAATCCAATTGAACTAATAGCAGAAGCACTGGAAGATTAAAATGGAACTTTGGCAAAACATATATTCTCATTTTAATCCAGTTGCTTTTAATATAGGTTCAATATCAGTTCACTGGTATGGAATCATGTATGCACTTGCTCTTTTAAGTGCAATTTTCATAGCAAAATGGTTTATTCAATACGATAAAATAAACATAAGTCAAGATATTTTTGATTCTTACATATGGTGGGCTGAAATTGGAGTTATTTTAGGAGCTAGATTAGGCTATGTCTTATTTTATGACACAAACACAGTTTATTATTTAACAAATCCTCGGCAAATTTTCAATCCTTATGTAAATGGTACGTATGTTGGAATCTCTGGAATGAGCTATCATGGTGCATTTATTGGATTTGTATTAGCTTCATTTCTATTTTGCAAAAGAAAAAATATTAACTTCTGGTTTATAACTGATATTGCAGTTCTAGGGATTAGTGCTGCTTATATTTTTGGAAGAATTGGAAACTTTTTCAATCAAGAGTTAGTAGGAAGAGTTACAGATGTTCCTTGGGGAATCTTTGTGGATGGAGTTTTAAGACATCCATCTCAAATATATGAAGCAATTTTAGAAGGGCTTTTTGTATTCATAATTCTAGCTTATTTTAGAAATAAAAAAAGATTTGATGGTCAACTAGCACTAATGTATGGAACTTTATATGCCATAGCTAGAATTATTGCTGAATTCTTTAGAGAACCAGATTCACAACTAGGTTTTTTAGTTGGAAATTGGCTTACAATGGGAATACTACAATCTTTAGGTATTTTAACACTTTGCGTAGGTATTTTTATATATAAAATAAGAAAAGCAAGTCTTTAATAAAAGACTTGCCAAAAATAATAAAATTCTAAATTTTAAAGCTTTTAGAAGGCTTTAGAATTATTTTATAAAATTCAGCTTTTGTAATATCTTGCAAAAACTTCGGTTCAATATCATGAAGAGCTATGATATCAACTTGAACTCCTTGCATCATCCAAGCTCTACCTGTATCAGTAATTACTTCATCATCAAAAAGCTTGATTAGCTCCTCTCTAGTAACTATCAGCTCTCTCTCCATTTTATCCCCTAATTTTATTAAATACTAATTATTTTTCACTATGTCTATAGTATATCCTCTATTTGATTGATTTTTAATTATTTCATAATAAGTTTTTTGTCTAATTTTATTTACTATGTTTCTCATAGTATAAATTGACATATCTTTACCTTTCCAAACAACTTCTTTAATTGTTTCATAATCAATAACTTCATTTTTCTTTGCAATTAAAAGTTTAAGAAATGATTTTTCTAATCTTGTAAAGTCTATTAAAATTCCACCTGGTCTAAAGAATTGATCTCTATACTCATCAAAATAAATACCATGATCAAACTCGATTTTATCACCTCTCTTAGTTTGATTTAAACACATAATAGTTGTAAGTTTTAAATCTTCCATTCTTAAAGGTTTTGATAAAATTGTATAAGCTCCAACGTTAATTGAAGTTATTATATCTTCTTCTTTACAAGTATTTGCAATAATAATCTTTGGAAGATTAGGTGCAATTGAAGATAGTTCAGAACAAGTTTCATAAAAACTTGCATCACTTAAATCTGTATCAATAACAACTATATCAAATTGACTAGAAACAGCTAATTCTAAAGCTTCTTTCAAAGTTTTAACTTGTTTGAACTCCTTAAAGCCACTTATACTTTTTTCATAACCATCATCGTTACTAACCATTAGCAACTTTGTATTGTTTAACTTTCTAATATTCTTGATTGCTTTTAACATATTTTACTCTTTTTTAATAATTTTAAATTCAAATAAAATAATAACAAAACTTTCTTTATTTGTCAAAGAAAAATAAACATTTTAATAATTTTTATTTATTATTTTAAGTCTTGCCATGAATCCCCAACCGCTAAAGACACGCTTAATGGCACATTTAAGATAAAAATTGTCTCCATTATATTTTTTATATTTTTCGTTATTTCTTCAATAAATTCTTCTTTTATTTCAAAAATAAGTTCATCGTGTATTTGTAAAAGCATATTTATATTCTCATCATGCTCATATTTTTGCTCAATTTTTATCATAGCTAACTTTATTAAATCGGCAGCACTCCCTTGAAATTGAGTATTTACGGCTTCTCTTAAATAAGATGCTCTTAAAAGTGGACTTGCACCTTGAAAATCAAAAAATCTTTTTCTATTTAATAATGTTTTTACATAGCCATTTTCTAAAGCTTTGTCTTCAACAGATTTTAAATAATCCTTTACACTTTTAAATGCATTAAAATATGAATCTATATAAAATTTCGCCTCTTTTTGGCTAATTCCTAAAGTATCACCTAGTTTTTTTGCTCCCATTCCATATAAAAGCCCAAAATTTATAGATTTTGCAATAGATCTTTTATTTTTCGCTTCTTCTTCACCAAAAATTTTAATAGCTGTTTGAAGATGTATATCTAAATCATTTTTAAAAGCTTCTACCAATGCTTCATCTTTACTAAAATGAGCAAGAAGTCTAAGCTCAATTTGAGAATAATCCACGCCAACAAGTTTATAACCTTTTTTTGCAATAAACGCTTTTCTTATCTCAACTCCATTTGCTCCAAAAGTTGGAATATTTTGAAGATTTGGAGATTTAGAGCTAAGTCTTCCTGTTGTTGTTCCTGTTTGCAAAAATGAAGTAAAAATTCTGTTATCTTTATCTTTTAATCCTAATTCTAAAAGAGGTTCAATATAAGTAGAATGTAATTTAAAAGCTTCTCTATATTTTAAAAGAAATGGAACTACTGGATGCTCATTTTTTAAACTTTCTAAAACAGATTCATCTGTACTATATCCAGTTTTTGTCTTTTTAGAACTTTGCAATCCCAATTTCTCAAATAAAATAACTCCCAATTGTTTTGGAGAATTTATATTGAAACTTTCTCCACAAAGCTCATATATTTGGGAAGTCAAAGAATTTAAAAAATTCGAACTTATATCTTTATATTTAGCTAATAAATCAACGTCAACTTTTATCCCTTTTTGCTCCATAGAAGCAATTACATAAATAAAATTAAATTCTAATTCAAATGCTATACTTAAAAGTTCTTCTTCTTTTTTTTCTTTAAAAACTTCTAATTGTTTGTTAAATAGTTTTAAAGTCATTAAAGCGTCTTCAGCAGCATATAAAGTGGCTTTTTCTAATTCTACACTTGAAAAATTTTCACCTTTTTTAACTACATCATTAAAAGGTATCATATCAGTATTAAAATATTTTTTAATTTGATAATCTATACCTACTTTACTATCTGTATCTAAAATCCAAGACAAAATCATAGTATCAGCATAAAGTTTTAAATCTATATCAAAATTGTTTTTAATAATCTGCCAATCATATTTAAAATTTTGAAGTACTAACTTATATCTATTTAAAATTTCTATTGTTTTTTTTGCAACTTCAAAAGAAATTTGTTTTTCAACATCTAAATAATTATGTGCTATTGGAACATAATATCCCTTATTTTCTTCAAAACAAAAAGAGAAACCAACAATTTTTGCTTTATGCGTATCAATATCAGTTGTTTCTGTATCAAAAGCAACTATAGAATCTCTTGGAATTTTATTTATAACTAAACTTAGTTTTGTTTCATCATTTAATAAAATATATTCTATTTTTACATCTTCTTGTTTTTGAGGAAGTTCTGTTTTATAACTTAACCCATTTTTATTCACTCTATCAAGAACTCTATGCATATCATATTTTTCCAAACTACTAGCAATTTTTAATATTGGATTTTCACTAGGAAGCACAAATTCTTCTAAATTATCAATATAATGACAATCATCTTTTAAAGTTACAAGTTTTTTAGATAAAAATGCATTTTCTTTATTTTCTAATAAAAGATTTTTAACTCTTTGTTTATCGATTTTTTCAATATTATCATATATATTCTCGATATTTTTAAACTCTTTTATCAATGCTTCAGCCGTTTTTGCACCAACTCCTTTTACTCCTGGAATATTATCAGCAGTATCACCAACCAAAGATTGATAATCCGTAAATTCACTTGGAAGAACTCCATATTTTTCTATACATTTTGATTCATTGATTATCTGTTTTTTTGTTGGATCAAATAAATATACACTATTTTTATCATCTATTAATTGATATAAATCTTTATCATGAGATACTATTCGTACTTCTAAACCTTTTAAAACTGCATCTTTTGCGATTGAAGCCACCATATCATCAGCTTCATATCCTGTTCTAATTGCTATTTTAAATCCCATTTCTTCAACCCATGATATAGCTATTGGTAATTGAGTTAGCAAATCTTCGGGAACATCAGGTCTTTGAGCTTTATAATTTGAATATAGCTCATTTCTAAATGTATCTCCTTTTGCATCAAGCGCAAAAACTATATAATCTGTTTTAAAATCTTTTCCAATACCAGCAATAAAATTCATAAATCCTGTTAATAATCCAGTTGGAAAACCACTATTTGATCTAAGTGGTGGCAAGGCATAATAACTTCTAAATAAAAATCCAAATGTATCAATAATCGTAATAGTTTTTTTCATAATCTTCTTTCAATAGTATAGTTTGAGTCTTTATGATATAATAAACTGATTTAAACTATCTTAATTACATCATATTTACAATAACTTTTCTTGAGATAGAAATTTAATAAAGTCACTATATAAATATTAAAGTAACTAAAAAAATAATATTTAATTTATTTTCAAATAACCGTACAATAAGTTCTATTTTTACAGTAGAATTTTAGTTGTATGTTTAAATAATTTAAAAAGGATTAATTATGAAACATAAAAATTTTCGAAAACTATTTACAATTTATTTTATAACTTTTGGAATTCTTATTTCATTAATGGGGGCAAGTATAAATTATTATATACAAACCATGCAAGCAAATAAAATCCTAAGTCAAAAAGCTTCTGAAGTTTTTCAAATTAGAAATGAAAATGAATTAAAATATTATCTTAATCACTTAGATAATACTTTGAAATCTATAAAAAACAGTAGACTAATGCAAGATTTTATCTCTTCTAAAAACTTATATAATAAAGAAAAAATAAATGATTTATTTTTAAGCACTAGTAATGCAAATGAGCTAATTATGAGAATAAGATATATAGATAAAAATGGTAAAGAAGTTATTCTAGTGGATAAAAATAATTCAAAAAACAACTCTTTTGTAGAAAATGACTCCAATTTAAAAGATCAAAAAGAGTCAGACTATTTTAAAAAAATATCAAAATTAGATAATGGTAATATTTGGTACTCAAAATTAAAATTAGTTACTACAAATCAAGAAATAGAAAAGCCTTATAAACCAACATTTATTATAGGTACTCCTCTCTTTAATAAAAATAATTTTGATGGAATTCTTGTAATTAATATATTTTTAAATGATCTTTTAAAAATGGTGGCTAATTCAACTATATTTAATCATTACATAATAGATAAAGACAATAACTATATATTTCATCCTAATGAAGAGTTTTCTTTTAGCTCTTATAAAAATATAAAAAGAGATATAAAAGAAGATTTCTCAAATGGTTTAAATGATAGTGAAGTTTTTACATATTCTTTAGAAAATATTTTTAAAAATGAAGAAAATTTACTTATGGTTATCAAAGCAAAAGATAATTATAAAAATGAAATTTTTCTTGATAAATTAAAAACTCTAGTTCTTCTTCTTTTTATAACACTTTTTTTAAGTTTTATAATGGCTATTATGATGTCAAACACACCTATTATGTTGGAAAGAGAACTTTTCAAAGCACATGAAGACTTAAATGAATTTAAAGAAATTATAAATAAATATGTGATTACTTACTCAGCAAAAAATGATGGTACAATTATTGAATCAAGTGAAGCATTTGAAAAAGTTAGTGGTTATTCAAAAGAAGAACTAATAGGAAATAAAATATCAATAATCAAACATCCAACAGAAGATAAAGAGACAATTAAAAATCTATTAAACACTATTAGAAAAAATCAAATATGGATTGGAATTATTAAAAATAAAACTAAAGATGGAAGAGAATTTTGGCTTGAACAAACAATTATTCCAAAAATAGATGAAAAAAATCATTCATTAAAAAAATATTTATCAGTAAGTATTGATATTACTGATAAAAAGTTATTAGAAGAGATGGCTTCAATTGATAAATTAACTGGAATTTATAATAGAAGAATGCTAGATGAATTTTTACAAAAAACAATTGATGTTGTATCAAGACATAATGAAGAGTTATCTTTAATTATTATAGATATAGATTATTTTAAAAATGTAAATGATACTTATGGACACGTAGAAGGAGACAACGTTTTATTTCAAGTGTCAAAAATCATTTCTGAAAATTTAAGAAGTTCAGATATATTTGGAAGATATGGAGGAGAAGAATTTTTGATTATTTGTACAAAAACAGATAAAAATTCTGCGTTTATATTAGCTGAAAAACTAAGAAATGCTATTAAAAATCACGAATTCCCAAATGTTGGAGAAAAGACGATATCTTTGGGAATTGCTGAGTTTGAAAAAAATGACAAAGTTAAAAGTTTATTAGAAAAAGCTGATTTAGCACTTTATAAAGCGAAGAATAATGGTAGAAATAAAGCTGTTATCTATGAAAAGGAGATAAAATCTTTAGATAAAAATTCAAATTTTTATTATATTTAACATTTTAATTAAGCCAAATTTACTATTTATTAGTTTGAAACTTATATATGTTAGAATTCTTTCTAAAAATTGTATATATTTAAAGGTATTTTAGTGTCTATTTTTGCTTTACAATCCTTAGTAGGTGGTTTCTTAGATGAGGATTTACAACATTTTAATAAAAAATTTGATGATTGGTGTGTTCAATTTAAAACTTATGAAGATGCAATAGAAGTAGTAAAAACTCTTGAAAATCAAGAAAATATTGATATTGTTGAAATAACACCTCTGAGTTATCCAAAATATTTTTTTCCAACTCTTCAAGGTACAATTTATGCAACACGAGAAGTTGAAGATAAAATTGTTTGTGTAGTAGAACCATTCATGGGGTCTAGTTTTAGAATTGCTATATGTGATTTAAAAACAAAACATGTAAGATTAACAAACACTCATTATAAAAGTATTCCAAGTGTTGAAGGAGCTTTTACTAGTTTTAGAATATCTAATTTTTAGTATTTTAATTTATAGTAAAAGCCACAAAAAAGCGTTATTTTTATATAATGAAATATTAGAAAAACGAGTATAACGGAGAAAAAATGATAATAATTCCAGCGAGATTAAACTCAAGTCGATTTGCAAATAAAATTTTAGTTGATATTTTAGGTCTTCCAATGGTTATAAGAACAGCTAAACAAGTAAGTTCTCTAGATAGAGTAATAATAGCAACAGATAGTCATGAAGTTATTGAATTAGCAAAGAAGCATGGATTTGAAGCAATAATGACATCAATTGAGCATAATAGTGGAACAGATAGAATAAATGAAGCTGTAAATAGTTTAAATTTAAGTGAAGATGAAATTATAATAAATGTTCAAGCTGACGAACCATTTATTGAAGTTGATGTTGTAAAATCTGTAATAAATAGAGTAAAAGAGGTTAAAAATTGCTCAAATACACTTATTACATCTTGTTATAAAGAGGTTTCAAGTGAAAATGCTGATAATCCTAATTTAGTAAAAGTGGTTATAAATAATTTAGAAGAAGCAATATACTTTTCAAGATCTAAAATTCCATATCATAGAGATCATAATGAAAATGGTACTTATTTTGGTCACTTAGGAATCTATGGATTTACAAAGAAATCTCTAAATAAATTTTGTAGTTTAAACCCTTCAAAATTAGAAAATATTGAAAAATTAGAACAATTAAGAGCTATTGATAATGGATTTAAAATTGCCATGGTAAAAGTAGAATCAAAATCTTTTGGAATTGATACTCAAGATGATTTAAATAGAGCTCTAAAAATATTTGGAGACAAGTAACAATATGTTAACAAAAATTAAAATTCTCAGTTTTACTCTTTTTATATCATTCTTTTTAGCAGCTTGTAGTACAAAAGATATAAAACCAAAAGTTCCATTTGAAACAATAACACCAAAATTGGATTTAACAACTCTTTCAAATAGTGCAAATGATAATTTTTTAGATCAAAATCTAGCTAGTAATGAATTTTTTATTAAATATTTTAAACCTTGGAGTTCTTCAAAACTTTCATATCCAAAAAATGAAGCAATGTGGGGAATATCTTATAAAAATAAAAAAATATATTTAGAAAATCATCAACTAGCAAGTAAAGAGTGGTTTGACAAACTAATAAAAAATACAAATTTTGAGGAATACAATTTAAATGTAAAAAAAGCTATTACTTTAAAAAATACAAATGTAAGAGTAATGCCTACAAATTCACCATTTTTTTATAATCCGAAACTTCCAGGAGAAGGATTTCCTTTTGATTACAACCAAAATTCATTAATCAAAATAAATACACCTTTAATAGTATCTCACCTATCAGTTGATAGAGCTTGGGCATATGTTGAATCACATTTTGTAGGTGGTTGGGTTGATATAAATAGTATTGCTTTTGTTGATGAAGAATTTATAAATGAATTTAAAACATCAAACTACTTCGTAAGTATAAAAGAAAAATTTCCTATTTATGATCCTGTATTTAGAGAATATGTAAAAATTGGCTCAATTTTTCCAAAAAGGGGTGAAAAATTTATTATTGCTTCAAATGATGAAAGCCAAAATGCAAAAATTACATATATTGATTTAAACATTGATGAAATAGAAAAAATGCCTATAAAGTACAATAGTGAGAATAGAGTAAAAATTTTAAATAGCTTATTAGAAGAACCTTATGGATGGGGAGGATTACTAAATAATAGAGATTGTTCAAGCTTTACTCAAGATTATTTTACTGTATTTGGAAAATATCTTCATAGAAATTCAAAAGCTCAAACAACAAATGGAAAATATTTAGATATTTCAAATTTAACTTTAAATGAAAAAAAAGATTTTATTAGAAAAAATGCAGTTCCTTTTTCTACATTAGTATATTTAAAAGGTCATATTATGCTTTATGTTGGAGAGAAAGAAAATGAACCTTTAGTAGCTCACAACATCTGGAGTATAAGACTTAAAGACAAAAATAAACAGGAGTTTAGACATATTATTGGAAAAGCAACTCTCACAACTTTAGAACCTGGAATTGAATTAGAAGGGTTTGAAGAAAATAGCAATATTCTAAAAAAAGTTCAAGGGATTACAATTCTGAACTAAAAGCTTAGTTGATTACTCTTCTAAGCTCTCTTTATCTATTTTTTGTTCAATTTGAACAAGAGGATTAAACAACAAAGAATCAATAATTTGATTTTTAAACTTCATATCTTCAAGTTGTTGAGACAAAAATTTATTTTCTTCTTGAAGAGAAATATAGTGCGCATACAATCTATTTATATCTTTACTTGTATAGTAAATATTATTTGCAAAATATATTTTTGGTAAAAATAAAATTCCAGCTAATATAAACAAAAAAATCACTATAAAAAGTGCACTTCCTGAATTTAATCTAGTCAAATTTAAATATCCTTAATTTTGAGCTTCTGCTTCTTGGATTCTGTTTTATCTCATTTTGAGTTGGAATTATAGGCTTTTTTGTAATAATTTTACCTAAAGCATGATTATTCCCACATTCACATCTAAAAACCCCGTCTGGACAAATACAATTTTGACTCCACTTTTTAAAATAGTTTTTTACAATCCTATCTTCTAAAGAATGAAAAGATATTATAGCTACTATACAATTTTTAAACTTTGCCTTTTCAATTGAATCAAAAAGTTTTTCTAATACTCCTAACTCATCATTTACTTCTATTCTTATTGCTTGAAAAACTAAAGTTGCTGGATGAATTTTACCTTTTGGCATTTTTTTATATAAAAAGTCTGCAAGTTCTTTAGAACTATAAAATGGTCTATTCGAAACTATTAAAGAAGCTATTTTTTTATATTCTCTTACTTCTCCATACTCTTTTAAGATTTTTTCAAGATCTGTTTGAGAATAACTATTTACAACTGTTGCTGCATCTAAAATTTGATTTTGGTCCATTCTCATATCTAAAGATAATGAGTTAAAGCTAAACCCTCTTTCAAGTTTATCTAATTGTAAGGAAGATACTCCAATATCTGCTAAGATACCTTTTATATCATATGATTCAAATTCTGAAATTACATTTTTGAAATTTCCTTTATTAAATTGGACCCTATTTTCAAATTCTTTTAATCTATTCTTTGAAAATTCTAATGCTTCATCATCTTGGTCATTACATATTAACTTTATATTTGAATTTTGTTTTAATAATCCACTGCTATGTCCAGCGTAACCCGTAGTACAATCTATTATAAAACCGTCATTTATATTTTTAAAAGCTTCTAAAACTTCATTATATAAAACAGGTATATGGGGAATCTCTTGCAATTTAATCCTTTTATCAAAATTGATATATAATAGCAAAAATATATTTAAGGCTTAAAATGGTTGACCAAAGTACAATGCAGCTACTATCAGATTTATCTTTTTCTATGTTTAGTAAAAACTTTTTTGGTATTTATCATGGTTCGCTTTCAGCAAAGTTAGACCAAAATAATTTTATGATAAACACAAAAGATGCAGTATTTGATAACATTGATGAAAATTCATTTTGTCGTTTAAATATGAATAAACAAGATTTTAGATGGAATATTGCAAGTATGGAAGCCCATGTTCACTCTACAATATATACAAATATACATGAAGCAAAATATATTGCATTTGGTATGCCTATTTATACAACAGCTTATAGCTTAGTAAATGACAATATAATATTTGAAGATTACTTTGGAAAAACAATGTTTGAAGAAATATCTATTTATAATCCAGGAGATTTCTCAACTTGGTATAAAAGAAATGCTTTAGAAATTACAAAATACCTAAAAAACTCACCTAATAATATGATGATTATAAAAGGTGTTGGAACTTATGTATATGATAGAGATATACATGAACTTGTAAAAAAAATAGCAATTTTAGAGAATTCTTGTAGATTATTAAGCATAAAAAGTACTTTCAAGTAATAATTTTTATATAACTTTTATTCTGTAAGCCCCTAAATTTCAGCTTTATTAAAGTTTTTTTACTATAAAGTTTTCTCAATATTAATTACTAAGAGGAGTTACACATGAATAAGGCTGAATTTATTGATGCAGTTGCAGCTAAAGCTGGATTATCTAAAAAAGATGCTAAAGGTGCTGTTGATGCAGTATTAGATACAATTACTGAGGCTTTAGTTAAAAAAGATTCTGTAAGCTTTATTGGATTTGGTACATTTACAGTTGCTCAAAGAGCTGCTAGAACTGCAAAAGTTCCAGGAACAACAAAAACAGTTGAAGTACCAGCTACAACAGTTGCTAAATTTAAAGTTGGAAAAGCTTTAAAAGAGGCTGTTGCTAAATAATTATTAAAGACTAAGCTTCTAAGCTTAGTCTTTACTTTCATATTTTGAATTTCAATATAATTCAAAACTCAAATTTACTATTTATAATTTATGGCTCTATGGCGGAATTGGTAGACGCGTACGATTCAAAATCGTGTTCCATTGGAGTGCCGGTTCGACTCCGGCTAGGGCTACCATACATTATGTAACTTAACTTATTTTTTATTAATCAATTACATTACCTTCTTTAAGAACATCTCCTAATTTAGCAATTACAACTGTTCCATATGGATGTTTAATAAAAAATCCATCTTTAGATATTATTGTCCTATTGTACTTGAGTGCAATTATTTAATAAATTATGAGAATTTTAAAATAAAAGCTAACCTATTTATTACATTAAACTTTTCATAAATACTTTTCGTATGTGCTTTTACAGTTCTTATCGAAATATTTAACTGCTTTGAAATATCTAAATATGAGATTTTTTTCAAAACTAAAAAAGCAACCTCTTTTTCTTTTTGAGTCAAAACTTCAAATTCTTTATCAATATTTATAGTTTTATTATTTGTATTTAAATTCAAAGCTAAATAGTTTATAAATTCTGGATATAACCAAATATTTCCAGCCTTTACTGTATTAATAACATCTTTTAAGTGAATGTCATTTATTAAAATATTCGCATATGCTTTTACACCTAATGATAGTAGTTTTACACCTTTTTCAAATGATGGATTTGAATCAAGTATAATTATAGATGTATTTAAATCAATTATCTCATTTAACATAGGACTATCTAACTCTATATTTAAAAATACAACTATATCTTCATCTGTTACTTCAATAAGATTTTTATTGGTAAAAAACTTATATTTCAATTCCTTTGGTAATCTAATAGATTTGTTTAGTAAAGTTAAACCATCGTCATGAATATAAATCATTTTAATTACCTCTCTGTGAATGTGTATTGCTTTGCCTTAAATATAGGTTTCATTATATAATCAAAAACAGTTTTCTTACCAGTTAAAATATCAACATTAACAATCATACCAGGTATTATTGGAAGTTTTTGTTCACCTTTTTTTAGGTAGTTATCTTCTGTTTGTACATTTATATTATAAAAACTCTCTTTTTTTGTTTCATCCATCTCCGTATCAGGACTAATTTTTACAACTTTTCCTTCTAATCCACCATATATAGCATAATCATAAGCTGTAAATTTAACTTGAGCTTTTTGATTGTAATGTATAAATGCTATATCAGATGGTTTTATTTTTGTTTGAATTAACAGATGTTTTCCAGTAGGAACAATTTCAACAAGATTATCACCAGGTTTTATTACTCCACCAATAGTATTAAAGAATACTTTTTGAACAATTCCATCATCAGGAGAATATACATTTGTTCTAAATACTTTATCTTTTAAACTACCAATACTTGCATTTATTCTTTCAAATTCAGCACTTGATTCATTAAGTTGCTCTTGGGCAGTTTTTTTGAAATTTTCTTTAGCTTCATTAATTTTATTTTTTATTTCAGTAATAGATGACTCTATCTTTGGAATAGAAATTCTAGCTGATGAAAGTTGCATTTGAATATTATTAGCCTCTTTTTTGACTCTTAATAACTCAGATTGTGGTTTTAACTTCTTAACAACCAAAGGTTCTAATATTTTTTGTTCTTCAATTACAAAAGAATATTCACTACTTAAATAATTAATACTACTTCTTGTCGAGCTTAAATCATTAATTTTTTGTTTTAATTGTTCATCTAAAACACTTATTTCAGAATTTAATCTATTTTTATTTAATTCATATAAATTTAATTCCAAATTTTCATAATGTTTAAATTCTTCAGTGCTATAAATATCAACAACATAGTTTTTATCTTCAATTTCAGCTTTTAATCTATTTATTTTAGCTTTTAATTCTAATAATTTTTTATTTGTTGATTCATAATCAGCAACTGATTTTTGATTATCAATTCTAAGTAAAATATCACCTTTTTTTACGATATCTCCATCTTTTACAAAAATCTCCTCAATTATTCCACCTTCTAAATTTTGAATCATTTTATTTTCATCAAAAGATATTACTTTCCCCTCACCTCTAACTATTTCATCAATTTCAGCAATAGAAGCCCAAATAATAAAAGTAAAAACTGTAATAATCCAAAACCAAAGAATTAGTTTAAATTTCTTAGGATTTTTTTCAAGAATAGCTGAATTTAAGCTATTCATAAATTCATAATCATCTTGACTATAATTATAATTATTTTTCAAAACCATCTCCTTGAGATAAAGCTTTAATAACAGCTTCCTTTTCTCCTTGAAGGTATACTGTACTATTATTTAGTACTATTATTTTATCTACAATTCTAAGTAAAGGCATTTTTTGAGTAATAACAATTAGAGTTTTATTTTTCATAAAATTGTTTAAATTATCTAAAACAATATCCTCAGTTTGCTTATCCATAGAGCTCGTTGGCTCATCAAATAAATTAATTGGATAATCAAATAAACAAGCTCTTGCTAATCCAACAGATTGTATTTGTCCTCCTGACAAACCTTCACCTCTTTCACCAATAGGCATATCATAACCTCTTGGATGAGTATTTGCAAAACTATCAACATTTGCAATTTTTGCAGCTTTTAACATTTTTTCATCATTTACATAAGATGCTCTAAAAATAATATTTTCTTTAAGAGTTCCATTAAATAAGGATATATGTTGAGATACATACCCCATATTTCTTCTTATATCAGCAGGATCTAATTGTGTAATATCTATATCATCTATTAGAATTGAACCACTAGTTGGTTCATAAAGCTTTAATATCAACTTTAATATTGTACTTTTACCAGTACCAATTTTTCCTAGTATGGCAACTCTATCTCCTGGATTTATCACAAAAGATGCATTTTTTAATATTTCAACTTCTGTATTGGGATATTTAAATGTAACATTTTTAAATTCTATTCTTCCACTTAATTCTCTTCTAGATACGAAATCACTATTTTTTGGTCTTTCTTCTGGTTTATTCATTAACTCATTTAAAATTTTGTATGAATTAGCCGCATCTTCATAATTTGTAATTAATCCTGCTGCTTGTCCCATAGGAGCAACTGCTCTTGAAGATAAAATCACTATTGCTATTAAAGAACCCATAGTCAATTCAAAATCTCGAATTAAATAAACTCCTGCAATTACTATAACAACAGTATTTAATTGTATTAGAAAAGATGTAAAAGAAGGAATAAAAGAAGATAACATTCTTGATAGAAAACCTATTTTAGCAATATTACCATTGCTTTCTTCCCAGTTCCATCTAATATTGTTATTACCACCTAAACTTTTTAAAGTTTCAAGATTATTTAAAACTTCAATTAAAATAGAATTCTTTTTAGAAATTATTTCATTTATTTTTTTAATATTATTCTGAATTGGATTTTTTAACAACACAGACATAAGTAAAATCATTAGTATCACAACAATAGGGATAATAACAATTACACCACCCAAATAATAAATAACAATTAAAAAAAGAATTGTAAATGGAACATCAATAAACGCAACTAAAGTAGAATTTGTTAAAAAATTTCTTATAACATCAAAATTTTTTAAATTGTTTGCGAATGCTCCTATTGGTTTTGGAATAAATTCTAATTTCAAACCTAAAACTTTTTCAAAAATTATAGAAGACATAATAATATCACTCTTCTTAGCTGCTATTTCTAAAAAATAACTTCTTAATAATTTTAAGAAAATGTCCAATAAATATACTAAAAGGATTCCTGCTGAAAAAAACCACAACGTTTCAATTCCATTATTAGGAATAACTCTATCATAAACATTCATCGTAAATAAAGGCGTAGCCAAAATAAAAAGGTTTATTAAAATTGATGCAAAAATTACATCAATATAAATACCTTTAGAAATTTCTAATGTGCTCCAAAACCAATGTTTTACAGTAAAATTAGATTTATCTTCTTTATCAGAATTTGTATAAGTAAATATCTTTTTAAGCAAAATTCCAAAACCTATATACTCTTTTTCTATTTTTTCAATATCATACCATTGTTCTACAATTTCATTTGAAACTTCTGATATGATTTTTACTTTACTTCTGTCATCAGAAAAAGAATCAAGGATACAACTGCTTGAATTAGACATCAACAATATCATAGGCAATTGAAGTTCTGAAATATCTTTTAAATCTTTCTTAATAAATTTTGTTTTTAAACCAGCATTAGTAGCTGCTCTTGAAAAGAGTCCCTTTGAATTACCTAAAGAAAATAGTTCTGGAGCAAATTTACCATTTTCAATTGGCAAATCATGAACTAAAGATTCTCTAGAAAAAGGTTTATGATAAAATTTTGTGAAAGTAACTAAAGACTCTAAAAGTGAATTTAGAGTCTCTTCATTATATTGATCATACATATATTACTAACCTCTTAACTTGGTTTATTAGTAATATTTTCTAAATAAGGTGTAATTGTTTTAAAAGAGGTATTGTTCTCTAATTTTAAATCACTATTTTCATTTTTATCTGAGTTAATTTGTTCTTTTTCACAACCAAACATATCAACTTTAATTCCCAATGAAGTATTATCACACAAATCTTGTTGATCTTTTACTCCATCTTTATCTAAATCTGTTCTATCTATTACTTTACCATCTGTTACATTTTCATAATTTGCAAAAACTGGTTTATAGTAATTTAGGCTACTATCTTTATAAATACTATTTACTAATTCTCCCATTGCATCTAAAACTCTATATTTAGCAAACAACAAATCATAATTTGCAGTAATCAATTTATTTCTAGCTGAAATATAATCATCTTCTGCAGTTAAAAGGTCAATAAGACTTCTTGTTCCTGTTTCAAACTCTTCTTTATATAGTTCTAAAGTTATTCTACTTTGTTCTTGGTATGAAGTTAGGAATACGATTTGTTTTTGAAGCATAGTATATGCACTCCAAGAGAGTTCTAAACCTTCAATAATTTGTCTTTTAATATCACCTTGAATTTCATATTCTTGATTAATAGCAACTTTACTTTTTTTAACTGAATTATAATCTGCTTGACCGTTATATAAGTTTTGTCTATAAACGATTAAGGCACTATAATTTCTTTCATGACCTTCATCTCCACCAGTATTTTTATCTAGATTATAAGCCAATTCAAAATCTATTGTTGGTGCAAATTTACCTTTATTTTGAGCTAATTGAGCTTTTGCAGTTTCAATATTATGATTAGCTACAATAATTGAAGGGTTAAATTTAATTGCATGACTAACAGCTTCATCTTTTGTTTTTGGAAGATCAAATGTAAATTTAGGAAGAATTAATTCATCTTTATCTATTCTTTTACCTGTTAATCTAGCCAAATTAAATTGAGAATCCATTAGATTATTCTCTTGAGTTAACAGATTAAACTCTGCTAATTGTAAACTAGCGCCAACTTTTTCTACATCAGAGATAGAACCAGAACCAGCATCTGACAAACTTTGTGTTTTTTCTAGTATTGCTCTTGTCAAACCAACATTTTC
>RRZT010759896.1_pt1 | contig 19288 bp, 19 predicted proteins | sample 2165551 | NCBI WGS metagenome assembly RRZT01 (sample SAMN10456910, study PRJNA506462) | wastewater metagenome | biome: wastewater; feature: sludge; material: wastewater sludge; isolation source: wastewater sludge with Escherichia coli K12::gfp cells carrying plasmid... | place: USA: Moscow, Idaho... | reverse complement strand
GCTGAGTTCTCTACACTAGCTTTGACTGCCGCATAGGCCAATTCTGGAACCTGCCCGATGAGGAGACCCGCATTGCCATGGTCCACATTTGGACAGGAAATGTTTAGCTCAATAGCCTTGACATTTGGAGCCTGAGAAACCTTTTCAGATACATAGGCATACTCGTCGTTTGAAAAACCAGCTACATTAGCAATGATAGGCAGGTCTGGGTAATGCTCCTCAAGCCAGGTCAATTTATCTGCCAAAACAGCCTCCACCCCAGGATTTTGCAGGCCAATGGCATTGAGCATGCCAGATGGGGTTTCAGCTACCCGTGGCGTTGGATTGCCAAAGCGGGCATGCTGGGTCGTGGCCTTAATCATGATAGAGCCCAGCTTGTTCAAATCATAATATTTTGCATATTCTTGCCCAAATCCGAAGCAGCCCGAGGCTGGAATAATGGGATTTTTTAATTCTAAACCTGGCAGCTGAATGGCTAAACGATTTTTTGACATAGACCCTTCCTCCTATAAGACAATAGTGCCTGTTTCAAAGACAGGACCATCTTCACAGACCCGCTGGTTGGCAGCCTGGTCCTGATGACGCTGGGGCACCACGCAGGCATAACAAGCCCCCATACCGCAGGCCATCCGAGCTTCCATCGACAGGTAAGCATGGGGATGATTCTCAAACTTGCTGTCTACATATCGGAGCATACCAGGAGCCCCACAGGAATAAACCGCATCAGGCTGCCAGTCCAATTCATCCACGACTGTAGACACATAGCCCGCTCTCCCATAGGAGCCATCATCCGTGGTCACATAGACATCACCATAGGAGCGCAGCTTTTCCTCCAAAATAACCGCATCCTTGTGAGCAAAACCGATAACCGAAGTCACCGCAACGCCCTTGGCATGAAGCTGCTTGGCCGTCTCCACAAGGGGAGGAACACCGATGCCCCCACCAATCAAGAGAGCCCGCTGGCCAGCCACCAAAAAGGACAGGTCAAAGCCATTGCCCTGAGGACCCATGGTATCCACCGAGTCACCAGTTGCCAAGCCAGACAAAATAGCCGTCCCAGCTCGCTCAACCCGGTAAACGATGGTCACCTGCCCCTTTTCTTTATCAATCTCCGAGATGGAAATGGGCCTGCGCAGGAGCTTGCTTGGATCTGGCACGCGCAGGTGCAGAAATTGTCCTACTTCCATCTCAGCAACCATCTGTCCAGCTAGGATCATCTCAAAAATGCGAGGAGCAATCTCCCTCTGATGAACTACGGTCAAATCCTCTTTCAAAAACTGTTGTTTGGTGTGGCAACCACTGGTCATAATCTTTTCCTTTCCACAAAAAAGAACCCCGCCCCGAGGGCAAGGTTCATGAAAGGGCAGAGCTCACAAAAACTCCATCTTCTTCTCACTTGATTAGTCCGCAGACCATCCACCTTGCCAGCCTCACAGGACTTCGTTAAAGGTTATACTTACCTGCATTATAGCCTAAAAAAGAGGGAAGGTCAAGGGAGATTGTTATTCTGCACAAGGTAAATAGAGATGGCAACACTTCCTACCACTTATCAAGTTGAAGCGCTGCGAAAACAGTTAAGTTTTGAAATCCAGTCTATCAGATTGGCTAATTTAAAATCGTTAGAGTATCTCGAATCCCTTGGTCTAGGTTGAAAGCTTCCTCCCAGCCCAAAGATTTCAATTTCTTATTGGAAAGAAGGGAATTCTTAATAGGAGACCCTCCTCTAACACCCGATAAATCAAATGACAGACTGACATTTGCAGCTTTTGCCATGGCATTGGCAAAGTCTACTAAGCGAACATTTCCTGTATCGGAGGAAATATTATAGGCTTCTCCATTGTTTCCCTTTAATGCAACAAGTAGAATTGCCGCTACACAATCAAGCACGTAACAATAAGAACGTTGTTGCAGCCCTTCCGATTTCATAATAATTTCTTCTTGATTCAGACATTTTTTAATAAAATCAACGTCTGCTCTTGTATTGGACTCACTAAAACGAGGACCATAAATATAGGCAGGTCGAACCGTAACTGCTTGAACACCGTATTCTTTTATATAGGAACTAATCAATGTTTCAGCCATCCGCTTGCTCTCTGAGTAGCAAGATCTGGAAGAAAGAATATCAACAAATCCATAATTTGTCTCATTATGACTGTCCAAATCATTAGCCAGTTCGCCATAAACCTCGGAACTTGAAACAAAAATCAATTTTGATTTGGTTTCTTTTGCCAAAAGTAACATCTGATTGGTTCCGACAACTGTTGTAAGAGCCGTTTCGACGGGATAAAGATCATAGGCCTGGGGATGAGCATTACTGGCCGCATGGAAAATATAGTCCAGCTTCCCATCAAAAGCAACTTTTTCCGTTACGGACTGCTCCATAACATGAATAGACTCATAATCAAAAAAATCATGCTTAACTAACTGAGAGCGAACTAGGACTGAAATACGAATATTTGCTGCGTACTCTTGATTAAGATACATAAAAAAATCAAGAATACTTCCACCAATCAGCCCATTTGCTCCAGTAATCAAAACTGACTTATTTGAAAATGAGAGCAGATTGGAATCCACTATTTTAAAAAGAGATGAAAAGTATCTGGCTTTGTTAAAGTTTCTCACCGCAAGAACTCATCCTTTCTGGTTGACAGCAAGGCTTTAAAAATGAGCAAATCCTCAACAGTCGTAATCTTCAAATTGGTCTCAGCACCTTTAGAAAAATAAACTTTTTCACCCAATTCATGCATCAGCACACAGGTTGCTGCAGTATTGCTAATTCCTTTTTCGGTTGCCTTACGATGAGCATTAACTACGTCAGTGATTCGATAAACGTGAGGTGTCTGTGTCCGAAACAGTAATTCTCGAGGCAGTGATTCTTCTGCTATGACTGTATCGTGGCTCGAAAACACCGCTTCAACAGTTGGAATGGCCGCAACAGCCGAACCGTATTTGTTAAAGGTTGCAATAGAATTTGCAATGATTTCTGACGATACCAAGGGACGGTTTCCATCATGAATTAAGACCGTTGAATCTTCACCAGCAAAGTCAATTATTGCTCTTATACCATTTTGGATGGATTCTTGGCCAGTCTCCCCGCCTACAACAATCGTCTTCAATTTCGTAATGTTGAATTGTTTTGCATAGACACGTAATACTTCAACCCACGATTCGAGGGTCACCACTACAATCGCATCTATATTGGGATCCCTTTGAAACACTTCCAACGTATAAACGATAATCGGTTTATTATCAACATGTAAAAACTGTTTTGGAATATCCTGCCCCATTCGTGAGCCTATGCCTGCTGCTGTTAATAATGCTGTAATCATAGATTTTTCCTCGTTTTATTCTATAAAATTATTATTATCACCACTGTCTGATAGAGCTTAAAACTTCCCTTTGAACATTCTCTTATTAAGACTAAAAATTCTATCATCTTCATCAGAATAAAGTCTATAATTATTATTCATTAAGATAGCGAAAACAAACCAAAAACTGTTGAAATAGAGATATAGAATCAAATCGTCAATCAAGGCATGCAATCCTAAAGAAATAAAAATGATAAAGGTAACCAACTCATTCTTACGTAGTAATCGAAACATTACCAATGTCGCCAGAATAACAAATAGGATTAAAAAGAGTAATCCATATCGTTGCAGCATTTGAATATATAAATTATCAACGTATAAATAAGTACTGGTTGTGTAGTTTCCTTGGGGGTCCAATCCATTGCCCTCCCAAAAAACTTTTTGACCCAGTAAGTTAAATCCGTATTTATGAAGAGACAAATTTGCAAGATAAATCCGATTTCCTAAAAAAGAATTTATCGTAAAGAGAAGAGCATTTGAGACAGAATACCTTGTTGAAACAAAGTAACTGATTAAAGCAGAAAAAATAAACGTCAAAGAAAACCCTGCAAGGAAACCCTTCAGTTTTGGCAACACCTGAGGATATAATTTATTAAATAAGGCAAAAATCAGCAATAAGACCCCTGTAAAAAAGGTTAGCCTGGAACTCGTTTCATCAAAAATCCAAAAGTTAAAGATTGATAGCAATATTAATGTAATGTATGGTATCTTTTCCTTGTAGAGAAACAAGTACAAAGTTATGATGTTCACCATAGCACTTGGCGCGAAAAGCGAATATCGAAAACCAAGATAGTGCCGAATGCGACCTCCAGCAGTTAATTCCAAATGATCTCTAATGATGCCTACTTTACTGGAAAGAACAACAAAAGCCAGTAATAAAATACTTAATAATAAAGATAATTTTGCAATTTTTGTAAACGTGACATTTCGAAAACAATAAATGAAAACAAGACCTAGTGCAACAAGGTTTAAATTCGAAGTAACTCTCATTATTATTAAAACACTAATAAGAGTCAATGCTGCACTTAGGATACTTTGCACAGTATATTTACTGACAATCAACTCCCTTAAAAGAACCAAGACAATAGACAAAACTAGTCCAGCTTTATACATCGAATCAGGAATATAATGAAAATAAAAGGTTGTCGATAGGAAAGATAAGACAAAATATATAGTAAATGAAACATATAGCAATATTTCATCAGGACTTAACTTTCTAATTGTTAATAACATATTTTTCCTTTCAATTAAAGCACCCTAATAAGATAGCTTTAATTCTCAATCTTCCAACCTGGTTTATAAAGATTGTGCAAGCCCGTTTTACCTAGCAACCCATCTTTTAGACCAGTTTTAATCATTTTTTTTACACTTTTTGAATTATTTTTACTTAAAAAGCTTACTTCTTTAATGTAGCGTTTTAGAACATTGAGTAGGGCCGGATATACTCCATAGTATTCTTTTATAAGAATTGTGGAATTCCTGGCACCATAATAACTCTTCCAACTATACTGAGTGTTGACCTCAATATCATGAACGATTTCTGCTGATGGAACGCATATCAACTTTCCATACCTTCTTAATCTTTCACAGTGTTCGGTATCATCATAGTAGATGAAGTACTCTTCTTTCGTGACTCCGAATTTTTTGACTAAGTCGTTCTTTATAAGCATACCGACATATGAGCCTTGTGCGAGTTCAAAATATTTATTCTTATATATTTCCTTTGCTACAGGTAACATCTTAATTCCAAGTACGTCTTTTTTTACTATTCTTCTGTGACTAAGATCGTACTCCCCATTATTGATTACAGAAGTGAACAAAGCAGCAATATTTTCACTCTTCAGGTCATCCTGATAAACATTATTGATAGTGGCTAAAGTATTTGGTTTCACAAAAGCATCGTCATCAGATAACCAGATCCAATCTGTATCTGAATACTTACTTGCTTCTTTGAGACCAAGTGCAAATCCACCAGCTCCACCAAGATTTCTTTCAGTTGTTATGACAATTTTTTCAAAATTACTCTCAGTTTTTTTCCACTCTGATAAATATTCTGCGGTTCCATCGGTACTACTATTATTTACAACAATCAAACGCTTTGGGAGATAAGTCTGCTTTTCAAATTCATCCAACGCTTTTTTTAAACAGTTTAGTCTATTAAAGGTGACCAAAACCACACAAATTTCCATTGTTTCTCCTACCTGTCACTAATACTTAAGGTACTTCTTATAACGACCAGTTAATAAAATGAAATACATAAAAGTTGTTTTTAAAAATTGATTTTTCTTAACATTATTTTTTCGTAAAAAAGCTACTGATTTTAGACCACCTTGTCTAATAACAGACTCAATGTTATTTAATTCCTTTTTTTCGAGACCGTTTTTTCTGGCATGATCAATCATGAATAATGTCTGACTATAACCATTTGCATGTAATGCAACCATTTTTGAAAATTCGGTAAAAATGCCTTTTATAGCATCTTTTATTCCGACAGTTGATTTAGATATTTTAGAAACATTATTTAAATGTCTCCTATACATAATGAGGCATTCATCCAAGTATGTTACTTTACCATACTCAAGGGCAAATTTTGCAAAGAAATTATCATGAGAAAGAATGGAAGTAATCCCGATATTTTCTTCTATATCTATTTTAGGAACCAATTGAAAGAGTTCCTTGTTAAAAGCAGTCGCACATCCCCAAATGTATGAATGGGTAAAGTAGAGTTGCGTTTTATTGGGTAGAACAATTCCCCTATCTTGATGATTACTCTCAATCAATACTTCATCATTTTCATCAATGATGGTCATATCTGAATATATTAATTCAGGAATTCCCTTATTATTAAAAGCATGATTCATCAATTCCAATTTTCTTATATCCCAAATATCATCCTGATCAGCAAAATAATAGAAATCGAATAAATCTTTCTTTCGCATTTCGTTTATCAAATAATGAAAGTTTATGAAGGCTCCGTGGTAAGGTGAGTTTGAATTGATTAAATGAATCCTTTTGTCTTCTGAAACAAACTTTTCAATAATGTCAATGGTTGAATCACTTGAATTATCATCTCGAACAAACAACTCCCAATTATGAAACGTTTGAGATTGAATGCTTTTTAATTGCTTTTCAATATAATCTTCCCCATTATAAGTGGCCATCAGAATTGCAACTTTTTTCACTAATTTTATACCTCATTTGGAAACTTTATCTCTAAAATGATATGTGATTCCCTGTCTTCTTCTTTTGGAATTTCCAAGTAATTGTTATACATCATCTCTAAATATTTCTCAACATTCAATGGGACATTCCAACTATGGTTCTCAAACTCTACTTTTCTAGTTTGTACCATATCTTCTCTTAGATACAACTCACCAAAATAGTGCTTTCTTCCAGACGGAACTGTTACATACTTGGAACCATTATTTTTATAGAGTGAGTACACAGCTTCAGTAATAATAGTCATTCTTCGCAATGATAAAAAGCTAACTAAGAAACCAAGAAACATCTTAATTCGAAATGTCATTCTGACTTCTTTATGAGCCTCCATAATTTCTTTCATCAATACTCTATTTTTGTAAAAGTTACGACAGGACAACAACAAGCCCGTTCCCATACAAAGAGTACCATGTAAAGTTCTCAAAAGTTTTGAGTCTGGAGCATTTTCTATCCAAAAAATATCAATAAAAAAACCACATTCTTCGGTATCTATATCTTCTCTACCCCGAAAAATTGTCCCCTTTTTTCGCACCCTTCCAATGGGCATGCCATAATTTGGAGTATGAGATGAGTGTAACCAATATTTATCACCGAATCTTTCTTCGAATTTTTCAAGAAAAGAATCCCTTTGACTTCCAAGAATAAAAATATCCATATCATCATCCCAGGGGATAAATCCCTTGTGACGAATTGCACCTAGAGCACTCCCACCTGATAAAGAATAGTATATATCAGCCTCTTCACAAACCGCAACAATATCTTCCATAATTTCCAAAAGGCTCAGCTGATATCTTCTCAGCAGGTCACCCTCGAGATGAATATACTTCCCCTCTGAAAATTTTAAATTTTTAAAAAGTGTTACGGTTGATAACTTCATTTCTTAACCTCATTAAATTTAATTCTAAAAACTACTTCCATATTTTTTCCCTAGAAACTTCGCTTCTAGGAAGGATTTTCCCTTTTCAAACAAGTTGACCTTTTCCATATACATGAAAGGTACTTCCACAACTTTTAGGTTTAATTTTAGCAACCAAACATTCAACAGTCGTTCGCTTACCCGTCCAAATAGTCGGGCATCAAATGCCGAATAGCCCGTGATATCCATCTTTTTATATAATTCATCAATGATTGGAAAAAGCCATTCACAATAGGCATCAGACAGGGATTTACTCATAATAAACATATTAAACATATAGCCACTGCGCTGTTGCATAACGGCATCATAGCTGTCCAAATAGTCTGGTTCTAAGTCTGCGATGATTTCTCTGGTCAAATCCAAATGAAGTTTATCATGGGTGTGGGCATAATGAGAATAGAGCGTCTCAATATAATATTTTCTTTTTTTCGGAACAACCACATCTCCTCGCTCTAATAAGTCCTCGATGTCTTTTTGGTTCAAAATAACATCATCAACCTTTGTGTCGTCAGTGTAGTTTTGTGATTTTTTTGAAAAATAGCGGCGATAATGGACGAGACCAAGATAATCACAATCCAGATTTTTCCAAGCCCAGTAAAGTCCCGTCAATTCACAATAATAGGGATTTAAGTGAGAAATATGTTCACCAATATTATCCCTCTGATAGCCCAAATCATCTTTTCCTTCACTACCAACATGGACAGGAAGGTATAACTCCGTATTCTGGGGCATCTGAAAGGTCTTATGTGTTGCAATGATCAGCTTAATATTTTTCAAAGAAATCCCCTCTATTTCACTTCACTTCTGACGCATTGAAGCGCTGCTGCAATAACTTGGTGCATATCATAATAACGGTAGTGACCAAGTCGACCACCAAAAATAACATTTCCCTGTTCTTCTGCTAGCTGCTTATATTTTTTGTATAGGTGATTGTTGCGCTCATTATTGACAGGATAATATGGCTCATCCCCTTTGGACCAGGTTTTTGAATGTTCCTTGGTAATAATGGTTTTGGGTTGAGTACCAAATTCAAAATGTTTGTGTTCGATAATTCGCGTATAAGGTGTCTCGGCATCAGTATAGTTGACAACCGCATTTCCTTGATAATTTTCCATATCCAGTGTCTCTGTCTCGAAACGGAGGCTACGGTACTCCAATTCACCAAGCTGATAATCGAAAAACTGGTCAATCATGCCTGTAAAGATAATTTTTGGATAGTTAGCCAGATACTGCTCTTTATCCGCAAAAAAATCAACCCCAGTTTCCACATCAATATTTTCATGATCTAACATTTTCTCGACAATCTGTGTGTATCCACCGATTGGAATTCCTTGATAGGTATCATTGAAATAGTTGTTATCATAGGTCAAACGAACTGGCAGACGGCGGATAATAAAGGCTGGCAATTCCGTTGTCTTCTTGCCCCATTGTTTTTCCGTATAATCCTTGATGAGTTTTTCATAAATATCAGTTCCCACCAATGAAATGGCCTGTTCCTCCAAGTTTTCAGGTGTTTTGCCATTCAAGACTGCCCGTTGTTCGTCAATTTTTGCTTGTGCCTCAGCAGGAGTCACCACTCCCCACAACTTATTGAAAGTATTCATGTTAAAGGGAAGATTGTAAATCTCACCCTTATAGTTGGCAACTGGGGAATTGGTATAGCGATTAAACTCAGCAAATTGATTGATATAATCCCAAATCTCCTTGTCAGAAGTGTGAAAAATGTGGGCACCATATTCGTGGACCTGAATCCCCTCCACTTCTTTGGTATAAATGTTGCCAGCAACATGCTCTCTTTTTTCAATGACCTTAATCATTTTTCCTTTTTTGGCTGCCTCATGCGCAAAAATAGCACCAAAGAGGCCTGAGCCAACTACCAAATAATCATACTTTGACATGTTTATCTCCTATTTTTAACAAAATGAACTAAATACATTGAAAAATCTTCTTTGATAATGACACTGGTCATAAAATATATCATTCCAAAAACAATGGACGAAGCCACCAATGTTAGGAACAATGATAAGTTTTCAGCGAAAATCATTGTGAGAAGAAAGGATGAAACAGAAGCAAAAATTGTTGCTAGGACATTCTTCTGAATCTTGACTTGACTGATAATTTCTTTTAAAAAACTTCTTAGAACATACACTTGGTAAAGAGTCACGATGAACTCTGCAACCAAAGTCCCAAAAGCTGCTCCAGCTGCCCCAAAGCCTGGAATTGCGATGATATTTATTAACAGATTGACGATTGCTCCGAGCAAAACAGAGTTTAAGACATCTTTTTCGCGATCCATAGGGACCAAAATCTGTATTCCTAGCAGATTTGAAATACCAATGAAAAATAAGGTGGGCATAATCATTTGCATAGGGACGACTGATCCTGCATAGGCCTCACCAGACAGGAAGTATACTCCTTCCTTTGCATACAAGGTAAAGTAGATCCACAAAGGAATAGAGATAAAGCAGACAAATTGAAGCGAACGAATGGTTAACTGCTTGAATTCTCCATCACGGCCCTCTTTCAAATAGAAAGACAGTCGAGGTAAAAGTACTGCTCCCATTGAAGTAACAAGACTGACCAAAATCGTTTTAATTTTTACTGCTGCATTATAATATCCAACCGCTTCATCCCCCTTCATGAACCCTAACATCACTGAATCCAGGTTTGTATAAACCGTCGTTGCAACAGTCATCATGAAGAAACTGAAGATTGGCTTGATATGCTGCTTTAGATTCATATCTGGTGCCCAAGTTAGGTTGAGGTACTTTCTTAAATTGATGAAATTAAAGAAGTTCGAACCAACACTGGCCAGGATGGTAATACCACCATAGATAACATAATCACTCTGTTGGTGGACCATGGCAAACATGAGAACGAGCGAAACCACCTTGAGGGCAATGGACCGCACGGTAATGTAGGTATATTGTTCCAAAGCCTTGTACAGCCACTCACAGCCGATTAGATTAAAGACCAGTGTAGCAATATTGATCATAAACAAGGTCTTGTCTTCGGCCATTCGGGGCACAAAAAGGATGGCCAGTAGATAAAATACCAAAGACAGGGACATAGCTATACTATTAATCACCATTATTTCTTGAACGGTTTTAGACAGCTTGGCCCGATCATCCCGAACTTTGGCACATGCACGTATCCCATAAGTCGGAATCCCCAGCATACCAATCATGGAAAAATAGGAAACAATCGAGGTAGCAAAGGCTACCTTCCCAGTTCCAACAGGCAAAAGAACGCGAGAAACATATGGGAATGTTATCAGCGGGAAAATAAAATTAGACATCATCAAGATAAAGTTCATGATGATGTTTAATTTTACCGACTTTTGCCGCTGATTGCTTTTGGAAATAGCCACCTGTTGCACCTTTCTATTTTTCAATACCTGTACCATTCAAGTTGATTTGTCAGAGACTAATGAGCCCCTTCCCGTAAGAAAACTTTTTGAAATGAAAGCCAAATAATCTTTAAATCAAGCGAGAATGAAACATTTCTAACATAATATAGCTCTACTTCACATCTCTCTGGATACATGATGTGGCTCCTTCCGGAAACTTGCCACCATCCAGTTGCACCTGGTTTTACAGACAATAATTCCAGTCGTTCAGACTCCGTATACTCCAACAGTTCTGAATCCAAAATCGGCCGAGGACCGATGAAACTCATTTCACCTTTCAAGATATTGATAAACTGCGGCAGTTCGTCGATACTTGTTTTTCGAATAAACTCACCGATACTTGTTAATCGTGGGTCTTCTTCTGGAGGTAATTTGTAGCTATTTTGGATATATTTTTCATAGAGTTCTTTATCGGCTTTGAGTACTTCCTCAGCATTTTCAACCATGGAACGAAATTTTAATATTTTAAACTTTTTCCCATTTAAGCCATTGCGCTCTTGCTTGAAGAATATACTACCTGTATAGCCCTTTAATTTATAAATGATAAAAATTATAATGGAAAAAGGTAGAAATAGAAATACAGTGCCAATTATCCCAATAATAATGTCAAAAAAACGTTTAACAATCAGAATATAGAGGTTATGATGACCCTCTATCAAACTCTTTTCCATATCCTTCAATCCTTCATTATATCAACTATTATGATTTTTTCCATAATTTCCATAGGAACCATATGATCCATAGGAGCCATAACGATCCTTAGTTGTATCCACCTTGTTCAGGATAACACCTAAAAAGGGTACTCCGCTTTGTTCCATTTGTTCCACTGCTTTTTTGGCAAACCTGCGACTGATTGCTCCAGATTCTGTAACTAAAATACTACCATCAGTCTTCTGTGCAACAATGGCAGCATCCACTACCAGACCAATCGGAGGCGTGTCAATGATGATATAGTCAAATTGTCGACGGGTGTACTCCAACATTTCTTCAAAATGCTTATTTTGCAACAGGGTTGTAGGGTTTGGAGGAACTTGACCCGCTGGGACGATGCTAAGGTTCTCCACGCTGGTTTCATGAATCACTTGATTCAATCCGACATGACCAGACAGATAACTTGTCAGACCATGATAGGCCTCTTCAGCTTTAAAGGTCCCTGACATGACTGAATTTCGAATATCCGCATCAATCAAGAGTGTCTTGTATCCAGAAGTGGCAAAGGAAACAGCCAGATTGGTCGAGGTGGTTGACTTCCCTTCACTTGGTTGTACGGAAGTGACCGTGATGACCTTGATATCACTCCCGCTAAACTGAATATTGACCTGGATAGCGTTATAATATTCTTCTAAAGTTTTTACCATTTGAGCTTTTGCTCTTCCGAGTATAAATTGAGCCATCTCTTTCTCCTTACAACTTATCTGTGTCTGGGACGGTACCGATCAATACCAAGCCAAGTACTTCTTCAATGTCTTCAGGTCGTCTCACCCGATCATCCAATAATTCCAGAAGTAAAATCATGACTACAGTAATAAAGCCACCGACTAGTGCACCCAACAAGACATTTCGACTGATATTTGGCGAAGATGCGGTTTCAGGCAGTTTTGCCTCTTCGATAGTGGTAACATCTTCTACCTTTGTCACTTCTTTGATTTTTTCTGAAGCGACAATCCGAAGCGTGTTTGCTAGTTGTTGAGCCTCTTCCGGTGATTTGCTGTCTACAGAAATCGTAATAATACGAGTATTAACTGGTATTTCGACATCGATATCAGTCGTCAATTCTTTTGGTGTCGTACTTAAGCCTTCACGAGCAATAACATCTAACAAGACTGAGTCAGAGGTAATAATCTCTTTGTAGTCGTTTACGAGATAGGTACCAGCCTGCAAATCTTGGGCTGTTAAGTTGTTATTATCTGATGTTTGATTGGCTACATAGATACGCGTTGAGGAAGTAAACGTTGGTTTTAATATAAAAACACTGATTAAAAGGGCTAGAAGCCCAAATAAAACGGTACTAAATAAGATTAAAATCTTTTTTTCCCATAATTTTTTCAGCAAATAGAGCAAGTCAATTTCAATGCTGTTGCTTTCCTTAGTATTCATAAAATCTCCTATAAAAAGTCATTTTCTAATAAAATGTGAGGATTGAGTTTGAACAATTCGTCGGCCCTTTTCTGCCCAAAGTCCTTTTGGATGATTTGATAGGCCTCGGCCATGTATGGTCTCCGACTGTCCAAATTATGCATGTCACTGGCAACACAGTGAACCAAGTTTTCTTCTAAAAAGTAGCGTGCTCTTTTTTTGAAAACCTTATGCTTGTCTCCAAATAACTTGGCCTTCAAAACGTGGGAACTATTGATTTGAGTATAGCAGCCCATGTCAATCAAGTCTTTCACCCTCTTTGCATCAAACTCTAGGGCATTGTAGCGCTCGATGTGAGCAATAATCGGTGTCACACCGATAGCCAAGAGGTTTTTGATTGCCGTATGCATCTCCTTCCAAGGGGTCGTCATACTAAATTCAATCAAATAATACCGGGTGTTGGCCATATTGGGAACCAATTTTTTCTCAATCTTCCCAGGCAGGGAATTGGTGAAGTACAATTCACCGCCAAAATGCAGCACTAAATCAGGATATCGTTTTGCTGCCTCTTCCTTGACAATGGAAAAGTGTTCAAAGATTTTTTCTTCTGGTTCTTCAAACATGCCCTTTCGTCGATGAGAAGTCGAGACAATGGTCCGAACACCCTGGGCATAACTTTCACCAATCAAGTCCAAACTTTCTTGAAGACTTCTCGGTCCATCATCAACATCAAATACAATATGTGAATGAATATCAATCATGATTCCGACTAATTTCCTTCCATAGTATTTTTAATAGCTTGTTTGGCGGTTTCAACACTTGTTTCATCCAAACTCATCATATACAGAGCAGCATTCGGCATAGCGTAAGATGGTAACTCACCTGTAGAACCGGTACCTGTAACATCCTGGGAGGATACTACGAACGAGCTTCCTGAGGACAACTGTTTGTTTGCGAGTTGCATCATGGTTTCCAGTGGCATATTGGTCTGGATGGATGTCTGCAAGCTATTCACGATGTTTGAGAAATTCGTAATGGAGTTTACAGAAGCTAATTTATTGATAATGGCGGAAATGACCTTTTGTTGATTACGCCCACGGTCAGCATCCCCACCATCCAGTGAGTAACGTTCACGAACGAATGCCAGTGCATATTCCGAGTTTAGTGTCAGATTTCCAACTGGGAAAGTGTAGCCACCAATGTGACTAACAAACTCTTGATCATTATAGACTTCAATACCACCAAGAATATCAATCAATTGCATAAAGCTGGTAAAGTTGATGCGGGCATAATAGTCAATGTCGACATCATAAAGATTTTCCAGGGTCTTCATGGATGTTTCCACACCGTAAATACCAGCGTGGGTCAGTTTGTCATATTGGTTGCCCCCGCCATCTGGGATTTGAACATAGGCATCCCGTGGGGTGGTGGTCAGGAGGACCTTGTGGGTTTCCATATTGATGGTCATGATGATGTTGACATCTGAGCGAGAAACGGTCGAGATGCTTCCGTAGGTGTCAATTCCGCTGATATAGATGTTGATCACATTCGGATTTTTATTGACTTCTGTCTGCTCATCCGCTTGAGGAGAGGCTACTTCTTTGGTAATCTTATAAGTATAGAGGGTCCGAACCTTGGATGCGTACTCTGCATCCGCTAGTTCCAGAAGACTGGAGTAGGCACTATTTAAGACCATAGCCTGAGTGCTGCCTGCAAGAAGATTGTCATAGGCTTGTTGGTAGGAATCCACCGTTTCCGGCACCAGTTCAATGCTCTTCGTGGTTCTTATATCAGCAAGAAGGGTATTGATGTTTTCTGAGTCACTGTTGGTTGGAGCCTGTAGTTGCCCAACTTCAGAAATATCCTGAATGGTGCTTCCGGCAGGCACCACTACACTCATTTCGATTTCTGAATAGGAGGCTGTTTGGTTCAACTTTTCAGCAACTTGGACTGTTGACTGAACAAAGTACAGGCCTGCAGCTGACACAAGTGTAAAAAGCAATAAAAAAATGGTCGTTAGGAGTTTGGCTTTTCTCCTCAATAACAACAATAGTGCAAACGCAAAAATAGCAATAAGGACTATCGTTATAATGACATTAACGTATCTGAATGCAAGAAATTGATGCGTGTACATTTTGAAGATAAAGAAACCTGCAAGTATAGCATACAAGGTTAGGAAGGCTACGTTTACCAAAAACCAGGTGTTAGAGCTGAATGCACCCTTATTTGTACTTCTCTTATAATTAGACATGGTGGGGACTCCTAATCCTTACTAAATAATATCGACTAATCATATCACAAATCAAAGTATTTTTCAAGACGAATCAGCAGAAAGACCAGTAAAAATATTGATCTGTTGTGATAAAACCAAAGTCCATCATAAAGACTTTCCTAATGTTCGGAAATTAGTGGGTCTTTGGGCCATAGATTATTTATACAAACTAGTAAGAAATATGATACACTAGACATATGAGAATCCAACAGTTATACTACATTATCAAAATCGCTGAAACTGGCTCTATGAACGAAGCGGCCAAGCAGCTCTTTATCACTCAGCCCAGTCTATCCAATGCCGTCAAAGACTTGGAAAAGGAAATGGGCATTGAGATTTTCCACCGCAATCCTAAGGGCATTACCATGACCAAGGATGGGATTGAGTTCCTTTCCTATGCCCGACAGGTGGTCGAACAGACAGAACTCTTGGAGGAACGCTATAAACATCCAGGTGACAGCCGGGAACTCTTCAGTGTCTCCGCCCAGCATTATGCCTTTGTGGTCAATGCCTTTGTCAGTCTCCTGAAAAAAACGGATATGGAAAACTACCAGCTCTTTCTGAGAGAAACCCGGACCTGGGAAATCATCGATGATGTCAAAAATTTCCGGTCCGAAATCGGAGTTCTCTTCCTCAATGATTTCAATCGGGATGTCTTGGTCAAGATGTTGGATGACAATCGGCTGACCTACACCCCTCTCTTTACAGCCAAGCCCCATGTTTTTGTCAGCAAATCCAATCCACTTGCCGAAAAAACTTCTGTCAGCTTAGAAGACCTGGTGGAATTTCCTTATTTAAGTTATGAACAAGGGATTCACAACTCCTTCTATTTTTCTGAGGAAATCCTTTCCCAGGAACACCACAAAAAATCTATCATCGTTTCTGACCGCGCCACCCTCTTCAACCTCCTCATTGGCCTGGACGGTTATACGATTGCCACAGGTATCTTGAACAGTAATCTCAATGGGGACAACATCGTCGCCATCCCCTTGGACTACGATGATACGATTGAGCTGGTCTATATCCAGCATGAAAAAACTATCCTGTCTAATATGGGTGAAAAATTTATCCAGTACCTCTTGGACGAGGTGCCAAAAGATGTGTCAATATAATATGAAGAAAATTTTAATATAATCTCTTTCTCTTGCTAAAATAGTGATAGGTGAAAAAAGTTGAAAACATTCTTGAACAAAAATGAAAATAATTTCGTTTTTGTATAGGAAACGCTTTCACTTTTTTTGTTTTTATAGTATAATGGATTTGTATTAAAAAAAAGGAGTGATTATTTTGGCACAAAACAAACTATTGGCGATGATTCTGGCCGGTGGACGTGGAACCCGTCTTGAAGGCTTGACAAAAAAAGTCGCAAAACCTGCTGTCGCTTTCGGTGGTAAATACCGTATCATCGATTTCCCTTTGAGTAATTGTGCGAACTCTGGTATCGACGTTGTCGGTGTCTTGACTCAGTACGAATCTGTTCAGCTCAACTCCTATGTTGCCCAATCCCAACGTTGGGGTCTCGATGTCCAAGGATCTGGAATTTTCGTTCTCCCACCTCGAGAAAAAATTGAAGGTTTTGGTCTCTACAAGGGGACTGCCGATGCTATCACACAAAATATTGACTTCATTGACCTCCATGAACCTGAATATGTTTTGATTTTATCTGGTGACCACATCTATAAGATGAACTATGATAAACTCTTGGATTCCCATATTCAAAACAATGCGGATGCAACCATCGCTGTTATCGAAGTTCCGATTAAGGAAGCATCCCGTTTTGGTATCATGAACACAGACGAAAACTATCGAATTGAAGAATTCGAAGAAAAACCAGCTAATCCTAAGAGTAACCTGGCATCCATGGGGATTTACATCTTCACCTGGAAATCTCTCAAAAAATATTTGCAAGAAGATGACAAATCTGAAACTTCTACACATGACTTCGGCCATGATATCATTCCAAAATATTTGGCAGACGGCAAACGACTTTACGCACATCCATTCCGTGGCTACTGGAAGGACGTGGGTACTGTCAACAGTCTCTGGGAATCCAACATGGACTTGATTGATCACTCCAGTGATTTGGATCTATCAGACCCTTCATGGAAAATCTACTCCGAAGACTCTGGCTCTCCTGCTCAAGTCATTGGAAACAATGCAACTGTCCAAAATGCCTATATTGATAAGGGTGCTATCATTGATGGAAATGTTGAACATTCTGTTGTGTCAACAGATGCCACCATCAACGAAGGGGCTCATGTCAAGACTTCCGTCATTCTCCCAGGTGCTTCTGTTGGCGAAAACGCTACACTAGAGTATGTCATTGTTGCCGAAAACATCAAAATTGGAGAGGGCGTGTCATTAGCCGGCACCGCAGACGATATCTTGTTGATTGACAAGAATACAAGCAAGTAGGAGAGAATCGCTATGTTAAGAAATACATTAGGAATTGTCAACATTGAAGGAACCAATGTTCATTTCGGTGATGTTATGAATCACCGCGGAGTTCAGGCATTTGGCTTTCTTGGTCGCTATCGGTTGATTGACTTTGTTTTGTCAAATATGTCCAACTCCGGTATCACCGATTTTCAGGTCTATACTCCTGCCAAAATGCGATCTACTATCCAGCATGTTGGTACAGGTAAACATTACAACATCAACAGCAAACGTGGAAAACTTCGTCTGCTGAATAGTGTAACAGACCCGAATTCTATCTACCAGCACGATATTAAAGCTTTTACAGATAACCTTCATTATATTGAAAGTTCAAATAAGAAGTATGTCCTCATTGCACCATCCTATTTCATTTATAGTCAGGATTTTGCGAAGTTGCAAGAACAACATATTGAAACAGGAGCTGATATCACTGTTCTTTATAAGAATGTAACAGATGCCAAAGAAAGCTATATTGGTTGCCAAACACTAAAATTCGGAGAAGATAAACGGATTGTGGAATTCCATGAAAACCATGGAAAATACAAGAACAGACCGGTTTCCTTGGAAGCTTATTTCATGGAAAGAACTCTCTTCATCGAGTTGATTCATCGCGCCAATAAGATTTCGTCTCTCTATTGGCTCAAAGATATCCTGCGTGACTCCGTTGATCAGTATAAGATTATGGGTTATGCCCATCGTGACTTTGTCGCTTGTATCAATACTGTTGAAGCCTACTTTAAGACACAACTGGAACTGATTGATCGTGATACCCGCAGACTTCTTTTTAAGAATAACTGGCCAATCTATACGCAAACCAGCGATAGTTCTCCTACTCTCTACGGACCGCTTGCCGAAGTGAAGAAGAGTTTAATTGCAAATGGTGCCTTTATCAATGGTCAAATTGAAAACTCTGTCATTGACCGTGATGTTTTCATTGAAGAGGGTGTTGTTGTTAAAAACTCGATTATTTTGAGTGGTGTTACCATCACAAGTGGTGCTAATATCGAAAATGCTATCATCGATAAGGCAACTAAGATTATCCACCCAATTGATATAAAGGGTGCTGAAAATGCACCTGCCTACATCAAAGCATATCAAAATATCTAGGAGCTAATATGACTAAAAAATCTGTCCTATTCGTGGCCTCAGAGGGTCTTCCTTTTATCAAAACTGGTGGTTTGGCGGATGTTATTGGTTCCCTGCCTAAAGAGTTGGTAAGGCAAGGTCTGGATGTCCGTGTGGTTCTGCCGCTCTATCTCAAAATGGCCATCAATAACCACAATGATTTTGATTATGTTTCTAGCTTTGATGTTCGGGCTGGCGAGATTCAATCCATGGCCAATGTTTATAGCCAAGTCGTAGATGGGGTAACCTTCTACTTTATCGAGCATCGTGATTACTTTGAACGCGATGAGCTCTATGGCTATGATGATGACGCCATGCGCTTTGGCTTCTTCCAGCATGCTACCTGTCGTTTGCTAGAAGCTCTCAACTTCTTCCCAGATGTCATTCATACCCATGACTGGCATACTGCTGCTATCCCATTCCTTTGTCGAACGTTCTATAGTTACCGCGAGGAATTCCGAGCTATT
>RRZT012418130.1_pt1 | contig 19294 bp, 18 predicted proteins | sample 2165551 | NCBI WGS metagenome assembly RRZT01 (sample SAMN10456910, study PRJNA506462) | wastewater metagenome | biome: wastewater; feature: sludge; material: wastewater sludge; isolation source: wastewater sludge with Escherichia coli K12::gfp cells carrying plasmid... | place: USA: Moscow, Idaho... | reverse complement strand
TCTAATGCAATTAAAATGTGTAAAAAAGCTGGAATAGATGTAAAGATTATTACAGGAGATAACCCTTTAACTGCAGCCGAAATTGGAAATGAAATAGGCATTAATGATGGTAAATTAGAGCAAGAGCAGTTAATTACTTCTGATGAGTATAATTCTTTAGAGGAGACAGAATTAATTCAACGAACATTAAAATTAAAAGTTTTAGCAAGGGCTAAACCTGCAGATAAAATGACAATGGTAAATATTTTAAAGAAAAATGGTCATGTTGTTGCAATGACAGGAGATGGTACCAACGATGCCCCAGCAATGAATACCTCTGATTGTGGAATTGCTATGGGATTATCGGGAACTGCAACAGCTAAGGAAGCTTCAGATCTTATTTTAATGGATGATTCTTTTAGTAGTATAGTTACAGGAGTTTTATGGGGAAGAACAATTTATCTAAATATACAGAAATTTATTTTATTTCAATTAACAGTTAATTTCGTTGCTATTGTGATGGCTGTAATAGGACCTTTCATCGGAGTTGAATTTCCACTAACAGTTATTCAAATGTTATGGGTTAATCTAATAATGGATACCTTTGCTGCATTAGCATTGGCGACTGAACCACCAAAAGAATCTATAATGGAAGAAAAGCCAAGAAATCCTAAAGATTTTATTATTACACCTAAAATGACTAAAGAAATAATAATTAAAGGGTCTTTAATGTTAATAATTTTAGTAGGAATGTTAGTTTATTGGAAATTAACTAATACTATGACTGTACATAATGAAAGTATTTTCTTTTCAACATTTGTATCTATGCAATTTTGGAATTTATTTAATGCTAGAGTTTTTGGAGATAAGCGTTCTCTATTTGCTGATTTAAAAGAAAATAAAATATTTATATATATTTCTTTGATAATTTTAATAGGGACTATTATTATGGTGCAAATAGGATCCAAAGTTTTCAGAACTGTCCCATTAGATATATTGACTTGGGGGAAAATAATACTAGGAACTTCATTCTTAGTTTGGATAAATATTTTTAAAAAAAATAAGTAACTAAAAAATTTAAGAATTAAATTTAAATAATTTTGATGATATTTAGAGTTTTAGAGAGTAATCATTAATTTTTTCTTTAAATCTCTATTTTATCATTATTATAGGTGATACTTATTAAAAAATTAATTTTCAGCAGAAAAATCAGGCTGTTGTATTTTCAACAAGCTTTAATTAAAATAAATAGGGAGGAATTATGGCAGTTAATTTATCAAAAGGTCAAAAAATAAGTTTAGAAAAAAAAGATGGATCACTCCTTAAAGAATTTTGTGTTGGAGTAAACTGGGGACAAATTACTAGTAGTTCGTTTTTTGGGTTAGCTACTAAAAAAACAGATGTTGATTTAGATTTAAGTTGTATAGTTTTAGATAATAATAAAGAAATGATAGATTTCTTGTATTCTCCATACTATAATGTTCAACTTCTTCAACGTTTTGGATTAGAAAAAGGAAAGTTAACATCTTATGATGGTGCTTTAAAACATTCTGGAGATGATTTACAAGGCGATAGTGAAGCTGATGACAGTGACAATGAAATAATTACAGTTAATTTGGAAAGGATTTCTCCTAAAGCTCAAGAAATTTACTTTTTCTTGAATAATGTGGGAAATGAAGATTTTTCTATGATACCTTATTCTAAGTTAAGAATGTTTGAAGGAACTCCTACTAGAGTAAAAGAAATTTTTGCTTCATATAACGTTTCAAGTGAACCTAGCTATAAAAGTAAAAGAGCTCTAATTTTAGGTAAATTAATTAAAAATGGTGCTAATTGGGAATTTACAGCTATTGGAGATGCTACTAGTGACACATTCTTAGGAGAAACTATAAATAGAATAAAGTCAAAATATTAAATATATAATTTTGAAATTACAAAATTAGGAGGAATCTGTATGGCAGTAAGTTTACAAAAAGGTCAAAAAGTTGATTTGACAAAAACAAATCCTAACTTAAAAAAAATTGTTGTAGGATTAGGCTGGGATACTAATAAATATGATGGAGGATTTAATTTTGATTTAGATGCCTCAGCATTTTTACTAAATAATCTAGGAAAAGTTAATTCTGAATTAGATTTTATTTTTTATAATAATTTAATTGGTGGAAATAATTCTGTGGTTCATACAGGAGATAATAGAACTGGAGAAGGTGATGGCGATGATGAACAAATAAAAATTGATTTATCTATTATTCCTTCAAATGTGTCTAAAGTTACTTTTACTTGTACTATTCATGATGCTGAAGCAAGAAGACAAACTTTTGGTCAAGTAGCAAATGCTTTTATAAGAATAGTAAATGAAGAAACTAATGAAGAATTATTAAGATATGACTTAGGAGAAGATTTTAGTGTTGAAACTGCACTAGTATTCGGTGAAATATATAAACATAATGATGAATGGAAATTTAATGCAATAGGTCAAGGATATCAAGGTGGATTAAAAGCACTATGTAATTCTTTTGGTGTTGAAGTTTAGGGAAAAACAACAAAAATCAATACATAAGTATATTAAATATTAGGAGGAATTAAAATGGCAATTAGTTTACAAAAAGGACAAAAAGTTAATTTAACAAAAACAAATCCTGGATTAAAAAAACTACACGTAGGATTAGGATGGGACACTAATAAATATGATGGTGGAGCTGATTTTGATTTAGACGCTGCTGCATTTATACTAAATTCAGAAGAAAAGGTAGGAAATGAAAAGGATTTTGTATTCTATAATAATTCAGTAGGAGCTAATGGAGCAGTTACTCATAAAGGAGACAATAAAACTGGAGCAGGTGATGGTGATGATGAAGTAGTTTTAATTGATTTAACAACAGTTCCAGCAGAAGTTAATAAAATTGTTTTTACTGTAACAATCCATGAGGCTGAGGCTAGAAAACAAAATTTTGGACAAGTTTCAAATGCGTTTATTAGAATAGAAAATCAAGAAACTAAAGAAGAAATATTAAGATTTGATTTAGGAGAAGATTTTAGTATAGAAACTGCTGTAGTTTTTGGAGAAGTTTATAGAAACGGTACGGAATGGAAATTTAATGCTATTGGAAAAGGTTATCAAGGTGGATTAGCTGCTTTATGTAATTCATTTGGTTTATCTGTGTAAAAGCCCTTAAAAGGGCTTTTATTCTTAAAACTTTTCAACTTAGGATTATATCTATTGAAGAGCCCGATAGTTTGGTAGAATTCAGAACTTATTTCTTTAAGGTTTAAAATGATTAGGTTTTATAAAAATTAATTATATTTTTAAGGAGATCAACTATGAGTATAAATTTACAAAAAGGACAAAAGATAGATTTAACTAAAGGAAATTCAAATATAAAAAAATTATTAATAGGTTTAGGTTGGGATCCAATATTTAATGGACGTTTTGACTGTGATGCCTCTGTTTTAGTTAAAGATAATTCCAATAAAGTAATTGAAGCTATATACTATGCAAATAAAAAATCTTCTAATAATTCTATTATTCATAATGGAGATAATTTAACTGGAATAGGTGATGGAGATGATGAAGTAATCACAGTAGATATTCCATCTTTAAATGATAATTTTGATAAACTAATCTTTGTGGTAAACATATATAAATGTGAGGAGAGAAATCAAAATTTTGGAATGGTTCAAAACGCATACATAAGAATTATTAACGAAAATAGTAAAGAAGAACTAGCTAAATTTAATCTATCTGATGATTTCTCGGGAAAAACAGCATTAATTGCAGGGGAAATTTATAGATATAACGGGGAGTGGAAATTCAATGCTATCGGCGTTGGAACCAATGATAAATCTATCAAAGAAATGGTAGCTAATACGAATTAATTATAAAATAAACATTACAAAGGAGACCATATATGGCTTTTAAATATGAAATAGAAGGAGAATTAGTTTGTAAAATTACAGGGCAAGGAAAATTTATAGCCAAGAAAGGTTGCATGGTTGCATATCAAGGTAACTTTAAATTTGATAAAATGCTTTTAGGTCCAGAAAATGGTGGTGGATTTGTAGGAGGATTAATTAATCAAGTTACAAGAAAATTAACAAATGAAAATATTGAATTAATGACTGTAAGTGGAGATGGAATTATTTATTTGGCAGAAGAAGCTGCCCACATAGTAGTTATTGATTTAGATAATGATGAACTTTGTATAGAAAGTGAAAATTTATTAGGTTTTGATGAATCTTTAGAATATGGGTTAAGATTTATAGGCGTAGGAATTTTATCTCAAAAAGGATTAGTAACTTCTTCTTTAAAAGGAACAGGAAGAGTTATTATTAAATCGCAAGGAAATCCAATTATTTTAGAATCTCCTTGTGTTGTAGATCCTGATGCAGTTGTGTGTTGGACTGGAAATAGAGATCCAAGAATTAAAACAGATGTCAGTTGGAAAACTTTTTTAGGCCAATCCTCAGGAGAAAGCTATCAATTTGATTTTGATTGGAAAGGGGCTACAGTAATTGTCCAACCATGTGAAAGAAAAAGGTCTACACCTCCTCAAAGAAGAGGTACAGGAATAATTGATTAAAAGTAGGTGAAAAATGAAAAGTATTGGAGATAGATTATTGTTTTCTACAGTAAGATTAGAAGACTATACAAATAATAGTTTTAGCGTTGGGACTGGATTTTTTTATTATGCTTACAATAAATTGTTTTTAGTAACTAATAAACATGTAATTGATGGTGTTATAAAAGGTAGGTTTTCTATGCTTAAAAGTACTACAGATAATAATGAATGGAAACCTATATTAGGAGATACAATTCAAGTTAATTTTGAAAAGAAAAATTTCATAGGGCATCCAGATGAAAAAATAGATGTTGCTGTTGCAAATGTATCTCCTTTATTAAATGCTCTTAAAGAAAAGGGTGTAGAACCATTTTGGATGCATATTTCTCCAAATTTAGTTCCAACAGAAAAGGATACTGAAATTTTTTTTACACCAGCAGAAGAAATTTATTTTGTAGGTTATCCAAATGGTTTATGGGATGATATTAACAATCTACCAATTATAAGAAAAGGTATTACAGCTACTCCATATTATATAAACTTTAAAGATGAGAAAAAATTTTTAATAGATGCCTCTGTATTCCCTGGATCAAGTGGAAGTCCAGTATTTATATATTATAAAGGTACTTTTTCTGATAAATTCGGGAAAATATATGAAGGGAATAAGTTATATTTTATAGGCATAATTTCAAAAACTTATCTTCATTATTCTGAAAGTATAAACAGTCAAAATATAAATTCACAAATGATTGATTTAGGAGAAGTTTTTAAAGCAGAAACAATAGAAGAAACTATATCGTATTATTTGGAGCTACATAAATAAAAGTTTTGAAATAATTTGTTTACCTAAAAAAAGATAAACTTTTAAATTTATACCATAATCATTGGAAGTTTCTAGAATGAAATCTGTTTAAAGATAACTCTTATCATTTCCCCTATAGAATTAGATAATAAAAATAAAGTTTAGTACAATTAAAACCAATCTATTGTAATTTTGTAATAAGCTAAAACGTAAAAAATAAAAGGAGGATATAAATTGTTATTACAAAGAGGGCAAAAAATATCTCTAAATACTGATAATTCCCTTAAAATAATGACTTTACTCATAGAATGGGACTCTTCATCAGACATTGATATAGATATTTCTGCTTTTGTTTTAAACAAAGATAAAAAAACAGAAAATGAGAGTGATTTTATTTTCTATAATAACTCAAGTTGGAATAGTGGAGCAATAGCTCTTTTTATAGAAGATTCAAAAAAATACTCTAAAATTAATATTGACTTTTCAAAGTTAACAGAAAAAGTTGAAAATATCTCAATAGTTTCAACTATATATAATTATAAAAGGCGAAGACAAAATTTCAGTAAAATTAAAGAATTCAGAATAAAAGGAATAGATTTTTATTCAAAAAAAGAAATTTTTAGTTTTATAATTAAAGATAATTTTTCAATGGAAACAGGAATTGTTTTAGGAGAAATATATAAGTATAAAGAACAATGGAAATTTAATCCAGTAGCTTCTGGTTATTTTGGTGGTTTATCGGATCTTTGTAATAGTTTTGGGATTGAAGCTTTTGAAGAAACTGAAACAGATGAAGAAGAATTTAAATTGGATCAGTGTAATGAAGATTTAAATCTTGCAATTAATCCAGATAAAGCAAGTCTTTCAAATGATTTTAGTAATTTAAATGAAAAAAATCCAAAAGAAAATATTTCTTCACTTACTAATGATTCAATTTTAATAAAAGAAGATATTTATAAAGAGTCTAAAATTATTTTTAATTTAGATTTATTAGAAAAAGAGAATAGTATTTTTAGAAATGCAGTAGCAAATTTAAACAATATGGATTTTAACATTGCTTGTTCTTATAAACTTAAAAATGGGGATTCAGGGCTTTTACAAAAAATTAATGGGAATTTTGGAAATTACTTCTATTATCCTTATATTAGTTTATCTGAAGATGGAAATATTATTGAAATCAATGGGGATAAAATAAAAGAAGTAGCAAAATTTAGTTTATGTGTATACTCTAATTATCCTTTAGATAGTTTTACTAATTATCAAGCCAAAATAACAGCAAAATTTAATAAAGATAACATCATTACAGTTTCTTTAGAAAATTTTAAAAATTATCCTATTTATAATTTTATTGAAGTAATAGTTTTTGAAGATAATTTATTAGTAAAAAAAATAGATAATTACTATTCTGATTTTAAGAGTTTGCAAAACTAATTAGTATTTTAATTAATGGGAGGACACATGTTTCATTATGATTATCTTTCAAATGAAAAATTAAATCAAATTTTTTACATAAAGCCCGGGCAAATAAACAAGAGCATAGAAAAAAAGACTTTAGCTTATTCTTTGGGTGCCACTTTATACATGCCATCCACAAGAAATAAAATTGCTGAAGAAATTATTAATAATAAAAATTTAGGTGTAAAATCCATTGCTATAGATTTGGAGGATGCTATAGGTGATGAAGAAGTTGAAAAAGCTGAAAAATCTTTATTTCAAACATTTGAGTCGCTTAATAGTTCGTTTCATCAAAATTTAATAGATTTAAATAATATTCCTTTTATATTTATTAGAGTAAGGAATCATAATCAAATGATTAGAATTTCAAACACAATTGGCAATTGTTTATATTTGTTAACGGGGTTTATTTTTCCAAAATTTTCAATAAAAAATGGTGGAACTTATTTAGAAGAATTACACAATATAAACAGAAAATATAATTTAAATTTGTACGCAATGCCTATTTTGGAGACATCTGATATTATGTACTTAGAAAAAAGAGAGAACACTTTATCTGGAATTAAAGAAATTACAGATAATTTCTATGATTTAATTTTGAACATTAGAATAGGAGCGACAGATTTTGCCAATATTTTTGGAATTAGGCGTGGCTACGATATGAATATTCATAATATTTCTGTTTTAAGTAATTGTATTGGTAGTATAGTAAATATGTTTGGTCGAATTGAAAAACCTTATGTTATCTCTGGACCTGTTTGGGAATATTTTTCTGGAGGCGAAAGAATTATTAAGCCTCAATTGAGAGAAACACCTTTTTCCTTAACATATGGAAAAGAAGGACATGAAATAAGAAAAAATATAATTGATAAATATATTGATGGTCTTATTTATGAAGTTATTTTAGATAAAGCAAATGGTCTTTGGGGAAAAACTATAATTCACCCTAGTCATATCATTCCTGTTCAATCTATTTATGCTGTTACATATGAAGAATATCTAGACGCTATGGACATTGTTAATAATTGTGATGGGAAAATTGGTGTTTTAAAAAGTGAAAATAATAATAAAATGAATGAGATAAAAACACATTTGAATTGGGCAAATAAAATAATATTAAAGTCAAAAATATACGGAGTATTAAATGAAGGAAAACATTTTACAGACTTATTCTAAGAAATTAGGAGAAAATTACAAAGTTACTATAAATATTGAAGCTAAGTCAAATAATAATATAGATGGAAATAAACTATTTAAGTTAGCGGCTAGACAAAATTTAAAAAGAGGTTTTTTATTTGTTAGTACTGTATTGGGAAAACATATTCCAGTGTCCCCAATAGTTTCTCTTTTGATGGGAAGAATTTTAGCAACAGAAGTTATGAAATTTAAGGATAATAAAAAAATTGAAAACAATACTTTATACCACTTATTAAATGACTATTTTGAAAACTCTGCTAATGAAGTAAATACAGAAATAAATTCAAAATTGAATGAAGAATACCAAAAAATTTTAAAAGAAAAATTTACTTTAAAAGAAAAAACTTTATTTATTGGATTTGCAGAAACAGCTACTGCTTTAGGTCATTCTGTATTTGAAAATTTTAAAGATAATTCTTTTTTTTTACATACAACAAGAGAATATTTGAAAGATGTAAATAAACTTTCTGAGTTTTGTGAAGAACATTCACATGCTACGGAGCATTTTTTATATGGAAATCCTCAAAAATTTGACAGAATAGTTTTGATAGACGATGAATTTACAACTGGAAACACAGCTTTGAATTTTATTTTAGAACTTAAAAAGAATTTAGGTGTTAAAGAGTATACTTTACTGTCTATTTTAGATTGGAGAAATGAAGAGAGTATTGAAAAGCTTAAAAATTTTGAAATTGAAAATAAAGTAATAATTCAGTGTGCTTCTATTTTGAAAGGAATTATTGAAATTGATGGAGATATTAATTCGATTTCAAACATTTATAACAATAAAAAATTAAAAGACTACAAAAAATGTAATTCAAGGATATTAAATATAATTTTAAATGACGATTTGAAATCTAATATTTTTAATATCAAAGATAATCGTTATGTAAATTATTTAAAATATAGTGGAAGATTTCTTATTGAACACAATATTGAATGTGATAAAATCATCAATATATCGTTAAAAACACTAAAAGAATATTTTAAAAACAATAATTTGTCAACAGAGAAAATATTATTTTTAGGTTCAGAAGAATTTATGTATATTCCTATGAAAATTTCTAGTTATTTTCCGAATTCTTTTTTTCAATCAACAACTAGAAGTCCTATTTACTGTTCAGAAGAAACAGATTATGGAATTAAAAATAAAATAGAGTTTGAAAATTTCTATACAAACTTAGATAATTTTTTATACAATTTGAAGGATAATTTTTATGATGTTATTGTTATTTTCTTTGAAAAGAAAGTAGATATTGAAAAATCTAAAAAACTGATAAATGAAATTTCATCTTTTGGAATAAAAGATGTTGTTATAGTAGAATTTGAATAATTGGAGTTGAAAATGGAAATAAATAATGAGATAAAAAAAATAGGGAGTTATTCTTTAGATGATGTAATTTTTTTATTAAAAGACGTGGGAGCATTTGTTCAAGAAAAAGGAAATGAAGATAGGGAAGAAGTCATTCAAGGAGGAGGACATTATTCTGAAATGCTTCCTTTTGAGTATGAGCCTTCCTCAGAATATATAAATTTATTTAATAAATCTTTAAAAGATAATTCTTTGAAAATAGCTAAAGCAGTTTCTGTTGTAGCTGAAGCTATTTTTAAAAATAATTCAGAAAAAGTTACTTTAATTTCTTTAGCAAGAGCTGGAACCCCTTTTGGAATTTTAATAAAAAGATATATAAAATTTAAATATAAAGTAGATTTGCCACATTATAGTGTTAGTATCATCAGAGGCAAAGGTATTGATGAAAATGCTTTAAAATATATAATTTCTAAGCATGGGAATATTGTTCAATTCATTGATGGATGGACAGGAAAAGGTGCAATAAATGGAGTTTTAAAAGAAGCATGTAAAAATTTCGAGTTAAAGTATGGTATCTTATTAAATAATACTTTAGCTGTAATTTCTGACCCCGGTCATTGTAGTGAACTTTATGGGACAAGAGAAGATTTTTTATTGCCAAGTGCCTGCCTTAATTCCACTGTATCAGGATTGATTTCTAGAACTATATTAAGAAGTGACTTGATTGGGAAAAATGATTTTCATGGAGTGAAAGTATATAATAATTTAGTTAGTAAAGATTTGTCTAATTTTTATATAGATTTCATCAGTAAAGACTTTGAAAAGTTAGAAAATTTTTCAAAAGAAGAGATGATATTTCCTAACTTTTTAGGAAAAAATGATATTATGGCTATTATGAAATTGTATGAAATTGAAGATATAAATTTTATTAAACCGGGAATAGGGGAAACAACGAGAGTATTATTAAGACGAGTTCCGTGGAAAATACTAGTAAAAAATAAAAAATCTGAAAATGTAAAACATATACTTTTACTAGCAAAAGAAAAAAAAGTAGAAGTTCTAGAGTATGATTTTTTATCTTATGAATGTTGTGGAATTATAAAAAGTATGAAGAAAGGGAACTAATGAAAAAAATTATATTAGCCAGTGATTTGGACCAGACACTAATATACTCTAAACGATTTATAGAAGATGCTGCACTCAATATATTAGAAAAAGTTCAAGATATTGAAGTTTACAATGGTAAAAATATTTCATTTATTTCAAAATTTTCAAAATTTGAAATTGATAAATTGATTTTAAATGATCAAATTATTCCTGCAACTACTAGGACCATAGAACAATTTAAAAGAATATCTTTATTTGATGATAAACTTAAGTATGCGATTACATCTAATGGTGGAAATATTTTAAAAAATGGAGAAATATTTTTAGAATGGCAAAATATTATAGAAGAAAAAATGAAATCTTTAAAAAAAACTAAAGAGGAAGTATTTGATGAATATGACAAAATTAAAAGTGATAGTTGGTCTTCTGTTCTAAAATTAGCAGACAATTTATTTTATTATGCAATTGTTGACAGAGATAAAATAAATTTAGAAGTACTTAAAAAATTTAAACTATGGCTAGATGAGTATGATTGGAATTTATCAATTCAAGGTAGAAAATTATATCTTGTTCCAAAATGTATTGACAAATGGAATGCTTTAGAATATTTAAAAAATATTGAAAATTTCAATTTTATCGTATGTTCAGGGGATTCAAAGCTAGATTTTCAAATGATGGAAAAATCTGATTTAGGAATAATTCCTAAACATGGAAAAGAAGCTATTGAAAACTTAAACGAAGTACATAACCATATTGAAATAACTTCAAAAGAAGGTCTCTTTGCCTCAGAAGAAATTATTCAAAAATTTAAAGATCAAATGAAATTATTTTTTTAAGAATTATGTTGATTTATATATTTATATTGTCTATAATTAAAGAAAATTTTATAATTGAGGTATCGTATGCAAACTAATAAAAAAATATTAAATTTTGGAGGTCCCGTAGCAGTTCTAGTAATTGCATTTTTCTTATCAAAATCTTTTTTTCTATTATCTTTAGGTTTTTTTGTAGGTCAAAATTTTTTATTTTTAAAAAATAAGTTTTTAAAAAACAAAAAATTGGAACAAATAAATTTAGAAATTCCTAAAGAAAATGAGTCAAAAATCAAATATGATTCTAAAATTTATGATAAATATAATGAATTGAAAAAAGTTTTTAATTCACAGTGTTATATCAATGTATTTAAAGAAACATCTCAAACCTCTCTAATTCAGTTAGAAAGGGCATCTGAAAAATTTGATAGATTCATAGAAATATTAAATAGTAAATTTAATTCTAGCGAAATTACTTATTCTAAATTTTTTATAACAGTTGAAAAGGTTTATTTAGTTATACTTGAAAACCTTGATTTAGTTAAGAATAAATACATTGGAATTGGTGGGAAAGACTATGATTATTTAATTGAAAGGCTAGTAAATCTAGAGAAAATGGAAAAACTTAATAAAGCTCAACTAGATGAGATGTCAGCAATTAGATTAAAAAAAGGCATTGTGAAAAAAGAATTAAAAGAAATTGAAAATTTATTATCAAAAACAGAGCATATTATTTCAAATTTGGATAAAATTCTGATAGAAGTATCCAGTTTAAAAACAACAAATAATTTTGATGTGGATAGTTCTTATTCAGTTGCAGAATTGGAAAGATTAATTCGAGAAGCAAAACAATATTCAATTAATTAGAAAATATCATAAAAAAAAAGGGGGGGAAATTTGATGTTTTTATAACATCAAAACATATGGATTTTAATATTAATTTACCAGGACAAGAAACAAAAATAGAGGAATTTACTTTACCTTCTAAAGAAGAAATTAAAAAAGAAGCAATTGAGATTATGTCACCTGAAGAAGTTGAAGTTATGGAAATAGAAAAAAGTGCTAATAATTATGTGGATAATATTATGAAATTTGAAGTTAATAATTCTCAACAGAAATTAGAAATTGGAAAAGCAATTGAAACTTTTGGATTGAATCTTATGAAACAGTCAGAATCAAAAAATAAAATGCTTGATTTTCAAATAAAGAATTTATATTCTAGATCTGAAGAAGGAGGATCTGTTGCAAATACGTTGTTAACTCTCCAAAATGAAGTTAAAGGAATTGACCCTAACAGTGTTGATTTTACTAAAAAAGGAATATTTTCAAAAATCTTTAATCCGATTAAATCATATTTTGATAAATATAAAAAAGCTAGTGATATTATAGAGAACCTTGTTGATGAATTGCAAAAAGGTGGAGATATGCTAAAAAGGGATAATATTACATTAGCACAAGAAATGGAATCTATGAGGATTTTATCTAAAGATATTGCAAAATCTATTTCAATGGGTGAAATGATAGATCAAAAATTAACATTAGAAATAGAAAATGCTAGAAATAATAATCAAGATTTGGAAAAAATAAAATTTTTTGAAGAAGAATTGATGTTTCCATTAAAACAAAGAATTATTGATTTACAAACAATTTTAGCAGTAAATCAACAAGGATTTGTTGCTATGGATATTATCAGAAAAAATAATAAGGAGTTAATTAGAGGAGTAGACAGAGCTAAAATTGTAACAATAAATGCATTAAAAATTGCTGTAATAGTTGCAAAAGCTCTTGCTGACCAAGAAATAGTATTAAAGCGTATTCAAAGTCTAAATGCCACAACAAATAATTTAATAGCCTCTACAGCTGAAAAACTTAAAACACAGGGTGTTGATATACAAAAACAAGCCTCTGAATCAATGATAAATGCAGAAACATTAAAAAAAGCCTTTGCTGATTGTATGGAAGCTATCGAAAATATTTCTAAATATCGACAAGAAGCATTGCCAATTATGAGTCAGACAATTAAAGAATTTAAAGAGTTGACTGAAGAAGGAGAGAAAGCGATAGTTAGAATTGAAAGCTCAAATCAAAAAAGAGAAGCATTAAACTTTTAAAAATAAATTTTGAGAACATAAGTTCAAAATTATGCAGAAACTAGTTTAACTGATTATTTAAATATAAGGTTTTTATTTGCAGTATATGTAGATAAAAACCTTTTTATCTTAGCATATCAATTATTAAAATAATAATGTATTTTTGGTGCTTTAAACTTGATTATTTTATCTTAAAATAGGGGAGGATTAATGAAAAAAATCTATATATTTTTAATTATTAGTACTTTTATATTTTCAAAAGATACTTGGTTTTTAAGAGAGAATAAGAATAATGACTTCTATTTTGTAGATAGTCAAGATAAAATTATGATTCCACCTAAAAAATATAAAATGATATTTACTGAAATTTTTGATAATTTTGCTATTGTTGTCAACTCAGAAAACAAAATTGTTGCTATTAATAAGAATGAAGAATTACTTTATGAGGTTTTCGTTTATGATAATGGACCAGATTATATAAATGACGGACTTTTTAGAATTATAAAAAATAAAAAAATTGGTTTTGCAAATGAACAGGGAGAAATAATCATAAATCCCACTTATGATTTTGCAGAATTTTTTGTAAAAGGAATTTCAGTTGTCAATTTAGGGGGAAGAAAAATTTATAATGGTGAAAATTGGTTTTGGATTGATGGAAAATGGGGAGTCATTAATAAAAAAGGAGAAGTCATAATTGATATCATCTATAACTCTTATGAGGAAGCTTTAAGTAACTTAAAATAAGAATAAGAATCTTTCATAAATTTAAAAGCAACTTTATAGAGTTCTATATGAAAAAACCGTTTAAATTATCTAGTATCCATATTTAATAAGGTTTTATGCATAAAAAGATAGACTTAACCACATTTCAATTAGTGCTTGTTGTCTTAAAAATATAACTTTATGAAGTAAACCTGTAAACGTGTATTTTTAAAAATAGCGTTTACAGGTTAAAATACCAAAACTCATTTAATTATTGAAATATTAATGAACCTTAAAAAAAGATAGCTCCTCATAAACTAAGTTGATGTTCTTCTCTAAATTTTTAATATCATCAAAATTTTTATTTGACTTATTAAAAATAGAATAAGATACATCTTCACTTTCTTTACTTATATTTTTAGCATTTTTTGAATTTTCGGATACATATTCAAAAAGTTCATTTATATTAAGAATACTTTCCTTTTGTCCCTCAAGAGAAGTGGAGATATTTTTTATATTAGAAATATTTTCTAGTAAAATATTATTAATATTAGTAGAATGATTCATAATGGTTTTATTAATTTCATTATTCCCTTCAAGTCTTTGAAGAATTTTTTCATTTGAGACTTTAATTCCAGTTATTTTTTCTTGAATATTATCCATAGTTTCTTTAATTTTATTAGTTTCATTTTCTGTATTTGAAGCTAACTTTCTAATTTCTTCAGATACAACAGAAAAACCTTTCCCAGCTTCTCCAGCTCTTGCAGCTTCAATTGCTGCATTTAAAGCTAAAAGATTAGTTTGAGAAGAAATTTTATTTATTGATAGAATTATTTCATCAATTTTACTTGAATATTTAATTAATTCTTCAACAATAGATTTATTCTCAAAAATTGAAGTTCCAATTTCTTGGACAGACTCATTCAAATTTATCATTTCAAAATTATTTTTCTCATTAAATTTATTTAAATCTTCAGCATTTTCTAATGTTTTTTTAAGACTTTCTAAAGTACCATCTTCACTAATAATCATTTCTTTAATTTCAGTTAAACTTTCTTCAAATTTATCAGTTTGTGAAATAATAGTTTCAACACTTTTATTAATTAGGCTATTTAAATAATTAATACCTTCTTTTTTAATTTCTTTTGAACTTCCAAATATTAGTTCTTCGGTTGAGTTAGCAATATTATTGTTTTCATTTTTAATAATTTTAATAGAATTTTGAATATTTTCTAACATATTTCTAAACTTAATCATAAATTTTTTTAAGTCTTTCTCAATTTCTCCAATTTCCCCATAAATTTCTTTATTCTCATTAAATGAAAGTACTCCATTTGAAAAGTTATTAAATAAATTTTTTAATTTTATTATGTCTTTTAAAATATTTTTTTGAATCCAAAATACTAGAAAAATAGAAAAAATAGATATTATAATTAAAGTTATAAAAGAAAATAAATTTGAAAACTTTTCGATACCAACTATTTCCTCTGAAATCAAATTTTTTAATTTTTTAACTTCTTCATCTATTTCTAATCCTTGTCTCTGAAATTGGCTTAAACTTGTATCAAAAATCAATTTCAAATTGGACTCTTCGTCAATTAAATCAAAATATTTTTTAATTTCAACATTATCTGTTGAAATTTTCATTCCTTGAATAACAGAATTTTTTAAAATAACATCTATATCTGATTCTAAAATTTTAAATAATAAATCACTTTTTTCTTTTTCAGTTTTCTCAATTGAAAGTTTTAACTGAAAAATTCTATTGAAATTTTCTCTATATTTAGAAAATCTTTCTTGAATTTCATTTATTATAAATATGGTCTCTCTATTTTCTAAAGTATTTTTATAAATTTCTATTGAATTATCAATTTCATTTAATTTATTTATAACATGATTACTATTTGAATCTTGGAAAAGAACTTCATTATTTAATGAATTCAATAAATAAAAATCAATTTGTAGTTGAATAGATTTTTTCTCAACCTCAAAGTTTTTTTCCATAGTTCTTTTGGAAAAGTTTTCAATACTATAAAAAGTTACAAAACATATAATATAAAAACTAATTAATATTATTAATTTCGATTTAATAGAAAGTTTTGAAATTTTTTCTTCAAGGTAATAAATTTTTTTAAAAAAAGAATTTCTACTTTTTTTAGGATTCCCTTTTTTTAATTTTCTAAAATTTTTAAAAATAGATTTTACAATTGATGTAAAAAATGTAAATTTTTCTTTCATGAAAGCACTCCTTAATAACTAATATATTAAGATTATATGAAAGATTCTTAAAATGGTATTAATTTTAAAGTAAAAAAATTGTAATAAAATAAAGCTTTTAGCTATCCACTTTAACTTAAAATTTACAAAAATTAAGAGTTTATTTCTACTAAATTTTTCCAATATTTATTTGACATATGACTCTTTTGCAGTTTGACATTTTTTCTATCTTCAATTCCAATTGATTCAAAATATTGCTTCCATAAAGAAATATATTCTTTCTCCTCTTTATGGAGTAATTCAAAGTTTTTAAAATCAAAAAGCCTACTATCAAAATCAATTATCCTTTTAATTTCAGCTTTTTTAATTTTCATGTTATAAATAATTGCTTTTTTTCTTTTTTCATCATAAATTACAAAATTTTGGTCGCTGTACCTATTGCAAAAGTGACTTAAAATAAGAGGCAATATGTCATAATCAGGACAAATTATTGCTAAATAAGTATCATCTAGGAGCTTCCTAAATCTCAACATTCCTTTAAACTTATGGGCTTCATGACATACTTTCTTTGAAGTTTTTTCTACTTCAAGAACTTCTTTTGAATAATATTTGTTAATCTCTTTTTTATACTTTAGTCCTTGTTTTATATAATTAATTAAAATTTGTTCTATATTTAATCTTTCACTTAAAAAAGTTGAAAATATTTTCTCTAAGTTTTCATTTCCAATATTTTTTTCTAAAACCTTATACACTTTCTCTGCATTTTCTATGGAGGTTTCAATATAAATTCCATCAAATAAAGAATTTTCCTCTTTAGCCATAATTATACAATCAAAATCTTTTTTAAAAAAAATTTCATATACTAAAGAAAGAAACCCTATAAAAGTTTTATCATAAAAATAATACATTATTCTCACCTTATTTTTAATATAATTTTAACTGAGTATCTTTTTTTTCTGTAAGAACTTTTTCAAGTAATTCTCTATCAAGAAAAAAACTGTTTAAATACTTTCCTTTTACTGTAATAAAAAATTTAGCTCTTTTTAATACAATACCCATTTTTTTAAGACTTTCAAAATCTAAAATTGAGTTGTTCCTATAACTTACAATTCTCCAAGCTGATTGTGTCCCAATTCCAGGAACTCTTAGTAGCATTTCAAGAGAAGCAGTTGTTATTTCCACTGGAAACTGATCTAAATGATTAATAGCCCAAGAAACTTTAGGATCAAATTTATCATCAAGAAAAGGCTTGCTATCTGTCAAAATCTCATCTGCTTTAAATCCATAAAACCTTAACAACCAATCTGCCTGATAAAGTCGGTGTTCTCTAAGTAACGGGGGTGAAGTAATTAAACTAGGTAATTTATTGTCAGTATTAACTGGAATATATGCTGAATAATAAACACGTTTTAAAGCCATTTTTTCATACAGATTTTCAGATAATTTCAAGATTTGCTTATCTGAATCAGGGCTGGCTCCTATAATCATTTGAGTTGTTTGCCCTGCAGGCATAAAGTTGTCAATTTTCTTTTTCAATTTTTTTTCTTCTAATACATATTCATATTCTTCTCCTATGTATTTCATAGGTTTAATTATTGTATCTCTATTTTTTTCTGGAGCTAAAAACTTCAAAGAATTTTCTGATGGAAGTTCTATATTAACGCTCATTCTATCAACATATTTCCCTGTTTCTCTAATTAACTCTTTAGAAGCTCCTGGAATAGCTTTCATATGAATATATCCGTTAAACCCTTTTTCCAATCTAAGTTTTTTTGCTATATTTAAAAGCATTTCTTGGGTATTATCTTCTGTATTTAAAATTCCACTACTAAGAAAAAGTCCTTCAATATAATTCCTACGATAAAAATTAATAGTTAAATCTACAACTTCATCTACTGTAAAAGCAACTCTTTCAACATCATTACTTCTTTTGTTAATACAATAAGAACAATCATAGATACAGTAATTTGTTAAAAGAATTTTTAACAAAGAAATACATCTCCCATCAGAAGCCCAAGCATGACAAATACCTGATGGAAGAGTACTACCTAACCCACTACCACCTTGTCTGTCTGATCCTGAAGTTGAACAAGATACATCATATTTTGCTGCATCAGATAAAATTTCTAACTTTTCAATAGTAGTCACTTAATCACTTCCATTTTTTTTTGACCTTTATTTATATTATACGAAAAAATACGGAAATTTTCAATATAATTTTTTTAGTATTCAATTATTTTATTTTTTGTTCAATGAAATTAAGATTTTCTTTATATATAAGATTTTGTGCAAATATAAAAAAATAATTATATAGGTGTACATGTCTTTAAAGGTAGAAAATGTAAAAAAAATAAAAATATCTTGCATAAAATTAAAATATTGAATATAATTTCATTGAACAGGTGGTGAATGAAAAATGAAGAAAGAAAAAAAAGAGTTAACAAGTAGAGATTTGCAAGCCATTGAAACTAAATCAAAAATAATTGAAGTATCAAAAATGTTATTTGCTAATAATTCATTTAATGGTACAACTATTCGGCAAATTTCTAAGGAAGTAGGAATGGCGGATGGACTAATTTATCATTATTTTCCTGATGGGAAAAAGGGAATATTAAATTTTATTTTAGATGAATTTGTTACAGAAAGAAGCGAAAAAATAGAAGAAGAGCTACTTGTGTTAGAAAAAATTCACTCTATGAAAGAAATACTAGAGTTCCTTGGAAATACAATTTTTAAATATTTTGGAAAAGATAAAAATTTATTGATAATCTTAATGAGAGAACAATCTACTTTTGATGAAATTCACATGAGAAGGTTCCAGAAAAACATAAAAAAAATAGTAATTAAAACATTAAAAATTATAAAAAATAAAATTAACGAAGAACAAATTAAATCTTTTGACACTTTGATGATGGCAAATCAGTTCTGGAGTTCTATATACTCTTTTATAATTCCCACATTGTCAAGTTAATTGCAACTTTTCTCCCCAATGAACTTCAAATGGTGTCATCCAGCCTAAGCACTTTTTTGGCATTAAATTAATTTTCATTACTGCACTGCTT
>RRZT010100214.1_pt1 | contig 19296 bp, 20 predicted proteins | sample 2165551 | NCBI WGS metagenome assembly RRZT01 (sample SAMN10456910, study PRJNA506462) | wastewater metagenome | biome: wastewater; feature: sludge; material: wastewater sludge; isolation source: wastewater sludge with Escherichia coli K12::gfp cells carrying plasmid... | place: USA: Moscow, Idaho... | reverse complement strand
ATGCCACCCAATATCTGATTAACCCCACCGGCCGCTTTGTGATTGGCGGCCCGCAAGGCGATTGCGGCCTTACCGGACGCAAGATTATTGTCGACACCTACGGCGGTGCCGCACCGCACGGCGGCGGCGCTTTTTCCGGCAAAGACCCCACCAAAGTAGACCGCTCCGCCGCCTACGCCTGCCGCTACGTGGCCAAAAACATCGTGGCTGCCGGCTTGGCCAGCCAATGCCAAATTCAGATTTCCTACGCCATCGGCATTGCCCAGCCCACCTCGATTGCCATCGACACCTTCGGCACCGGCAAGCTGAGCGAAGAAGCCCTGATTGCCTTGGTGCGCCAACATTTCGACCTGCGCCCGAAAGGCATTATCCAAATGCTCGACCTCCAGCGCCCCATCTACAGCAAAACCGCCGCCTACGGCCACTTCGGCCGCGAAGAGCCGGAATTCACCTGGGAACGCACCGACAAAGCCGCGCTATTGCGTGCCGAAGCCGGGCTGTAACAACCGATATTTGCTGCTGTATCAATAAAGGCTGCCTGAAAGCATTTTATTTTGCTTTCAGGCAGCCTTGTTTTTATCGCCAATTCCAACAGCCGCAGTTCAAAAATCACAGCAAATTTATTTACCAATACAAAAGCGGCTGAAAATCACCCCCAGCAAATCATCGGCACTGAATTCGCCGGTAATTTCACTTAACGCCACTTGCGCCAAGCGCAGGTGTTCGGCCAGCAATTCGATTTGCTGCGGGCCGCACAGCGTGGCATTTTCCAGCTCGGTTTGTGCCGCCTGCAAAGCATTCAGGTGGCGGCGGCGAGCCAAAAACAGCCCTTCGCTTTCGCCTTGCCAGCCCACTTGCTTTAACAGTGCCTGCTTGAGCAAATCCAAACCCGCACCGGTTTTGGCCGATAAGGCAATCAATTCGGCAGCAGTAGAATGCACACCAAGGCTGCCTGAAGCCATGGTTTCACGTGAAACATAGCCGGCCTCACCGCCGTGTAAATCGATTTTATTGTGGATTTCGATTTTGGGTAGGCTTTCAGGCAGCGTGTCTAAAATGGCTTGCGTTTTGCGGTTTAAGCCTTCGCGCGGATCGACCAAAATCAACGCCACATCCGCCTCTTGCACCGCTTTATGGCTGCGCTCGATGCCGATGCGCTCTACCACATCGTCGGTGTCGCGCAAACCGGCAGTATCAATGATGTGCACCGGCACGCCATCAAGCGTAATCATTTCGCGCACGGTGTCGCGGGTGGTGCCGGCGATGTCGGTTACAATCGCCACCTCATCTCCGGCCAAAGCATTGAGCAGGCTGGATTTGCCCACATTGGGCGCGCCCACCAGCACCACATTCATGCCTTCGCGCAGCAAAGCGCCTTGTTCGGCACCGGCCAATACCTGCGCCAATTGCCCGCGGATATGCGCCAGTTTGCCTGCGGCATCGGCCGCTTGCAGAAAATCAATGTCTTCTTCGGGAAAATCCAGCGTGGCTTCCACCAGCATACGCAAGGTAATCAGCTCGTCCACCAAAATATGAATATGCTGCGAAAACGCCCCTTTCAGGCTGCGCAAGGCCATGCGGGCGGCCGATTGGCTGGAAGCATCAATCAAATCGGCCACGCTTTCGGCCTGTGCCAAATCCAGTTTGTTGTTTAAAAAAGCCCGTTTGGTGAATTCGCCCGGCTCGGCCAGGCGCGCACCCAGTTGCAGGCAGCGTTGCAACAGCATCTGCATCACCACCGGCCCGCCATGGCCTTGCAGCTCAAGCACATCTTCGCCGGTAAAGCTGGCGGGTGCGGCAAAATACAACAGCAAGCCGTTATCAATGGCCTGGCCGTGCTCATCGATAAAATCGGTATACAGCGCCCGTCGCGGCACAGGCGTTTTACCGCCGCTCAAGCTGTGCGCCAAGGGCAGCAAATCTTTGCCCGACAAACGGATTACCCCCACGCCGCCGCGTCCGGGCGCGGTGGCAATGGCGGCAATGGTGGGGTTGGCAATGGTCATGGTGTGGTGTATTTTGTGCAAAATAAACCCCGATTATACCCAACTCCATGCCTGCCACGCTGCTTGCCTTGCCGCCATTGCTGCATTCGGTGGTGTATAGCGCCATCAACACCGCCGTACCCGCCGGTGCCTACACCATTCCCGCCAGCCTTTACCCTACTTTACTGGTTACGCTCAGCGGGCAAATTGTGCTGCATCACGGCAGCGCACCAACCCTGCCCGCCATCACCGCTTGCGGCGGCACCCACCGGCCACGCCAAGCATGGGCTGCGCCGGGCACCCGTATTGTGCTGTTCAATATACGCCACGGACAGTGGCCGCGTTTGTTTGGCGATGGTGCCGCTGCACTGATGGATCGCTGGGTGTCGCTATACGATTTATTGCCCGCCCAAGACCACGGCCGGCTTGATGTTTGCCACGGCCAGTTGCTGTGGCAGCCACAGCAGGCATTAAATGGATTGATGGCATTACTCACCACTCTGGCCGCCCGACATCGCCACCTTGCCGCCGATATGGTGCTGCCTGAATTTTTGTGGTGCGCCGATCATGCCGCTTTATGCCGCCATTACCATTTAAGCGAACGCCAGTTGGCACGGCGTTTTCAGGCAGCCTATGGCCAAAGCCTGCGCCACCACCGCCGCCAATTGCGCAGCAGCCGCGCCATCCGGTATTTGCTGCACAGCACCGGCCCGCACGAAACCTTGGCCGACATTGCTTTGCAGCACGGTTTTTACGATCAAGCCCATTTTCAACGCGATATACGCCATTTTTGCGGCCAAACCGCCCACACCCTGCGCCATATTGCCCACCACAACGACAATGCGCTGTGGGCATTGCAGCTGGCGGCCATATACGGCAGCCGTTTATTGGCGGCACAGGGGTTTTAGGGGCTGTTCCCATTTTATTTATGGGCAAGATTTTGAGCGGGAAAACCCGTATTCAAGGCGAAAAGCACAACAGGGTTGAACACCCTGCAATGGCGGTTTAATACAATACAAGCCCCTAGCGCCAACCTTATGCTGGCATTCCTCATACCCGCATAAGGATAAAGTGCATGTATCCCGATACCGTTGGCCGCGTACACCAATACCGGCAACAAGGCCATACCGCTGCCGATATATTGGCCGGCTGCCTGCAACGCATTGCCCAACATAATCCGCGCATCAACGCCGTGGTCACCCTCAACCCCGAGGCAGCAAATCAAGCTGCGGCCATTGCTGCCGCTAGTGCGCACTTAAGCGGCGTGCCCATCACCATTAAAGATGCCTTTGCCACCGCCGGTTTGCGCACCACCGCCGGCTACCCGCCGTTGCGCGATTATCTTCCCGGCGAAGATGCCGCCGCGGTGGCCAAACTCAAAGCGGCAGGTGCCATTGTGGTGGGCAAAACCAATTTGCCTTTGTTGGCCGGCGATATTCAGTGTCACAACCCCATTTTTGGCCGCAGCAACAACCCTTTTGATATCCAGCGCACCACCGGCGGTAGCTCCGGCGGCGGTGCCGCTGCCGTGGCCATGGGATTTTCGGTATTGGATTTGGGCAGCGATTTGGCCGGATCTATCCGCATACCGGCTTCGTTTTGCGGCGTGGCCGGTTTAAAAGCCACCGAAAACCGCATCAACAGCCAAGGCCATATTCCGCCTTTGCCGCAACAGGCACGCAGCGTGTGGCATATGTTGTCATTGGGATTTTTGGCACGCGATGTGGCCAGCCTGCACAGCGGCCTGGCCGCCGTGTGTGATGATTATGCCGCGCCCACACCTGTAAACCGGCCATTGCGGGTGGCATACTGGGCTGATTTTGGCGGCATTCCCTTATGTCCGCGCACCCGATTGGCATGGGCGCGCAGCTTGGCTTGCTTACAACAGCATGGCATTGATGTGCAAGAGGCCAAACCGGCCGGTTTTGATTTTCAGGCAGCCTGGACGGCCTACGGCTGGCTGGCCGGCAGTGAAATCGGCCTGGGGCTGCCTGCATGGCAAAGAACGGCTTTGCAGATTATCGGCCAATGCCAGCGGCCCACACAGCGCCTGCTGCGTGCTTTCGGCCAAGGCATGGCGCTGGATATGCGGCGCTACAATCAAGCACTCAATACCCGCACCCGGCTGGCAGCGGCATTAGACGATTTCTTACAACAATGGGATGTCTGGCTGTGCCCGGTGAGTGCCAGCGCGGCTTTTCAGCATATCCGCCACCGCAACCCGCTGCGCCACACACCGATACGTGAAGACGGCTTAAGCTGGCCTTATCTGGATGGCAGCATCGGCCATACGGTGCCGTTTTCGCTCACCGGCCACCCGGTGGTTTGTTTGCCCGCCGGTTTAAGCCAAGGCCTGCCCGTGGGGCTGCAACTGGTTGGCGGCTACGGCAAAGACGAAGCTTTGCTGCTGGCAGCTGCTCATTTGGAAAGCATCATTCAGGGTTTTCAGGCGCCTGTATAACGGCAAAACCGGCCAATGCCGGTTTGGTTGAATAACTGAAGATACGCAGTTGTATATCAAGGCTGAAACGTAACACCGTCATTGCCGAACTGGATTCGGCAATCCATTGACAGGAAATTACAGAATAAATTATCTGTTTTAAAATCAGTGATATTGATGCTGTGCTGGTTTATTTTCACCATGGATTGCCGAATCCAGTTCGGCAATGACGCATTCATGGTTTCAGGCAGCCTTTGCCAATAAGTGTGTCACTTCAGTTGCTGAATTGAAGTGACACTTTATTATTCAAGGCTGCCTGAACATTTGCTTCAGGCTTTTTTCACAAATTCCGATTTTAAATTCATGCCGCTGCCGTCGATTTTGCAGGCAATATTGTGGTCGCCTTCTTGCAGGCGGATGCCTTTTACCTTGGTGCCTTGTTTAATCACTTGCGAGCTGCCTTTGATTTTAAGGTCTTTCACCAGCAATTCTTCCGCTTCGGTATCGGCATCTTCTGCCTGCCATTCATGGCCGCATTCGGGGCACACCAGTTGCAGGCCGTCGTGGTAGGTGAATTCGGAAGTGCATTGCGGGCAGGCGGGGTAGCTCATGGTGTTCTTTCGGTATCATTCAAGCATAAAGCGCCATTATAACCGATGCCGCAAAAAACCGGCCATCTAGGCCGGTTTGGTTAAAGCAATCGGGTTTAATAGCGGGTAATCGCCGCCAAGTCGCGCTGCGGATTAAATTCGCTCAAGCTGCCTGCGTCCACAAACACCACTTTGCCGTCTGCCGCCATAACATGCTCAATCATCTCGTCGATAATATCGGCATAGGCGTTTTCACCGGCGGCGGCCGGGTTGTCGATGGGCTCTACGCTGCGGCCGTCTTCGCTGAGGCACGCCGGAATGCTGAGGTCTTCGCCCACCAGCAAGGTATCGATACGGCCGTCAACCGCGGCTTTCCAGCATTCGTTCAGGCCGCCCAAGAAGCGGTTGTTGCCGCGGGCGTTGCCCACATCGGCAAAAATCTGCTGCCGCGCTTCGGCCAATACGTCTTTTACCTGCGGCCAAATCAATTGACCCAGCTCATGCTCGCTTTGGTCGGTATAGCCACCGGCCACATACAAGAGCACATCGGCTTGATTGGCCGCGCCGTCTTTATAATGGCCGATATTGCGGTCAACACCGGCCACCACGATGGGCGCAGGCAGGTTTTTCAGTGCTTCGTCTATGCCTTGCCCGGCTTGGCGCATTAAGTCGGTCATGATTTGGTCGCGCACATGGCTGATGTCTTGGCTGGGATTTGCACTGGGCGCTTCGCCGCTCACGCTCATGGGAAAGCCGTAGGCGTGTACTTGTTGCAATTGGTCTTTTTGTGCGATAAACAGGCGCGTGCCTTGCTCGCTTAATACCGCCAGCCAATACAAAGGGCTGCGTTTCATGGCAAACACCAAATCGCGGGTGAGGAAATTATTGTCGATGGCCACTCGCTCGGGCAGGCGGTAGGGTAATTTAAACAATTCGGCGTAATCGCTGCTGGCAAAAATCACCAAGCCATCAAGGTTGTATTCATGGTCTACCGCATCGGCCAGGGCTTCGATTTGCGCCACCAGGTCGGCGGTTTCGCGTTTGCCGAATTCGCTTTGCAAGCGCTCTACAGCTTCTTTAACTTGGTTTTTCAGGCGGATGCTGTCTTTTTGATTATCCGGAGAAGTGCGGTAGGTGGGCAGGGTGATGGTAACACTGGGCCAAGCGCGTTTGCTTTGAATGGTTTTGATGGTAGCCAAATTCAGCATAAATGTATTCTCCTGTGTGATAAACGGGTTAATCGCAGATATTGCATGTCTACCTCGTTTTGATGGGTACAAATACGCCTATCTCAATTGGCTTTGCATTTTATTTTCCCTTCTTAACAAACCAATCACACAAAACAAAAGCCGGTTTTGACAATCAAAACCGGCTTTAAAAGGCTGCCTGAACGCTTTAATCAACACACTTTAATCATGTACTTTCAATAATTCCACTTCAAACACAAGCGTGGCATTGGGCGGAATCACACCGCCGGCCCCGCGCGCGCCGTAGCCCATTTCCGGGCCGATGGTGAGCTTGCGTTTGCCGCCTTCTTGCATGCCGTCAAAGCCTTCGTCCCAGCCTTTGATCACCATACCCACACCTAAGGTGATGGTGAGCGGCTGCTTGCGCGCCAAGCTGGAATCAAATAGGGTGCCGTCTTCCAGCCAGCCGCTGTAATGCACGGTGATTTCTTTGCCTTTGGCCGCCACCGCACCGCTGCCCACTTCGATGTCTTCAATCTGTAAACTCATGTTGATGCCCTTATCAAATGTTGATGATGTATAGTGGATTAAATTTGAACCAAGACAAGGCGGAGAGCCGCAGACAGTATAAATATACGGCAAGGCGAGCCAACGCAGTATTGGTTCAAATTTAATTCACTATAACGCGGGCAACTGTAACATAAACCCTACCCGGCGGCACACCGTTCAGGCAGCCTTAAATACCGCTTTTTTCACCCACGCATTGATGCATGGGCAGCTTGATGGTGGATTTTTCCCGCTTATTGCGCTCTGCGCGCTGCCATACTTTTTCATGAAAATAAAACACCACCGTGTTCACCATCGGCTCAATCAACGCCACTGCGCTGGAGATACCAATGCTGCCGGTAAGCAGATAAGCCACGCTAAAAGCCACGCCAAAGTGTAAAATGGCAAACGTAATGGTTTTCAACATTGTATTAATCCTTGCTGGCTAAATAATGATTTAAATAAATGATAATGGTTATCAAAATGAATTGATAGCTATTTTTAGCAATCTATTGATTTATATTTTTAATTAAATTCTCAATATCATACTCATTCTACGAAATAAGATAACAAGGCGGAGCTGATTTACTTGGTGCTTTAGCACCGTAGTAAATCGTTCTCTTTGAGCTGAGCCGAAGACAGTACCCCTAGTACGGAACAGATTTTTTTTTGGTGCTTTAGCACCTTGCAAAATCGTTCTCTTCGAGCTAAGTTGAGCCAACGCAGTTAGGTTATTTTGTAGAACGAGTAAAGGAATCAACAATGCAAAAACCCCATATTGTGGTTCTAGACCGCGACACCCTGCCCAAACGCCCGTTTGCGTTTGATTTTGCCCACACCCTCACCGAGTACGCCCACACCGCTGCGGCCGAAACCCAAGCCCGGCTGGCCGGTGCCGATATTGTGGTTACCAATAAAGTTCATATCAGCGCCGATATGATGGCCGCCCACCCGCAGCTCAAAATGATTGCCATTGCCGCCACCGGTTTTGAACATGTGGCACTGGACGCGGCACATAAAGCCGGCATTGTGGTGAGCAATATCCGCGCTTATGGCAACGACACCGTGGCCGAACATGCCTTTATGTTGATGATGGCGCTGATGCGCCAATTGCCCGCATACCGGCGCGATGTGGCGGCGGGTTTGTGGCAAAACAGCCCGTTTTTCTGCCATTTCGGCGCGCCCATCCACGATGTGAACGGCAAAACCTTGGGCATTTTCGGCCGCGGCGGCATCGGCCAAGCACTGGCGCAGCGTGCTGAAGCATTCGGTATGCATATTTTGTGGGGCGAGCACAAACATGCCGAAACTTGCCGCAGCGGCTACACCCCGTTTACTGATGTATTAAACCGCGCCGATGTGATTTCGCTGCATTGCCCGCTCAATGCCGACACCCGCCATATGGTTGGCGAAGCTGAGCTGCAACAAATGAAACCCGGCGCAGTATTGATTAATGTGGGCCGCGGCGGCTTGGTAGACGAAAACGCGGTGATTCCGGCGCTGAAATACGGCAGCTTGGGCGGTGCTGGTTTTGATGTGCTTACCGAAGAACCGCCGGTAAACGGTAATCCTTTGCTGGCCAGCCAGCTGCCCAATCTGATTATTACCCCACACATGGCTTGGGGCAGCCAAGAAGCCATGAGCCGTTTGTTTGATATGTTGGCCGACAACATTAATGCCTTTGTGCGCGGGCAACCGCAAAATCAGCTTTAAACGAAAAGGCTAAAGCTGATTTTATTGCCCAGACCTAAACGCATATTGTTGTAGCCCCCACGCTTGGATAAAATACCGCCTTAGCTGTGGATAACAATCAAATTATCCACAATCTACAGGCTGCCTGAAAACTTATCCACATTGGTTCGCCATTTATACTTGACTTATCGCTGGGCTTAAAAAGCAGTTAACAGATTAAATTATCAGTGGTTTTAAACTTGTCCACTGCAAAAAGCCTACTTCATCATTATCATCTTTTTATTTTATTAAATACGGTTATAGTTAAAACCAAACTTAAAAAACCGTTTTCCGCATTAAGGAACACTATGCAAGCCGATATTGGTGTTATCGGTTTGGCCGTCATGGGCCAAAACCTAATCTTAAATATGAACGACCACGGTTTTAAAGTGGTTGCCTACAACCGCACCGCTGAAAAAACAGCAGCATTTATTAATGGCGTAGCCAAAAATACCGATATCAGCGCAGCTTACAGCTTGGCTGATCTAAGCGCTAAACTCAGCCACCCGCGCAAAATCATGCTGATGGTGCGTGCTGGCAGCGTAGTAGACGATTATATCGAGCAATTGCTGCCCTATTTAGAGGCAGGCGACATCATTATCGACGGCGGCAATGCCAACTACCCCGACACCAATCGCCGCGTGGCGTATTTGGCTGAAAAAGGCATTTTGTTTGTGGGTGCCGGTGTATCCGGCGGTGAAGAAGGCGCGCGCAATGGCCCCTCGATTATGCCCGGCGGCAATGAAGCAGCTTGGCCTTATGTGAAGCCGATTTTGCAGGCCATTGCCGCCAAAACCAAAGACGACGAGCCTTGTTGTGATTGGGTGGGCAAAGACGGTGCCGGCCACTTCGTAAAAATGGTGCACAATGGCATCGAATACGGCGATATGCAGCTGATTGCCGAAGCCTACCATTTTTTAAAAACCGCATTAGGCTTGAGCCACCACACCATGCAGCAGGTGTTTCAAGATTGGAATCAAACCGAATTAAACAGCTATTTAATTGAAATTACTGCCGATATTTTGGGCTTTAAAGACAGCGATGGCAGCCCGCTGTTAGAAAAAATTCTGGATACGGCCGGGCAAAAAGGCACCGGCAAGTGGACCGGCATCAATGCCTTGGATTTCGGCATTCCGCTAACCCTGATTACCGAAGCCGTGTTTGCCCGTTGCGTTTCCGCTTTGAAACAACAACGCCAAGAAGCGGCCGCCGCATTCGGGCAACAAATCCAGCCGATTCATCAACAAGACAATGCAGACCAATGGGTAGCCGATTTGCGCCAGGCTTTGCTTGCTTCCAAAATCATTTCTTATGCCCAAGGCTTTATGTTGATGCGCGAGGCTTCCGATGCTTTTGATTGGCAGCTTAACTACGGCAATACCGCCCTATTGTGGCGGGAAGGCTGTATTATCCGTAGCGCCTTCTTGGGCAATATCCGCGATGCTTACGCCGCCCGGCCGGATTTGCTGTTTTTAGGCTTGGATCCCTACTTCAAAAATATTTTGCTGCAATGCCTGCCCGCTTGGCGGCGCGTGGTGGCCAAAGCAATTGAAATCGGCCTACCCATGCCCTGTATGACCTCGGCACTCACCTTCTTAGACGGCTATACCAGTGCGCAGCTGCCCGCCAATCTGCTGCAAGCCCAACGTGATTATTTCGGCGCCCATACCTATGAGCGCATAGATGCACCACGCGGCCAATTCTTCCATACCAACTGGACCGGCCAAGGTGGCGATACGGCTTCGGGTGTTTATGATGTTTAGCTGTTTCAGGTAGCCTTTTAGGCTGCCTGAAAGCAAAATACCAACCTCAAAATTATTTTCGGCCAACAAAAAAGCCTGTCTAATAAGACAGGCTTTTTATTACGATGTATTTAGGCAGAAAACCCCAAATTAGTGGCCACTTGTTTGAAAGTTTCCACATCAAAACCGGCTTCATGGGTAATGACTACTCGACCATCATTGACGTTTACATTAATGAGTTTCACGCCATTCAAAGCTTCACCGGCATTAACCAATTTTTCCGCATCGGCCTTACCGCCGATGCCACTAATATTAATTAAGGTTTGAGGCATACATTCCCTTTCTTGTTCAATGGATTATAACTTATCTATCCATTTCACGTTCAACATCCACCAAAGAGCGGCGTGCTAAAGCCAAATTGGATTTAGATTTATCCAATACAGTGTACAAAAACAAGCCATTGTGGCGTTGCAAAGGACGAATTAGCTGATATTGTCTGCCAAGGCTAATCAAAATATCTTCAATTTCGTCTTTCAAACCCAACATTTCCATGGTTTTCATTTTGGCACGCATCACTTCGGTATTACCCGCAGCGGCGATTTCCAAATCAATAGCAGCAGAACCACCACCGGCCAACAGCATGCCGCTGTCAAAGTCAACCACCGCAGCGGCTAAGGCACCATCAACGTTCAGCATTTGTGATACGGCATTATCGTAATTCATATTTCCTCCGAATTTTAAACATAGGGTTTATTAGTACTAAAGTACCAATCAAAACATAATTCTCGATTTAATTAATACTTAATCGAGTCATTATTCAGTTAAAAATAATATTTAACATAACATTTGATTTATCTTTAACTTTGTAATTATTTTAACATATTTAAAAATAAAACAACATTATATTTAAATCGCGATTTGGCACAAAAATAAGTATAACTAAATTAAATTTTGATTCAAATCAAATTGAATACGGGTGATTTTATTATTTTTGTTGCTTAGGCAACGCGAGATAATCCATGAAAAGCAGCCGGTAAGCCTTTGTTTTGCGGAAAACTTACCCATTCATATGCGCTTTCATCAGCCAAAATTTTGCGCAATAATGCATTATTAACGGCATGACCTGATTTGTAGCCGGTGAAGGCGCCGATAATCGGATGGCCGGCAATATACAAATCGCCAATGGCATCCAAAATTTTGTGGCGCACAAATTCGTCTTCATAGCGCAAGCCATCAGGGTTAAGCACATCGGTGTCGTCAATCACAATCGCATTATTCAGATTGCCGCCCAAGCCCAAATTATGGCTGCGCATCAACTCCACTTCCTGCATAAAACCGAAGGTGCGTGCACGTGCAATTTCGTCCAGATACGATTGTCCAGCAAAATCAATGGTAAAGGTTTGCTTGCTGCGGTTAAACACAGGGTGATCAAAAGCGATGGTGAGGGTGATTTTAAAGCCGTCATACGGCTCGAAACGCACCCATTTATCCGGCTCGTGCACTTCCACCGGCGTTTTGATGCGCAAAAAACGCTTTTCGGCGGCTTGGTCAACAATGCCCGCATCTTGCAGCAAATACACAAACGGCAGGCTGGAGCCGTCCATAATCGGAATTTCCGGCGCGTTCAGTTCAATCAGAATATTGTCGATGCCGTAGGCAGCCAGTGCCGACATAATGTGTTCAATGGTGCCCACACGCACGCCGTGTTCGGTTACCACGGTGGAAGACAAGCGGGTGTCGTTAATCAGATAAGGGCTAAGCGCAATGATTTGGCCTTGCTCACCAGTAAGATCGGTGCGACGAAATGAGATACCGCTATTTTCAGCGGCAGGATGTAAGGTGAGGCGTACCCGTTCGCCGGAGTGCAAGCCCACGCCGGTAACGCTCACTGATTTGGCCAAGGTTCTTTGTAGCATAGGGTTTCCTTGTTAATGGATTACATCATAATCCCAAGCAGCAAAGCATGGCAGTTGTTTTTATCAAATTGGGGATAGTTTGGTTAAATCAGTTGGGTAAAGTGTTGTTTTCTGCACAGACTGCCTGAAAAAGGCTTAATTTATCCACAATTGTTCACAATCTACTCGCAGGTGAGTAGCCCCCGTTTGCATTATTCAAACCCTTATTTTTACATGATTAAAAAACTTATCCGCCAAACTTATGCCTTCAACTATTTCTTCATCTTTTTATTTTAAATATAGCTATTAAGTATCTTTGATTGTTTCCAAATGCGGCTTTAAATCTACAATCCATGCGATTTGCTGCTCAATCCGAAAATGAACATCGGTGGTGGCCAAATGCATCACATAGATCCGTGCTTGAATATTTTGATAAGCAGGGCGTGGATCTTGGGCAATGCTTTGTTCCAATAAAAGGCGAAAATCAGCGCCTAAAGCGGCTGCCTGAAAAGCCTGCTCTGCTTCAGGCAGCCAACAAACCTGCAATAAAGGTGGTGGCCCGACCACAAAACCGCTGCGCGCTGCGGGTTTGGCTTCAACAAAGGGAATATAAGGTTTGATATCGAGCACGGGGGTGCCATCCAGTAAATCGGCGCCGCTTAAATAAAGGCGCACTTGTTTATCAAGCTCAATGCGCTCCAGTTTTAATAAAGACAAGCCCAAATGATTGGGCCGATGCGGGCTGCGGGTGGCAAACACGCCCATTTTCTGTTTGCCGCCCAAACGCGGTGGTCGAACCAGTGGCGACCAGCCTTCCGCCACCACGCCGTGAAACACAAATTGCAACCACACATAATCAAACTCAGCCAATCCGCGCACGCAATCCGCGCCATAAGCTGGCAATAAGGGCAGCTCTACTTGGGCGGCAGGCACTAAGCCGGGCTGCCGGGCAACGCCGAATTTTTGCTTGTAAGGGGATTGGATAAAACCAATTGGTGTGACCGGGTGACAAGGGAATGACATGATGTGGGTGGGCAGCTGATTTTGGAAATAAGAATTGTGGCACGAGCGGGCATTTTGTGTAAATTACAGTGGATAAATTGTGGATAAAATGAAGATATCTGGATTTTATGGTTTATGTTGTTTCGAGGTGCAGAAGAGATGACAATCCGGCTTGTTCAATGCAGCAAAAGTAGGCACAATAGGCTGATTTTGTGGTTTCAAGGCTGCCTGAAGCCGGTGTTTTATCCTGAGCTTATCGGGGTGGAAACAACTTGGTGTTAAGGTAAACGAGGTGTTGAAAATAACATCTTGCCATTGATTAAAATAACTTTAAGAGAAGGAGGCTACATGAAAGCACTGGTGGCAGTAAAACGCGTGGTGGATTTCAACGTGAAGGTGCGGGTGAAAACCGATGGTTCGGATGTGGACATTGGCAATGTGAAAATGTCGATGAACCCGTTTGACGAAATCGCGGTGGAAGAGGCGGTGCGTTTGAAAGAAGCAGGCAGCGTCAATGAAATTGTGGTGGTGTCTTTGGGGGTGAAGCAATGCGAAGAAACCCTGCGCACCGCTTTGGCCATGGGTGCCGATCGCGCCATTCATGTGGAAACCGATGAAAAACTGGAGCCTTTGGCCGTGGCTAAATTGCTCAAAGCAGTGGCCGCCACGGAAAATCCGGATTTGTTGATTTTGGGCAAGCAGGCGATTGACGACGATGCCAATCAAACTGCGCAAATGCTGGCGGCTTTGCTTAATGCACCGCAAGGCACGTTTGCCAGCAAAGTGGTGTTGGCCGATGGCGAAGTGTTGGTTACCCGCGAAATTGACGGCGGCTTGGAAACCGTAGCTTTAAAGCTGCCTGCCGTTATCAGCACCGATTTGCGCTTGAATGAACCACGTTATGTTAAATTGCCCAATATTATGCAAGCCAAGAAAAAGCCCTTGGATAAAAAAACCGTGGCTGATTTGGGTGTGGATATCGCGGTGCGCTTGCAGCAAGTAAAAGTGGCCGAGCCCAAAGCACGCAGTGCGGGCATCAAAGTGGACAGCGTGGCCGAGCTGGTGGCCAAGTTAAAAAACGAAGCCAAGGCCATTTAAGGAGATTGCCATGACGGTATTGATTATTGCAGAACACAACAACCAACAACTCAATCACGCTACTTTGCATGCAGTTACTGCCGCAGCCAAATTGGGTGAAGTGCATGTATTGGTGGCGGGCAACGCTGCCGCTGCCGTGGCCGAGCAAGCCAAACAAGTGGCCGGTGTGGCCAAAGTATTGCTGGCCGATGCGCCGCATTATGGCGAAGGCTTGGCCGAAGAGCTGGCGCCGCTGGTGGTGAGTGTGGCGGGTGATTACAGCCATATTGGTGCTACGGCCACCGCTTTCGGCAAAAACCTGCTGCCGCGTGTGGCTGCGTTGTTGGATTGTTCGCAAATTTCCGATTTAACCGAAGTGGTAGACGCCCACACTTTTGTGCGCCCGATTTATGCGGGCAATGCGTTTGCCACTGTAAAAAGTGCAGAGCCCAAGCTGGTGCTCACTTTCCGCGCCACCGCATTTGATGCGGCATCCGCCAATGGCGGCTCTGCGGCAGTAGAAACGGTTACTGCGGCCGCAGCGCAAAATTTAAGCCGCTTTGTGGGCCGCGAGCTCACCCAATCCGACCGCCCGGAATTAACCCAGGCCAAAGTGATTGTGTCCGGTGGCCGTGCCTTGGGCAGTGCCGAACAATTCAACGCGGTGTTGTTGCCGCTGGCGGATAAATTGAACGCCGCCATCGGCGCTTCACGCGCAGCGGTGGATGCGGGCTATGCGCCCAATGATTACCAGGTAGGCCAAACCGGCAAAGTAGTGGCACCGGAGCTGTATATTGCGGTGGGCATTTCCGGCGCCATCCAGCATTTGGCCGGTATGCAAGACAGCAAAGTGATTGTGGCTATTAACAAAGACCCGGAAGCAGCCATTTTTAATGTGGCCGATTATGGTTTGGTGGCCGACTTGTTTACCGCAGTACCGGAATTGGTAGCGGCACTAAACGGCTAAAATGTTTCACGTGAAACACAGTGCCAAGGCTGCCTGAAATGTTCAGGCAGCTTTTTTGTAGTGTTGTAATTGAAGTAATGTTTCACGTGAAACACATCAAACAGGCTACCTGAAAATGAAACCAAGTCTTTCAGGTAGCCTTATACATTTGTACTGTAAGAAAGCACAACTATGCAAACCCGACACAATCCCCACGATTTCGCTTTTGCTTCGGATAATTATTCCGGCATCCATCCGCAGATATTGGCTGCCATCGCGGCTGCCAACGGCGGCCATCAGCCGGCTTACGGTACCGATGTGTATACCGCTCAATTAAAGCAGTGCATCCAACAGCAATTTGGCGAACAAGCGCAAGCGTTTCCGGTGTTTAATGGCACCGGTGCCAATGTAATGGCTTTGCAGGCGTTGCTGCCGCGCTACGGTGCGGTGATTTGTGCCGACAGCGCCCATATTCATAACGACGAAGGCGTGGCGCCCGAATACGTGGCCGGAATTAAAATTTTGGCGGTGACCACTGCCGACGGCAAGCTCACGCCAGAGCTGATTGCGCAACAAGCTTGGGGCTGGGGCAATGAGCACCGCGCCCAGCCACGCGCGGTATACATCAGCCAAACCACCGAACTGGGCACCTGCTACAGCGTGGCCGAAATCCGCGCCATTGCCGATTATTGCCATCAGCACGGCATGTGGCTGTATATGGATGGTGCGCGTTTGGCCAACGCCGCCGCCCATTTAAATGCCAGCCTGCACGACATCACCACCGCTGCGGGCGTGGATATGGTGTCGTTTGGCGGCACCAAAAACGGCATTATGTTGGGCGAATGCATTGTGGTGCTGAATCCGGCGCTGGCCGACAGCATGGTGTATCTGCGCAAAATCAATATGCAGCTTGGCTCGAAAATGCGTTTTATCTCTGCCCAATTTTTGGCTTTGCTGGAAAACGATTTGTGGCGGGCGCTGGCGGGCCATAGCAACGCCATGGCCGAGCGCCTGTATCAGGCGGTTAAAAACATTGAGGGCGTACACATCACCCAGCCGCGCCAATCCAATGCCGTGTTTGCGATATTGCCCGCCGCCGCTGTTCACGCGCTACACCAACAATTCCATTTTTACGATTGGAATGAAAGCAGCGGCGAAGTGCGCTGGATGACCAGCTTCGACACCACCGCCGAGCAAGTAGACGCCTTTGCCGCCGCCATTCAAGCAGCCTGCCAAGAGGCTGCCTGAAACATGAGCGCCATCCGCTACACCACCTTGGCAGCGCCTGCCGCCGCTGAATTCAAAGACAAAGGCAGCCGTTTTATTGCCCATGCTTATCCGATTGTGCGAGTGGAAGACGTTAAAACCCATTTGGATCCGCTGCGCGAAGCGCACCACAAAGCACGGCATTGGTGTTATGCCTGGCGCTTGGGCACCGATGGCAACCAATTTCGCGCCAACGACGATGGAGAGCCGGCCGGTAGCGCCGGCCGGCCGATATTAGGGCAGATTGACTCGGCTGGGCTTACCGATGTATTGGTGATTGTGGTGCGCTATTTCGGCGGCACCTTGCTGGGCGTGCCCGGCTTGATTCATGCCTATAAAACCGCCACCGCCCAAGCGCTGGTGGCGGCGCAAACTTTAGCGCAAGATGTGCGCCAAACCGTGGCACTGCGTTGCGGTTATCCCCACCTCAGCGAAGCTTTGCGCATTGCCAAACAACACGATGCCGAAGTATTGCAACAAGATTTGCAGCTCGATTGCCGTTTGTTGCTGGCGGTGCCCTTGGCTCAATATGCCGCTTGCACACAAGCATGGCTGCAAACCCGCGCCATAATCATCAACGATGTGCTGCCGGAATAAAAAAGGCATAGATGAATATACTGTTTGTTTGCAGCCGCAATCAGTGGCGCAGCCCCACCGCGGAAACCGTATTCCGCCGCCAACCCGGTATTCAAGTACGCTCCGGCGGCACCAGCCCGCGTGCCCGGCACACGGTGTCGGCCAAAGACATCGCCTGGGCAGACATCATTATGGTGATGGAAAGCAAGCACAAAAACCGCTTGCAGGCCGCGTTTCCGGCCGCATTAACGCATAAAAAAATGGTGGTATTGGATATTGCCGACGACTACCGCTATATGGATGCGGATCTGGTGGCGTTGTTGCAGCAAAGTGTGACGCCGTATTTGCCGTAGAATTTTGAATAAAGGCGCTATGCCTGCTTCAGGCAGCCTAGCTTATATACGCAACGCCTTTTTAGCATTCAAACAACTTTCTTTTTCTTGGCTGAATGGCGGCTCGGTATTAACCTTGTGCGATATGGTTTTTAATAGCGGCCGCATCGGGTTGATGGGCGTTAACGGTAATGGTAAATCTACTGTATTGCGTTTGTTGGCGGGCGATTTGCTGCCGCAATCCAGTGTGCTTGAGCGCCAAGGCAGCTTGGTTTCTCTGCTTGAATAAGCCATTGTCTTTAGGCTTGCGGCTGCGCTGAACACTTTGCAATACGGTGGGTCAGCATGGCCGGCTGCATTGCTTACCGCAAAACAGCGCTGTCTATTTCAATGGCGGTTAATTGCAAAAGCGGGCCTAGGAAACCGAATTATCCGACAACAAAGCAGGCTAAAAGGCTGCCTGAAACCCCATGCTTCCTTTATAATTCAGCCCATTGTGGGTGATTAAATTAAAAGGAAAAAGGCGGGCGTGATGAATCTATTGGTAATCGGTGGTGGTGGGCGTGAACATGCTTTGGCGTGGAAATTGGCGCAATCGGCCAAGGTAGAATGCGTATTTGTGGCACCGGGCAATGCGGGCACGGCGGCCGAGCCGAAATTGCGCAACATCAATTTAAGCGGCCATGGTGATTTGATTGCCTTTTGCCAACGCGAAAACATCGCTTTTACCGTGGTGGGGCCGGAAGCGCCGCTGGCCGAGGGCGTGGTGGATGCGTTTCGTGAAGCGGGCTTGCCTATTTTCGGCCCCAGCCAATATTGCGCACAATTGGAAAGCTCCAAAGATTTTGCCAAAGCCTTTATGGCGCGTTGCGGTGTGCCCACTGCGCAATATCAAACCTTTACCGATGCCGTTGCCGCCCACGATTATATTGAGCGCAAGGGTGCACCGATTGTGATTAAGGCCGACGGCTTGGCCGCGGGCAAAGGCGTGATTGTGGCACTCACCCTGGCCGAAGCCCACGCCGCCATCGACGATATGCTGCTGGGCAATAAAATGGGCGATGCCGGTGCGCGGGTGGTGATTGAAGACTTCTTGCAAGGTGAAGAGGCCAGTTTTATCGTGATGGTGGACGGCGACAATGTGCTGCCGATGGCCACCAGCCAAGACCACAAACGGCTGCTTGATGGCGACCAAGGCCCCAATACCGGCGGCATGGGCGCCTACAGCCCGGCACCGGTGGTAACGCCGGCGGTGCATCAGCGGGTGATGGACGAAATCATTTTGCCGGTGGTGCGCACCATGAAGGCCGATGGCCATCCTTACACCGGCTTTTTGTATGCCGGTTTGATGATAGACGGCAGCGGCGCACCGTTTACCATTGAATTCAACTGCCGCTTCGGCGATCCGGAAACCCAGCCGATTATGAGCCGCCTGGACAGTGATTTAGTGGACTTGATCGAAGCCGCGCTGCATGGCCGTTTGGATCAGATGCAAGCACAATGGCGCCCGCAAACCGCCGTGGGCGTGGTGCTGGCGGCGGCTCATTATCCGGAAACACCGCGCAAAGGCGATGTCATCCACGGCTTGGCCGCCGCGCAAGCGCATGGCAAGGTGTTTCATGCGGGCACCGCAAGCAATGCCGCAGGCGATGGCATCACCAACGGCGGGCGCGTACTGTGCGCCGTGGGCTTGGGCGACGATGTGCCGCCCGCCAAAACCGCCGCCTATCAAACCGTGGCCGCCATCACCTTTGACGGCATGCAATACCGCACCGATATTGCCGATAAGGCGATTGGGTGCTAGGGTCTGTTTACATTTCAGCCGTGCGCCAGATTTTGAGCAGAAAAGTTCGCGTTCAAGGCGAAAAGCACAGCAAGGTTGAACACCTTGCGCGCATTTTCAACGCAGAAAGCGGGCTTTTAAGCCAAAATAGAGCCACGTGGTGAAATGTGAGCAGACCCTAGGCTGGCGTAAATTTTT
>RRZT010411385.1_pt1 | contig 19310 bp, 18 predicted proteins | sample 2165551 | NCBI WGS metagenome assembly RRZT01 (sample SAMN10456910, study PRJNA506462) | wastewater metagenome | biome: wastewater; feature: sludge; material: wastewater sludge; isolation source: wastewater sludge with Escherichia coli K12::gfp cells carrying plasmid... | place: USA: Moscow, Idaho... | reverse complement strand
GCTTCGTGATGAGCAACAGCTTCACCAACCAGGTGCTGGCCCAGATCGAGCTGTACACCCGTCCTGAGGAGTACCCGACCGGCGTCTACACCCTGCCCAAGCACCTCGACGAAGAGGTCGCCCGCCTGCATCTCGGCGCCCTCGGCGTCCAGCTCACCACGCTGACCGACGACCAGGCCGGCTACCTCGGCGTCCCGGTCGAGGGCCCGTTCAAGGCCGACGCCTACCGGTACTGATGCCGCACGTCCACCTCAACGGGTCGCTGGTCGACGCGCACGCCGCCACCGTGAGCGTCGCCGATCCGGGCTTCACCCTCGGCGACGGGGTGTTCACCACGCTGCTCGTCGAGCAGGGGCGTCCGTTCGCGCTGGAGCGCAACCTGCGCCGGCTGCTCGGCTCAGCCGAGCGCATCGGCATCCCCATCCCGGACGCCGCCCTCCTGCGCGACGCCGTCGCGTCGCTGCTGGCCGCCGACGGCGTCCAGCGGGCGCGGTTGCGGATCACGCTCACCGCGTGCACCGTGCTCGTGGCGCACGCGCCCGCGCGCGTGATCGACGGCCCGGCCACGGTCGTGACGCTGCCGTGGCGGCGCAACGAGCACGGCCCGCTGGCCGGGGTGAAGAGCCTGTCGTTCGGCGACTACGCCGTCGCGTCACGCCAGCTCGCCGAGCTCGGCGCCGACGAGGGCATCGTCGCCAACACCGCCGGCGATCTCTGCGAGGCGGTCGGCTCCAACGTGTTTCTGGGGGTGGGCGGCCGATTGTGGACGCCGCCTCTCGCGTCCGGCTGCCTGCCGGGGGTGATCCGCGAGATCGTCTGTGAGCGGCTGGCCGTGAGCGAGGAACCGCTGCCCCTGGCGCTGCTGGGGGAGTGTGACGAAGCGTTTCTCACCTCGGCGACCCGCAAGGTGCAGCCGATCGGCCTGCTCGACGGACGCCGCCTGCGCGCCCCGGGGCCACTGACGCGGCTCGCCCTGGAAGCCCTTGCGGCAGCCGACGAGCCAGACGCCTGACGTCACTCGACGGGCTCGGTGAGATCCTTCACCCAGTTCGTCCCGTCGGGACGGAAACCCATTTGCTGCAGGTAGTTGCGGTGCGACGAGGTGGTCGCCGTCGTCACGAGGCGACTGATGCCGACCCGGGTGAACATCTCGCGGCCCTCGCCGAACACCCAGCGTCCGATGCGAGAGTCCTGGTAGGCAGGCGTCACGTAGTCGACGGCGATGATGAGCTCGGGCCCCTCCTTGCGGCCGGCAATGCTGCCGCCCGGGAGGCCGTCGCGCAGCAGGATGCGCACGAAGTCGTCGGCGAGTGTCACCTCGTAGTCGGGCTGGCTGCGGCGGATCTCGTCGTCGTTCGCAGCCAGGAAGTCGCGCAGGAACGGCGTGTCGGGGTCGATCTCGGCGGCCTTGAGGCGACGCTCCGGCGAGCGCTCGCGCCGCAGCGACAGGGAGCACAGCACGACCGCGGCGAGCGCCGCGACGATCAGGGGGCCTGACCCGACGCCGAGGCTTTAGATCAGCAACAGTGCCGACCCGCACAGCGCGATGGTCGACAACGTGACCACGGACTTCTGCGTGATCGAAACCAGCAGGAGCGCGGAGGCGCTGTAGCCGATGAGCTCAGTGAGCCAGAAGGGCATCGACGTTCACCCCCGCCGGATCTCAAGCGCGGTCAGCGTGCAGGATCCGGGCTCCAACGTATCCCAACCGCCGGGCAGCGTCAGCACGCCGATCGCCGCGGTCGGGAACTTCGTCGCCACCTGCTCAGTGAGCGGCGAACCGGCCGCGAGGCGGACGATCACGTCGCCGAGCGTCGGCTCGTGCCCGATGACCAGGGCCGTGGACGCCGCGTCCGGCAGCCCGGCGACGAGCGACAGCACGTCGCTCGGACGGGCCTCGTACAGGTCGGGCTCGAAGCGGACGTCGGCGCACGATGCACCGCCGAGCTGAGCGCACTGCCAGGTCTGCTTGGCGCGGGTGGCTCGCGAGCAGAGCACCACGTCGAGTGGGAACTCGGCGAGGTACTGGCCCGCCACGACCCCGTCGCGGGTGCCGCGGGCCGACAGCGGCCGCCGTACGTCAGGGTCGTTCGTACGCCACGACGACTTCGCGTGCCGCATGATAAGAAGTGTCCGACTGTCCGGCATGGCCGCAGTCTAGGGGGTCGCACCGCCGTTGTGCGACACATCTTGGCGACGCCAAGTCAGGACTTGTCTCCGTCGCCCTGAAACGATTCCCAGATCTCCTTGCATTCGGGGCAGACCGGGAACTTGTCGGGATTGCGGCTGGGCACCCAGACCTTGCCGCACAGCGCGACGACCGGTGTGCCCATCACCATCGCCTCGGTGAGCTTGGACTTGTCGACGAAGTGGCTCAGGCGCTCGTGGTCGCCCTCGTCGAGGCGCTCGTCGACGCGCTCCTTGGTGATGGTCTGTGCGCCCGGTGCCAGCTCAGTCATGCGTTTCATCCTAGACGGCCGCCGTGATGAGATGGACGCCGTGCCCGGATCGACCCGTGGCCTCACCGTGGGCCTGCTGTTGTGTGTGACCGCCATCGCCTTCGAGGCACAGGCGGTGCTCACCGCCATGCCTGCGGCGGCAGACGATCTGGGGCAGCTCGACCTGTACGCGTGGGCCTTCACCGCGTTCGTGATTCCGCAGTTGGTCGCGATCGTCGTCGCTGGACGCCTCTGCGACTCGATCGGGCCGGTGCGGCCCTTTCTGCTCGGCCTGGTGCTGTTCGCTGTCGGCATCGTGGTGGCGGCGATGGCCCCCACGATGCCGGTACTGCTGATGGGGCGGTTCGTCCAGGGTGCCGGGGCCGGCACGGTGAACCTGACCCTGATGGTGATGGTGGGCCTGGTCTACGCCCCGGAAGCGCGGGCTTCGTTGATGACGTGGTTCTCGGCGGCCTGGATGCTGCCGTCGTTCCTCGGGCCGGTGGCGGCCGCCTGGCTGTCGGAGCAGTTCTCGTGGCACTGGGTGTTCTGGGCTGTGCTGCCGTTCGTCGCGATCGGCGTGACTTTCATGGCGCCGCGGCTGCGGCGCCTCGACCTGGCACGTGGCCCGCACACGGCGTCCCCGGCCCACGCGATCGCCGCCGTCGTGACGGCGATCGGAGTGGCCGCTCTGCAGGCGGCCGGGCAGGGCATCGGGGCGGCGTCCGTGCCGGTCGCACTCGGCGGGCTGCTGATGCTGGGGTTCGGGCTTCGGCCCCTGCTGCCCGGCGGGCGCCTCGCTGTCGGACGCGGCCTGCCGTCGGTGGTGCTGGTGCGGTGCCTGTCGGCGGGCTCCTTTTTCGCGGCGCAGGCGTTCGTGCCGCTGGTGATGACGCGCGGTCTCGGTCTGGGATTGTTCGAGGCTGGGTTGGCGATCACCGTTGCGTCCTCGGGGTGGATGGTCGGGTCGTGGCTGCAGTCACGACCGTGGTTGGTGTGGCGTCGTGACGTGATCGTCGCGGTGGGCTGCTGGCTGGTCGCGGCGGGAATCCTCGGATGTGCCCTGGCGGTCCAGGTCGGCGCCGGACAGTGGCCGCTGGTGGCGGCGATGGCGGTGGCCGGTCTGGGCATGGGGCTGGCGATGGCGAGCACGTCGCTCGTGCTGATGCAGTTGTCGCCGGAGGAGTCGCTCGGGTTCAACTCCAGCGCGCTCCAGGTCGGCGAGGTGGTCGGCAGCGCGGTGCTGGCCGGCGTGGCGGGAACGGTATTCGTGGCGATGTCATCGCTCGGTGATGCGAGGCTGACGTTCGCGGTGCTGCTCGGTGTGCTGGGGGTGTGCGCCGCCGCCGGCGGTCTCGCGGTGCCGCGTGTCGGACAGGTGCCGAACCTGTCGGCTCGGCCGACGCTGCTGCCCGGCTAGTATCTCCACGTCGAGAGGAGTGGCCGTGGACGAGGTCGACCGCATCCTGGCCGCGTGGAGCGCCGAGGCTCCCGAGCTGGACGTGACCCCGATGGCAGTGCTGTCACGCGTTTCGCGGCTGGCGCGCCACCTCGACCTGGCGCGACGCGACACGTTCGCGGCGCACGGCCTCGAGGTGTGGGAGTTCGACGTGCTGGCGGCGCTCTCCCGTGAGGGGGTCCCGTATGAGCTGTCGCCGGGCGAACTCATCCACCAGACGCTGTCCACCAGCGGCACCATGACCAACCGCATCGACAGGCTCGTCGACCGGGGGCTGGTGGAGCGGCTCCCGCACCCGAGCGACCGGCGCGGCGTCCGAGTACGGCTGCGGCCTGAGGGCCGCGACCTCGCGGCGTCCGCGCTGCGTGATCTGCTCGCGCTCGAAGAGCGCGTACTCGCCGGTCTGGACGCCGCCCGGCGCGACGACATGGCCGACACGCTGCGCCAGCTCTTGGCGCGCTTCGAGGAGGCTTGATCGCGCTAGAGTGAGGCGACAACGTCGCCACACGAAGGAATGCCATGCCGCTCAGCAATCCTGATCTCGCAGCACTTGCCGGGGCCTACGGCATCGCGACCGAGTTCTGGGACTGGAAAGGCAGGCTCACCGAGGTCGACGACGAGACTGTGGTCGGCGTCCTGAAGGCCATGGAGGTCGACGCGAGCACCCCCGAACTGGCCGCCGCCGCGCTGCGGGAGCACTATGACCGGCCGTGGCGGCGCAGCCTCCCGCCGTGCGTCGTGATGACCGAGGGAACCGCGAAGACCGTCGAGGTGCACGTGACCGCAGGCGACGCCGCAGAGGTGTCAGTGCGGCTGGAGGACGGCGGCGTCCGCGAATGCCGCCACGTCAACAACGAGACCCCTGATCGCGAGGTCGACGGCCGCCTGCTGGGCGAGGCGACCTTCGAGGTGCCCGGCGACCTGCCGATCGGCTACCACCGGCTTCAGTTGGCGAGCGGCGGGTGGACGTCGGAGTCGACCCTGATCGTGACGCCGGCGTTCCTCGGCTTCCCCGCGAGCATGGGCACCAAGCGGGTGTGGGGCTACGCGGTGCAGCTCTATTCGGTGATGTCGGAGGGCTGCTGGGGTATGGGCGACCTGCAGGACCTGGCCGACATGGCCACCTGGGCGGCCACGCAGCACTTCGCCAGTTTCATCCTGGTCAACCCGCTGCACGCGGCCGAGCCGATGACCCCCATCGAGCCGTCGCCCTACCTGCCGAGCAGCCGCCGGTACGTGAACCCGCTGTACATCAGGCCCGAGTCGATCCCGGAGTTCGCCTACCTGAGGCGTCCGGAGCGGCGGCAGGTGCGGTGGCTGAAGCGGCGTCTGAAGCGGCTGCAGGCGACGTCCGACCGCATCGACCGCAACGCCATCTGGACGGCCAAGGTCGCGGCGTTGCGCATCGTGTTCGACTACGGCCGCTCAGTGGCGCGCGACATGGGCTTCGACGACTTCAAGCGCCGCGAGGGGCGTCCGCTCGACCAGTTCGCGACCTGGTGCGCGCTGGTCAACGATCTGGGGATGAACTGGCGCGAATGGCCGACGGAGTTCCAGCGTCCGTCGTCGCCCGAGGTGGCGGCGTTCGCCGGCGAGCATGTCGACGACATCGAGTTCTTCTCGTGGATGCAGTGGGTCGCCGACAACCAGCTGCGCTACGCGCAGAGCAACGCGAAGGACGCCGGCATGCGCATCGGCGTGATGACCGACCTCGCGGTCGGCGTCAGCCAGGAGAGCGCAGAAGCCTGGACGCTGGGTGAGGCTTTCGCGCCGGGAGTCAGCGTGGGTGCGCCGCCGGATCACTACAACCAGCTCGGCCAGGACTGGGGGCAGACGCCGTGGCGTCCCGACCGGCTCGAAGAGCTCAGCTACCGGCCGTTCCGGAACATGGTGGCGGGCGCCCTGCGCCACTCGGGCGGCGTCCGCATCGACCACATCATGGGTCTGTTCCGGCTGTGGTGGATCCCCGAAGGCCTGTCGCCACGGCAGGGCACCTATGTGCGCTACAACCACGAGGCGATGGTCGGCATCGTCGTGCTGGAGGCGTACCGGCAGGGGGCGCTCGTCGTCGGCGAGGACCTCGGCACGGTCGAGCCGTGGGTGCGGACGTACCTGCGCGACCGCGGCATCCTGGGCACGTCGATCGCCTGGTACGAGTCGACCTCCAGCGGTGACCCGCTGCCGCCCGAGGACTACCGCGAGTACTGCATGGCGTCGGTCACCACCCACGATATGCCGCCGACCGCCGGCTTCATGGCGAAGGAGCACGTCAAACTGCAGTACGAGCTCGGGTTGCTGACCGAGTCGCTCGAAGACGAGATGCGCGGCGCCGACCAGCAGTTCGACCGGTGGCGCGAGGTGCTGCGCGACCGCGGGCTGCTGCAGGAGGGTGCCGACGACGTCGAAGAGCAGGTACTGGCCATGCACCGCTACATCGCCCAGTCGCCGGCCCGGGTGCTGTGCGCGGCGCTCACCGATGCGGTCGGCGAACAGCGTAGTCAGAACCAGCCGGGCACCGTCGACGAGTACCCGAACTGGCGGGTTCCGCTAGCCGGGCCCGATGGCGAGATCATCTCGCTGGAGGACGTGTTCGACTCGCCCCGCGCGCAGCGGTTGGCGTCGGTGATGAACGGCTTCACCACCCAGGCCTGGCGGCGTCGCTGATGGGTGCCGCTACCCTCGGCCCCCTGGAGGTGCCGGGGTCGCGTCCGAGGCTCCCGGAGCCCTTGTACGGCTGCTCTCTGTGCGATGGTGCCCTGAGGTGCAGCGACGTCTCGAACCATGTGCCGGTGGTGGTGACCTGACCGTCCGGCGTGCGATGGTGCCCTGAGGTGCAGCGACGTCTCGAACCCTTCGCACCGGGCGTTCGGGTCGTTCGGCGGGTCGGTCGGCGTCGATTTCATCGTCCCCGGATTCCCCTGTAGGTGTCGGCGGTCGGGGTGAGGTTGGGCAGGGGTAGGGCCCCGTCGTCGCGGCTGAGTCGTCGTCTTGGCGCGTTGACGCGGACGTGGCGGGCTGAGTCGGCGGTCTTGGCGCACCGAGTTTCGTCTTGGCGCGTTGAACGCGACATGGCGGGCGGTGTATCGCTCGCCATGTCGCGTTCGGTGCGCCATGTGAGTTTTCGGTGCGCCACGTGGGCCGGTTCGGTGCGCCATGTGAGTTTTCGGTGCGCCACGTGCGCCACGTGGGTCGGTTCGGTGCGCCCGGTTGGCGGTGGGGGCGGCAACGTGATGGGGAGTCAGTCGTCGGGTTGGTTGAGGAGCCGGACGGGGCGTCAGCGTTGTTGCTGCCGCTGGTGAGTGCGAGCTGCAGCTCGTGCTCGACGCAGTACCTGCAGGGCCGGCGTCGGGACTGACCGGCAGCAACGGGGTGTCGGTGCGCTCCAAAGAGGGACTGACCGCCAGGGGGAGACAGAACTCCCCAAGGGGGACAACTGCTCGCCCCGTGGTCGCTGACCTCCGTTCGGCTCGTGGGCGGGTTGAACGCGACGTGGCGGGCTGAGTCGGCGGTCTTGGCGCACCGAGTTTCGTCTGGGCGCGTTCGGTGCGCCATGTGAGTTTCAGTGCGCCACGTGGGCCGGTTCGGTGCGCCCCGTCAGACTTCAGTGCGCCACGTGGTCGCCGCTCCTGTTCGGCTGGCTGCGGGGTGCGGGCAGCTGCTGCGCCTGGTGGTGCTCGGGGTCCCGATCAGGCCGGACAGGCAGCGCGACCCGAACGCCGCCCCGAATGTCGCGGCCCAGGGGGAACAGCGCGCCGCGGGCGTGACGGGGCCGACAACCCCGGGCGACGGGGCCGACCCCGCGCGGCTACTTCTCCGGCGCGTAGGGGTTGGAGGTTTCGTCGCCCTCGGCGTCCAGCATGATCGTCACGATGGCGGGGTAGCCCTTCGACATCTTCAGCGCCGCGGCCGGGAGTTCGGCCCGGGCACGCAGGTGGCGGTCGCGGGCGGCGTGCAGCGGCTCGCGTCCGACCACCTCGCCACCCTCGACCAGGGGCACCAGCAGCGGTCGGTCGTTGTGGTCGCCCTCGGGCGGGGCGCCGATGCCGACGACCTCGGCCTCCGCGACGCCGCGGTCGTCCAGTCGGCGCAGGGCGAACTTGCGTCCGCCGATGCTGCCCTTGTTGGTGCTCTTCTTGGCCACCGGCTCCAGCGGAGCGTCGGCGTCCTGCGAGCTGGCCCGCGCCACGAGCTTGTACACGAATCCGCAGGTGGGGGAGCCCGACCCGGTGACCAGCGACGTCCCCACCCCGTAGCCGTCGACCGGCGCGCTGCGCAGCGCCGCGATCTGCCACTCGTCGAGGTCGGAGGTCACCACGATGCGCGTCTTCGTCGCCCCCAGCGAGTCGAGCTGGGCGCGCACGTCCGTGGCGAGCTGGCTCAGGTCGCCCGAGTCGAGCCGGACCGCGCCGAGGCGTCCGCCGGTCAGCTCGACGCCGGTCCGCACCGCCGTGGCCACGTCGTAGGTGTCGACCAGCAGCGTGGTCTGCTCGCCGAGGGAGGCGAGCTGGGCCTCGAAGGCGTGCCTTTCGGTGTCGTGCAGCAGCGTGAACGAGTGCGCGGCCGTGCCGGCGGTCGGGATGCCGTAGCGGCGTCCGGCCTCCACGTTCGAGGTGGACGCGAATCCTGCGATCCATGCGGCGCGGGCCGCCGCGACGGCCGACTCCTCGTTGGTGCGCCGCGAACCCATTTCGATGCAGGGCCGGTCGCCAGCCATCGCGGTCATCCGCGATGCAGCCGACGCGACAGCAGAGTCGTAGTTGTAGATCGACAGCAGCACCGTCTCGAGCAGGCACGCCTCGGCGAAGGTGCCCTCGACGATGAGCAGCGGTGACCCGGGAAAGTAGATCTCGCCGTCGGGATAGCCCTGGATGTTGCCGGTGAAACGGTAGTCGGCCAGCCACTCGGCCAGTTCGTCGTTGACCACCTTGTGCTCGCGTAGCCACGCGATCGTGTCGGCGTCGAACCGGAAGCGTTCCACGGCGTCCAACACGCGACCCGTACCGGCGACGACGCCGTAGCGCCGCCCGTCGGGGAGGCGGCGTCCGAAGAGTTCGAAGACGGAGCGTCGGTTCGCGGTGCCGGCCGCGAGGGCCGCCTGCACCATCGTGAACTCGTAGTGATCGGTGAGCAGCGCGGTGGACTCGGGCATATCCCTACCCAAGACCACGTGCGGCCCGCTCGGCAAGAGGCGACGCCGCGATGTATCAGAACCGACGCCTCCGCACACCTTGGGTGCGAGAGGAGCTCACATGGATCCCGTTCTCGTTCTCGACGCAGCCATGCCCGTCGCGTCAGCGCGGGCCGCCCTCGCGATGCTCGACGACCACCCCGTGGTCGTCGTCCGGCGCCGCCACCCGACTCTGCCCGGCGTCCTGCTGTGGTACCGGCCCACCGCGGACGCCGTCGCGGCGCTCATCGCGACCGTGCCCGACGCCGACGTGCCGCTGGGCCGGTTCCTCGGCCTGCATGAGCACCAGGCTCTCGACACCCGGCAGGCTGGCCACGCTGACGTCATCGGCGACCACTGGGAGGGTCTCGTCGTCGACGGGGGGCGTCCCGTGGGCTGGGCCCACGCGACGGTGAAGGTCGGACGCGGTGGGCTCGACGTCGCGCCCGCGCACACACCTCCCGCGCCCGGGGGTGCCGGGTCGCCCCCACCGGACGCGGCCGACGAGATGGCGAGCTCCGGCGCACAACCGGGCGCGGACCCTGTGGCCGCCTACCCGCGACTCGACGTGCCGGAGGCCGTCGACCCCGGCCAACGGTTCGAGATCGTGGTGGGGCTGTCGGACGGGCCGCAGCCGGGGCTCGCGGCGTCGGCAGGCTCGTTCGCGATCCCGCAGCGCACCACCGAACTCACCGTGTTGATCAAGGCCGACCGGTTCGCCGTCGAGGGCGTGCGCCATGTGCTGCCGGTCGACCCGGAGAGGCTCGGCGCCAACGAGGTGCGCGTGTGGCTCACCGCGCCGACGCCGACCGAGCTGCCCTGGTTCGGACGCATCGAGGCCGAGTTCAGCCTCAACGGCCTGCTCGTCGGGTCGGCCTGGCGCGACCTGGCGGTCTCGGCGCAGTCGGACGCCGCGTCCACCACCGGCGGGGACACGCCGATGCAGCTCGACCAGCGCGTCCCGATCGACCTGACCGTCTCGATCAGCCGCGGTCAGAACGACAGCACCTTCCTGTGGACCTTCCTCACCCCGCACAACGTGCCGCTGCCCGAAGAACAGGTGATCACCGAACTCGACCGCGACACCGCCGAGACGTTCGCGCTGCAGAAGGTTCGCCAGATCGCCCGCGTCGACGGCTCCGGTGAGGCCGAACTGACCGTGCTGGGCGTCGCCCGCGAGGTGGCCGCCGCCATGCCGGTCTGGTTCTGGAAGACCCTCGCCGCAGTCTGGACGATCGCGCACGGGGCGGGCCGCGTCCCGACCGTGCTGATCGTGTCGAAAGAGAGCCTCGTGCCCTGGGAGTTGGCGATCACCGACGAGGACTACATCCTCGACCAGCAGCTCCTGGACGCCGCCGCGCCGCCGATCCTCGGCGCGCAGGTGGCGCTCGGGCGCTGGCGCCCGGCCGGCCCCGAGACGCCGTCGGGCGTGCGGCGTCCGACCTCGTCGCCACCGGAAACTGTTCAGGTCGACCGGCTCGCCGTCGTCGTGGGGGAGTTCGGCCCCGAGAGCGGCATGCGGGCGCTGGCCGAGGCCATCGCCGAGGGTCAGTCGCTCACCCAGGCGTACGCGTCAGTGTGGGTGAAGGGCACGGCGTCCGAGGTCGCGTCGCTGCTCAAGGGCACCCTCACCGACCGCGGGCTGCCGGTCGACGCGCAGGTGCTGCACGTCGCGTCGCACGGCGAGGTCGACCCCGACTCGCCCGTCAACTCGGGCGTAATCCTGTCCGACTCCGCGGTGCGCATCGACCAGCAGGTGGTGCTCGGCAGCGCGTTCGCGCGCAAGGCCGCCCCGCTGGTCTTCCTGAACGCCTGCCAGCAGGCGAGCGATGCGGGGGCGTCCCTGGTCGAGGGCGGGCTGGCTGCGGCGTTCCTCCAGGCCGGCGCGCGTGCCTTCGTGGCGCCGCTCTGGTCGATCGACGACACCCTCGCCAAACAGTTCGCCGTCGACTTCTACGCCGCCGCCCTGGGGCAGGGGCGTCCGGTGGGTGAGGTGGTCCGCGAGTTGCGGGCCCGCTACGTCGCCCGCCCCGAACGCGACCAGACGACCCCGCTCGCGTACTGCTTCTACGGGCACCCCGCCCTCACCCTGACGAGAAGGGAATCCTGATGGCGACTCTGGACGGAAGCTCCCGCGCGGTCACCGTGGGCCTGGGCATCACCCTGCGTGCGCCGGGCCTGCGGGGCAGTGCCGAGGTGCACAACATTGCCACCGGTTCCCCGACGAGGGCCGCCGAGGTGGACGGGTCGGGGCCGGCGCTCGAACGAGCGCTCGCCGAGCAGGGATTCCTGCGGCTGCGGGTCATCGAGCTCGACGTGGCGCCCACCCCGCACCCGCCTTCCGGCGAGGTGCGCTCACCGGGTTCCGACCTGCCGGGGCTGGAGGTGAGCGTCCCCGATCTGGGCGGCGACGTCGCCCAGGTGCTACTGGCCGTCGACGAGCACGGCGTGGCCACCTGGAACTTTCCGGTCGACTCCGGCGGTTCGCTCGCCCCGACCCACCGGGGTTCGGGTGGCGAGGTCCGGTTCATCGTTCCAGCATTCAGCAGCGGCGTCCCGGCGCCCGGCACGCCCGGGCAGGCGGGCACCCGCGGCGTCCTCGGGTTGTTGGGCCGCAAGGTGCTGGAACTGGTCGCCCTGCCCCTCGGACGCCTCGTCGCGCCCCCGCTCGCGCTGCACGCCGCCAAGGCGTGGGAGAGTTCGGCGCGGGTGGCCCGCGCCCGCACCTACACGGTCGCCAACCGGGCGGACGCCGCTGCCCCCGACCTGACCGACGAGGACTGGGCGCGGTTGGCGTCCGGGCGCTCGCTGTGGTTCGTGCACGGCACCTTCGCGACCTCGCACGGCACATTCTCGGTGCTGCCCGAGGCGATGCTCGCCGCGCTGTCGGCCGCCTACGGAGGGCGCGTCGCCGCCCTCGACCACCACACCCTCGGCCTGACCCCGCTCGAGAACGTCGCCGCACTGAAGGCGATGATGCCGGCCGGGCTGCAGCTGGACGTCGATCTGGTCTGCCACAGCCGCGGCGGCCTCGTCAGCCGCGCCCTCGCCGGCCAGTCGGACGCCGACACCCCGTTCAACGTGCGCCGCCTCGTGCACGTCGCGACGCCCAACCACGGCACGGCACTGGCCACGCCCAGCAACCTCGTGGCGTTCATCGACCGCATCACCACCATCGCCAACCTGGCGCCCGACGGGGTTCTGGACGCCGCCGCGGGCGTCCTCACGTCGGTGCTCGTGGTGGTCAAGGTGATCGCGAAGTACGGGGTGACGGCGATCCCCGGGCTCGAATCGATGGACGCCGACGGCGACTTCCTCGCCAGCTTCAACGCCGCCCCGGTGGCCGCCGAGCAGTACGCGATCGCCGCCGACTTCACCCCTGCGCAGGGCCTGTGGTCGCTCACAGCCAAGGCCGCCGAGAACCTGCTCGTCGACCGGGTGTTCGGCGGCGCCGCCAACGACCTCGTCGTGCCGACGGCCGGCGTCTACGAGGGCAGCGCCGGCGTCGATATCCCACCCGGACGCCGCGTCGTGCTCCCCACGTCGCGTGCCGTCTACCACGGGTCGTTCTTCTCCCAGCCCGATGTCGCCGCGCAGATCGCCGACTGGCTGACGGACTAGGAGCGAGGATGCCCGCCCCCATCGACTACCTGGACTTCGACCTCGAGGTCGAGGCCACCGCGACACCCGGCACGTTCGCGGTGAGCGTCGTGGCGTCGCCGACCGGCGAGGCGTCCAGCAGCATGGTGTTCCCGTACAACGCCGACGCGCTGGAGAACGTGATCCTCAAGCTCGGGCGCACGCGCTCGGGCGTCCGTGGTCTTGGGTCGCCCAGCCAGACGCTCGCCCGCAGTTTCGGGTCGGCGCTGTACGACGCGGCGTTCAGCGGCGAGGTGGGCACGTGCTTTCGGCGCAGTCTGGACGCCGCCGACGCGCAGGGTCGCGGGCTGCGGGTGCGTCTGCGGCTCGACAAGGCGCCCGAGCTCGCCGATGTGCCGTGGGAGTACCTGTACCCCACGGGCCTGCGGCAGTTCCTGGTGCTCTCGACCCGGACGCCGGTCGTGCGCTACGTCGAGCAGCCGCGGCCGGCGCCGCCGCTGCAGGTCGACGGACCGCTCAGCATCCTCGTGATCGTGTCGGCACCCAGCGATCTCGCCACCCTCGACGTGGCCGCCGAGGTGGCCCGCGTGCAGGGGTCGCTCGCGGGCGTGGTGGCCAGCGGCGGCGTCCGGGTGACGGTGCTGGAGACGGCGACGCTGGCCGAACTACGCCGGATGCTGCGGCGCGACACGTTCCACGTGCTGCACTTCATCGGTCACGGGGGGTTCGACACGGCCTCGGGTGGCGGCATGCTGGCGTTCGAGGACGAGCAGGGCCGATCGCACCTCGTCTCGGGGATGGACCTGGCGACCATCCTGCACGACCACACCACCCTGCGGCTCGCCGTTCTGAACGCCTGCGAGGGGGCGCGGCAGTCGCCGGTCGACCCGTTCGGCGGCGTCGCGCAGAGCCTCGTGATGCAGGGACTGCCGGCCGTGGTCGCCATGCAGTTCGAGATCAGCGACCAGGCCGCGACCACGCTGTCGGGGGAGTTCTACGCGGCGCTGGCCGACGGGTACCCGATTGATGCGGCGCTGGCCCAGGCCCGCGTCGCGGTGTTCAGCTCCGACAACGACGTCGAGTGGGGGACGCCGGTGCTGCACCTGCGAGCCAGCGACGGACGGATCTTCGAGGTGGCCGGGACGAACGCGAGCAACCTCCCCAAGGCGGCCAGGGGTCCCGTGGCAGCACCGGCCGCCCCGGAACGCTCGGCTGAACCGCCCCCGCGTGGACGCCGTGCCGGCCGCGTCCTCGTCGGTGTGGTCGCCGCCGTGCTCGTGCTCGGCCTGACCTGGTGGTGGTTGGGACGCCCCCGCCCCACATCCCCGCAGGCGCTGCCCGCGCCAGCGAGCGCCCCCGCACGACCGCAGCCCACGGCGTCCACCTCGACGCCCCCGGCGAGCACGGCGCCCAGCGCGCCGGCGGCCAGTACCACGGCGTCGACCGCGCCGGTCACGCTTCCTCCCGTGCAGGCGGTCGCCCCGCTGCGGGCGAGCCGGGGCGCGGTGACGATCGACGGCGACAGCGGTGACTGGAGCTGGCAGCTCGTCTCGGAGGCGAACAGGCCGCTGGCGGGCAGCACGCCGGTCACGGCGTCCACCTACCTGATGTGGGACGCCGACGCGCTCTACCTGCTGGCCCAGGTCGCCGACACCACCGCCGACCCGCCGGACGCCGCCGACCCGGCCCGCATGTATCGCGGCGACGCGGTGGTGCTCGAACTCGGCCCCGACAACGCACTGCTCACTCCCAGCGCGCTGGCGAGACCGATCGACGCCTACTACCTGTTCGGCGTCACCGGGCCGGGCACGACCGTCACCTCGGCCGTGCTCGGGGCCAACCCCGCCCGGACGTCGTTCGAGGTGCTGCGGCCGGCGAAGGGCGTGACGGCGGCGGCCCTGCGGACGGCGTCGGGCTACACGCTGGAGGCGCGCATCCCGTGGGCGCTGACCAAGCTCAACGGCGTGGGCGCGGGCGCCCGGTTCGCCGCGAACGTGGTGATCGCCGACCGCCGGCGCACGTCGCTGTCGAACCAGGGCATGGTGACCACGAACCCACAGCGGACGCGCGACCTGCGGGCTCACCCGGCCTATTGGCAGCGGCTCGAACTGGTGGGCTGACGCCGCGACCGAGCGCGACTAGGGTCTCTGCATGACTCCTCGCCTGATGGGCGATCCCGCGATCGACCCCAGTGTCCCGCCAAGCGGCGCGGGCTGCGTCGAGTGCCTGGCCAGCGCCGACGGCTGGTGGTTCCATCTGCGGCGCTGCGCGACGTGCGGACACATCGGCTGCTGCGACACGTCGCCGTCGCAGCACGCGACGCAGCACAACGCCGAGACCGGCCACCCGATCATCTGCAGCTTCGAGCCGGGCGAGGTCTGGTTCTGGGACTACCGAACTGAACAGATCGGACGCGGCCCCGCCCTGGCCCCGCCGCAGAGCCGGCCCGACGACCAGGAGCCGCCCGCGCCGGCCGACCGGGTGCCGGACAACTGGGCCGACCTGCTCCACGGCTGAGGCGTCGGAGCTGCGTGGCAGAATGGCGCGCATGGGGGAGCCGACCACGACCACGACGACCGGCACGGCCGTCGCCGAGCGACCGGCGGAGGTCGTCGTCGAGGCGGTGCCGTGGATCACGATCGTCTGGGACGACCCGGTCAACCTGATGAGTTTCGTCACGCACGTGTTCGAGACGTACTTCGGTTTCCCGCGCGCAACCGCCCACAAGCTGATGCTGCGGGTGCACAACGACGGCCGCGCGGTGGTGTCGACGGGCACCCGTGAAGAGATGGAGCGCGACGTCGACGCCATGCACGGGTACGGCCTCTGGGCGACGATGGAGAAGCAGGCGTGAGGGCGTTCCGCAACGTTGACGGCGTCCTGGTGGCCGAGGTCGAATCGTTCGAGGTCGCGTTGCTGACGTCGCTGGTCGAGCAGCTCGTCGGGCTGCTGGGCGACCCGCCCGACGACGCGAGGCCCGTCGACTCGTTCGCCCAGTGGGAGGGCGAGATGCGGTCCTCCGTGCCGCTGGACCTCTCCGATCCGGTGGTGCAGCGGCTCTTCCCGGACGCCGTGCCCGACGACCCGGTCGCGACGGCGGAGTTTCGCCGCTACACCGAGGACGCGCAGCGTCGCCAGCGCCTGGCCGACGCGGCGGTCGTGCTCGACGACCTGGAGGCGTCCGACGGGGGAGCCGAGCCGATCGGCGTCCCGGCCGGGCACTTCGTAGCCTGGATCAAGACCGTCAACTCGCTGCGGCTCAGCCTGTCGGCCCGGCTGGGGGTGCAGAGCGAAGACGACCTATACGCCCTGTCGAAACTGTCGGCCCGCGACCCGCGCAGCCAGATCGTCGACATCTTCGACTGGCTCGGCTTCGTGCTCGAATCGCTGATCGAGGCCAACCACCCGTAGCGGCGCCCGCCGGCGTCACTCCCAGGTGTGCACCGGCTCGTTGCTGTGCATCAGCGGCAGGTAGTCGGCCAGCGTGGCGCGCAACGCGTCGGGCCGCGACAGCCGCGACTCCTCGTAGCGGTGGACGCGGTCGATGAACCAGCGGGCGCCGTTGCGTCCGGTGAGGCAGCGCTGCTCGATGATGCCGAGCAGCCGGTCGCGGACGCCGGCGTCCACACCCCAGTCGTCGAGCCCGGACGCCGCGAGCGGCAGCAGGTGCCGCAGCACCAGCTCGGTCGCCGGCACGAGCCCGTACCGCGGCCAGAAGAGCTGTGCGCCGATGCCGTCGCGCGCGCCTGCGTGAAAGTTGTCGCGCGCCGCGTGGAACGACATCTGCGACCAGATCGGACGCTGCGACTCGGCCAGGTGCTTCACCAGCCCGAAGTAGAACGCCGCGTTCGCCATCATGTCGACGACGGTCGGGCCGGCGGCGAGCACCCGGTTCTCGACCCGCAGGTGCGGCCGCCCGTCGGACACGTCGTAGACGGGCCGGTTCCAGCGGTAGATCGTGCCGTTGTGGAGACGGAGCTCCGGCAGCGCCGGGGTGCGGCCGTCCTCGAGCGTCTCGAGCGGATCCTCCTCGTCGATGATCGGGAGCAACGCCGGGAAATAGGTGACGTTCTCTTCGAACAGGTCAAACACCGAGGTGATCCAGCGTTCACCGAACCACACTCGAGGACGGACGCCCTGGGCCTTCATCTCGTCGCTGCGGGTCTCGGTGGTCTGCTCGAAGAGCGGGATGCGGGTTTCGTGCCAGAGCTGGCGTCCGAGAAGGAACGGCGAATTGGCGCCCAGCGCGATCTGGACGCCCGAGATCGCCTGGCTCGCGTTCCAGTAGCCGGCGAACAGCTCCGGCTCGGTCTGCACGTGGAGCTGCATGCTGGTGCAGGCGGCCTCGGGGATGATCGACTCCGACGTGGTGTCGAGCGAGTCGTGGCCGTGGATCGACAGGTGCAGGTCTTCGCCGCGCGACGACAGGATCTGGTCGCTCAGCAGGTGATAGCGCGGGTTCGGGCTGAACGCGTCGGACGTCAGGTGTTCGGGTGCCAGCGTCGGCAGGATGCCGATGAGCACCATGTGGGTGCCCAACGCGCTCGCCTTCTGCTCGGCGTCGTTGAGGCTGCCGCGCAGGGTGTCCTCGAACGTGACGAGGCCGTTGTCGCGCAGCAGCACCGGCGGCACGTTGATCTCGAGGTTGAACTGGCCCAGTTCGGTGACGAACGCCGGATTCGCGATCGCCTCGAGGGCTTCGACGTTGCGCATCGCCGGTTCGCCGCGGTCGTCGACGAGATTGAGTTCGACCTCAAGCCCGGTCATCGGGTCGTCGGCTTCGAACCGTTCGTCGCGCAGCATGCGGGCGAAGACGTCCAGACAGCGCCGGATCTTCTCCCGGTACCGCGTCCGGTCAGCCCTGCTGAACTCGTGGTGCCCCACGTCCTCGCCCATGGGGCGAAGAGTAAAGCAGCAGGACCCCGCGCCGATAGCACCCCGAACAACAGGTGAACACGCCGAACGCCACACGATTCCGGTCGCGGACGCGACAGCGCCGCCCGACCCGGGGTCGGGCGGCGCCGTGCTGAGCCGTCGTGACGTGCGTCACGCGGCGTCCGGGATCACTCCTTGGTGTCGTCGTCGACCCACTCGAAGGTGCGGGTGACGGCCTTCTTCCACTGACGGTAGAGGCGCTCGCGCTCGCCCTTGTCCATCTGCGGCGTCCAGCGCTTGTCCTCGGCCCAGTTGTCGATGACGTCCTGCTCGCCGTCCCAGAAACCGACGGCGATGCCGGCGGCGTAGGCCGCGCCGAGCGCGGTCGTCTCGGCGACGACCGGGCGGACGACGTCCACACCGAGCTGGTCGGCCTGGAACTGCATCAGGGTGGCGTTCATCGTCATGCCGCCGTCGACCTTGAGCTCGGCGAGCGTGACACCGGAGTCAGCCTCCATGGCGTCCAGCACCTCGCGGGTCTGGTAGGCGGTCGACTCCAACACCGCGCGGGCGATGTGGCCGCGGTTGACGTAGCGCGTCAGACCGACGATGGCGCCGCGGGCGTCCGACTTCCAGTACGGCGCGAACAGACCCGAGAACGCCGGAACCACGTAGGTGCCGCCGTTGTCGTCCACGGTCGCCGCGAGCTCCTCGATCTCGGGGGCCGAGCTGAACATCTTGAGGTTGTCGCGCAGCCACTGCACCAGCGAACCGGTGACGGCGATGGAACCCTCCAGCGCGTACACGGCCGGCTTGTCGCCGATCTTGTAGCAGACGGTGGTCAGCAGGCCGTTCTTCGACGGCACGATCTCGGTGCCGGTGTTCATCAACATGAAGCAGCCGGTGCCGTAGGTGTTCTTCGCCATGCCGGTCTCGAACGCGGCCTGGCCGAAGGTGGCCGCCTGCTGGTCGCCCAGGTCGCCGGCGATCGGGACGCCGCCGAGCAGGCCGGCCTCACGGCCGTGGCCGTAGACCTCGGAGGAGGAGCGGATCTCGGGGAGCATCGACATCGGGATGCCCATGTCGCCGGCGATCTCTTCGTTCCACGACAGGGTCTCGAGATCCATCAGCATCGTGCGCGACGCGTTGGTCACGTCGGTGATGTGGACGCCGCCGTCGACGCCGCCGGTGAGGTTCCAGATCACCCAGGTGTCCATGTTGCCCATGACGAGCTTGCCGGCCTCGGCCCGCTCGCGCGCACCCTCGACGTTGTCGAGGATCCACTTGACCTTGGGACCGGAGAAGTAGGTGGCCAGGGGCAGCCCCACCGTGGCCTTGTAGCGGTCGGCGCCCAGCTCGCTGCCTGCGGCCAGCTCGTCGCAGATCCGCTGGGTGCGGGTGTCCTGCCAGACGATGGCGTTGTAGACCGGCTCACCGGTGGTGCGGTCCCACACCACGGCGGTCTCGCGCTGGTTGGTGATGCCCACCGCGGCGATCTCGTGGCGGTTGGTCTCGGCCTGGGCCAGGACCTCGGCCACGACCTGGCGCACGTTGCGCCAGATCTCGGTGGCGTCGTGCTCCACCGAGCCGGCCTTGGGGAAGATCTGCTCGTGTTCCTTCTGGCCCACGGAGACGATCTGGCCGGAGTGGTTGAAGACGATGGCACGCGAGGACGTCGTGCCCTGGTCGATCGCCAAGATGTACTTGTCAGACATTCAGATTTCCTGCCACGTCATTGAGGATGACTGATCAGTTCTGGAGTTGTTCCCGG
>RRZT011294354.1_pt1 | contig 19321 bp, 26 predicted proteins | sample 2165551 | NCBI WGS metagenome assembly RRZT01 (sample SAMN10456910, study PRJNA506462) | wastewater metagenome | biome: wastewater; feature: sludge; material: wastewater sludge; isolation source: wastewater sludge with Escherichia coli K12::gfp cells carrying plasmid... | place: USA: Moscow, Idaho... | reverse complement strand
GGAGAGTGAAGGCCAAGGTGCCGCGCCGCTGGTGCTGTCGGTCAAGGGCCGCCCAGTCGCGGCGTTTGGGCTTGGAGGTCGCTGTGGGTGTCATCCCTAGGATAGCAACCCCACTACCTGGACATTAATTCAACACACCCATCACCACGTCCGTAATCAGTAGGTCCGGTGACTCGCGGCCTAGCAGTAGCAGACCCTCGATAGCGTTAGGTGCGGTAACCAAGTCAATCGGTAAAGGAAACCGGCCTAGAACGAGTTTATAAAGCCGCATTAAAATCTTGTCGTCTTCGATGACCAGGACTTTTAGTCGTTCAGTGAACTCAGGAACGACTGGCGCAGCCGACGGCATCTCGGGGGCCGCGGCGGATGCAGGTTTAGGCCCGGCTTCAGTAGGCCGGCTTTCTTTTAGGCGTGACACCGACTCAACGGTAATTCTTCGGTGGCCACCTTCGGTCTTCCAGGCCTCCAAAAGCCCTCGTTCTACCCACACTTGTGCCGTGCGTAGCGAAACCCCCAGAGCCTCCGCAGCTTCCCGGGTAGTCATATACGAAGCATCACTCGACTTATCCATACCTAAAATAGTAGCACATAAAATGAAACCACAACCTTAGTTGTGCTGTAAACGCTTGTCATTACTAGGATTGGCATAAATGAAACATGGATATCAGGGTTCATTTCTAGGACGAGCTGCCTTCTCCTAGGAGTGCTGTGTGCCGCTATCGTGCTTGCTATTATCGGCTAGTGGCGTATAATTAAATCATTAAGTTTGTCAGGAGACCTCAAGTGGCAGCGCTTCAACGTTGGACCCCCGAATTTCTGTCGCAACAAGTTGCGGCCTATGTGCTAACAGCTGACGAGCGACGCGAGTTTGTGCTGCCGGCAGCCATCTCTGCGGAAGCTTCGCGGGTTGCGGTGGCGCTGTATCCCATGCGGCTCGGGCCTGCCTCTAAGCTGGCTGTCTGGCAAATGCAGAAAAACCCGAGCGTGTTTTACCCGCTCGAGCGGCAGCCGACTGACATCCACAACTTCCGTGCCCTCTACACGGGGCCTAATCCTGCGCAACCCCTCGTTGATGGTGGTGAAGAGTTGGCGACCGGTCCACAGGTGGGTGACACCTGGTATCGCTATGACGATATTCGCTACGCGGCCCCCTTGGATGAGTATGAGAACCCGATGGGACCTGGACGGGTAGCCGTAGAGCTGCGCTCTTACCAGATTCAACGTGTCACGCCGAAAGGCGTTTGGCTGAGCCGTTATTTTGGGGCCCCGCGCTTCGTGCGGTTGTCCGCGCGTAAGCGCTTCGCTTACCCCACACCCGAAGAGGCGCTGGAGTCGTTCATGGCGCGCAAGACCCGCCAGCTGTCCATTCTCCGGGCTCAGGCTGAAAAGGTAGAACGCGCACTGGCCGCCGGCAAGGCGTTGCAAGCAAAGTCGTTGCCCGTGGGGGCCCACTCTCAAGATGAGCGCTATACCTTGGAGGAACTAATCTTTTGAGGAGAGATGCCGTGGGTAAAAAACTTAAGTGGAGCGCAGTTGCGCTGGTAGTGATGGGGCTGACCGGGTGTGCTTCGTTTGGCGACTCGCTGAGCACCTTCAACGACAAGTTCGACCGGTTCAATCAGGAGTATGAACGTCAGGTTTATCTGCAGCAGCAGGAAGCTCGTAGCAAGCAGTCCTGGGGAATCGTTCAGTCTGTTCGCTTGGTCGAGCGCGCTTCCTTTGTTCAGGGAGAACGTCCGCGCCAAATGCAAGAGCTTCAAGTCCGGATGGCCGGTCGTAGTAATGATTTCCGTGTCGTCTACGTGCCTCTCGAAACTGCGCCTTATCGTCCCGGTGCCGTCATACATCTACAGTGACCTTTATTTTTAGCTGCTTTTAAGCGGAGCCTCGAGCTCCGCTTTTTTTGCCGGTTGTCCTATAATTGGGCCTTCACCTTGATGAGGAGCTCCAGTGCTGCCTACCGCCGAATCCACCGCGCTGAAGACTCACTCGCCCATTCCGGAGGAGCGCTACGTCCAGGCGGAAGCCCGGACCACTGAAGCATTCGAGGCTATCAAGTCACAGAACCCTTGGATAGAGTCTGTCCCGTTTAAAGCACAGGCAATCGCGCAAGAGAACGCAAGCCAACGGTCCAAGTTTCGGAAGTTTGTCCTGCTGGCCGAGCGTATTAACGAGGCAGTTGCGCCTCATGCACAGTGTGCAGCGGGGTGCAGCGCTTGCTGCCGCATCAGCGTATCGCTCACCACGATGGAAGCTCAGACTATTGGTCAGGCCATTGGAATGGCCCCCGCCAGGCCTGCTAAGGTGTTTCTGGCCACAGAGCTTGACGACTGGGAAACTGAGAAGATGCGTTTCTTTGGGACGCCTTGCCCCTTCCTGGAGGGTAACCGCTGCAGCATTTACGCGAATCGGCCGGTTGCCTGCAAGACGCATGCGAACCTGGGAGACGCGTTCTTCTGCTCTACAGAAGTTCCTCCCGAGGAAAGCGCCGTGAGCAACCTGGACCTACGGGGGTTCTACTTGATGATGACAGGCGTGCTGCTGGATAGCCCGGTAGCTGACATTCGCGACTTCTTCCCGTGTGGCTTGCAAAATTCAAGAAAAGAGGTATAATAGGACTTGTATCAACAAGGACATTTACCATGCGATGGCGCATTGCGGAAAAGCGACCCTTTTGTGGAGGGCCGCTATCGAGGACAATTTAGTTTGCAACTTCGTGGCCGAAGAAATACGGCACGGCGCGATACTCCATGACCAGACCGCCTTGTTCAGGGGTGGCACCTAGGCGATAGATTTCGCGGGTAGTCAGCGGAGTGACTTTGCCCATGTCGCGGGAGCGACTGAACACGTGGTTACGCCACTGATACACTTCGTCGAGCTTTTCGAGGTAGGTCTAGCTGTAGTTGTGGTCATTGTAATAGTCGTCGAACTTGCCGCGGCCCAGGTAAATGGCGTTCGAGCCTTCGTAGCCGGTTTTCTCATTCGTTGCGGAATCGGTGTTGCGCAGGTATGCCCAGTCACCGGGGACAAAGTGCTCTGGGGTGACGTTGTGCGTCAGCTTGAGCAGCTTACCTGACACCTCAAGGTCGGCCTGGTTGAAGTCGGACTCGAAAACCCACATGGCGGGTGGTTCGATGTTAATCAGCGGGTCCTGGTCGCGCCACAGGCGTGCGACAACTTCCTTGAGCCGATTGGCATCAGGGCGAATACGGGCGTAGTAGTCGAGCACGCCTTGAGCAACGACGAGCTTTGTTGCAGTGTAGCAGCCGATGGCATACTTCTTTTGCTGCAGGAAGGCGTCATTGACGGCAGCGACCACATCGCCCTTAGGTGTTCCGCGGTTCCAGTATTTCTTGTTCCAGCGAGCGGGGCCCCCATCTGGCCACATCCACATCAATCGTTCAGCCCAGGCTATCGTGTTTTGACGGATACCCACGTGGTCCTGGAGCGCTTGAATGTCACACGGTGCATGCGTCGTGCGTGCGGGGTGAAGCAGCGCCAGCAGGATTTCCTTTTGCGAAGAGGTCAGCACCGCCCGGGTCTGACCTTTTTTCTTGGTGGGGAGCTCTACGATTGCGTCCTTGACGTCCAGCTCCGGGTGCTGTGCCAGGTGAATCGTGCTGGTCTCTGCCAGCTGAGCTGAGAGCTGATAGATGAGGGGCCCTCCTGGGCTTGCGGCCTTGACGACCCAGGACTCTTTGATTTCCAAGCTTTTGAGGTACTGCGCCATTGCTGGCTCGAAGCGGGCTTGCTGCTCGGGGGTGCAGGAAAAAGAAAGCCCGCCTTGGGCGGCTGAAGCGGTAAAGCTAATTGTCAGGCCAATGCCCAACAGAAGTTTGGAAATCATAAAGGGTTATCTCATGGTCTTCGTCGTTTGGAAAAGAAGTCACGAAGCTGGTGGGCTTCGAACTGCACTTGGTTAAGGAAACGGGACAGCGCGGAAGGCGACTCCTGGCTCAGCACGAGCGACTTCAACAGCAAATCCCAGGCCCGTGAGGGCGTGACATCCAAAAAGCTCAACCCGCTATGAGCTTGGCGTTCGAGCAGGCCTTCGCCTGACGACACCATCTCCAGCAGGTCTTCATACTCGGAAGCGGCCGCGGGCAGCAGCTCAAAGCGGCCATCTTCCATTTCGACCTGCGAACGGAACCAGATGGCGCCTTCTCCAGAGATGTAGGCGTAAGCCGGCTCCAGTGTCTTCTCAATACGGCAGGCGTCAGGCGTGCCCAACACGCGGTAAATGCCGCCTTTCTTATGGCGAACCATCGCGCCGATTGGAAAGCGAACGGGTGCCGGCGCCGGCAGGTTGTTGGATGTCATGATAGGTGTCCTGAGGTGAGGCAATGTCATAGCCAGTATATGACCTGGCCAAAAGCCTGTCAATAATTAATGCCTATTAGTTGCTAAAACCAACCAAAGATGTATGAAACATTGTGACTAGCTCGCATCGGGAGGCCGAAAAAAACAGCGCCCTGGAAGGCGCTGTGTAAATCTGGTTTAGTGAGGGGCCCGTTGCGTATCCAGCAGCGTCCGCAGGGCGGGCACTTCTGGGGGTGCAAGGGCGAACATGTCTGATTCGAGGGTTGCTCCCGAGTCCAGCAGCAGCTTAACGAGAGGCGTGTAGCCGTTGGCGATGGCCAGGTGCAGCGGGGCATAACCGAACCGGTCCTTAACATCAGGGCAGGCACGAGCGTCAAGCAGCACCGCGGTCACATCTTCGTTGTTATGAAGGACGGCCTCGTGCAAGGGGCAGCGGTTGTCCGGGTTGCGAACATTAACTTCAAGCCCCTGGGACAGCAGCTTCTTCAGCTTCTTGACGTCACCCTTGATGGTGACCTCGAGCAGCTTCAGGTCCTGGCACGTCACGCGAGACAGCACGGTCTGGAAGGCATCCTTGTAAATCTGATGCTTTTCGACCTTCGCAGTGATGTGATAGGTTTGGCCAATTCGCAGCGGGCTGTAGCCCGTCGAGAACCACACCAAGCGGTTGCCGGCTTCGTCGATGAAATTATGGAGCGTCTTGGTACCCCACTCACTGTGCAAGTCAGTCGTGCGCACCAGCGTGACCTTGAAGTCACAACGCTTGCCCAGGTCACCAACAAACTGGCTGACTGTCTCCTCGGCTCGCTTGGCTTGAGCGCGCTTCCACGCCTGAACAGCGGAGGCCATAAGGCCAACCTTGTGTCCGGGCACGGAGCCCGCAATTGCCATCGCGCTGAGGTTGTGAAGGTAAGGGGAGTCCTCGGCTGCGACACCCACATCGGCCGACTTCAGCCAAGTGAGAACAGCATCCACGGTCTGGTCATCCTCCTGCGAGGACTGCACCGGTTCGTCGATGCGGCTCATGACTCGGTGGCTGGTAGCCACGTTGCCCGTGCGCTCCGCTTCCGCCACGGATACCCAGCCTTCGGTGCGAATAGTGGCAGCGGCCACGCTCAGCACATGGGGCGGGGTAAAGTAGCGAACCAGGTGGGTGGCCGTATTGTCGTAGTGCCGCAGGGTCTCGATGGTCTCGATAACGCTGGTCAGCAGGTCGAAATACTGGGACAGCCGCTCGCTGGCGTCATGCTGGAGAAACTCCCCCAAGCAGGACTTACCCACGCGCTTGTAAGCCGAACCATTCCCGAACCGCAGGACATAGGTCAGGTTACGCGCACGTTGCGTTTGGCAGTGGTCACACACAGGGCCGTCATGGCGAAGATGCGCCGGCACGTCTCCAGATACCAGTGCTTCCTGGCTATCCGGGAGGTGCTCTAGCCGACCCACCATGCGCCAGTCATTCGTCTCCGGGATGTCTCCCATCAACGCGACCGTCTTCATCGGAACAGGGGATTGGTCCATCAGCCCCTCAAACTCGGGAGCGAGCTCCCACGTAAGCGGAGCCATCCCAAGTTTCTGGGCCCGTTTGGAAGCTTTGGTAATCGCCGCAACGAACAGATTCCAGTTCGGCTCAGCAATCATGAAGCATTGAATCATAGCCATGGTATTGCGCCTCCTTGCGCAAAGGGCTGGCTGCCCTCAAGTTGTCCAGTCAGGTATAGGCACCTGCGGCAAAGAGGCGCGAACCCAGGCGCTTAATCGTCGTCGCGCTGCTCAGACCGAAGCGAGGCCGGCGTTGGTGCAAGGCCGGGAACGGAGGCCGTATTCAAGCTGACCTTGGCAAGCATGAACCCTTCAGTAGGCACTCCGCGCCCAATTTTCAGCCGCGACGCTCGTTCATAAACATAGCCGTCGTGTAGCTTATTCCAGGCCCAATAGACGCGCTGGGTGCCCTGGAGATGTTGATTGGGCAATCGCTCCCAGCCTTGAAGAATCTCGGGCAGCTCCGCTTCAGCGGCTAAGCCAAGCAGGCGGGTCAGGTCGGCGCTGTTCTTGGGTGAGATGACTGCCCACAAGTCGGGGACCAGCTTTGCATTGAACCAGCAGCGGGCATGGAAAGTCTTGTGCTTGGCGCTTTCCTTACAGAAGTGGGTGACCAGGGGGCCGTCCGATGTCTGGATACGGGTGCACGGGTCACTCAGGGCCTCAGGAATCCGGCTAGCGAGTTGCGCTTTGAACCAGGCGTGGCCTTCAGTCAGCCAAAACATCACAATGCGCTCGTTGACCCAGGCTGTTACGTAGGCTTGCACGTTACGCAGCAGAATAGTCCGGCGGGCCGTTTCCAGTTCCTCCTGAGTCCCCACGAGCCCCGCAGATACAGGGCACAGGGCGACGTGCTGCGCTGAAAATTGCTCATAGCCACCGGGGTAGCCCCAGCAGTCTGAAGAGTCCCGCCAGGGGACGAGCTCACCGGTCGCCAGGACCATCCCCACCGGAGACTCCCCTTGTGGAAGAAAGTCGTCCGCTGTCCGGCCTTTCCATGCGGCCTCACATTGCTTGCGGGCCCACGGCGTCAGCCCCAGCGCCTCAACTGCTTCAGCCAGTGTAGGGGTGCGCAGGCTCCAGTTCCGGATGACCGCGGGAAGAGTCGTTGCGGGGGCGGGAAGCGCTCGCGTCAGGGTTTCCGCCAGTGCGGGCTGCTTAGGCGCGAGCTGGCCCATTCGTTGGCGAGCCATTTCAACTACCAGGGCGAGCCACAGCACCCGGTCGCGGGGCAGGTCGGCGAGGGTAAGCGCGGGCAGTTCGGTGACTTGCAGCGCATTCGCTGCTCCCGATGCACGCGCGGGCCGAAGCTTATGCCACTCAGGATAGCGCTCGGTTACCTTATCCAGGTCGAGGGCCTCCGCCATGTGGTAATTGTGGGCACGGTGCTCACCCATCTGGCCATTATTGGTGTCGATAAACCCTGACGACAGATAGGCGGTACCACAGGCTTGCTTGATACCGATGACCGTCTGATGCCGGCTGCCGATAACGCCCAGGTAAGCACCGAAGGGGCGCTGGTCACGCAGCACTTCAACAAAGTCGGCCACGGTGGCGTGCTGCTCAACTTGATTGGCGAGCGGCAGGTGGGAGGTTGTGGGTGCCTCGGGATTGCAGGCTACCCAGCGCAACGTTAAGCCTTGCGAAAGCGAATACAGGGCATCTCGCAGGCAAATAGCCAACTCTCGACGGTCCACCGTGCCAAACGTCTCCGAAATCGAACGAAGTCCATCCGACAGCCGCGTAGTCAGCTCACTACGGGGGCCATCGGTCACCTCAGCGAGTTGCTGGCGCATCACCAGCAGCGCTTTAAGCTGCTCCACAAAATCCGGCTCCAGGAGGACACGAGGGAGCTTGACCTTGGACAGGTGAAGCGTGGCTTCCAGCATCTCAGCCAGCAAGAGTGCTGCGGCGATGCCCGTAGGGTCTTCTTTTTCGAGAAGAGCCCAGGTCTCCGCCAACGTGTAGGTCGCGTAGTTGCCTTGGTCACGGGTGTCAAAAACCAGCATGCCAGAAGTGCGCAAGGCCTCCAGTTGGTCGGACAGCGCATAAATGAGGGCGTAATCAATCACGGGAAATCCTTAGTCGCGAAGCACAGCAGAGGGACCCAAGAATCGTTGTAGGTCCTCCAACCGAGGACTTGTTTGACGGCGAAGTTGGGCACGCAACGACTGCACTTCGGCTTGCAACTTGGCAATCAGCTCATCACGAGCTGCCAGGTCGGCTTTGGTCGGAGTGTCAATTTCAGCAATAAGGCGCATAGCAGTCTCTTGACGTCGCTTAATTATACACAAAATACTGATTTAGAGCAAATATCGTCAGTTGTCGAACTCAGCCTTACGGGGTTTGGCTCACACAAGGCTACAATTAGGCTAGGCCGTTCGGGATAATAGCTTGGTGAGACCAGTGCTTATCGGTTTGGACATGCCCGGCTCGCACGAATTTGCCTACCTTGGTTGCATATTCGTCATAGGCAAAGGCTTCCAGCGGGCGAACGACAAACCCTTCGTGTTGAGTGAGGTCCATCTCCCGGGCCAGCTTACGCAGGTCAGCTTCGGTCAGCTGGCCTTGCATCAGGACAGGGACGGGCGTAATACCGAGGCAAGCAAATACCTCCAGAGCGTCGTCCCAGGCCAAGCATTCGTTGTGCTCGTTCCAGACGGAAAAGCCCATGAAGTAGGTTGGCAGACTGGTGTAGCCCAGGGAATGACGCGCATACAGGTTTTCTCCGCAGATGCGCCAGCCCACGGGAATGTCGTGAGCAAAACCCGCGTGAAACTGTGCGAGCCAGTCCCGCGACGGATGGTGCCGGCTGTCGATGGAACGGGCGTGAAAACCCGTTGTGTACAGGGAGGTGTTCTCCCCGTCCATTTTCTCCGTCACCAGCACCGGACGAGAAAGAAGTGCCTCAGTTGAGGTGAGCACCTTATCGTCGCTGGTGACCCCTTGGGACCAGGGCAAATGAAAGGTGCGAGGATGCTTGATGCGCATGATGAACTCCGGTTGTTTAATTAATTATACCCGGAGATATGCATCATGTCAATTTTTGAGGTGGCGCTGAAGATTTAGAGGGCCATCCGCAAGTGGCTGGGGCTCGTCGCTCGGTTTGACCGCCATCGGAATAGCGACCGGAAGGGTGACCGGACGAGCCACAGGCTCCGCGATAGGGGGTGCGGGCTTAAAGCTATCGGTTGCAATGGCTGTTGCGCCGCCGGCCATCAAGGCAGCCGCAAAGACGCCCCCTGCGGGTGCCGTAAACGCAGCGGCTACGCCGGCGGCGGCCAGGGCAGTGAGAGGTACAGCGGGGCTTACTGCTACCGGCGGGGGCGGCAGCGGAGCCATCTTGGCGATGTAGGTTTGCGACTGGTTAGCAGCGAGGTTCGGCACCAGTTCGTTGGCAGTTTCTGCCATAACAGGGGCGGCCAACAGGGCCAACAAAATAGCGGAATAGCGCATTGTGAGTCTCCAGAGGAATGGTTAGCCCCTGTATAGGCACTGGCCCTGCTACTGTTTAGCTTGTGACAGATTCGACGGTCTTATACGCGCGAATAGCGTCTGCCGGCCGACGGCTGCGCACTGTGTCAAACAGAGAAGCCCCTGGGTGGTGAAGAATATTCTCAGGTTCGGGGGCGGGCGTTGGTCGCACCGGCGCGTGGGAGGCTCCAGTCAGTAGTGCGGCTAGCTCGGCTGGGCTTTTTAGCGAAACACCCGCGCGCATGGCGGCCTCGATTACTCGGGGGTCCCGGAGGGCCTGGTCGAGCAAGTTGGCTGGAATGGCGGCCACTGGCGATATCCTGTTCACTGCTTATCCTTCAAAAGCAAAGCCAGGAGCACCGCCGCAACCAGGTCATCCAGCCGAGAGTCGTTCGAGGCACCGGGGGCGCCCCCCGCGACGTTAATCGAGAAGCCGTTGGCGTCGACGTTGCCCGAGTAGTGGTGGCCGGTCCCATCCGTGCTGATGGAGAAACTCATCCCCACCTGCTGGTTATCCGTCGCCATCGCCTTCTGGGCCGCTGCCGAGATTGTTACTTGGGTGCTTGGGCTTACCGATTGGGCGCTCGATGGTGCGCCGATGCCCCCGCTAGCAGCGGGGCTCGCTGCTGATACAGAACCCATGGGCGCTACGCTCATGCTAGGGCCAACTGCTCCAACTGCTCCAACTGCTCCGATAGACATATTGCCTCCTGCTAAATTATTAGTTTTCTGTATAGTCACAGGTTCGGAAAAGACGCGACAGCGCTTTAACTTGTTAGCGTTTCATCGGCTTCAGCCCCGTTGCCGTTTGAATCTGCTTTTGAATGTGACCGAGCAAGAAGCTATCGTTGAACCAAAGCGTCCCAGAAGCCTCTGCTCGGTCAATCTTGGTCTTCAGCCAGTCTTCATCGACGGCTCCCCCGGTAGCGTCAAACTCAGCGTCCCGCGCCAACTGGCTAAGCGCCTCCTTGTTTTCAGGCGTCATCTTCATGGGGAAGTCGTTACAGCCGGCACAAGCGAAGGTGTCGCTTTGTTCATCCATGAACTGCAGGAGAAGTCGCCATTGCAACGGGGTTAGCGAGACTTGGATAGGCGTTGTCATTTTTCAGGTTCGCTCAAAAGCTGGAAAACCCAGCGGTTGTATGTTCGACAGTTGGCGGGAAATGCCAACCGATAATGCTTTGCCACATATCGGGCTACTGCGGGAGACCTGGATAGCCCCGCATGACAATGAACGACCAGGTGAGCTATGTGGGGCGCAATCTGGCGGATAAACTCACGAAGCTGGTGGGCTTGTTCTCTCGAGAACGGCTTTTGACCAAGCGCATCCGGGCCGATGTCATGAAACGCAATCCTAAGCAGTGCCCCCCATCCGGACTTCAGCACTGCGTCCGGCTTACCCGGAGATGTAATGGAAATGCACGCCATCTTCCGGTTAGGGTTGAACTGCTCCGCGATAAACTGAGAGCAGAAGGTGACGTGTTGAAGCATTACCGCGGGCTCGGCACCGCGACGGGTTCCGGGTCCTGGGTATACCGAACCAGGAGCCCGTCGTAATTTACGCCCTTGAAAGACGGGTTCGGGTTGGTCATTTCAGCCAGGGTGCGCGCCAGCACTTTATGAACTTCGTATGCCCGGGCGCCGGACAGGTGGACGTGAGCGTGGCCAATCCCGTGGCTGCCGTTCAAGGGGAAGCCCAGCTCAGACTTGACCTGCTTGAGCAGTGCCTCGCAAAACTCGATGTTCTCGATAGTCGGCAGCGCACGCGGCTTGTCCGGATTTCCAGAGCGGGAGACAACACCCGAGCGCATGAGCTCCGTCAGCTTTTCGAACTGGCCGAGCGTAATCCGGGTGTACAAATCCAGCGCGTCTTGGACCACACGGGCCTGCTCGGGCGTAAGGGTCAGCTGAATATTTTGCATGAACGTTGTCCTATTATGCGAAGCGGTGAGTTTTGTGCCAATCAAGAATCCGAGGCATGAGGAGCGAAACGGCTTCGGCCATGGGCACCTCAATCAAGGACTCCCCGTAAAGGCGGCGGGTCAGCTTAGCTACTTCTTCATGGCGCATGCCCGCCATCTCGGGAGTCTCCCCCCTGCCCGCCTGCTCGTAAGGGACGTCCGGGTTAGGGTGAAGCAGCACGTTGAAGCTTTCCCAAGGGGCAGTCAAGGTAGCCACACATGCCAGAAGAGACTCCCGGTAAGTTAGGGGCGCAAATAGCACGCCTTGCGGAACCGGCGCGTCGGTCACCACGATGTCCGCCTTGCCTTGCAGGCTAGCCTGTCGGCGATGCTGCTCTGCCGAAATCTCGAGCTGCTCATGAATATGAATCTGTCCCGACCAGGTAAGCTCTTTGGCGTACTCGCGAACCATCTCGCAAGAAATGCGGCTGAGCTTCAAGTCAGAGAAAAGCTGAGCCGCAACGATGGACTTGCCCGTGCCGGGCCCGCCCCAGATGTTGATGTTCAGCGTTTTGATAGTGGAAGGCATAGTTTTCGAATAAAGGGCCACCTGTGCGGCATGTGAGTTAATTATACGTGACCTGCGGTTTAAATGCAAGCACCTGACAATCAAATGCTATACCAGGTAGCGGGCCACCTGGCCTAGCTGTAGCATAGACGCCTAGGAGATAAGATGACTCACCGTTGTTATTTGGCCCTGGACCTGGAGATGAACCAGCCGTCTCGGCGTATCATTCAGGTAGGAGTAGCCGTGGGCGCACCGGGTTGTGTGCCTGCCGAGATTGTCACTCGGGAATGGCTCCTTGACCCCGAGGAGCCTATCGCGCCGAACATCGAGGCCCTCACGGGCATTAGTGACTGGGATATCCAAGAGCGTGCTGTGTCATGGGGCCAGGTTGCCGAAGAGCTGGGAGCCTTGATTCACGAACACCAATGCTTTGTGAACCCGGTTACCTGGGGTGGCGGTGACAGTGAGCTGTTGCTGGCCGCTTTTCGGGAGCGTGGAATCCACTTTCCGTTCTTTGGCAGGCGCTGGCTGGACGTCAAGACGTGGCATGTATGCCAATCGCTTGCGGCGGGGAAACGCCACGCGGGAGGGTTGGCGAGCGTCATGGGTGGCTATAAGCTGCCCTTCATCGGCAAGGCACACCGGGCGGATGTTGATGCCTTGAATACACTACGGCTTTTCTTTCTCTTGGCAGATAGACACTTGTCATTTTGCGAAGTTGTTCGGCTTAGTCGTGGAATTAAGGACTAAACCGACAATCAGGTCAACCGAATCTGGCAAGGAGCTCGTAGCTAGTAAAGCCCCGAGACCCGCGTGGCTACTGCGATTTCCCTGCTTCGGGGTGCTCAATCATTGCTCTTTCGAAATTTGCGTGATATGATTGTTTTGCTCAGTCAGGCAAGACACCAAATGCTTGGCAGTAATTTATCGAAAGCACCATGGAACTGATGAACGCACTGATGGCCGCGCATGCGTTAACGGCCCCGGGCTGGGATACGGAAGGCCCCGCTGATATGGCAACCTGGGTTGGCGATGGCGCTGACAATGAGGTAGTCGCCTTTGATACGGGCAATACAGCCCAAGACGTTTGCAACGCTGCCTTTGTTGTGATGGCGCATCAGGCGCTCCCCCTGGTTAACGACCAAATGACCAGGATGCGTGAGGCGCTTCAGGCGGTAGTGGAATTTTGCCGGGAGACTGATTTCCCGGGTGTGCCAGGCGCCGCCAATCCCGGGTTTGCTGCGAGCCTGGCGAAGGTTATGGCTATGTGCCAAGAGGCCAGCGGTAATCAAGTCAAAGGGAACGGTGCCTACGAATTCAAGGTGAATGTGCCTGGGGCAACCCCTGAAGTCCGCGCCGCTTTGGCGGATAACTACCCGACTAAGGCTCAGGCTGTTCAGGCGGCCCATGAAGTGCTGGCCGGTAGTGCCTACGAAAAGGCAGTGATTTTCCGAATCGAGCTGGATGGCGATGGCCATGTTGTTCAGCATGAAGTCTCCCAATTTGTCAGTAACCCCTCTTTTTAAAGGATTTGCCGAATGACCCCCAAAAACTCCCCCCTGGATACGACCGCCGCCGCTCCGATGTTTCAACTCCAGCGCGTGTTTCTGAAGGGCCTGTCCCTGGAAATGCCGAGCGCGCCGGAAGTCTTTATTGCCCAGGGCGAGATTCGCCTTGACTTCAACGTGTCGGCCGAGAATCGTGCGCTGGACGCCAATGTCTACTGCATTACCCTCCGCGGCGTGCTGACCGCCACCATGGCCGACAAGACGGTCTATCTGCTCGAGATTGACCAGTCGGGCATCTTCGAAATTCGCGACATCCCGGCCGAAGTGCTGCCGCAACTCCTGGAAGTCCAAGGCCCGGCTGTGCTTACCAGCTATCTGCGTGCCAATATCAGCGATGTGCTGACCCGCGCTACTCTGCCGATGTTCTTCCTCCCTGAAGTGGACTGGCTCTCGGTATTCAACGAAAAGGAAAAAGCTGCACGGACCCCGGCCCCACGCCTGGCCGTCGTTCATTAAGCCTGCGCTGACCAAGGGCCTCGCCTAAGGGGAGGCCCTCTCGCGGTTCAACTTTGCCTGGCGGCTTATCTGAGCGCCAGGCTACTGGTCGTCCACATACTTGTTGCTAAAGCTAGGCTGATGATGTATAATTAACATATCACAGAAATAAGCTATCAAGGAGTCACCTGTATGTGGAAATCCCGACTAATTGTCGCCCTGTCGGTCGGCCTGCTGCTCACCCTTACAGGGTGTGGCACGGCGGGCTTTGGTTATAAAGAAGACCCCAAGCAGTCCCTGAGAGGCACCAAAGTTGTGCTGGTGGCGCCTCAAATCATGTTGTACGAAATTGGAGTTGGGCAGCAGCGCTCGCGGCGCGCTGACCTCGAAGACGGTGCCCGGAAGGCCGCGGAGGCGGGGGCTCGCCTACTGGCCAAAAACTCGGGGTGGTTTCAGGTGGTCGCTATGCCCCAGCTCTCTGATGACGAGAAGTACGAGTTCGACCAACGAATGACGATGCTTTACGCCAACCAAACAGAGTATGCCAAGGCCAAGGAGCTGAAAGGTTCAGTGCTGGCTGAGCTGGAAGACCCTCAACGGTTCAACAGCACCGTCGGGAAATCCCCGGTGCTTCAAAAAGTGGCCGACATTACGGGCGCCACTTATGGAATGCTGCTGGCGGGACAGGACTCGTTCACGACCACGGCGGCTAAGGTTGTCAGTATCGCTTCGCAAGTAGCCTCGCTTGGCAACTCCCCTTTGGCGCTAACGGGCATTGGAAATCTGTCGGTATCCGTAGTGAATCTCAGGACTGGCCGGGTTATCTGGATGGCAAGTGACACCTCTTCCCGCGACTTGACTGACGCCGAAAATCAAAAAGCTGTGTTTGAGCGCTTGCTTAAGCGCAGCCCCTTAGGAGACTAAGTCATGGGGCAAATGCTAATGGCCATTGCGCTCGCGGTCTTGAGCACTGTTGCTGCCGCCCGAGAGCCGTACAAGACGGCAGCCGAATTCCACCCCTCGGATGAAACCGAGGTCGTCGGCTGGAAAATGAGCGAAATCGTTTACTCGGACAACGTCCGGCGGCGGGCACTTTCCGCGGACTACGCGCCGCTGGAAGCATACCTGCAGTCGGTCTTGGATAAGGTGTACCCAGAGTTTCCAGGGAAGTTCCGGGTCCGGGTGTTTCCGGACATCGGGGCTAACGCGATGGCGATGCCCAATGGGGATATCTACGTAGGCGGCGGCATCCTTGCTCGAATGACATCCGAGGCGCAGCTGGCCGCGCTGCTGGCACACGAGGCTGCGCACGTAACCCATCGTCACGGCGCGGAGGGTGTTGAAACCCATCTGGCTATCCATGGCGCTATTGGCGTAATCAATGCGGCCATCAGCTCCATCCCGATTCCGATGGCCAACTTAACCGTCGCTGCGGTCAGCCCGCTAGTTCGGCTCGTGAGTCAATACGGGGTTAGCTTTACCGCGATTAGCTCTATTTATGGATTCAGCCGAGCTCGTGAGCGAGAAGCGGATGAGGTAGGCTTCAACCGAATGGTGGCTGCGGGCTACGACCCTCGCGAAGCTTCAAAGCTGTTTGAGGCCTTGGCCCTGGAAGCTGCAGTTTCGCTGGAGAGTCATCCGTTTTTCTTTGCGTCCCACCCTGAGCTGGAAAGCCGAATCGCGAGCTTTAAGGAGTTGACGCGTCAGCTGCCGAGTAGTGGCACGTTCATAGGAGAAGCCGAATTTGAAGCGCAGGTCCGGCCTTATCGGGTCAAGCTGATGGAGCGTGAGATGAAGTGGCTTCAGCATCGAAACCTGGTGGGCTACTTCCAGCGGCCAGAGGTGGCACGACTGTATGGGCCGGGTGAAGCCTCGTTCTACTTGGCGGAGGCGCTCCGGAGACAAGGCTTGCCCGAAGACGCGCTCAAGGCGCCCGCGGCCTATCGAAAAGCACTGGCCGAGGGGTATCCCGTGAATCTGGTCATGGAACCTTTGATTCTTACCCATCTGCGGTTGAAGCAAGGGCTAGAAGCACAGTCCGCCATCAATGAGTGGGTTGCGCTCGGAAAAGCGCGTGACGGGTTGGACATCAAAGAATACGAAGCACAAGCACTAAAGCTGATTACGGAGAAGTGATATGAAACACTCGATTATTGCAGGGCTGCTGGGGCTTTTGACGCTTTGGGGGTGTGCCTCGCCGATTACTACGCAAGGGACCTTTAGGTACGAAAAGTTCCCGGCTAAGTCAGAGTTTACCGTTGGAGACCTGAGCTACCGCATCGACGATGACATTTGGTATCGGGCGCCCAATGTCATGTGGAACCACCAGCGATTTATTCAGGCAAGTTCTCCCAGCACCTCGATGGAAGTGCTTACCAAGTGGGCGCTGATTGGAGAAACCACCATGAAGCGCCGGTGGGCTGACATGATGCCGCGTGAGCAAGCTGAATACTGGCTTAGCGTGAAAATTGCCAAGCTTGCAGCAGCTGGGGGCATCGTCACCGACAGTAACATCAAGCTACAGGACTGGGCGGGGCGGCCTGGCTATAAGCTGACGGCCAGCTTTACTACGGTGCAAGGCCTCGACATGAAAATGGTGACCTACGGGGCGTCGTATGACCGCTTTCACTATGTGATGGCCTATGAAGGTGACACGGTCGAGAACTATGAGAAGTCCCTCCGGTCATTTGAAGCCATGGCAAAATCCGCGAAAATCCGCCAGGCTTCCCAGTAAACCTGCACCGCTTGGGGGAACACTCCTGCATGTCAAATACGTTCGAGAAACAACCTGTAGGGCCTCACGTTGCCATGGCCTGGGCGTTAGTCAACGAGCTCCTGCTCAACGGCCCCGTGGCGGTCGGCAATTCAGAAATGATGCGATTCTCGTTGGTCAACGCGGAGGGCTATGCGGTCACGACGCCTGACGAGGCCGTCTGCCTGTTCGATGCGCAGGGCGGCAAAGTTTTCCTGCCACAGACCGATTCAGACTGGCTAGACCAGCTGATGACGCGGTTCAGAGTTGGAGTCGAGTGGAGACCCGACATCGGTGCTTGGTATGCCGCTGTTGCGCCTGGCGCTCACGGGCACGGCCAAACTCCGGGGGTCGCGGTTGTCGAGGCCTTGGTGGCGGCGTGTCGCGCTGGCTGTATTCCAGTGAAGCACTCCTATCCCGGCTGGGATTAACGGCACAGCGGTTCCAACGCGCTGACCTTAGAACGGAGGCCTACCTTTTAAAGGAAGGCCTTCGGTTTTTTGGATGAGGCGTTACCAAGAGTTGGCGTTCGCCTCGAAGCTCGGGAGTAGCTGCGCCGCAACCGATAGCGGTAAGGTAAAGCCCGCCGCTGTCTTATGTCCGCCGCCCCCAAATTGTTGGGCGATGGGCAGGACGTTCATCCCCACCGAACGGATGCTGCACGCAACCTTGTGCGGTGTGCGCTGCCAGGTCAGCCCAAAAGTGCCTGAGTCAAGAGCAAGTCGATGGCCTAGCTCACTTCGGATGTGCCCTGGGGCCTCAACGGCCATTCCTTGGACCCCGTTCAACGAAAGCCGCTGACGAAGGTCAAAGTGCCACTGCACATCGGACTCAAAAGGTTGCCTGAGCACGCGTCCGTCGCTGGCAAGCGCCTGCCAGTCGGCTTTGCTCCAGGTGGAAAGCTCAAGCCAGTTGGTAAACGTTTGCGGTTCCATGTTGAGCCAGGCCATAGCGTCCTTTTCCCAATCCCCTTCCCATTGCCACAGGTCGTTGTGCTCAACCAGGTCAACCAGGTAGGGCCGGGGCTTCTGAACCAGCACATCCCACGCGAGGCCCGCGCCAGAGCGCTTGGTGTCAATCTGGACATAAGGTAAGTCCCCGATATCCGGAATAGCGGACGCATGGTGGTCAAGCACTTTCAAAAAGCGAGCGGCTTGATACATGTGGATGAGAAATTCCCGTGGATACGCAAAGTCTAGGATATACACAACTTGCCCGGCGCAACGAGGGGGCAGCCCGCCATGAGCGGCATGGAACACGCGCACACGGCGGTCAAAGGCAAGCCAGGCGGCCCAGGCTGCGGTAAAACCGTCTAAACAACGGGCGTGCGTGATGATGAGGGGAGGGCTGCGCTTACGCATGATTCGACCTTTGTTGAAGTTCCCACACAAATGCAGGTGGCACATTCTGCAGGACCAAGCCGACCCGGCGCCACTTCAAATAACGCGGAACAGCAAAAGGCACCCCTACGGCATAAGTGTATTGAATCAATCTTCGGCTGGGGCTCTCACAGAGAAAATCCACCAACAGGCTACGCAGGTCGAGAGCAACACCTAGAGGGAGCGACTTGAATGGCAGTGAGGATACAACGCAGGTGTCTTGAGCCAGCACTCGCATCAAGGGGCGACAGTCAGAAAGGGAGGCTTCTACGACTTGTGCCTCAGGGCACGATTGCCGTAGTTTTGCCGCCAGGGCTTTATCCCGTTCAATCGCGATGACTGGTTTTCCTGCCGCCAGGAGCTGTCGGGTGATAGGACCGGTTCCAGCCCCTACCTCTAGCACTTGGGACGCATCCTGAGCCTGAGTTGCCATGGCTCGCGCCAGTCGTGCAGAGGAGGGCAGCACAGAGCCCACCTGGGCTGGGTTGGCCAGGTAAGCTCTCAATAAGGATAGGGGCATGGGCAAGGTCTCAGTTAGTAGGTGCGGTATAGCGACGACACCCCCGTAATCCGTTTAATTTTGCTGCTCCGCGCAAATTAATGGCAGGAATGGTTGTCGGTTACCTTAACCGCGCGGAAAGCCCCGTCCTTCCCCGAAGGGTGGCCCGGGAGGGCCAAGGGCGGGGATGGATAGCGCCGTCAGCTTAGAAATCCACCTTGCGCTTCATTTTGGCCGGCGCTACCCTACTGTATGCTTATCCCGCATCCTACCTTCACCTGCGTCCTCCGCCTTCGGCTCAAGGATAAGCACGCTCGCGCCTTGCGCGAACGCGCCTACTGGGTGAACCAGGTCTGGAACTATTGCAACGACCTGTCGGTTAAAGTCCTTCGGCGCGAAGGCCGCTTCCTCTCGGGGTTTGACCTTCAAAAATACACCAACGGCTGTACCAAGGAAGGCATCCCCCTGCACTCCCAATCCGTGCAGGCCATTGCCGAGGAATACGCGACCCGTCGCAAGCAGTTCAAGAAAGCTAAGCTGCGCTGGCGGGTCTCCAACCCCGACTCCAGCAAATACTCCCTGGGCTGGATTCCGTTCAAAGCCTCCGCCATTTCCTACCGCAACGGCCAGGTCCAGTTCTCGGGACTCGGGCCGCTCTCCCTGTGGGACAGCTACGGCCTCTCGAATTTTGAACTGGGTGCGGGCTCGTTCTCGGAAGACGCCCGCGGGCGGTGGTATCTGAACATCAGCGTCAAGGTGCGGTCGACCCCGACGACCACCCGCAACGAGGTGCTGGGGATTGACCTCGGCTTGAAGACCGCCGCCACCGCCAGTAATGGCGCCCAGCTGACCGCCAAGCACTATCACCGACTGGTAGAACAGC
>RRZT010970606.1_pt1 | contig 19333 bp, 12 predicted proteins | sample 2165551 | NCBI WGS metagenome assembly RRZT01 (sample SAMN10456910, study PRJNA506462) | wastewater metagenome | biome: wastewater; feature: sludge; material: wastewater sludge; isolation source: wastewater sludge with Escherichia coli K12::gfp cells carrying plasmid... | place: USA: Moscow, Idaho... | reverse complement strand
CGGGGCCTTCGATCATGCATTGCACGCCGCGTTCAAGCGCGTATTTGGCAAGCTGGCCCAGGTTGATGACTTCTTCCCACTGGGCGGCATCGCCCGCGTCCACGCCAGCGCCGGGGCGCAGGCCGTCGCCCAGCGAAAGGGTGACATTGTAAGGACGGCAGATTTCGAGCAGGCGGTCATAATACTCAAGCAGCGGGTTTTCGCGGTTGTTTTCGAGCATCCAGCGGGCAAGCATGGAGCCGCCGCGCGAAACAATGCCCAGCACGCGGTTGTCTTTAACGGCCATTTCTGCGCCGCGCTTGGAAAGGCCGCAGTGCACGGTGATAAAGTCCACGCCCTGCTCGGCCTGCTTGGCGATTTCGTCAAACAGGGCATCGGGCTGCATGGTGGCGATGTCCTCTTCTGCGTCCAGAATCTGCTGTCCCACGGCGTAGAGCGGCACGGTTCCGAGGGGCAGGGGGCAGGCTTTGAGCATGCCCAGGCGCAGCGCGTCCAGATCGCCCGCGATGGAAAGATCCATCACCGTATCGGCCCCGGCTTCAAGGGCGGCCTTGATCTTGCGCTCTTCGGTGGCCGGGCAGTTGCACAGGGGCGACGTGCCGATGTTGGCGTTTACCTTGATGCGCGCGGGCTGGCCCACAAGAAGGGGCTTGAGGTTGGGATGCGCGGGGTTGCCCAGCAAGACCATGGTGCCAGCCTCAAGGGCATCGACAATGGTTTGTGATGCGAGTTGTTCTTCCTCAGCAAGGGTGGTGAGGTATTTGTCCAGCAGGCCGCTCAGGGCGGAATTCTGCGAAAGGAGAGATGCAGACATGGTGTGTGCCTCGCGGGTTGCGACGCAGGGCGCAAAAAAAAGCCACTAGCAGCTGAGCAGTGTCGTGGCTGCGGCTTCCCTACGGCAGTGCGAACTGCGTCAGGTTCATAGGGTCTGGGTTTGTCCCACTCTCAGCCATCGAACCTTGCGGCCCATGGCTCCCCTAGCACTGGTTGCATGAATAGCGCTTATGCTTGAGGCTGTAAAGCCCGCGCATGATGCCTTGCTTTTGCCTCACCGGGCTGGCATAGACAAACTATGGCAAGAAAACGCTTTTTAAGCCCCTATACGTGGCCCGTACTGTCTTTTCTTGCGGTCATTGCCGCAGGTTCGCTGCTGCTCGGTCTGCCCATAAGCTGGGTTGAGGGGCAGAGCATAAGCGCCATTGATGCTTGTTTTCTTTCAACTTCTGCCGTTTGCGTAACTGGGCTTTCACCGGTGGACATTGGCGCCGTGCTCAGCCCTTTTGGCAAGGCCGTGCTGCTAAGCCTCATTCAGATTGGTGGCTTGGGCGTGATGACCTATACCAGCATCATTTTTTTGCTCTGGCGCAACAACGTGCCATTCAACAGCCGCGAGGCGGTGAGCCAGGCCCTGCTGTGGGGCGATTTTAGCATTGCCGCCTTTTTGCGGCAGGTGCTGGGGCTGGTTTTTGGCATAGAGGCTGTGGCCGCACTGTTGCTGTGGCTCTACGACCCGGTTTTTTTCTATCCTTTCAGCGCGATATTCCATTCCATATCGGCCTTTTGCAACGCAGGATTTGGCCTCAGCACAACAAATTTGGCCCTGTTCAGGGATGATGTGGCCGTTAATGCCATCATTGCGGGCAGTGTTATTCTGGGGGGCATTGGTTTTGGTGTGCTGCGCGAATTTTTGGGCATCTGCACGGGGGGCCGCATGGGTGCGCCCGTGCGGCGTTTGAGCCGTTACAGCCGCATGGTGGTCAAGACCAGCATTATGCTCATTGTGGTGGGCTGGGTTGCCATGTTTGCCATTGAGCTCTGCCGGGGCAGCGTGCCCCGCACGGCCGAGGGCTGTTTTGATCTTGGCATCACCATGTTTTTTCATTCTGTGGTGGCGCGCACGGCGGGCTTCAGTTCCATAGACCTTGCCCTGGTGAGCGACGCCACACTGCTGGTGCTCATTGCCCTCATGTTTATTGGCGGTGCGCCCGGCTCGTGCGCTGGCGGCATCAAGGTTGTGACCTTTAGGGTGCTTGCGGGCTACATTGTCGCGCAGTTTCGCGGCGACAGCCAGATTGTGCTGGAAGGGCGGGGCGTATCGACAGAAAATGTACGGCGCTCGCTGACCCTGTTTTTTGCTCATACCCTGCTTGTGGTTGTTTCTCTATTTTTACTCTCTCTTGCAGAGAGCGACGTCTTTGGCCCTGCGGGCACACAGGGGCCATCTATGTTGCGCCTGCTGTTTGAAGAAGTTTCGGCCCTTGGCACGGTGGGGCTTTCTGTCAATCTTACGCAGGATTTGAGCACCGCAGGCAAGGCAATTATTATTTTCAGCATGTTTGCTGGCCGGGTTGGCATATTGAGTTTGCTTATGGCGGCGCAGAGTTTGCGGGCCAAGAAGGCCTACACCGTGGCCGAGGCTCAGCTTCCCATTGGTTAGCGGCTTGCGGCGGAGGAATTATGGCGGAAAAAAAACTGGAAATAGGCGTTATCGGCCTTGGCAAGTTTGGGCTGCGCATGGCCACTACCCTGGTATCGCTGGGTCATACCGTTATTGGCATTGACATGTCCGAAACCCGCGTGCAAAGGGCAGAAGACACACTGGATTCAGTGTACAAGGCCGACGCCACCAATATTGCGGTGCTGCGTTCGCTGCATGTGCAGGATCTGGACTGGGTGGTGATAAGCGTTGGGCAGAGTGTGGAGCAGTCGCTCAGCATAACCCTGAATGTGCAGGAACTGGGTGGCCCCAAGATATGGGTCAAGGCATCCAACGAAGAGCACAAAAAGATTTTGCAGCGCCTGCACGTCACCCGCGCTATGGTTCCAGAAACCGAGGCCGCCGTCATGGCTGCCCACCAGCTCACCCACCCCGGCATGCTCGACCTTATTCCCAAGTACGGCGGCATTGCAATTCAGGAACTGCGCGTAGACACATGGGACGGCAAAACCCTGGTAGAACTGAACCTTATGCAGGAATTCAGCGTGATGGTCATGGGCATACGCCCCGCAGGAAACAATGAATTTATGTTTGTGCCGCCAGCCATGACAGTGCTGCACAAGGGGGATGCCCTGGTGGTGGCCGGCAAGGCCGATTACATGAGCAGCCTGAAGCACTAGGGGCTGCAGCCAATCTGGCGGTGCGTGCTTGTAGTGCGTGCTGGCGGATTGGTCTGATTTTTGGTGTGAGCTGGCAGATACAATGCTGCGGCCTTTTCCGTTATTGCGGAAGAGGCCGTTTTTTTATGGCTGGCTATGCCTCGCGATCTTGAGAGGCGGGCACTGGGTCGTCGCCGGGCAAGGCCCACCAGGGCAGGCCACGCCATGCGGTGTTGAGGGCTTTCTCCTGCCTTGGCCAGTGGGGCGAAAAGCGGGCAAGCTCGGCCCTGTATGCCATCGAATGGTTCATGTGTCGCAGGTGGCACAGCTCGTGCCAGCACAAGTGTTCCAGAAGTGGCAGCGGCAGCAGCAGGGCGCGCCAGTTCAGGCTTATGCGGCCCTCTGCGCTTTGGCCCACAGCGTTGCGGGCCGCATGCGATTGATGGGCTGAACTTTCTGCGCCGTTGGGCTGGCCCCCAGGGGGAGAAAAAAAGTTGCGCACGCGGGTCGATATTTGATCAAGCACGCTGATGCGGTCAGCTGCCCGCTTGCCACGGCCCGGAACAGCAGCCCTTTGCGGGCGTAGGCGCGAACAACTGCCCCAGCGGCCACGCTGATCACGCACGCTTACCCCCGCAAGGGCAAAGCCCGCTGTGCTGGCAAGGTGCTCGAGGTGGGGCGGCAGCAGCAGTGTGGCCTTTTTGCGGGCCCATTGGCGCAAAGCCAGAGCGCACAGCGGTATGTCGTCCACACTGCCAAACAGGCGCAGCAGTCCGGCGCTTTCGACCAGCAGCACGCGGCGCGCACCGCGAGAAATCTGTAGCGTGCCCGCCCGGGCCTTGCAGGCAGCGGCAGCCTTGCGGCCAAGGGCCATGTCGCCCGCGCAGGTTACCGTAAATGTTTCGTCGATCAGGGGCAGGTTGATTGCCGCAGGCAATTGTGGGGCGGGCAAGGCCCGCAACTGGTTGCGCTGCGCTCGCTCAAGCCAGGGCACAAAGAGGGGCAGGCTTGCCTTGAGCTGCTCTGGCCCCATGCTCTGCGGAATGGCAAGCACCAGCCCACCGCGTGGCAAAAGCGAAAGCCGGGCGCGCCGTGCGCGGGCAGAAATGCGCACCGCTGCCGTCAGGCGCGTGCCGTCGGCAAGGGTAAAATCCACAGAGGAGGGAAGGTCGTGCAGTGCGGCTGCGGGGGCTTTGAAGGCTGCCATGCCCCAAGGCTGCCACACTGCCTTGAGGCTGTAAAGGCTGCCATAGGCACAGATGTTGCTGCACCTCCTGTGGAAAGATGCACCCGGAAAATAATGCCGGGGTTGTTCCGACGTGGCCGTTGCGTTGGGGCAATATTAGGGAAGTGCGCAAAACGGCGTTATTCAGGCAGCAACCAGCGGAGGGCTCAAATGGGCATATCTGGTATTGGCACTCTATTGGGCACAAGTAGCGCAGATGCCGTTTACAAGGTGGGCTTGGGGTCAAACACCATACGCAGCCGCAGCGACTCGTCCGATTCCGGTGATACGGTGGATATTTCAGACGAAGCCAAAAAGCTGTTTTCTGAGAAAATCCATATGTACGACAAGGGGTCGACCAGCACGACTGCGTCTGCCACATCCCCAGATTCTGATGAAACCTCGTCAGAATCGGCCAGCAGCGAATCGCAGAGTGGTGAAGAATCTTCCCAGTCTGGCGGCGTTGGCGGCGGCAGCGGTGGTGCGGGCGGCGCTTCGTCTACCGATGACGCGGTGGAGCGCATCAAGAAGCAGATTCAGGCATTGAAGAGCCAGCTCAACAGCGTTGCCTCACACGCTGGCAGTGGCAATGAATCGGCGGTTGAGAGCAAGGTTGAGTCCCTTGAAGCCCAGATAGCCTCGCTCGAGGCACAGCTTGCAGAAGCCATGAGTACTTCTTCTTGACATAGGAATGATTACTAATTAAGGTGGCAAGAGATTGAGCGTGCAACGGATGCCTCTCTTTTTTTCGTGCGCATATAAAACGCACTGCCACCCTCATTCCAAGGAGAAATCGCATGAAATCGCTGAAGGGCTCTCAGACCGAAAAAAATATTCTTACTGCTTTTGCTGGTGAGTCGCAGGCTCGCAACCGTTACGACTACTTTGCCGGACGCGCCAAAAACGACGGCTTTGTGCTGGTGCAGGAAATTTTTCTTGAAACAGCCTCGCAGGAAAAAGAGCACGCCAAGCGCCTGTTCAAGTTTCTTGAAGGCGGAGACGTGGAAATTACAGCAGCCTTTCCCGCTGGTGTGATAGCGGGCAGCGAGGCCAACCTGATCGCCGCAGCCAGTGGTGAAAACCACGAGCACACCGTCATGTATCCCGAATATGCCGCCCTGGCAGACAAAGAAGGCTATGCGGAAGTTGCCGCAGTTATGCGCAACATCGCCATTGCCGAGGCCTACCACGAAAAGCGTTTTCTTGCCCTTGCCAGCGATATCAAGGAAGGCCGCATGTTTGTGCGCACCAAGCCTACCGTGTGGCGCTGTCTTAACTGCGGCTGTTTGGCAGAGGGCGACCACGCCCCCGAAATGTGCCCGGCCTGTGCGCACCCCAAGGCCTACTTTGCCGAGCTCAATTATTCGTTCTAGTCAGCTTGCCCCTGCAATGCAGATGGGCTGACACATATTTGCGCCCCTGTGGAAAAAAGCGCCGGTTCTGATTTGAACTGGCGCTTATTTGTGCCGTAGTGTGAGAATTTTGGCGCAAAATGCGTGCTTGCACGGTCTGAAACTTGCATATAGATTACCTTAGACGGGAATATTGCCTATCCCGAAAAAATATCCGCGAGAGGCAGGCAGTATACAAATGTTGTAGTTTTCAGCATTTTTTGGGGCCAATTGCTGCCAAACATCTTGCAGGGTATTGGCTAAACGGTTATCAGAAATGGTAAGCATGTCGTTATAGGGATGGGGAAGGGACTCTGCCATTCATATGATGTGGTCCATAATGGTCGACATGCCCACAAGCGGGAAAATGTGTAACGGTGCATTTTTCAAGCTGAGGAGTTAACTGTGAAACATCTTATTTTTGCAGTGGGGACTTTTTTTGTTTTTGGCTTCATCGGCAGTGGCTGCTGAAAACAGTTATCCTCCTCCCCCGCCTCCGGGGAAGGCGCTTTCGATTGAAGACACAATTTATGGCGTATTGCGTACCCACCACAGCCTTAGGGGCATGATCGAAAACCGCGAAGTTTTGGGTCATGAGGTTCGTCGCGCACAGGCTGGCTTTGGCCCCCGTGTGGATGTTACTGGCCAGGCTGGCGGCAGTGTGCTGAGCGATTCCAATACACGCTCAAATAACCTTGATACCCAGATGTGGGGCAAGGCTGGCTATAGTGCCCAGCTTGTGCAGCCCATCTGGGATGGTTTTGCCACCCGCTCGCGCGTGCGTAATGCCAAGTCTACTCTTGAATCCCAAAAATATCGTGTATTCGACACAGCAACCTCTCTTTCTCTGGACGCTGTTATTGCGCACATTGACCTTTTGCGCCGCAGAAAGATCTATGAGCTTTCTGAAGAAAACGTGTCCCAGCACAAGGGCTTGGTGGGGCAAGCGCAGGATCGCGCAAGCCTTGGCGCAGATACCGCTGCCGACGTAACCCAGGCTCAGTCGCGCTTGCAGCGCGCTTATTCAAGCCTTTCAGAAGCCAGGGCCGCCTTGCTTGTGGCAGAAGAAACCTATTCACGCCTTACGGGTTTGCCTGCGGCCAGCCGTTTGCAGCCCATAAGCATGCCGCCCCATCTTTTTGCCGCCCCTCAGGCGGTTATGGAACTGGCCAAAACAAGCAACCCCAAGTTGGCTGCCTACCTGCAAGACATTCGCGCGACTCGTGCCTCTCGCGAGCTGGCTGAGGCGGCTTTTTCGCCCACCCTTAACCTTGAGGCGGGGCCCAGCTACACCAATTATGGTGGTGCCAGTAACCGTTGGGTTAGCAGTTTTGACGTTATGGGCGTTGTGCGCTGGAATATCTTTAACAGCGGTGCCGATGTTGCCGAAACCAAAGCTGCTTCTGCCCGCATGCGTCAGTCGCGTCAGGTGATGTACAACTTCATGGATGACCTCAAGCTTGATGTTGAAAGCACCTGGATCAACTATCAGGCTGCCCAGGAACAGTACAAGCACTACTCAAAGGCCATTGAGTACAACAAGTACACCCGATCGGCCTATCTGGAACAGTTTCAGATTGGTAAGCGCAGTATTCTGGATGTGCTGGATACTGAAAGCGAACTGTACAATTCTGCAACTCAGGCCGAAACCGCCCGTGGAAATATTCTGGTGGGCGCGTACAGATTGTCGGCTCTTACCGGCAACATGCTGCCTGAAATGTCCATCAACACTGGCCCGCTCGGGCAAAGTGCCCCCAAAGATCCTGAAGATCCTCGCGAAGAATTCGCACCCGGCTGGTTCAATTGACAATTGTTGCCACATGCCTCCATATATTGGGAGGCATGTGGCATTTTTTGCGGTTGACCGCCCGGTGTTTACTGCTGCCTGACAAAACCTGTTTCTCATGCTATCTGCCGCCACTGGTAACCAGGGGCGCGTTTGGTTTTTTTGATGTGTGATGCAAAATGCAGTGGTGCGCTGATTATTTCTGTTTAGTAGTAATGGAATACGCATGGACAATCTTTCTTCTTCGGGTTCGGGTTCGGGCGAGCAGGCCAAAACCCCTGTTTCGGGCAATGCAGCCGAGAGTCAGGTAACTGACCACGGGGCTGAATCTTCAAAAGAACACGGGGAGATGAGCCAGCAGGCCGCTGCCGCGCCGCCGCGTACCGCGCCCGCCATGGGGCCGTTGCGACCTTCAGATGTGGATTTTATGCCAGGTCTGTTGCGCTGCCTTTCTGTGCTTTTGCGCCTGCGTGGCCGTTCGGTTTCGCCCCATGTGCTTATGGCCGGGCTTTCCGGCAGCAGTGTTACACCGCAGTCTTGCCTGCGGGCAGCCCGCAAGGCTGGCCTGACGGGGCGCATTACCTATCGCCCCGAGATTGCAGACATCCCCGGGCTGGTGCTGCCCTGCATTCTTTTGCTCAGCCACGACCGTTCGTGCGTACTTACCGCCCTTGATGGCGACATGGCCGAGGTGATTTTTCCCGAAACCTACGAAAGCGCGCAGCTTGTGCCGGTAGAGGCCCTGAAGGAAGAATACTCTGGCTACGCCGTGTTTGCAGCTGTAGAGGCTGTGCCCGAAGACAGAACAGAGCGCCTTAGCATAGCACGCGGCAAGCGCTGGTTTTGGGACGTGCTGCGTTACTATGCCCCCATTTACAGGCATGTGGCCCTGGCAAGTGTGGTTATCAACCTCATTGCCGTTGGCAGCCCTCTGTTTGTCATGAATGTGTATGACCGTGTGGTTCCCAACAATGCCATTGAAACATTGTGGGTGCTGGCCATCGGTATCAGCATAATCTATCTGTTCAATTTTCTGCTCTCGGCCTTGCGCACGCATTTTGTGGATGTGGCGGGCCGCAACGCCGATATCGTGCTTTCCAGCACGCTGGTTGAAAAAGTTCTTTCCATGCGGCTGGACGCCAAACCCGAATCCACCGGCGCATTGGTCAACAACCTGCGCGAATTTGAGCAGTTGCGCGAATTTTTCAGCTCTTCAAGCCTGCTTGCCTGCATCGACCTGCCTTTCCTCATCATTTTTCTGGTGCTCACGGCCTTTATTGGCGGCCCCATGGTTATGCTGTCTATAGGGGCCATGCCGATAATGATTGGCATCGGTCTGCTGTTGCAGAGCCGTTCGCGTGAGTGCGCCGAGGCAAGCTACAAGCAGAATATGCAAAAAAACGCTCTGCTGGTCGAAATTGTGGGCGGGCTGGAAACGCTCAAGAGCTGCATGGCCGAAAGCCGCATGCAAAAATTGTGGGAATCGGTGGTGGGGCTTTCTGCCAAGTCAAACAGCGATTCGCGCAAGTACAACAATCTGGCTGTCACCACCTCCATGCTTGTAACGCAGATTCTTACCGTGGCCATGGTGGTGTGGGGCGTGTACCGCATATCAGAAGGTCTTATGACCATGGGCGCGCTTATCGGCTGCAATATTCTGGTGGGCCGCACCATGGCCCCTCTACTCCAGATGGCCTCGTTGCTCACGCGGATGCAAAATTCGCAGGTGGCGCTCAAGGCGCTGGACATGCTGATGATGCTGCCCTCTGAAAACCAGATGGAAAAAACCTGCATGGATTTTGGCATGTTGCGGCCATCATTCACTATGGAGGGGGTTTCTTTTGCCTACCCCCGGCAGGAAAGGCTGGCGCTTGAAAATATTTCGCTTCGCATTGAGCCGGGCGAACGCGTGGGCATCATTGGCCCCATGGGCTCAGGCAAAAGCACGCTCTCAAAGCTGCTTATCGGCCTGTACCAGCCCAAGGACGGGGCCGTTAAGTTTGGCGATGTGGACATAAGGCAGATACCCAGCATGGAGCTGCGCGGCCGCGTGGGCGTGCTGCCGCAGGATGTGGTGCTGTTTTATGGCAGCGTGCGCGAAAATATTGCCCTTGGCGACCCCACAATCAACGACCACCTCATATTGCGCGCGGCTTCACTGGCGGGCGTAACAGACTTTTTGCGCAATAACCCCGCTGGCTTTGCGGCACAGGTGGGCGAGCAGGGCAAGGCGCTCTCTGGCGGGCAGCGTCAGGCCGTAGCTCTGGCGCGTGCCCTGGTGCGTGACCCCGAAGTGCTTATTCTCGACGAGCCCACAAGCAATATGGATACGGATTCTGAGCTGATGCTGCAAAAAAGGCTGCAATCAGTCATTGGCGGGCGCACTCTGGTGCTGGTGACCCACCGACTCTCGATGCTGCGCATTGTTGACAGGCTTATTGTGATGGAAAACGGCCAGATCAAACTGGACGGCCCACGCGATATAATTTTGCAGAATTTGCGCGAGCGTTCGCAAAAAAATATGAATAATACTGCGGGGCAGTCTGCCAGGCAGGGCGAGGCTTCGCATGCACATGAAAATGCTGCAAGCACCTGAGGGGCTACGCCCAGTTATTAGCGCCATACAGGTTTATTTGAAACGATCCTCCGCGAGTTTTTGGAGTAAGGCGAATGCAGTTGCCACAAAAGAAAAAGATCATGCCCCAAGCTGAAGAACAGCCCTCGGCTGCGGCGCCCGCGCAAGCGCCAACAAACGTACCCGCGCAAGAAGTAGGCAGCAGTCGCGTGCAGGCTTCCGCCACGGCCAATATATCCACTGAATCCATAAAGGCTGCGGGCGACGTGTTGACGCCCGGGCAGCCCCTTGCGTCCCCGTTGGGTTCACAGTTGGGCATGCCCTTTGGCTCGCAGTTTTCGCGGCCAGATACAAATGTCCCCCTGCCCGACATGCCCGGCAGCGAGAGCTCTGCGGATGATTCCACTGCTGTGGTCGCCGCCAATCCTGCCCAGGCGGGTGCGTCGGGCACAGGCTTGCCAGATCTTGCCACCATGATGGCCGACCTTGCGCCCGAAACCGGGGGCTTGCAGCCCCTGGGAATGGACACCACGCCAGCAAAAAAAAGGGAAAAGAGCAATCTGGAGATTTTTTTGCGCCAGCTTTTGCTGGGCGGCGACCATGAGCAAAAGCCTGATAAAAGCATGCGCCAGTCTGTGCGTGAATCAGCCGACAAAATGCTTGGCAAGGCAGTGGGCCGGGGCGCTGGCGGTGTGCCGGGCGTGGGGCCGCTTCAAGGCAATATCGGCCTGTTTGCCGCAATGGATGCCCCACTGAACGGGCTTACGCCCGACGATATCCTGTATGCCAACGAGGTTGACGCCGCCTTGGCCAGACGGCCCAAGTTTGGCATCCGCGTGCTGTCCATAAGTGTGGCTGTGTTCTTTTTATGCCTGATCATCTGGGCCGCCATTGCCGATGTGGACGAAGTGACCCATGCCGAGGGTTCTGTGGTGGGCTCGCAGCGCACCCAGACCATCCAGAATCTTGAAGGCGGTATTCTGCGCGCTGTGCTGGTGCACGAAGGTCAGATAGTGGATAAGGGCACAGTGCTGGCCCAGCTTGATAACGAAATGGCCGAAAGCGCCTACCGGGATGCCGTCAACAAGGCCATGGAAAACAGCCTGGCCGTACTCAGGCTGGAATCGGAAATAAAGGGCGATCCGCCTGTATTTCCAGAAAATATTGATGCATGGGCAGAAAAGGTCATTGGCCGCAGGGTAGAAGCGGCCATGCTGGGCCGGGTAAACCAGATCATACAGGATCAGGAAAATGCCTGGCACAGCCGCCGCGACCAGCTCAATGCCGAAATTGACGTGCTGCAATCGCAGTACAAGCAGCGCCTGCACGATGTGGAAGAACTCACTGCCCGCAAGCTGCAACTAGACCGCAGCCTCGAGCTTTCCATAGAGCAGCGCAACACGGCCTACTCTCTGGTGCAGCGCAACAATTTTTCCAAGCTCGAATACCTTGGCATGCAGCAGCGCGTTGTGGAACTGCAAGGGCAGATAGATTCTCTGGCCGCCACCATTCCCAAGGCCAAGGCCGCAGCAGACGAAGCAAGGCAGCGCATTGCCTCGCGCCGGGCCGAGCATGTTGCCGCCGTGACCGAAGAAATCAACAAGCGTCGGCAAGAGCTCAATTCGCTGCGCGAGAGTCTTTCTGCCGGGCGCGACCGCGTTACCCGCACAGAGCTGCGCGCTCCCGTGCGCAGTACGGTCAAGCAGATATACATTTCAACGGTTGGCGGCGTGGTTAAACCCGGCGAACCCATCATGGATCTTGTGCCACTCGACGACACCCTGGTGGTTGAAGCCAAGGTCAAGCCGCAGGATGTGGCCTTTCTGCGTCCTGGCCAGGAAGTCATGGTAAAAGTTTCGGCCTATGATTTTTCCATTTATGGCGGGCTTGAGGGCAAGCTTGAATCAATCAGTGCCGACACCATTGAAGACAAGAGGGGTGAGCATTTTTACCTTGTAAAGGTGCGCACCCAGAAAAATGCCATTGTCCACCATAATGAATACTTGCCTATTATTCCGGGCATGGTGGTAACGGCAGACATTTTGATTGGCAAAAAAACAGTACTCGACTATCTGCTCAAGCCCATTCTCAAGGCCAAGCAGAACGCTCTGCGCGAGCGCTAAGAGCAGCAAAGCGTAAGGGCAATGGCGGCTGCAACTGCCACCTTGGCCTGTCGCTGCCCGATGAAGGAAAGACATATATGGCACCTCAAGACCTGACACTTCCCGGTGTGGCCCAGCGCAACCGCAAGGCCGCGCTGACCATGTTGGCACTGTTCGTGCTGGCAATTGGCCTTATTTTTCTGTGCGCACGTTGGTATCTGCAAAATTCGCGTGCCAACATGCAGCGCGAAATGGGGCAGGAAATGAATTCGCAGGCCTCCGGCAAGGTGGCACTGCTTACTGTGTGGTCTGGCACGCTTGCAGGTCAGGTAAACGTATTTGTTTCGCAGGACATGTTGCGTCTTTTTGCGGCAGAGGTCAGCAGCTCTGGTGTGGCTGCGCAGGATTTGCTGCAACAAGGCAATGAGCACAGCACCGATTTTGCCGACGACATCATTCCACCCCCGGACAGTAATGGCAGTGGCAGCAATGGCGTGGGCAGCAATGTTACGGGCAGCCACGAACCGTTAAAAAAACTGGCATCGCGCTTGCCGCTGATGATTAATTATCTCAATGAGTTTGCAGAAAAAAACAACTTCACTGGCGTGTGCCTTGTGAATACAGATCTGCAAATTTACCTCGCCCCGGATGGTCAACAAACGGTGGCGGAGGAGCTCAAGCCCTATCTCAAGCAGGCCATTGAAAACAAACACCCTGTTCTCATGCCGGTACGCCGCGAAAACGGCAGGCTGGTCATGGACGTGGCCTTTCCTATTTTTGCCCCCCTGTATGTGGATTCCACTGGCGAGCGTGTGGTTTCCCTCTTGCTTGCGACCTATGGAGTGCTGCCAGTTACTGATGCCGCCACCGGCGAATCCAACAACCAGTACCATACCTATATTTTGCAGGTTGTGGACGATGGTCTGCAACGCATAGCTCCCACAGAACCTTCTGGCGTGGTTGAGCTGCCCGGCTGGGCCCTCACCAACGGAAGACTGCCGCTTGGCACGCGAATTGACCCCAGTTTGCCCGCAGACTCTCAGGAAGTGTACGGTCTTGCCCTGCCTGTGCCCAATTTGCCCTGGCTTGTGGAGCAAACCCTGCCCGTGAGCCGCATTGACGAAAAATTTGCAGAGATTCGTCAAAATGTCATGGTGGCGTCTGCAATTATGACTGTTCTTGCAGGTGTAATGCTTGCGGCCCTGTGGTGGAGCCTTGTGAGCCGCAACGAACGCGCCGTTGCAGAGCAGATGCACAGGCTTTACCTGGTGGTCAATCAGCAAAAACAGATCATGGACGGCGTAAATTCCGCCCTGTCTGCGGGCATAGTGCTCAACGACCTCAACGGCGTTATCCACTATGCCAACCAGAGCTTTGCCCGCATGTGCGCCATGGATGCGGCGGCGCTTCGCGGAAAAAAATATTCCGAGCTTGGCATGGAGCTGGCGCACAGCCTTGTTACGCATACTCTTGTGGTGAACCGGTCTGGCGAGCCCTTTAATTTTGCCGAGGCACTGCTGGTTGATGGCAAACTGCACTATTTTCTTACATCGTGCACACCGTTCAGAGATGAGAATGGCCGCCTTTCGGGCATGGTTTCGGTTTACAGCGACATGACAGAAATGGCCCTGACACAGCAGCGTTCGCAGCAAATGGTGGCCCAAACGGTCAATGCCTTTGTGCGTGCCATTGAAGCTGTGGATTCCTATCTGCGAGGGCAATCGGCCTTTACCGCGCAGCTGGCTGTTGCCCTGGCCGACGGCCTTGGCCGTAATGATGCAGAAACCCTGGCCACCCTGCGCACGGCAGCCAACCTGTCACATGTGGGTATGATTCAGCTGCCCAAGGAGCTGCTTACCAAAACAGGGGCCTTGTCTGATGAAGAAAGAGCACTGCTGAAAAAGCATGTGGGCTTTGCGCGCGAAGCGCTGGCCGACATAGATTTTGGCCTGCCCGTGCTTGAGGCCATTACCCAGATGTACGAACGCCTCGACGGCAGCGGTTACCCTGTTGGGCTCACCAACGGGGCCATATGCGAGCATGCCCGCATTCTGGCCGTGGCCAATACCTTTTGTGCCCTTGTGCGGCCCCGGTCGTACCGTGAGGCACACGATACAGACGATGCCCTCAAGATTCTTTCCGAAACGCCGCCCAAGTATGACCTTTCTGTAGTAAATACACTGCGTGCTTTTTTGACCACAGAACCGGGCAGGGCCTTTATGGCACAATTGCTTGCAGACCAGCAGCCGAACAGCGCCTAAAGTGCGAGGGGGATCTATGCGCATTCTTTTTCTGAATTCAGTTTTCCCCGGTCGGTTCCGCTCCATTGCCCAGGCTTTTGGTGCTAACCCCAAAAATACCGTGCTGTTTCTTGCAGAAACAGGGCAAAAGCTGGCCATTTCCGGTGTGCGGCGGCTGCGGCTGGCCCCGCCAATCCCGTATGAAGGGGACGACCCGGCAGAAAAAGAAGGCGTGATGCGTCTCAGGCGTGCTGCGCGTGCGGGCAATGCCCTGCTTTCGTTGCGCAGAAACGGCTTTGTGCCCGACCTCATTTGCGGCGCTGCAAGCATGGGCGGCAGCTTTTATGTGCGCGATATTTTCCCCAAAGCCTTTATTGTGGCCCTGGGCGACTGGTTTTACACCAATGGTGAAAACCACTGCTTTTTCACCAGGGGAACCCCCAGACCTCCGGCAGACTTCGCCCCCCTGCGCGTGAGCAACCTGTGGGAATACAATGCGCTTGGCGAATGCCATTTGCCCGTAACCACCTCGCTGTGGCAGCGGGCGCAATACCCGCCCGCATTGCAACGCGAAATCAAGGTCGTGCCAAGCGGCATCAATACCCGTTTTTTTGTGCCGGGTGAGGAAAAGAAGGAGGGGGAGGAAACTAAAGAATGCGCCGACCCCTGGGGTTGCGCCAGCCACGAGATGGTAACATTTTGTGGCCCCATGCATGACCCAGCGCGTGGTTTTGACCAGTTTCGCCAGTGCCTGCCGCGCTTGCTGGAAATGCGCCCCAACTGCCTTGTGGTGCTGGCATGGCTTGATATTGCCCAGACCGGGCACAAAAATGGCAACGGCCCCACTCCGGTGAATGACGCAGAAACAGGCAAGGCAATGCGTCGGGCTGTGGATATTCTGGGCATAGACCAGAGCTTCCGTTCTCGGGTGCACCTGCTTGGCGCGCGTTCTCTCAAGGAATACCGGGCCATGTTGCAGCACTCCACCGCTCATGTGTATCTGGCTGCACCGCACGTTTTTTCCACCGGCCTGCTTGAGGCCATGGCCTGCGGCACTCTGGTGGTTGCTTCAGACACTGCGCCTGTGCGCGAGGTTGTGCAGGACGGCGTGAACGGATTTTTGTGCGATTTTTGGGATCACGAGCAAATGGCCCAAAAGCTGGCCGATGTGCTTGCACGCGCGCCGCAGCTGGGCCAGGTGCGGCGCAATGCCCGCCAAACCGTGCTGCGCTCGTATGATGCCGATGTGCAGACCCGCCGTTTTATGGATTTGATAGAAGCAAGCATGCAAAGCCGGGGCGAAGACCAGGCCTAGGCTGGTTTTGACTGGGCGTGTGGTGATCAGGGCTACAGGCCCTGCATGGCCAGCCGCGCCTCAAAATCGTGGGTAGGTTCTGGCTTGGCGTAAAAAAATCCCTGTGCCGTGTAGCAGCCCAGTTTCATGATAATGGCAGATTGTTCTGCTGTTTCCACACCTTCGCAAATCACATTCATGCACAGATCGTCGGCCAGGCGAATGATATTGCCCAGCACAATCTGCGCACGTCTGCCGGGCAGATCGCGCTGGATAAAGCTGCGATCGATCTTGAGGCAGTCTGTGTCGAGCATCTGCACAATGCCCAGCGATGAGTAGCCCGCGCCAAAATCGTCAATGGCTGTCTTGAAGCCCATCTCCTTCAGCTGCACAATCTGCACCCACACGGCCTCAGGGTTGTTCATGATGGCGCTTTCGGTGATCTCTATTTCTAGCAGATGCCGGGGCACGCCGTGGCGGTCGGCTATGTCGGCAAGCCGCTGGGTAAAATTGGGCCTGTCAAAGTGCAAACGCGAAAAGTTGCACGATACCGCATGCAGTGGAAGGTTGCGCAGCTTCCAGCTGCGTATGCTGCGGCAGGTCTGCTCGAACACAAAAAAGTCGATGGATGTTACCAGCCCGTTGCGTTCAAACAGGGGTATAAAGCTGCCTGGCAGCAGCAGCCCCCGCTGGGGGTGGTTCCAGCGCACAAGCGCCTCGCTGCCCACAATGGTTCCGGTGCGCATGTCCACCTTGGCCTGATGCCACACCTCTATTTCACCATTGGCCAGTGCTTCTTCCAGCTTGCCGTTCAGCTCATGGGCGAGCAGGGCCTCCTGCCGCATACGCTCGTTGTAAAGCACCATGGGTATGCCAGTGGAGCGCTTGGCCTCAAGCCGGGCGTAATTGGCCATATCTAGCATAAGCTGTACATCATAGTGCTGCGCCTTGGGCACATGGTAGGCCCCGTAAACGGTGCGCACCGTGTACGGCAGCGACTGCTCCTTGCGCCATTCGTCCAGCTCGCTGTCCATCTCGCGCACGCGAGCCGCAAGCTGTTCCCAGTTATCAAAGCGCAGCAGCAGTACAAACAGGTCTGATGAAATGCGTGCGCAGCATTCCTCTGGCAGCACATTGCGCTGCAAAATGGCCGCATAGGCCTGTAGCAGCCTGTCGCCCATGCCAAAACCAAACTGGTCGTTGATGGTCTTGAACTGGCAAATGTCGCCAGAAAGCAGCATGTAGTCAGCCGTGACCTGTGTGGTCAGCAAGGCAGAACACAATGATTTGAGCTTTTCCATATTGGGCAGGCCCGTCAGTTCGTCCTTGTTCAGCTGCGCTTCCATGCTGCAAATGCGGCTGCACTTGCTGCCGAGGCAAATCAGCAGTGCCGCGACGAGCAGTATGAAAAACAGGCTCACACAGGCCACAACATAATGGGGTTGTTCATGCACCATGCAGTCAAGATGCTTGCTGGTGCGGGCCGCAAAGGTGGTGGGGTCGTCGGGCGGGTATACAGGCAGTTCTGCCTGGGTATTGAAGGGCGAGGCGTTCTCCGTGACGAACTGCTGTTCTGCTGCGGGTGTCGTGTTGATTGCCTGGGCAGGCAGCACGGCCACGGCAAGGCAGCAAAGCAGGAGTATGGTCAGAAAAAAGGAGAGCCGAAATGACTGCATCTGACGGATTCCTCAGCCCTTTTTGCGGGGCGGCGTTGCCACGGGTTAACTGTTTGCCGTCTGGAGCCGCAGCCCAACGGAATGCCGAAATTGGCAGTAAGGCTAGGCCTTATGTACTTTGCCATATCCAATATAGAGGCTTGAGCAGAAGAAAGGCAAACTGCCAGGGATGAGGCAGGATAACAGCGTGATTTTGCAAATGCCAGCACGTCCGGCATGGCAAGGGACGCATGCGGCTGTGCGTGAAGCCTGTCATGGGCAAGCGGGCACAAGGCACGCACCAATAACAATGCTGCGTCAACCATGCGGTCAGCAGGCAAAATTCAGCCCCCCGGCCCGGTCTGCCCTGCAAGAAGGATCAGGCCAGTTGCCAGGGGGCTTGTGCTTGGAATTGTATTTGGCGGTCTGGTTACATGCAGGCGGCCACAGCACCCACAAGGCGGTCAATGGGGTCTTCGCGGGCTCCTTCGCCCATAACGCCAACGCGCAGCACCTTTCCGGCCAGTGCGCCAAGGCCGCCAGCCACTTCAATCTTGTGTTCGGAACGCAGGCGGGCGCGCAGGGCGTTGGCGTCCACCCCGGCGGGGGGCACAAACAGGTTGACCTGCGGCGCGGCTCCTTCGGTCACATAGGGGGTAAAGCCAAGCTTGCCCATGCCCTGCTTGAGGCGTTCGTGCATGGCCGTATGGCGCGCAAACGAAGCCCCAAGGCCTTCTGTCAGCAGATTGTCCAGTGCCTGATGCAGGCCATAATACATGTTGATGGGCGCGGTATGGTGATAGGTACGGGGTGTGCCTTCCCAGTATTTGCGGATAAGCGTCACATCCAGATACCAGTTGGGAACCTTGGTTTTGCGGCGGGCCATGGCATCCATGGCTGCCTCGGAAAACGAGGCGGGCGCAAGACCGGGAGGTGTGGAAAGGCATTTTTGCGAACCGCTGTAAAAAGCGTCGATGCCCCATTCGTCCACCCGCACGTCCACGCCGCCTAGACCGGCCACGCTATCCACCAGATAGAGCGTGTCGCTGTTTTTCACCAGCGCGCCCAGTTCGCCCACGGGGTTGTTTACGCCGGTGGATGTTTCGGCGTGCACCACAGCAAGAATCTTGTAATTTTTCTGGCCAAGCTGTTTTTTTACGGCTTCTACCGAGATGGGGGCTCCCCAGGGGCATTCCACCGTATCTACCAGCGCGCCCAGGCGCGAGGCTACCTCGACCATACGCGAGCAGAACAGGCCATTGTTGACAATAAGCACCTGATCGCCCGGTTCTACCAGATTGACAAAGCAGGCTTCCATGCCCGCAGAACCAGTGCCGGAAATGGGAAAGGTAACGGCGTTGCGTGTTTTGCACACGGCGCGCAGCTGTTCCTGCAACGCGTCCATCACCTTGATGCAGTCAGGATCAAGATGCCCAAGGGTGGGCAGGCTCATGGCTTCAAGCACATTGGCCGCCACCGGGCTGGGGCCGGGGGCCATCAGAAGCACATGGTCCAGTGTTCCTAAAACCGTGGTCATGACAATCTCCTGGTTTGTGTGTGGGCTGCGCGTGGCCGCCCCCTTTCGGGAGCTTGCTGCAACGGCAGATACTGCACCGTATCATGCATATTACTGATACGAAACAGTGCAGTACGTCACTTGCCCGGTAAAAAAATGACAGTAGAATCTATGGAGCAAAAACGCATTGTCTTCATGGCGGGCATTCGCTACCTTTAAGAAAAATTCCGGCAGCATGTGGCAGATTGCCAGAATGTAACCATGTTTTATAAGCACCCTAAAACGGAGCGAGTGACAGATGAAACGCATTACCACTCTTCTTTTTGCTGCCGCTTTTTTGGCAGTGTCGGCTTTCTCGGCCTTTGCAGCCGAAAAACTGGTGGTCTACACCTCGATGAAAGAATCCATCATTGGTTCGCTCAAAGAGGCATTTGTTAAAAAATATCCAGATAT